>Ga0126381_100010075_pt1 | contig 10624 bp, 6 predicted proteins | sample PanSoiMetPlot_28_FD_96465 | JGI IMG/M metagenome (GOLD analysis project Ga0126381, IMG submission 96465) | Tropical forest soil microbial communities from Panama - MetaG Plot_28 | ecosystem: Environmental > Terrestrial > Soil > Tropical forest > Bulk soil | place: Panama | collected 2016-02-17
TAGGTCATGGTATTGACAGCCCGTGTTTCCGCGCCGTTTTCCGTGATGCCGCGCGGTGTGCCGTAGTAGATTCCGCCCGTCAGTTCGCGGACGATAATCATGACGGTGCCTTCCACCAGGTGATTCTTCAATGGCGAAGAATCGAGCTGCGATGCGTAGGCGCGCACAGGCCGCAGGTTGGCAAACACACCCAGCGCCTGGCGAATTCCCAATAATCCTTTTTCCGGCCGCTTTTCCGGCGGCGCGTTGTCGAACTCCGGCAGCCCCACGGCGCCCATCAGTGTGGCGTCGGCTTCGGCTGCGAGGCGCGCCGTTTCGGGCGGAAACGGCGAGCCGGTTTTGTGAATCGCGATGCCGCCCAGCAGGCCTTCCGAGACCTGCAGGTTGTGATGCCACCTCGCGGTGACGTGGCGGAGAACGCGGACCGCTTCGCGGGTGACTTCGGTCCCGATGCCGTCGCCCGGAAGAACCAATAAGTTGAGATTCATTCCCTAATCCGCCGCCGCTTCCTTGGCCTGCTGCCCTTCGAAGATGAGCGCTTCAATCTCCGCATCCATCAGGCCCTTCTTGCGATGATCCGCAACTGCGGTGAAGCGGTGATAGAGATGGTCGAGCTGTTCACGGCTCAGATCGTAACCAAGATCTTTGGCGCGCTGATTGAGCGCGTGTCGGCCACTGTGCTTGCCGAGCACCAGCTTTCCCTCGGGCACGCCCACCGAGCGCGGATCGATGATCTCGTACGTGCTCTTTTCTTTCAAATAGCCGTCCTGGTGGATGCCCGCCTCGTGGGCGAATGCGTTGCGTCCCACGATGGCTTTGTTCGGCTGCGGACCGAACGTAATGATCGAGCTCAGCAGCTCGCTCGAGTCGTACAGATGCTCCGTGTGGACGCCGGTATGGTACGGATACGAATCCGAGCGCGTCTTGAGGATCATCACGATCTCTTCCAGCGAGCAGTTGCCTGCGCGCTCTCCGATGCCGTTGATGGTGCACTCCACCTGCCGTGCGCCGGCTTCGATCGCCGCCAGCGAATTCGCTACGGCAAGGCCGAGGTCGTCGTGGCAGTGTACGCTCACAATGGCGCAGTCGCCCAGCGCGCGCGCAATCTGTCCGATAAGCTGTCCGTATTCCTTCGGTGTCGAGTAGCCCACCGTATCGGGAATGTTTACGGTGCGCGCGCCCGCCGCTACGACGGCCTTCGAGATCTTCTCGAGGAACCCGGGTTCGGTGCGGGCGCCGTCTTCGGCGGAAAACTCCACGTCGTCTACGTGGCGGCGCGCCAGTTCGACCGCCGCGACGGCATCTTCCAGAACCTGCTGCTGCGTCTTGCGCAGCTTGTGTTTCAGATGGATGTCGCTGGTGGCAATAAACGTGTGGATGCGCGGCCGCTTGGCGTGCTGCAGCGCCTTGGCGGCGCGTTCGACATCGAGCGTGCAGCACCGAGCCAGTCCGGCCACCTGCGCCCACGGAAACTCGCGGCTGACGGCGTCCACGGCTTCGAAATCGCCTTCGGACGCGATGGGGAAGCCCGCTTCCAGGATGTCGACGCCCAACTCGACCAGCTTGCGCGCCATGCGGAGCTTCTCGGGAACCGTCATGCTGCACCCCGGCGACTGTTCGCCATCGCGCAGCGTCGTATCGAAGATGTATACGCGGTCGCTCATCTTTTTCCGATTATGCCGTCCGGAATCCGATTTGGCAAATTTATAATATTAACCGGCAGTATTTGCTAATATTATAGGCGGTAGCGCTGGCGGTCTTGCCGTCGCCGAGCCGAATGGAACATTACCTTCTCCAGGTCTTCCTCACCGTCGCCACCGAGAAGAGTTTCTCGCGTGCTGCGGAGAAGCTCTTGCGGACGCAGCCCGCGATTTCGCTCGCCCTGCAACGCCTGGAGCAGGAGCTCGGCGAAAAGCTGATCGACCGCTCGGGCAAGGAGCTGATACTGACCGACGCAGGCAACACGGTGCTGGAATATGCGCGCCGCTTCCACAGCCTGCAACAGGAACTGGACAACGCACTGGCGGAGCTGCGTGACAATTCGGCGGGGCGCCTGACGATCGGCGCCAACGAATCCACCACGCTCTATCTGCTGCGCCACATCGAGCGCTACCGCGAGCTCTATCCGAAGATCAAGGTTCAGGTGCGGCGAAGCCTTTCGAGTAAAATTCCGGGCGAACTGCTGGATGGCAACCTGGAACTCGGCGTTATCAGCTATGATCCCGGCGATGAGCGCCTCACCTCAAAGGTCATCTATTCTGACGCGCTCGCGTTCGTGGTTTCGCCGCGCCACCGCTTTGCGAAGCGTCGTGTGGTCTCGATCACCGAGCTCGGCTCCGAGCAGTTTATTGCGCACAACGTGCTCTCGCCGTATCGCGAAGTGGTCTTGCGCGAATTCCGGACGCACAAGGTAGTGCTCCACATGGACGTCGAGATGCCGACCATCGAGAGCATCCGCAAGCTGGTACAGGCCGGCCAGGGCGTAGCCTTTCTGCCGCGCATGTGCGTGGAGCAGGAGATCGAACAGAAACTACTGGCGGACGTCCGGGTGAAGGAAATGCACGTCGAAAGAAAAATCCGCCTCGTCTACCCCACCAGACGCGCCCTCAGTCACGCCGCAAGAGCATTCCTGGAAGTAGTGGGATAAAAAACGCCGGCTGCCCCTTACGGAACAGCCGGCGCGCCTTTCTCCTAGCTTCTAACTCCTAGCTCCTAGCTCTTGCGTTACTGCACCTGCACCGTCACCCCCGCCTGCGTGCTGTACGTCACGCCGCCAGTGGTGTTGCTGATGACGATCGGCTGCGCACCCGAGGGTGCGCCCGCCGGGAGCTGGATGTTGAACTGCATTACACCCTCGACGTCTCCCGGCGCCGTACCCTGATAAATCACCTGTGCAGGCAGGCCGCCGATAGTCGCCGTGTAAGTGAGCAGCGAGTTTTTGATCGTGGTGTTCACCATCCCCGTAACCATCGCGGGAGTGGTCTGGCCGGTGCCGGTGAGGAATACCTGAACAATGGATCCCGCGGCGGCCGGTTTGGTCGGACCGTTCACGGAGTAATCCTGGTTCAGGATCGATCCCGGCCCGGTGCCCTGCGAGTTCTGCGTGTAGATGCCGGGCGATGCCGTGGTCACGTTATAGGTGAGCGGCGCCGACCGCACACCCGAGTAAACTACGGTGATCTGCGTGGTCGGACGGCCGGCGACCTCGAACGGAACCATCACGCTCGTCTGCGTGCCGCCGTTTGCCCCGGCGTAGATGATGGGCGCCGGAGTGCTGTCGAAGAACACCTGCGTGTTGCCGACGGTCGTCGCAAGAACGCCGTTATTCACCGCCAGGTTCGCGATCTGCGCCGGTCCGATGCCCGTTCCGTAAATGATGATGTTTTCACCCGGCGCGACCGCGCCGACCGTGTAGCTGCCGGCATTCTGGATCGCGGTGATCACGGGCGTCGGAATCGCGACCACCTGCAGGTTCACCGTTACCGTAGCCGGAGTCAGCGATGCTGACGAGCTGAACGTAATGGTGCCGGTGTAAGTTCCCGCGGTGGTCAGCGCCGCCGTATTGATACCGGCCGAGATGGCCATCGCAGTGGTGGTAGCCGTCCCCGATGCCGGCGTAACCGTCAGCCAGGCGCCGCCATCGGAGGTCTTCACCGCTGCTGTGAACGGCGCAGAAGCGGACGATGTCAGATTGACTGTTTGCGGAGCCGGAGCCGTCTGGGCGCCGATGGTGTAGCTGAAGTTGAGCGAGGAAGGCGCGGCCGTCAGAGTGGCCGGAGCCACCACCGTGAGGTTCACCGGAACGCTGATCGGACTGCCCGTAGCGCCCTGGGAAGCAATTGTGACGGTGCCCGCGTACGTGCCCACACCGAGCGATCCGGCATTCACACTCACCTGAACGTTGGCGGGAATGGTCCCGGTCGCCGACGTACCGGAGCCGACTGTTGCCGTCAGCCACGTGCCGCCGGACGGCGAGGTAACGGCAGGCGTGACGGTGAAGCTGAGCCCACTCGTGCCGGTGACCGCGACTGTCTGAGCTTGCGGTGCCGGTCCGCCTGCCACCTGCGTGAAGGCGAGCGCCGTGGTGGGCGCGGAGATTGTGCCGGGTGTGACCGTGAAGTTCACCTGGATGGTCGCCGGACTGCCCGCAGCGCCGGGAGCCGTCACTGTAACAAATCCGGTGTAGGTGCCAGGGTTCAGCTTCGAGCCATCCGCGCTGATGGAGATCGCGCCCGGCGTGGTGCCGCTGGCCGGAGTTGCCGCAAGCCAACTTACGGAGCTGTTGCTGTTGACCGCGACCGTGTAATTGAGGGCACCGTTGGTACTCGTTACGTTGACCGTCTTCGCCGCGGGAGCAGCGCCGCCGAGAGGTTGGGTGAATGTGACCGTGGTGGAATCCAGGCTCAGTGTTCCTGTCGTTACCTGGAACGTTACTGGAATGACGGTCGGGTTGGCGGCTGTGGCATTATCTACCGCGGGCCCGCCTGGATTTGTGGCGGTTATGGTGACATTGGTGGTATATGTGCCCGCCGAAAGCAATCCTGGAATCGCCGAAACGGTGATGGTATTGGACGTCGCAGCGGTAGTACCGTTCGAAGGCCCAACCAGCAGCCAGTTGGAACCGGAGTTTACGGAGTAGTTCAAGGTCACACTTGGATTGGTGCTGCCTAGAACGATCATCTGTGCTGGGGGAGTGGCACCGCCCTGCTGCGCCGTGAACACCGGCGGCGCGGGCGGATTACCCGGCAGCGTGACCGTCAGCAACGGATTGGCACTCACCGTCAGGACCACTGGAATCGAAATCGGACTGTTGACCGCGGACACGCCCGTTGCGGGCACGGTCGCTGCGATCGAGATGGTGCCATGGCACGTTCCGGCCGCTAAACCAGTCGGATTGATGGTAGCTGCGAAGTTGCTGGGAGTACTGCCTGAAGTCGCGCCGCTCAACGCGAGCCATGTGCCGCCGCACTCGGATGAGCTCACAGTCGCCGAATAGTTCAGCGGCGCACCGGTGCTGCTCGTTACTGCAACCGTCTGCGAAGGCGCTGCTGCGGACTGCCCAATTTGATACGGCAGCGAGATCGAGCTGACGTTGGTCTGGAGGATGGGATCGTTCGCCACCGTCAACTGCACGGGGATTGTCTGCGGGCTGTTTCCTGCCCCCGCCATGTTTACCGTGATCGTGCCGCTATAGGTGCCCACCGTCAGTCCGGCCGGATTCACAGATACCGAAAAGGGCTGGCCGGTCGTAGCGGTGGTCGGCGCTGTCACAGTCAGCCAACTGCCACCGGTTGTGGTAGCGGCTGAAGCCGTAACGTTCGCCTGTCCGGTAGTGGAAGTATTGCACGCCACAGCGGTAGAGCAAGGCGTAAACGTTTTGGCTGCCGGCGCTGTCGCGCCGATCTCGTATGTGAAGCTCAGGGCGCTGCTGGGGACTATCAGGAGGGGCGAAGACGAGACCAGCAGCGTCACGTTAACGGCCTGCTGGCTGGTTCCGTTGGGGAATAGGCCGCCCGTGACCTGAACATTAACCGTGCCGGTATAGGTATTTGCCGGTAATGCTGCCGTCGTGTCGTAGCTGATCGCCAACGGGGTGCTGCCGCCGGCCGGAATCTGACCACCTGTTGGATTTACCACGATCCAATTCCCGCCCGACGGATTGGGGTTAACGCTGGAACTGGCGCTAAAACCCAATGCCTGGCTTCCGGTAGTCGACAGGGCGACTGTCTGCGAGGGATTGTTATTCGCTCCGCCAATCTGGTATGCCAGAGACACCGATGTTGCGCTCACGGTCACCGGCGGCTGCGGCGACACGGTCAGAGTGACGGGAACGCTTGCCGCCGGGCCGGAGGCCGGCGCTACGCTGATCGTGGCATTATACTGTCCCACGGCCAAGGTCTGCACAACCGCCGAATTCAACAGCACGTTGACCGCGCTCGGCACAGTGCCGCTGGCTGGCGTTACTACCAGCCAGTTCGCGCTGTTCTGGTAAGTGACGCTGGTGTTATATGTCACCGGCTGGCCGCTAAGCATGATGTTCTGGGCTACCGGTAAGGTGCCGCCCGCCGTATAAGAAAATTGCAGAGATGCAGGCGAAGCCGCGATCGAGCCCACTGAAAAACTGACATTGACGGTCGCGGAGCTTGCTACGCCAAGCCCGATAACCGTGATCACACAGCCGTTGTACGGCCCCGGCTGAAGGCCGGTGGGATCGGCCGTGACGGTAAGGGTCGAGGGCGTCGCGCCTGAAAGTGGCGTCACGCGCAACCACGTGCCGCACGCAGCATTCGTTTGCACTCCGAACTGAATGCTCGATCCATTGCTGCTGCTCACGTTCACGCCCTGCGATACTGCCGAACCGCCGACCGCGGCGGAGAAGTTCAAAGTCGGCTTATCAACTGTCACAGTCTGGGCGCGCAGGCCGATGGCCGCGGCCACAAAGAGAGCCGCACTCAAGAATAAAGACTTTTTCAAGGTAAGAAATCCTCCACAGGTGGGCAGTCCGGACGGGAAGACGCCTGACCATTGCCTTGCACGGCGCCTGCCAACCGGATGGCCGCCTAAAAACATAATGCATCGATTATGTTTTAGGCACAAGAGAAATCGTAACTTACAGATGATGCGCGATAGGAATTCCGGGAAATTTAGGTTTCTTCATCGGGTTTTGTCCTGGGCATCGCGACACATTCGTGTGGCACGGTAGGACAGCACCGCCGCTAGTACCGGTTTTTGATTACCGGCGCGGCAGAAACGCCTGTGGGTGATATCGTATTTACCAAGGGGGAAGTATGTCCTACTCCGCAGGGCTGTTGGTCTTCATGGGGATGCTCGGAGGCGTCCTATGTGCAGGCCCGCAGAATGCGCCCGAGCCCCATCTCACCGGCCGCGAGCTGTTCTATAACACCGCTTCATCGCACGCAGCCAGGCCACAAACCGCGCCGTCTGCCAAGCCTAAGCCAACCGCGGTGAGTAAGAATGATGCGAGACCTGCGCCCCCGCCGCCCACGTCGGTAGAAGGCACGCACGTGATCCGCGCGTCGGCCATCATCGAGCCCGCGCCGTCCTCGCCGCCCGCCCCGGCGCTCGGTCTCAAGTACACCGTTCTGAAGCTCGTCGATAACGATTACGCCGAAGTCGCGCCCAATACCGTATTCCACGCGGGCGACCGCGTCCGCTTCAGCGTGGAGCCGAACGGTCCCGGATACCTCTACATCGTCAAGCAGGGAACGAGCGGCATGTGGGAACCGGTTTTCCCTTCGGCCGAAGCGGCGGACGCTAACAATCGCGTCGAAGGCTGGCGCAGTTACATGATGCCGCCCAAAGCACGCCTCGCGTTTGATGAACAGACCGGTGCCGAAAAGATCTTCATCGTGCTCTCGCGCGTCGAGGTGCCGGACTTCGAGCGGCTCATGTTCTCGCTCAGGAACGGCGGGCGGCCAGTGTCGGCGCCGCAGGACAAGCCGGCCCCGCGGCCTAAAACGCTCGTGGCGAGCCTGGCCGTCGACGATGCCACGGTCGGCCGCCTCCGCGAATCCTACGCGCGCGATCTGATCATCGAAAAGGTCGACGACGATACGCCCGGTCCGCGCAAGGAGAAGGCGGTCTACGTCGTGAACCCCACCGGCAGCTCCGATTCGCGCGTGGTTGCCGATATCGAACTGGTGCATAAATGAGGCGCGCCATTGCGGCACTGGCGCTCGCCGCCTGCGCGGGCACTTCGGCGCTCGCCCAGTCACGCACCATGGCGCAGGGTGCCCACCGCATGGAGATCGTCTTGGAACGACGCGACGGCGCTGCGTGGCACGCCATCGACCCCGGGCTGGTGCTGGAGCAGGGCGACGAGGTGCGCTTCCGCTTTCGCACCAACTTCGAGGGCTATCTCTACGTATCGAACCACAGCACCTCCGGCCGGTACGATCAGTTGTTCCCGCGCGAAGAGACCGGCCGCGACAATCGCGTTACCGCGGGCCAGGAGTATCGGGTGCCTGCGACCTCAACCGCGTTTCGCATCGCCGGCCCCGCAGGCCACGAGATCGTCTATTGGCTGGTGAGCCCCGTGCGGCTGGGCGATGCGCCGCCGCGTCTCGATTTTCCGTCGGCGCCCCACACGTTGATCCCGCGCTGCGACGACGGGCGCCTGAAAGCTCGCGGCGATTGCGTGGACTCGTCCGCCGGCCCCAAGCTCGTGCCGCGCGACATTGCCATTCCGCAGAATCTCAGCGATGCCGCCGATCGCAGCCAGCGCGATCTGCTATTCATGCGCCAGCAGGATAAAGCCGTAATCTCGTCACCGGAACCGCTCAGCGGGCCTGTGATTTATGAGTTCCTGCTGGCCCACAGGTGACAAGATGCGGATTCCAGCGTGCACGTCCGTATCGGAGCCGCGACCGTCAGGGAGCGGTCACAGATGACGAGGAAGCTCGCTCTCGTAACCCTATTTGCCATCTTCGCCTGCGCCGCATTCGCGCAGCAACAGCCGCCCAAGCAGCAGCGCGATCTCAAAATCGAGCGTGAGGAGGATGTTCCCGGGCCGCCCAGGACCGTCACCCCGCCGCGAAGCTGGGCCGTGGTGGTGGGTGTTTCGCAGTATCCGAAACTCGCGCCGGCGCAGCAGCTTCGGTTCACCGAACGCGACGCGCAATCCATCTACAGCATCCTGATCAGCCCCGAAGGAGGCGCATTCAAAGCCGAAAACGTCCATGTGTTGAATGGCGCGAAAGCGACACTCGCCGCCCTCCGCCACGAAATTGACGAATGGCTGCCGAGCGTCGCGAAGGAACAGGACCGCGTCCTCATCTACTTTGCCGGCCACGGATTTGTTTACGAGGGCCGGGGTTACCTCGCGCCGGTCGATATCGACCCGGCGAACGTGAAGGGCACCGGCTATCCCATGCGCGAGCTGAGCGACGTGATCTCCAACAAAATTCACGCCCGTTGGAAGATCATGATGGCCGACGCCTGCCACAGCGGGATGATCAGCCCGGAGGAAAGCCAGAATCTGAACAACACGCTCGCGGGCCTCGGTACATCGCTGTTCTCGCTCACCGCCAGCCGTGACCGCGAGCGGTCGTTCGAAGATCCCACGCTCGATGGCGGCCATGGCGTATTCACGTACTATGTCGTCCAGGGCATGCAGGGCCGCGCCGATACGTCACGTGATGGCATCGTCACCGCCGACGAACTAGCCGAGTATGTCCATACGCAGGTGCGCGAGTACACCAAGGGCGAACAGAATCCGACTTCCGACCGCGGCAGCTTCGATGCGAACATGCAGCTCTCCTACGTCCCCGCCAATGCCGCGCCGGCCGCGCCGCCTGAACCCAAGTACGGTACGCTGGTCTTCGAAGTGAATAAAGAGGACGTCGAGGTCTTCGTGGATGGCAAATCGATCGGGGTAGTCAACCCCGGCAAGCCGATCTCGCTGCCGGGCCTTACGCCGGGCGAGCACACCATCAAGGGCGTGAAGATGGGCTATGAGCCCGACGGCCCGCGGCAGGAGACGGTGTATCCGGGCCAGACTTCCACCGTGACGATCAAGATCCTGATTCCGCGGCGCCGGGCCAAGGCAGTGCAGGACCTGCTTGACAAGGGAATTGAGTATTACCAGAAAGGCTTCGAGCAGAACTATAAGAAAGCCGCCGATCTGTTCGAGCAGGCGCTCCGCCAGGACGCAACTTACAGCCAGGCCGCATTCTACTTAGGTCTGACTTACAACGCACTCTTCGACGAAGAGAAGGCGGCGCGGTATTACAAGAAAGCCATCGACATCGATCCCGACTACCTGGAAGCGCGCGCCAACTACTCCGGCATGCTGCTCGATATCGGCAGCGTCGACGAGGCGCTCCGGCAGATCGATACGGTGCTGACGCGCCAGCCGGATCACGCCGTGGCGCTGACCATGCTTGCGCAGGCGGACCGTTTCAAAGAGTTGTACCCCCAGTCGATCGAAGCCGGGCATAAAGCCATCGGCCTCACGCCGAAAAACGCCGAGCCGCACCTCTGGCTGGCCGACAGCCTGCGGCTGAGTGGCAAGCCGGCCGATGCCATACCCGAGTACGTCCAATATCTGAAGCTGAGCGACTTCGACAGCAAGCTGGCCGGCCAGTTGAACTATTACGTGCTCGGCTCGCTGTTCGGTATGGGCCGCAAGAAGCGCGCCGCCGAACAGGATATCTGGAAGGACCTGCGCAGCCTCGCCTATTTCGGTATCTGCGACTGCCACCGCCTGCTGGCGGATTACGATCAGGCCATCGGCTACTGCCAGAAGGCGCTCAGCTACGACGCGCGCGATCCCTATGCGCATTACGCGCTGGGCGTTTCCTACATGCACAAGGCGAACGACGACAACTCCATCGCCGCACTCTATCCGGCTCGGACTCACCTTCAGGAAGTGATCGCCCTCAACCCCGACCTGGAAGAAGCCGCCAAAGCCCGCAAGAACCTGGCGAACATCGAAAAAGTACTCAGGACTTCGGCGCCCTCGCAACACTAGCTCCGCTCACTTACGTTTGCGGCGCCGGTGATGGTATGCGCCCCCACCGGAGCCGCGACCGTAAGGGAGCGGAGGCGTTCAATTTTACTTCGCCGCCGCCCCCAAATATACCTGAAACGGCGCCCAATAAAA
>Ga0126381_100010076_pt1 | contig 10623 bp, 9 predicted proteins | sample PanSoiMetPlot_28_FD_96465 | JGI IMG/M metagenome (GOLD analysis project Ga0126381, IMG submission 96465) | Tropical forest soil microbial communities from Panama - MetaG Plot_28 | ecosystem: Environmental > Terrestrial > Soil > Tropical forest > Bulk soil | place: Panama | collected 2016-02-17
AAGAGCGTTTGCCGAACCGGAGCCTTCGGAACCCGCTGCGAGCATAGGCTGCTGAACAGCTTTCCCGGGAGATCGAACCTGGGGGCCGTATTCGAGAAATAGCAACAGAGCGGCACCTGCTGCCGCCGCTGTCGCGATCAATCGCCAATGCCGGATCGGTTGCATCGACAGCCGCATCATGGCTGCTGCCCGCATCCGTTAAATGGTCGCATAAACCTTGGGCGGACCCTTCCCGATCTCGTAAATCTCCAACGGGCCGGTCTTCTCGCCCGGCATTCCGGGCGTGCCCACGGGCATCCCTGGCAGCGTGATGCCGGTGATCTGCGGTTTCTCCGAGAGCAGACGGTTTACAATCTCGATCGGGATATGGCCGCCAACGACATAGCCTCCGATCAGCGAAATGTGACAGGGCTGTAGGCTGTCGGAGATGCCGTATTTCTCGCCCATTACTGTCAGATCGTGGGTTGGCACCGCCGTCACCTTGAACCCTTGTTGGCGAAGGTAGTCCGCATATCCCTCACAGCAGCCGCACTCCGGGTTCTTGTAGAGCGTGACTTGTCCTCGATCGACAGTGGGTTCTGCGCTCAGTGGCAGGACACCGGTAGCCCCTCCAATGAGGGGGATGCCACCCGCTCCACCGATCAGCACGGTCAACGCCGCTCGGCGGCTCAGCGTGGATTTCAAGACTTGCATGATCTTCCTCCTGTTTCGGGTACATTCTTTGCCTTCACGCAATGCGGATAATGCTCATCATCCCGCTCTCCTGGTGGTCCGTGACATGGCAGTGGAACATCCAGTCGCCGGGATTGTCGGCGACAAAGGCGATTTCGACAGCTTCGCGCGGCGGCACCAGCACCGTATCCCGCCATTCCCGACGCGGGTTCGGTTTGCCGTTGCGACTGACGATGCGGAAGCTGTGGCCATGCAGATGCATCGGGTGCCACCACGCAGTATCGTTGCGCAGCGCCAGCACACAGCTTTGGCGACGCTTGAGTGTAATGAGCGGCTTCATTTCCGGCTGGCCGTCACCGGTCATGGACATGCCGTTCATTGCCCAAGCAGCGCCGCCCATATCGCCCATCATCGGCATACCGCCTATCATGCCCCTGCTCGTCATCCCCATGCCGCCACCCATCATCCCCATACCGCCCATCATGCCGCCCTGTAGCACGATCTCGTGACGCTCGGCGGCGGTAAGATCGGGCTCGGGCAAAGGATTGGCTGGGAGCCCTGGCGGTGCGCTCGGTGGGTGATCTCGGGTTGACCTTTCAGGGCCGTAGGCCAAGTCGACGAGTTTGTAGGCGAGATCCCGATAGAAATCGTCGATAACGCGGTAGGTCTGCCCTGGCTTTCCATCCATGTCGATGATGAGATCGGCGCGCATAGCAGGCCCGAGCACCAACCGACCGCCTTCGGACAGATACGGTTCGCAGGGTTGGCCGTCATGACTGATGACCACGGGCCGGTGCCCCTCGAACCGAAGGCCAACGATTCGGGCCAGCGCCGCGTTGACAACCCGAAGCCGCACCCGTTCCCCTGCCTTCACGGCTACACGGTCAAGAACCCGGCCGTTGATCGTGATGGTATTGCCGATACGACCGGACATTCCCGCTTCCATTCGGTTGCCGAAACCGGGAGCGATGCGTCCGCTGTCGTCCAGCCGCCAATCCTCGACGAACCACAAGAGATCACGATCCACAACGACCGGTTCGCGTTCCTCGACGATGAATGCGCCCGCCAGCCCGCGCCCAAGCTGTTGAAGCGTGTCGGCGTGCGGGTGATACCAGAAGGTGCCCGCATCGGGCGGCGTGAACTCGTAGGTGAAGCTCTTACCAGGACGGATCGGACGCTGGGTGAGGCCCGGCACTCCATCCATCGGGTTCGGCAAACGGATGCCGTGCCAGTGGACCGTCGTATCCTCGCCGAGCTTATTGTTCACTACGATACGGAGCGGATCGCCGTGCCGAATTCGGAGTTCCGTGCCGGGCACCGTGCCATCGTAGGCCCATACGGTAGTGTCCGGGTGGCCTTCGCCGGTCAGGTTGGCCACGGCCAGCTTCGCGGCAAGCCGGTATTCCTTGATCGCCGAATCAGCAAAGCTGTGGCGCAGCGGAGCCGCTGAACCCAACGCGGTGGCTCCTGCGCCCACTATGAGCGCGCGTCTCGATACTCTCATTCCACAAATCCTCGTCACCGCTGCCCGGCTCAATCGAGTCGGGCGACCGGTTCAGCCTGAAAACAATCTCAGGCCGCGTGGATCGGTGGTGAGAGTTCGGGCTTGACGGATATTCCCGAGAGCGATTCCGGCGCGAGAGGGTAGTAGAGCGACGTCCACTCGAACGGCATCCCTACCGACGCCAGCGAAGCCGGAAGGGCGGACACCGTAACGCAGCAGATATGATCCACGCAGTTCGGCATGCGGCCGGTGCAAGGAGGTTTAGGCCCGGCACACCCATCCGCTAAATTGGCGGAGACACCCATATCTGATTGAGCCATGCTGACCGGCACAAGCTGAGCCATCGTGCCGATGACAAGCGCCAGCATCAACCCGAGTGTCAGGAGACATTTCGATGCCGCTGCCATGCCGTGAAGAAACATGGGCGGCTCATCAACGCGGGTCAACCCTGTTGGGAGGATCGACAAATAGGGCATTTATCGCGGTTTCGGAACCTACCGGCCACCGTGATCTTCTGGACACATGATCCGGCAAGGTGCAAGCTCCCTGCGCAATGTGCCCGTTTGGGACGATAATTCGACGACAGGGTTTAATCGCACCTGGGAGGACATCGATGAAAAGAATTGATCGACGGTCAGCGTTGAAAATCGGCTTTGCCGCCGCTTCGGCCGGGTTGGTCCGCGAGGCGGCTGCGCAAACAACGGACGCCCTTACCGGAACGGACACCAGCCCTTGGCCGGGCGTAGTGATGCGCAAATACGGAGAGAGTCCGTCGTTAATCCCTGGATTTAAGACCGTTTCGATGCGCGATATCATTATGCAGCCGGGATCGAAGACCGCTGGTCCCCCGATGCCTAATCCGATGGTGTGCCACATCCTCGAAGGCGAGATGCGGATCGATCAGGAAGGTAAGGTCTTTACCGCAAGGAAGAATTTCTGCTGGAGCTGCAATAGGGACACAAAGGAGCAGGCGTTCAACGATGGAAGCGTCGTTGCCGTCATGCGAATCACGGATCTGATGGCCTAACATCGCCCCTCAGGGCCGAGACGGCGGCTATTGAAGGAAGTTCGCGCGTTGTTGCGGTTGGCCGTCGCCGATGGCGAAGGTGTCCGTGCCGAGAGCAGCAGTCTAAAGCCCTCCTTTCGCCGAGACTGCGCACATGTCGCTCAAATTTCCGACCATGCTGTCGAAGCTACCTGGGCTTTGAGGCGTGCCATTGCAGCTGCCGCTTCTGCCTCGCGCATATCGCCATTTGCGGAGAGATAGGTGGCTTTATTGGTTTCGACGTTGAAAGTGAGAAGACGCTTCCGCACGTCGAATTGCGGACGAGCAATGATAAGTCCCGCCAATTGCAAATGATTTCCGATGTCGAAGAACTCGATCGTATCCGGGTGATACTTGGCAAACTGCAAAAAGGTGTGGGTGCGGGAGGCGATCACGCGGCAGCCGAGCTCGAGCGATTGCGAAATCGGACCCGAGGAGGACTGCCCCACCTCCAGGTAAGGAAATACCACCGTGTCGCAGATTGCCATCCCCGATAGAAAGTCAGCGTCGCTCTGCGCGCCCAGAAAATGAATTCGGCTCGACAGGTCTTTGGGATGCTCGACCAGTAGATCACGCATCGATCCGTCGACAGCGAAGGAGACACCGGGTGCGCTCGTGCCCGGCTGCCCTCGCGTTCGTTCGGCGACGCTCGTATCAATATAACCGGCGTCGAACAACGACGAGACGACAGGGTCGATCGGCTGGTGCCGCCTGATTTCATTCGGGTGGACGCCGCCAAAAATCAGCAGATGGTATTCTTCGGGCAGGTGATGGAGCGCCCGGATAACGGTATCGAAACCCTTATATCGGCTAAGAAACCCAAACACCCCGACCAGCTTAGTCTGTACCGGCACCGCGTCCAAGACCGGAAACTTCGTGCGCGAAGCAGCGAGGCGGATCTCCTGCGCTTCGGCGACATCGACGAAAGATAGCGGGTGGTCGTAGACGTTCCGCATGCCGTGAACGTACTTCATGTAACAGAGGTCGCGACGCGTGTGCACGACGACCGCGACCGGCTTGAGGCGCTGGGCGCGGCGCAGACGGGTGGCAATGCCGGCCGAGAGCCGGTTTGCGCGCATATAGCCCGACCGCATAGCGATGGCCTTGGTAAAATTGAACCGGCAAATCTCTCTAAACCATTCCGCAAAATCGAATGCTTCGGACAACATTATCGAGTGAAACGTCACCGAGAGACGAGGTGACGCGCGCACAATCCAATTGAAACGACGAAAGATATCGCCGCAGCCGCGGCCCAATGTCCCATGCTCCAGCTGGAGATTGACAGTGTCATAGTGCCTGATCTCGCGGCAGATGGCCTGGATGTGTCTATCGCCGAATTTTCGGACGCGGCGATGCGTGCTGCGCAGCAGGAATTGATTCAACTCGAATACGGTCACATCGAAAATGTCGCCGAGTTGTCGTTCGAGACTACGGGTGTAGGCGGCGATGCCGCACAAGTCATCGTGAGTGGAAACTACCGCGAGCCTGGCGCGAGCGGTGCGGCTGGCGCTCCGCAAGGCCGGCGCACTGTTCGCGGCGGGAGCCAAAACGGAGGGTTGTGAGTCGAACTCCACGGTCGTCATGATTGCTTTCTCCGCCGGCCCCGAGCCGGTTTTAACCGGGACAAGACACTTTATGGACTCAGGTGGTCTCGTATTGACTGAAGAATGAAGCCGCCGATCATCCAGACGACAAAAGCCACCCCGGAAGCCACGGCGAAAGATTGCAGCCGGCGCGGATACAGCGCTTCCTCAGGGAGTGTCGGCTGGACGAACGTGGCGAGATATACTTGTTGGCGGTCGGCATTAATGCGCGAGCGGTCGAGCGCCTGGAGTGCGTGCTGATAGGTATTCTCGGCGAACGCCCGCTCGCTTTCCAGCTGTTCGTACGAGCCCATTACGCGGGAAAGAGCTTCCGATCGCGTCTTTTCGGTATCTGTGACCTCGCTCTCGACCGCCCGCCGTTGCGCCTCAAGCGATTGGACACGGGCTTCCAGCATTTTGATAGAGGGAGCATCGTCGCGCATATAGTGTTTCAAAGTGGACAGTTCGGTGCCCGCCCGAACTAGTTCGTCACGAACTCGACCGGCCAGCGCTACGGTGGCATCGGCGGTCTTGCGCGGGTCGATAATGCCCTCTTTGTCGCGGAACTCGCGCAGTCGCGTAAGCGCTGATTTGAGACGCTTCTCGGCCCGGCCCACCTCCTCATCAGCATTACGCAGTGCGTCCCGACGCGCCCGTGCTGACAACTCGTTCACCAGCCGCTCGGAAGAAGCAAGAATGCCTTCGGCCAGCTTGAGGGCATCCTGCGGTGTGAAGGCGCGAGCCCTGACTACGATCGTCCCGTTGGTGGCGTCAAAAAATGCGTCGACTTGTCTCTTCCAATAGCGGACCAGCTCCTCGATCGACACCGGCAGATCGAGGCGGACCGGCCAATCAGCCTCGGAGCGTGAAAATATTTCCCGCAGGTCGAGCGTTGTGCTCAGATCATCAATGATTGCGCGGCTGGCGAGATATTGCACGACGACGTACGAATCCAGCCCCATCACCGAAGGTGCAATGCTCTCCTGAAAAAATAGGACCGGGTCATGGCGCTCCGATTCGGCAGAGCGCAGCGCAAAACGAAATTCTGCCACGTATTGATCAGCAGCAACGAAGAAATAATACACGGCAGCAGTCACGACTGGTACCGCGACGACGATTATGAACGAGAACCACCCCAACCATGACCGCCGGCGTAATCGGCCGAACGAACTCCGTCGGTGATCGAGGACGACGGTTCTACCGCCTCCTTCCGACAGAACGGGAAGCACGGTTGCGCTCGCCGGTGCGACAACTGCGCGGTTGGCGTTGCCTCCCAATGGGTGCCCGACTCCGCTATCGGGCAATAGCCTATGCTCGGCTGCCGGTAACCCTGCCGGTAACCCTGCCACTATAAACTTTCCTGCACGATGCGATGATATCGACTCAGTGCCGAGCCGAGGTCATCGAATAACGTGAGCTCACCATTCGTTAGAACGGCACCCCTGTCACAATATTGACGCAGCGTGTGAATGTTGTGGGTCACGAGAATGATGTCGGAGTGCTGCATACGTTCGCGGAACGCCTCCGCGCATTTTTGGCGAAAACGCTGGTCGCCTACCTCGGTCACCTCGTCGATCAGGTAGAGATCAAAGTCGAGAGCAAGACAGGTTGCGAAAGCAAGCCGGGCGCGCATTCCGGCCGAGTAGGTATTGACTGGCATATGCAGGTAGTCGCCGAGCTCAGAGAAGTCCTCCACGTATTCGAGTACCCCGCGCATTCCGGCCCCGTATATCCGAGCGACAAACGCGACGTTTTCGCGGCCTGACAGAGCGCCGTGAAACGTGCCACCGAAGCCAAGCGGGAACGACACCCGGGCATATCGCCGGATAATCCCGAGATCGGGAACCTCCGACCCGGCAATCAATCGTATTAATGTCGACTTGCCCGCGCCGTTGACTCCGAGAACACCAAAATTATAGCCCGATTCAAAAGTGACGCTGACGTTGTCAAGCACAGTTCTGCGCCCAGCCCGGGTGCGATACGCTTTGGAGACCGCTTCCAGGGTGATCATGACGGCTCGTAAAGATGGCGTCGCAGTCCGCGCTCGAGACACAAGCCCGCCGCCACACTCACAGCGGCGACGATCGCCAGATAAGACCGATCAAGCCAATGCGGCTCGTATTCCGGAAAGAAGCTCGAGCGAAACCAATCGACTGCGTGCAATATCGGATTCCAGGCGAGAATATCGCGGATCCAATCCGGCATCATCCCCGGCACGTAAAAGATGCCGGAACAGAAGTACAATGTGCGGGTCAATTGCGCCCAAATTTTATCCCATGACTTAAAGAACGCGTTGATGACGGCATTGACGAAACCAATCCCGCAACCAAACAGCGAGACCGCGATGACCGATACCGACAGTGCCGAAAGATCGTAAGGCAAGAGGCCGCGCCCGACCGCGAAGAAACCCGCCAATAGGATTATCGCCACTACCACGTCAGTGAAAACTTCAATCAGGCCGCGCGCTGCGATCACATCGAACGTACTCACCAACGGTAGTTGCAATAGCGGGGCGTTGCTCGTGATTGCATTGGTCATGTTGCTGCTGGTATGGACAAACAAATGATAAGGGATAATTCCTGTATAGTAAAAAATGAAAAACTGGTCGCCGATCGGAGGTCGACCGCGCATCATTACCGCGAAGACGAGAGACAACATTAGGATGTGCAACACGGGTTCGAGCAGCACCCAACCGTATCCGAGCTTAGAGTCCGCAAGCCGAGTACGAGTTTCGCGGATCATCAGAGCGTAAATTACGCGCAACTGGGTCTGCAGCGCCGCGAAAACCGTCGGCCGCGACCGCAGCTCCCGAGGCCGGCGCAATGGCCGCTCGCTCAAAACGACGTAATCGCCGTCGAGCGTTTCAAATCGACGATGCAATACCTGGAGGACCGCCCGGCCATATTCCTCATTGTCCGGAGAGGTTCGGATCAGCTCTGCGCCGATGGCGAGCGCCTCGATGAACCGGCCGCTGTCGAAATACACGGTCAGTTGCGAGCGTTTGGCTTCGGGGTCTGACGGATCGAGCGCGGCGGCCCGGCCGAAGGCCTCTGCTGCTTCCTCAAAACGACCCAGCCGATAGAGCAAATTTGCTCTGTGCAGATGGTATTCTGCCGTGTCGGGCGAGTGAGCCAGGGCTTGATCGATGGCGACGAGGGCATCCTCGATCAGACCGCGCAGCATCTGCGTTGCCGAGAGCATCCGAAGAGCGATGGGATCGTCTCTGTGGAGATCGACGACATCTAGGATGATTGCAGCGGCCTCGTCATATCGGTTTGTTCGCAGCAGCAACTCGGTTGCATGCAGCGCGTTGATGCGCTCTGCAGGCGCGAGAGCGACAGACCTTAGCGCCAATGCGACGGCCTGTTCTCTTTGTTCCAAGGTGAACAGAGTCGCGGAAAGATGGCGTAGCACGCGAGGATCAGCGGGCTCGAGAGCCGCGGCTCGCATTAGGTAATGTGCCGCCTGCGCAGGACGGCCGACAGTTTCGAGGAGACAAGCCGCGTGAAAGGCGAATTCAAAGCAACACGGATCGAGGTCGCTGGCCTGTCTGCCGTATGATATGGCGCGATCGAGTTGCCCAGCGGCCGCAAAAGAGCCGCTCGCGTGACGATGTCCTGCGGCCCAGCGAGGCCGGATCGCCAGCAGCCGCTCGTATGCCTCCGCCGCCTCTTCGTGCCTCCCGCAATTGCTGAAGACCCAGGCGCAAAAGTTAGCGATTTCTTCTTTTTTGGGCTGCAAATCGAACGCACTGCGGGCGTACTCGATCGCGACGTCACGGCTGCCCTTATGGTACAGCGACTCGCTTAACTGACAATAGATCCAAGCCCGCTCGTGATCCGGGACATCCTGACGTCCGAGATAAAAACGGCATGCCTCGAGGTCACCCGCAGACGCCGCGCCGATTGCCGATTGACGAATTTCACCAATGTCGCTCAACTGCGCGACACTCTCGGAGCGGAGGAGGGCCGAGGTTCACGCGGCGAGGGTTGGCGGCTCGCTGCCCTGGGCGGGATCCGCGCGCGGGCTGCGCGATATTGGCAATCACCGGCCTGTGTCGGACTGCCGCCGCATGTGTGTAGTCGGACCCACATTTGTACAAAATCGCGTTGAGGCCTCTCATCATGCGTATTGATCCGTCAAAATCAAGTCAAATATTCATCATGGATGCAGTTAAAATTCATAAATAAAGCTTATCAAATAGCGTTAAAAGGTCAATAAATTAATGGTAAAAGTCTTTAGGTTAATTATTTAGCTCGGCGAAACGTGGCGGTGCACCTATGCTGACGTTTCGCAAGCCCACTTCGGGGCAAGCCGGGGACGCATCGTCGCAGGCGAGGCGCCCGGCTTCGCACCGACTGGTGGGACTAAGCGCGAGGCCGAACCGTCGAGCACTTCGCGCTTCGGGGTTGGGCTCAAAAGCGAGACCCAAGCCGTCGGCAGCGCGAGCTCATTTCTTCACTGGTGCCGCCCGGTAGTGACCCTTAATGTAGCAATCGAATTGATCCGGCGAGCCGCCTCTGTGAGCGGCGGGGTGAGCCGCGCAAGGCGACAAGGAGAAAGGCGAATGGCATTCGAGTTCGGCATGTTCCACGAGTTTCAGTGCCCGGCGGGGAAGAGCCAGCCGGATGCCTTCGCGGAGTCGTTTGCGCAGGTCGATGCTGCCGAGCGTTGGGGGCTCGACGCGATGTGGCTGGCCGAGATCCACGTAGCCCCGGAGCGGTCGGTTTGCGCGGTACCGTTAACGATCGCCAGCGCTATTGCTGCGCGCACCACCCGCATCAAGATCGGTACCGGTGTGCAGGTGTTGCCGCTGTGCCACCCACTGCGGGTCGGCGAAGAGGCTGCTACAGTCGATCAGATCAGTCATGGTCGGCTTATCTTCGGCGTCGGGCGCAGCGGGTTCCCGCGTACTTATGAAGCGTATGGTGTCCCTTATGGCGAGAGCCGGGAGCGCTTCGCCGAGACTCTCGAAATCCTCAAACGGGCGTGGACCGAAGACCCGTTCTCCTATTCGGGCAAATTCTACAAGTTCGAGAACGTGAGATTGACCCCGAAACCCTATCAAAAGCCTTGGCCGGAGATCCGCATCGCTGCCAACAGCCCGGATACCTTTCCGGCGATCGGCAAGCTCGGTCATGGGGTGTTTGTTGCCGTCCGTCTCGGCACCTTGTCAGAGCTGGCCCCGAACATTCGGGCATACCGGGAGGCGTATAAGGCTGCCGGCCACCCTGGTGAGGGTCAGGTATTTTTGCGCGCGCCGGTCTATGTAGCCGAGACGGCCGAACGGGCACGATCCGAGCCCGAAGAAAGCATCATGTATTTCTATCGCTACCTTGGCGAACGGCTCGAGGATTCGGCGACGCGCGCCGGGGTGCGCGCGATCGAAGACCGCGCGGCGCGCGGGCGCCGGTTGCAGACGATCACTTACGATGAGGCATTGCGCGACAAGATTATCGTCGGCACGCCCGAGCAGGTAACCGATCGGTTGATGCAGTTGAAGGAGGAGCTCGGTCTCGACGGGATCCTAGCCGAGATGAATTGCGGCACCAAGATCCCCCACCAACAGGTGATGAAGTCGCTGCAGCTGCTGTGCGAAAGGGTAAAGCCGCAGTTTCATTGACGAATGCGGTCTTGCCTGCAACGCGCGCCTGCTGCGACTGAGCCGTGGCCGAGGCAACAGTAATCGCGTCGGTGTCGCTGATCCTGCACACCCTTTCGGTCGTCGTCTGGGTTGGCGGCATGGTTTTTGCGCATCAAATACTGCGGCCCGCGGCGGCCGAGCTCGAGCCAGGCCTGCGCCTGATGCTGGGGTCACG
>Ga0126381_100010077_pt1 | contig 10623 bp, 8 predicted proteins | sample PanSoiMetPlot_28_FD_96465 | JGI IMG/M metagenome (GOLD analysis project Ga0126381, IMG submission 96465) | Tropical forest soil microbial communities from Panama - MetaG Plot_28 | ecosystem: Environmental > Terrestrial > Soil > Tropical forest > Bulk soil | place: Panama | collected 2016-02-17
GAGCCCCGACGTGGTCATCAGCGATCTCGCGATGCCGGGAGAAGACGGATTCGCACTCATACGATGGCTGCAAGCGCACCCGTCCAAGCGCACCGGCCGCATCCTCAAGATCGCCTTGACCGGACTCAGCGATCCGCAACACGCAAAGCACGCGCTGCAGGAAGGATTCGACACCTGCATGGTCAAGCCTTTGGAGGTCGAACGCCTGATCAAGTATATTTCATCATCGATCGGGCACGCCGCGGAACAATCGATGCGAGGCTAGTGACTCGCGAGCACTTTTTACAAGAACAGGACGAGCGCGTGAGTCAAATCCCGCATCCAGCAAAGCTTCAGCGGGTGGCATTGTTGATGCTAGTTCGATGAAATCAGAAATCGCACGGAATCAGTCGCCCAGTTCGCCGATGAGCGCGTTAGATACGGGCTCATCAGCGGCTTCCGATAGCAGCAGCGCTGGAAATTGGGACAGCGTCGAGGGATCCGATGACACGCCCTCGGCCACTCGCGCTTCAAGCGGCGGCGGCGAACAACACGAACGTATCGGCCGTGCTCCCGGTTCAACGGGACGCAGCTCGGTGGCAAACGCGAACGCGATGAAGGCTACGACCAGAGTACTTATTGTCGAAGACAATGCCGACGCCCGCGAGGCATGGTCAACCTTGCTCACGTCGTGGGGATACCGGGTCGAAGGGGCGGGTGATGGCGAACGCGCTCTGCAACTGGTGGAGAGCTTCGATCCGCAAATTCTGCTGCTCGATCTGCGCCTGCCCAGAAAGGACGGCCTGGCCGTGCTGCGCGACACGCGCGCGAATGGCTGGCAGATTCCGACCATTGTGATTTCCGGCGAAGGCGAGATCGAAGATGCGGTCCAGTCAATCAAGCTCGGCGCATACGACTATTTACGCAAGCCCGTCGATCCTCATCATCTTGAAGTGCTGCTTAACAACCTGCGTACGCATCTGAGCGTGAGCAAGGAAAACCAGCTCCTGCGGCGACGATTAATGGAGGCCGGCGAGCTGGGGCAGCTAATCGGACAATCCCTGGCGATGCGACGCGTGATGGCCTCGATCGAGCAGGTGGCGCCGAGCAGCGCGTCGGTCGTGATCGTGGGCGAAAGCGGCACCGGCAAGGAATTGGTCGCGCGCACCATCCATGAGCTGTCGCCGCGCGCCTCCGGACCGTACATCGCGATAAACTGCGCCGCTCTGCCCGAGACGCTAATGGAAAGCGAGCTGTTCGGGCATGAGCGCGGCGCTTTCACCGGTGCAGACCGCCGGCGCGAGGGCTGTTTCGAATTAGGCGCCGGCGGCACTCTCCTGCTCGATGAGATCGGCGAAATGAAGCCTGAGCTGCAGGCAAAACTCTTGCGCGTGCTGGAGGAACGCAAGGTGCGCCGCCTCGGCGGCTCGGCAGAAATCTCTGTCGATGTGCGCGTATTGGCCGCGACTAACCGCAATCTCGAATTGCAATTGCGCGAAGGGCGGTTCCGCGAGGACCTGTTCTATCGCTTGAATGTATTCACGATCCAATTGCCCACCTTGCGCGAACGTCCCGATGATATACCCATTCTGATCGAACATTTTCTTCGCCAGCTCGCGCCCGCGACCGGCAAATCCATTATTGGGATCGAGGCGGACTGTCTCGAACTGCTCCGCGCCCAGCGATGGCCGGGCAATGTACGCCAGCTTCGCAACGTGATCGAGCGGGCACTGATAGTCACTCCCGGGCCGCTGATCTCCAAAGCCGACCTCCCCGAAGAAATCACGCTCGAGGCGCCCGCAAATCCAGCCCCAGCTCCGGTGCAAACGCCTGTCCTCGGTGAGGGATCAGTTGCGGGTCTGGATGTACACGTCGGCATGTCCCTAAGCGACGTTAAACGTGAACTTCTGCTGCATACGCTCAAGTTCACCGGCGGCAATAAGGCAAAGGCAGCAGAAATCCTGGGCGTATCGCTGAAGACGCTCTATAACCACCTCAAAGGGGAATAGTTAAAGGCCATCTCGAATTGGTCGTGGCATTCTCAAAGGTGGCTCGAGATTGCCGTAGTGTAAATTTGCGCTCCAAGTAAAAATGTTAACGTTGTTAAATAGCTCGTTTTTGATATGAGAACGCGCCAGGACTGGCAAGGTGAACTGCGGCACGAGATTTTCATCTATTCGCACCTCAGATCAACTGTTCGGAGGAAAGATGAAAATGAGTACCCGTCAATCGATATTCATGTGCCTGGCGGCCGCTCTGGCTATTGGCTTATGTTCCGCCTGTGAATCGGCCGGCACGGGAGAAACCACCACAACGACGACTGAATATACTTCACCGGCGGCACCAGCCATCACCACACCTCCGCCTCCGCCCACTTATTCAAATTCAACGTCTCAAACCACCACAAGCACCACTACGAGCCCGAGCGGCGTAGTGCAAAGACGTTCGACTACAACCACTTATCCGCCGCAATGATGGGTTTAGGCTGATACCTCAGGACGCTCCTCAACAAGGGCGTTCTGGAGGAACGACTGGCTAGAAAGGAGCTTCGGCTGGTAGCGCGAGTACGTGTTGAGCGCACACTGCAACCAGCGTGCTGCCGTCGAAGTCGTCCGCGAACGCAGCCAATGGATACGCACAGCACAACGAAAAATTGAAAGATCTGCCGAGCTTGTTCCATAGCTTTTCGAGTTGCAGCGCAGCGCCGGAATTACCTGCTGCACATAGAAGCGCAACCATTTCTCCAAACGCGCACACGCGCGTGCTGGGGCTAAGCGCGCTAGCGCGCTGGATGGCTCCGCCAAGCAGAGACAGGAATTTTCCTTCGTTCGGTGAATCCAGGTGCATAAACTCGCTTAAAGTTTGAGCCGCATCGAGTTCGATATATCTGCCCAGTTCGCGAAAATACTCGGTATCTATTCCGCGCCGACTGAGCACGTAATCGATATCGTCCAGATGAAACCTTGTTGCCGCCAGTACGCATGATTCCCCAGCGCGAAGTGCAGCGCCCGCGCGACGAGCTACTCGTTCAACTATGAAGCGGTCGTTGTTATAGAACTGGACGAAATGAGTCGAATAGTCGAGATCGTTCGACGGCGGAACGTTCGATCGTGCGACGGAAGGGCTCATGAGAATCTGCGGTAATCTGCGGGCAGCCGATTTGTGAGCCTACCGAATTCGATGGAAGTCCAAGCAAGGTCTTATGCGAATTCGATTTGCCGTTATTCTCCGGAGACAAATTGATGCGATGTGAATGAAAGATTCTGATAGCCGGGCCCCGGAATGACCCGGATCGCTTTTCGGAAAGAAGCCTGACGCCGCGACGGCAGCGTACCTTGAGGAGGACAGCTTGCCGCCGCGCCGCCGAGCCGGGACTCAATTAATAGTTCTGCTCGTCCAACCACTTGCGAATGTCTTCTTTGCGGTCACCCGTGCGCTCCTGGATACGACCTGCGAGTTCGTCCATATCGCCCTCGACCTGCAGCAAGTCGTCATCGGTCATTTTCGCCCACCTGCGTTTGATCTCGCCCTTGAGCTGCTTCCATTTACCTTTAGTCTGATCCGTATTCATCACTTGTTCCTTCGTAATTGGTTATTGCGGAATCAAATTACGAAGGAGCAACAAGCGTGCCGCCAAAAGGATATTTATCGATAAAAGCATTCAGCGAACTCTGCCGGACATCCGAGCAGTTTTTGCCAATTCACCGGAAAGGATGCGACGAACCCGAGGCTTGCGAGCTAGCGACTTGCCGAGAAGCGCTCAAATGCAACCGTCGTTTCAGTTCGCAGCTATGTTATGGCTTGACTCGCGATCGAATAAGTTGCTGGAGCGAATCTATATCGACTGGCTTGATCAAATGTCTTTCGAATCCCGCCTCTCTAACTTTGGCTGCGTCTTCGGGACGCCCGAATCCGGTCAGCGCTACCAGAAATGGCCGCTCATCGCGGTGGCGTCGCAGGATTTCGCGCGCAAGCTGAAAACCAGACGCGTCGGGCAAGTCGAGATCCAGAATGAAAACATCAAACGATCTCTCGGAGATCTCTGCGGTCGCGTCGGCTACATCTTTGGCCCCGATGACCTGGATTGACTCGTTCATTAAAGCCAGGAGCATCATCTCGCGCTGATCGGAATTGTCTTCGACCAGCAAGACGCGCAGCGCGAATTTGTCCTTGGATGATTCCGGCTGCTCGCCCAGGCCCGGTAGCCGCAGCGTCAGCTCGGTACCCTTATCCAATCCATCGCTGGTCGCCTCGATTGTACCGCCGTGCAACTCGGTCAGCTTGCGCGCCAACCACAGACCCACCCCAAGGCCACTGCGGGAACCAGCCTCGCCCTGTGCAAATAGCTCGAAGAGCCGGTCAAGCATCGAGCGATCCAGGCCCGCACCCGTGTCCCGCACGCGCAGTACAGCTTCGTTCAATTCGCGTTGCGCCGAAATCTCGATTGTGCCGCCGGACTGGGTAAACTTGAGCGCGTTCCCGATCAGATTGGAAATTATCTGCTCGACTCTCACGGGATCGGCGGAAATAGGCATCGGGCGATCGGGGCGCAGGAACTGGAAGGTGATTCCTTTCGCTTCGAAGGCCTCAAGGTAAGGTTCGATCGCATTCTCGATGGCTTTGCACAAATCGAGCGGTTCCCGTTTGAGCTCGATCTTCCCGCGCGAGATGCGGTTAACGTCGAGCAGATCATCGATCAGCCTGGTCTGCGATCTGGTTTGCCGCTCGACCACATCGAGGGCTCTTTGACGCTGCATCTCGCCGATGCCTTCCTTGCGCAGGATGTAGAGCGCAGTGCGGATCGCCGCCAGCGGATTGCGCAGCTCGTGCGACAGAACGGCGAGGAATTGATCCTTCTGCTCGTTGGCTGCGCGCAATTCCTCGCGCGCCGCATCGCGTTCGAGGTCCGCTTCCCGAACAAACTGCTGGATTGAACCGAACTCGCTGCGGTCAACGATATGCATCAACAATTCGCGTGCCGCGTATAACGTGCTTGATGGCTGAACCGCGGCCAGCTCTTCGAGCGCTTGCCGAAGCAGTTGGCGGAAGATCGCAAACTCCCATGCAACCTGGGCCACACCGTAGCCTCGCACCCTGCGCGCATGACCATGTTCGGCGCCCCGTTGCTCAATCTTCTCTTCAGACACCCGCTCCCCGCCCAAGGCTTTACTCAGTTCCTGCAAAAGCGCAGGAAGATGATCCTCAAGTTCCTCGTCGGTGAACCACAGACGCTGCTCCGGAAGGCTATCGTCGGCTCGTACCAACTCACGCCAGCGAGCAAGCAGCTCAGTGCGTCGCGCCTCAAAATGCACACGCACTTCCTCCAACTTGTAAACCGTCGCCACTAGGCCGCTCCTTTGCCGCTATTGGCCAAATAGAGCGCGGCACTGAACCCTGCCAATTCGACCGCTGCGCCCGGCCGATCTATCGTCTCGGGCGGCGGCGGTATTGCAGGCGCCGGTCCAAATGCTTCATCGCCGGTGTAAAGCGCAAGTACCAGGTCCCGAGTCTGGCCGCTCACCGCCAAGGTCAGCGATTTTTCGCCCAGGTTGCACAGCAACACAGCGTTCAGACCCGAAGGATCGCCGCGGCGCACGATCAGCCATCGCGGCTCCTCACCGAAACTCACCTGCGTAAGATCCTTACGACAGTTCGCCAGGCACGGGTGCGATGTGCGCAATTCAATCAGCGCGCGAGAAAACGCCAGCATTTCCCCATGCGGTGTACGATCCCTTTCCGCCCAATCGATGCGCGAGCCGGCGAAGGTCTCGGGCGCCTGCGGATCGGGAAAAGCGCGCGTGGAAAAAAATGGCCCGTACTCGCGCCGCCGCCCCTCCGAGACCGCGGTAGCCAGGGCCGGATCGGTGAAACTGGTGAAGTAATTGAATGGTGTCGAGGCGCCGAATTCCTCGCCCATAAAGAGCATCGGCAGGGCGGGTGCGCAGAACAAAATCGTCGCCGCAAGCCTCTGCTGAGCGGGCGAGACCAGTTGCGACAGCCGCCGTCCAGCATCGGCATTGGCTATTTGGTCGTGATTTTGATTGAACACGACGAATTGGCGGCCGGAATTGGCGACCGACGGCGCGCCGTGATGGCGACCGCGGTATTCCGAACGGCGGCCATCATAGACAAAACCCTCGCTTATCGCCTTGCCCAGATCGGCGACGCGGCCGAAATCCGCGAAATAGCCACTGCGGTCGTTGGTCAGTATCGTGTGCAGCGCGTGATGAAAATCGTCATGCCATTGCGCGTCGAGTCCATGCCCGCCAATCGCCGGCACATTGATAACGCGCGGATCGTTGAGATCACTTTCAGCGATCAACCACGCGTCGCGCCCAAGCAGACGTGCTTGCCGATGAAAAGCGTCAGCCATTTCGTGCAGGATGTGAATGGCTCCGAAGTCGAAGATTTCATGGATCGCATCCAGCCGCAGCGCATCGACGTGATATTCGGTCAGCCAATACAGAGCGTTGTCTATAAAGAAGCGTCTGACCGCGTCGCTGCCGGGTCCGTCGAAATTGATCGCCTGTCCCCACGGACTGCGATAGCGGTCGGTGAAGTACGGCCCATACTCGGCAAGGTAGTTACCTTCGGGGCCAAGATGGTTGTAAACAACGTCGAGTACGACGGCGAGGCCGGCGCGATGGCACGCGTCAACCATCCGCTTGAGCCCCACAGCTCCGCCATAGCATGTATGGGGCGCGTACAACGATACGCCGTCGTAGCCCCAGTTGCGCGCGCCTGCGAACGACGCGACAGGCATAATCTCCACGGCGGTGATCCCCAGTTCACACAGATAAGGGATGCGCCCGATGATTCCGGCGAAGGTCCCTTCGGAACTGAAGGTACCGGTGTGGACCTCGTATATAATCAAGTCTTCGAGCGGCCGACCGTGCCAATCGCCGTCAGTCCAGTTGAAGGCGGACGGATCGATCACCTCTGAGGCTTCGTGCACCCCGCGCGGCTGACAGCGCGATACCGGATCCGGCCGCCGGCGCCCGCGCTCAAATTCATAGAAGTACTCCGCGCCCGGCTCGAGGTCGCGCACAAACGCGGTGAAAGTCTCATCGGCATCGCGCTCCATCGGCAGGACCGCCGGCCTCGGACTAATGATCGAGACCGATAGCTGTTTGGCGAGCGGCGCCCATACGCGGAAGAGGACGCCCTCTTTGGAGGGCCTCGCCCCGAACGCGAGGCGCTGTATCTGATCATGCGGAGCTCGCGGCTCCATGGGTTTGCCACTCCTGTCGGGCGGTTTACTCATTATTCTGCGATGAGCATCGCGACTGGCATGAGTGCGAAGGCTTCGTTCATGGAAACCCGCGCTGAATCACGCTCGCGATGCACTTCGATAGTCCGGCCGCTGAACAGATCCTGGTAGCGCGGCGAATCTGTGTCTTCAGGTAACTCGAGCCATGTGCCGGACCATGCCGTGGCTGATGGAAACGATCCGAGGCGGTCTTGAAGTCCGAAGAAAAACCGGCCGCTTGCAACAATGACGGTCCGCTTCTGCGAGCGCCGAGCAAAAGCAATTACATTGCGGGCGCGCGCGCCCGCCGCGGTGAGCGGAAGGTACTCCCCCGACTCGAACAAATCTCGATGGGCACGACGGTATTGCAGCGCACGCTGCGTAACATACATTTTGATACGGCCATCAACCGCGGACCCCAGAAGGTTTTCGAGCAGGCGTGTTCGGTCGCGGTCCGCTTCGCGCACAAGTTCGTCAAGCATCGCAACGCGCAACCCGAAATCCACTGGTCTTCGGTTATCCGGATCGACCAGGTTGTAACCCCACAATTCGCTGCCCTGGTAGAAATCGGGAACGCCGGGCGAGGCACTTTTAATCAGCGTCTGCGATAGCGAATTGAGCATCGCGGCAATCGCGATAGCTCGTCGGAATTCGAGGAAGTCGGTCAGGAACCGATTTTCTGGATTGAAACTTAGCGAGTTTTGCACAAAATCGCCGAGCGCCTCGTCATGAGCGACATTGGGACTGATCCAACTCGTGCGTAGCTTGGCCTCCTTCGCCGCCTTGAGCATGTACTCGCGCATACGCTTCACAAACTCTGCGTGTTGCCGGTTGTTCATGCTGGACATGGGCCAGGTCCCAACGAGCGTCTGGTAAAAAAAGTACTCCTCGTTGCCATCGGGCGCGCAACTACCGTTCCATTCCGAGATCAGAGCGGAATTGAGGCCGTGCCATCGCCGTACCGCCTGTTCCCACGCCTGGGGAACTTCCGACAGGACGTTGATGCGCGCGCGCACGTCCTCGCCGCGCTTGGTGTCGTGCGTCGAGGTGGCCGATAAGGCGTGCGGCCAATCGCGTAGACGGCGGGCGTTTCGCGCATGGAATGCGTCAACCTCGATACCGAAAGACATCGGGTCGCCGCCGACCTCGTTAAGTGAGGCCAGCGGATGTACGCGATATATCGCGGTATCCTCGAAACCCTTCGCCATCACCGGACTGGTGAGTTGCTGAAAACGCAAACTGAAATCGAGCCGCTGGGCGAGTGACGCGTCGTCCAGGCCGTCCGGATGTTCCAGCAGAAGTACCGACGCGAGAAAGTCAAACGGCGATTCGCTGAGCGCGGCATTGCGCCGCTTGGCCGCGTTGATCGCGTTCAGCACCCACCGGCGATCTTCGCCGCTGACTGCGGCGTCACCAGTGACATACGATCGATATATAGGAAAGCAGGCGATAACCTCGGCGAGCACGCGGCCAAGGCTGTTCAGGGTGAAGTCGCGCGACCACCGATGCTGTTCCGAGATGCGATCAAGTCTGCGCGTCAGCACGTTTTGCTCGCCCGACATCAGCGCGCGCAGCACGAGTTTTTTGCAATCGTAAACGACATCAGCAAACTCGCGACGCTGGCGGCTGAAGCGCAGGTAAAAATCCGTCAACGCGTCGCTTCCGCCGCGGTCCACGAATAATGCGTTCAGATCGTTCAGGAACTCGTATCCGGTGGTGCCGTGGACCGACCAATCTGCACGCAGCAGCTCATCGCGGCCGAGAATTTTCTCCACTACGATATAGAAGGGTCGAACCACGGCCGGGACTCGTTCGCCCTCCCCCGGTTCGGCATGTGGCGCCCGTTCGATAGCCGGCGCGGGCCGTGCCAGCAGACATTCCTGCTGCAAGGTTCGCAGGTATTGGGCAGGATCGCGCAATCCGTCGACATGGTCGATGCGCAGTCCGTTGATCGATCCTTCGCGCACCAGGTCCAGAATGAGTTCGTGCGCGGCGCGAAAAACCTCGGGCTGCTCGACGCGGATCGCGGCAAGGTCGTTGACGTCGAAGAAGCGCCGGTAGTTGATTTCATCCGCGGCCACATGCCAGAAGCTCAGTCTGTAGGCCTGGTCGTCCAGTAACTGCTCCAGGCGATCGAAGCTGCGCGGCACGCCTCTCGTGCCGTTGAGCTCGAAAATAGATGCCTCAACTGCAGCCCGCACTTCGTCACTGGCGTCAATAAGCGCCGACAATCGCTCACGCGCAATCAGCTTTTCGCGCTGACGCTCGCGCAACTTGTCATCATTGGTTTCCGTCCTTGGTGGGAGATGATTGAGCGCTGTGATGATGCTGGCCAATTCCCGCGCTTCGCGGCTCGCATCGCTAAGCTTTTCGGTCAATCGCGCGAGCGCGGGTTCCAGGATAGCGGTTCCTGAGCGGGGCGCGAGAGGAAAAAGCTGGCTGCCGTATCGCACCTGGAACCCGCCGTCGCGGTAAGAAACCGCGATACGGCCGCTTTCGAGCGCCTGTCCGAATTGCTCGCCGAGGACCGGTAAAAGGACTTTGTTCGCGAGATCCGCTTTGGGCGGTTTCCAATCAATATCGAAAAAGTTTGCGAACGAGGAGCTAGGCCCGTTTTCGAGCACGTCGAACCACCATCTGTTCGACGGGTCGGCGATGCACATGTGATTTACGACAATGTCAAGGACGATGCCCAGGCCATGCTCTTGCGCGGCGCGTGAGAAAGTGCGAAATCCCTCGCGCCCGCCGATTTCACGATTGACCGACTGGAAGTCGGTAACGTCATAGCCGTGGTTGCTGCCTGCGCGAGCCTGCGTCAGTGGCGATAGGTAACAATCGCTGATACCCAGACGTGCGAGGTATTCGACGATGCTCGCCGCATCGGCGAGAGTAAATTCACGGTTGAGCTGAAGCCTATACGTTGCCGAAGGGATGCGCGTGCTCACGGACGGGCGCGGTCCTGCGAAGAGTAGCGAAAGAGTTTGTGACCGTAGCGATTCCGAAGGTTGGCGCTGATGTGCACCGCCTGGCTCATCCGCGATTGCCGGACGCTACGCCCGCGGCTACCAGACCTCCACCTACGACAATCGCCGCAACGCTCGCAGCGGTGGGTATCACATGAAGAATGTTTTGGCGATTCTGGACTGTTACACTGCCAATCTTCGCAACCTGCTCGGTATGGCTGGTCCAGAAAGCGGGGAAGACCAAGCTGGCTATCCCCTGAATAGCCAACACAACTCCGATCGCAATTAGCGCCTTCATTTGATCCTCTCCACTTGAGACTGCGATAGACGATTGGAAACGGCCGTGCGTCGCCGCATTCCTGCGAATGCGTATATTATGCCAAAACAGTCGGCAACAGGATTCAGCAAAACGACGGAGCAAACACGTTCCAA
>Ga0126381_100010078_pt1 | contig 10623 bp, 10 predicted proteins | sample PanSoiMetPlot_28_FD_96465 | JGI IMG/M metagenome (GOLD analysis project Ga0126381, IMG submission 96465) | Tropical forest soil microbial communities from Panama - MetaG Plot_28 | ecosystem: Environmental > Terrestrial > Soil > Tropical forest > Bulk soil | place: Panama | collected 2016-02-17
AGCGAGGACCAGTCACGCTTTGATAGCTACTATTCACGCTGGCAGCAATATCGCCAAACGAACGACCGCGAGCAGATCCTCAGCATGGAAAAACGCATGCAGGATGTGTATGCGCACTACAGTATCCCGGCCGACACGCCTTATTGGCGTGTAGCCACGAGTCCGCGGGAGGCGCGTGGACCCTACCAAGGCAAGCTCTCCCCGCGCGATCAGGCACGTTTTGACAGCTATTTTTCTCGCTGGCAGGAGTACCGCCGAGAAAACAACCGCGAACAAATTGCCAGCATGGAGAAGCGCATGCAGGATGTCTATGCCCATTACGGCATTTCCGCAGGAACTCCCTATTTCCAGGTGTCCTCGAACGCGCAAGATACGGACCGGGATGAATGGGAACGCGATCATTGGCGCGGCCGCCTTTCCCCCGAAGACCAAGACCGCTTTGATAGCTACTATGCCCGCTACCTTGACTATCGCCGGGATAACAATGATTTCGAAGCGGAAAACATGGAGCGCCGCATGCGCGGCATCATGCAGGTATATGAGATCCCGCCGGAGGTGCCTTACGAGCAGATTGCCATTGCCTGGCGAGACCGGCACTGAGCAGGATCCATCCCGGACTACGAGCCGCTGAAAGCCAAATGTCCTCCCCAGAGCTGCCCCGTGCGTCTCGGCCGAATTCAAGTTTTTCGATTGTGTACTGCTTTCAGAGGTAAGTCGTCCATCCTGAGCTGAAGAGCCGCCTCTCTCTATCTTGTAAGTCTAAGAGCTTCATCTCCTGATAGCCGGTATCGGGTCCGATCCTTAGTGCAATCCCGGAAAACACCGACCTCGCCCAGTGCGAATGGCGCTCGGCCTCACTACGACTATCGCGATTTTCAACGCCGGCTATCGGCTGACGACCAAAAGAAGTTCGACAAGACTTACGAACACTGGCTGGACGATCGCCGCAAGAACGATCGCGACGACATCGCCCAGGGATGAGGGCAAGATGCAAGAGATCATGGCCCGCTACAACATTCCTCGCGATGTTCCCTGTGACGTGATCGCCTCTGCCGGCCGCGGATATTGAAGAAAACTCAAGACCACCACCCGTTCTCCCACTCTGGTGGATAGGCCACCGCAAGAGTGGGAAGCCTCTCACCCCCTACCAGTTCCACCTCGACGCAACATTTCAAGCGCCAAAGGCCCCGCCCCGTAACAGATGAGCGCGACCGAAATGGCGGCCAAAGACAGCGGGAACTCGTACCCGTGCTCTCCGAGCAGTCCGTTTTTCCAGTGCACCTTCCAGATGGCCACCAACATATCAACCAGGATTGCCGCCGATGCGATACGGGTGAAAAGACCGAGCAAAACCAGAATGCCGCCGAAAAACTCGGTTAAAGCAGAGGGGAACGCCAGCCACCCTGGCAAGCCATAGCTCTGTACGTTGTGGTAATGCGCCATCATTCCTCCGCCGAAAACTTTGGCGTAGCCGTGGCCGATCATGATCACGCCCAGTACGATGCGCAAAATTAGAAGGGCAACGGGTTCGAGACGTTCCAAGTATCGCAAGCTTTCCTCCGCTCTGAGGAGAGCATAGCGAACTCTGGAATCGCTCCGGTAGTGTCGATCTTGGCAAGGAGCTTCGGGTATTTTCGTCTATTTCGAGATGGAATTCGCGCGCTCCCTGGTTCAAGCTAACTCGTTGAACTCCCTGCTGATGCTATCGGGGCGGCCGGCCATTGGCTAATAACGGCCTCCAGCGCGGGTTTTCTTCCCCCTTTCGACATGGAACCTTGGTACTGGTGTGTAGAACTTCAGTTATGTCATCGTGGGTCCCTCGGCTCGCTTCCGCCCAAACACTACAACCTGTAGTGGTTATGCGTATTCACGCCCCAATAACTTGACCAACACCAGATAAGCCGGGTTGTCAATTTCCAAGAAACCGGCATAAAAACCGGCAAAACCCGGAGATTCGCCCTCCCGGCTGCGCCCACCCGGTTGATATATGCTCAGTTCACCTTAATCCGCTCGAAGCAAGTTTGCGAGCGGACTCCTCCCAACGAAGTCCTGCAAGGTGGGCATGGCAGGACAGCAAATCTGTGGAAAGGACAACTATGGCTGATTCGCGTGAAGTCATGAACATTCGCCAGGCTTCGCAATACCTTGGCGTGAGTCCAGACACACTTTACAAGTACGTGAACGAACAGAAAATTCCGGCTTTCAAGCTAGGCAACCGTTGGCGGTTTAAGAAATCGAGACTGGACCAATGGATGGAAGAACAGTCCAGCGAAGTGGACGTAAAGCGGTCGAAGAAAGCGAAGGCGGCCGGACAGGCTGCTACCTAAAGGCGGGCACATGTTTGGATTTGGATCAAAGTCAATCGTTGGCTTGGATGTAGGGTCTTCGAGCATCAAGGCGGTGGAGCTGAAGAAGAGCCGCGGAGGGATTGAAGTTGCCCATCTCGGACTGGAACCGCTGGCTCCCGATATCGTCGTGGACTCGATGATTGTAGATTCGGGAACCGTATCGAGCGCCATCTCCAAATTGTTCACCGACAATTCCATCAAGACGAAAAACGTTGCTACAGCGGTCAGCGGCCATTCGGTCATCGTTAAGAAAATTTCTCTGCCCTCGATGAGCGATGCCGAGCTGGCCGAGACCATCGAGAAGGAAGCCGCGCAACACATTCCCTTTGATTTGGCCGACGTAAACCTGGATTTCCAGATTCTCTCGGAGGATGAGGGCCAGCCCCACATGGACGTGCTGCTGGTGGCCGTCAAAAAGGACAAGATTTTGAACTACACCAACGTACTCTCGATGTCGGGGAAGACTCCGGCTATCGTGGACATTGATGCTCTGGCGCTACAGAACTGTTACGAGTACAACTATGAGCCCTCGCCCAACCAGGTTGTGGCTCTGTTGAACTTGGGCGCAAGCGTAATGAACATCAACATCGTGAAAGGGACATCCCCCCTGTTCCCGCGCGACGTTAGCGTAGGCGGCCATCAATACACCGATTCACTGCAAAAAGAGTTGGACCTGAGCTTTGAGGACGCGGAAGCGCTGAAGCTGGGAAAGAAAGTAGGCACGGTGAGTGAAGACGCCAAGACCCCGATTTTGCAGCAGGTCACAGAAATCATCGTGCTCGAGATTCAGAAGACGTTTGATTTCTTCCGCGCCAGCTCGGCCGGGGAGCATATCGAGAAGATTTACGTAGCCGGGGGTTCCTCGAAAGTTCCCGGGTTGCTCGAGGCCTTGCGGCAGGAATTTTCGATGCCGGTGGAAATTCTGAATCCGTTTCAGAAGATTTCGCCGCCGGCGGCCGGGCCGACCGTGGAGCTGATCGAGGCGAATGCGGGCCAATTGGCGGTGGCGGTGGGTTTGGCCCTGAGGAGCTTTGAAGAACTATGATCCGAATCAATCTGCTGGGCACATCGAAGCCAAAAAGTCGCCGCGGCGGAGCGCCCTCCGCACCCTCGATGGATATTGGTGGGGGAGGATCGCCGCCGCTGAAAATTCTGCTGGTTCTGGTCCTGGCCGTCGCCGGCAACTTGGTCTATTGGCATCAGTTGAACCATCAAGCGGAAGTCATCGAGGCCAAGATGAAGGTCGCCGAGCAGCAGAATCGCGAGCTCTCGGATGTGAAGGCGCGATATCTGGAGCGGCAAAAAGAGGCCGACAATTACAAGCGACGGGTCGACGTGATCGATCAGCTGCGACGCAGTCAAGTGGGACCCGTCAATCTGCTGAACACGATCGGCGATACGGTGAACAGCACAGAAGCGGTTTGGCTGAACTCCATGACCGATCAGGGCACGAATATCGCGATCAAAGGTACAGCCCTGAGCGCCGATGCAGTCGCCAGCTTGATCGCCAACCTGCAGAAGACTGGGTATTTCAAAAACATCGAGATTAAAGAAACCTACCAAGACGAAAGCGTGAAAGATATGCAGGCGTTCCAGTTCACGCTGACTTGCGAAAAAGACAAATCGTAAGGCGGACCGACTATGGCGAATCTGAGTGAACTATCGGGTATCAAGCAGTGGGGATTGGTGGTGGGGGTGGCTTTGCTAGTGAGCGCGGGCCTGTACTACACGCTCTTCAAAAGCCAGCGCGAAGCCAATGCCACCGCCGAGAAGGCTTTAGCCGACAAGCTGCAGGAAAACGCGCAGCTTGAGCCCTATCGCTCCAAGTTGGCGGAGATCGACCGGCAGGTGGCCAATTTGAAGCAACAACTGGACATTGAGAAGCGCATTGTGCCAGACGAGAAGGAAGTGGACGGTTTCATCAAAATGCTCGATGCCGAAGCCATGAAGGCGGGCGTTGAGTTGCGTCGCTACACGGCCAGGCCGACGAGCTCCAAGGAGTATTACACGGAAGTCCCGTTCGAAGTGGAGCTGGATGGTCCGTATTACTCGGTGTTGACCTTCTTTGATCAGGTCTCAAAGCTGGAACGTATTGTAACCGTATCCGATTTGCAAGTGGCCTCGACCAAGCATCCTGACGAGGCAAAAGCCAAACACCATTATCAATACGCAGGCAGTGAAAGCGTAGTGGCAACCTGTGTCACCACCACCTTCTTCAGCCATGACACGGTTCCGGCTGCAACTCGGACGACGGCCAAAGGCAGGAGCTAAATGAAGCGGATCAAAACATTGTTGCTTTGCTTGGCAATGGCGACTCTCGCCGCAGGGCAAACTCCGACTGTGGTCGAAAAGTCCGGCAGTTCGGCTGCCAAGCCAAAGACCGGACCACAAACTACCTCGGCGGGTACAAAACCCTCGCCGGCGGCCGTGAAAGTGGTTACTGTGCCTGGTCAGAAAACTTCGGGGTCAACGGCTAAGCCTGCCTCGGTGCCGGTCCAGGCCGGAGCCGCAAAGCCGGCAGTCTCTGCCGCGAAATCCAATGTGGCTTCGCCGGCGAAGGCGGCGCCAACTACCACGACCGCACCGGCGAAGGCCGTTTCCGTGCAGTCGGTGGCAGCCAAGACGACTTCGGGTAAGTCTCAAGCCAAAACGGCGGCAGCTCCCACGGGCAACGCGACGGCAACGCCGCCAGCCAAAGTGGCGGCAGGTTCCGCAGGCAAAGATCCTTTTAGCGGAAAGAAAAAAGTCGACACTGCCCGGGTGAAGACCGTCTCGGCGGCTCCGGCGAAGACGGCCGCAAAAAGCGGCAAGGCGAGCGCCGAGGCCACACCATCGGCGCCGAGGAAGATAGGTGCTGCTGGTCGCAGGGATCCCTTCGTCAGTCCAGTTGTGAGCATCAGCGCCGTCGGTTCCGGTTGCAGCTCGGGAAAGCGCTGCTTGTCGATCGAGCAGATTTCCCTGCGCGGCGTGGTGCGGTCGGAAACGGGAATGATCGCGGTGGTGGTAAACGCACTGGATAAAGCCTACTTCCTTCGCGAGAACGACCCGGTGTTCAACGGATTTGTGGAAAAGATTACAGGCGATTCTATCGTTTTCAAGCAGACGTTCCACGATAAGTTGGGCAAGCCCCTAACGCGGGATGTCACCAAGACCATAACCCGGCCGGTCGCGTAATTAGGCCAGAGCCGGAGACTTTCAGAAAAAAGAAAGCAAGTTTTGAGCTGAGGAGAGGCGGGGAGACGGGAAATGCGAAAGCACATACTGGCAACAACAACGGCGCTGTTAGCCATGATCCTGGTGGCGAGGGCGCAGACTCCGAGCACTGGGGCGGCAAGCGCTGCTCTCGAGAAAGTGAGCGTGGTGCATGGAGAAACCGACGTCCGCGTGGAAATGACTACCAAAGGCGCGGTGACACCCAAAGTGGAGACCCTGGTGTCTCCCCACCGGGTGGTCGTGTACCTGCCGAACACTGCTCTTGCTACCGCGATGAAGCCCATCCCTGTGGGGGACAGCGGCGTGAACCTGGTGCGCATCGGCTCGTCCGGCGCGCTGACACGAGTGGTCGTCGACCTCGATGCCCCTCGGAAATACCAACTGATTCCGGGACCCGGCGATAAGTTCACCCTCAAGATCGACATCGGTCCGCGAACCGCGCAAGCCTCGGCCATTCCGCTGAAGCCGGCAACCCTGGCCAAAGCCGCGGCGCAGGACTTTGTGGTGCTTGATCCTTCTTACACCACCAAACAAGACTCTACCCCGGCCGAGCCTCCGGTTCGCGCCGTAGAGGCGGCGGCGAAATTCGTCGAGAGGCCGGAAGGCAATCTCTTGCCCACTTCGAGCGCTGCCATGGGAGCGCAAGCGCAGTCCTCGGCTCCCTCGGCCGCGCCCGTAACCGCTGAGCCGGCCGTGAACCTGGCGGCCGAGCAGAAGAACAAGCCGCAAACCACGGTGACCACCCCGAAATACACGGGCGAGCCGATCTCGGTGAATCTGAAAGATGTCGACTTGAAAGATTTCTTTCGCTTGATCCACGAAATTAGTGGCCTGAATGTGGTCCTCGATTCCGATGTCAAAGGCAACCTGACCATCGTGCTCGACGATGTGCCCTGGGATCAGGCACTCGACATCGTGCTGAAGAACAATAGTTTGTCACGCCAGCTCGACGGCAACGTTCTGCGCATCGCGGGTATTGACACCTTGCGCAAAGAGGCGGAAGCGCGGCGCGCCCAGCAGGAAGCTGAAGCCTTGGCGGTAGATAAGATCACCGTCACCCGCTTCCTGAGCTATGCGCACTCGAAAGACGTTATGCCCACGGTCAAGAAGTTCTTGAGCCAGCGCGGCACCGTCGATGCGGATGAGCGCACCAATGCCATCATCATCAACGACATCCCTTCCGTCATGCCTCCCATCGATCGTCTGCTGACTCAGCTGGATCGTAAGACTCAGGAGGTCGAAATCGAAGCTCGGGTGGTAGCAGCCACACGCAGCTTCGCGCGTGACATCGGCACACAGCTCGGTTTCGGATGGGGCAACACTCCCACAGCAGTGGGCGGAGCCACGTCGGTTGGGACATCGCCGATTATTGCAGGGAACACTACCGCACCCACTTATATAACCGTTGGGCAACCGGGAGCGGTGCAGATTCCGTTGTTCACCAATATGCCGGCAAATAACCCATCCAGCGGTTTCAGCTTCATCAATGCCAGCAACAATGTGCGTATCGATGCCATTCTGACTATGGCGGAATCGCGTGGGTTGTTAAAGATCTTGTCTCGTCCGCGGGTCGTGACCCAGAACAATATTCAAGCCGTGGTGAGACAGGGTGTGCGCATTCCGATCACCACCTTGTCGCAGCTAAATGGACCGCCCACAGTCGCCTACGTGGACGCCTTTTTGCGGTTGACCGTGATTCCGCAGATCACGTCCGAGAGTACGATTTTCCTCAACGTGGATGTGGAGAATACGACGCCCGACTTCGGCCATAATGTGCAGGGCAACCCGACTCTGATCACACAGCAGGCGACCACGCAGGTTCTGGTGACCGATGGTGGGACGGTGGTCATCGGCGGCGTGATCCAGACAAGCAATTCCTTGGCGGTTCAGCAGGTTCCTTTGCTAGGAAACATTCCCTGGCTGGGCAACCTCTTTAAACATCAGACAGTGCAGAGCTCGAATCAGGAGTTGATCTTCTTCATTACCCCGCGAGTGGTCCAGACATAAACTGGCGGGTCCCCATCGGGCTGAACTTAGAGGCAGCCAATCGAACAAGTTAGTCGCAAGCAGCCGCCGGAACCTGGAGTTCTCCAGGCCGGCGGGTTGTTTTTTGAGAAGGAACTCGAACCTAGGCGGTGCGTTTCATGGACTTCTTATTCGCCACCTGCACCACCGAAAGCGGCAATTTCAAGGTGCGAGAAGCGGAAGCGTTTCTCTCAAGCACCTCAACTGCGATGCCCCCTTCGCCATGCGGGAAGGGGTCGGAAACCAGCTGGACCTCAAGACCATAAAGTCGTACGCGATTGGAACGGGCATAACCGAGGCTGATTAACTTCCGGCATGTCTCGGTTTGGGGGGAGGGGTCAACCTGAGTTGTCATTCAGTCACCTGCAACGCCGCAGGTAGCGGCGGCCTGGCTTCATTCTAAATGAAAATCATGGAGGTCGGAGCTGTGGAAAGCCCGCCTAAGCTCTCCGGGAGGGCAAGGTTAACCACCTAAGATCCCTCGCAAGTGCTTGTTCTTATAATGAGATAGACTGTACTCGTGGACTATAGAGGACGCCTCGGTCGTACCCGGGCGAGACTAGGAGAGGCGGGACTTGAGGCATTCGTGGTCACCCATCTTGCGAATGTGCGCTATTTATCGGGCTTCAGCGGCACCGCAGGAGTCGTGATCGTCGCCGCCTCGGAGAGCATTTTCTTTACCGATGGACGCTACCGCCAGCAAGCTCGGGAGGAGGTCCGAGGAGCCCGAATCCGCATTCGCCCGGGAAAGTCGGCCCTGGCCGCCGCTGCGGAGTGGCTGGGGAAACGGTCTTACCAAGCGGTCGGCATCGAAGCCGCGCACCTGACGGTGGCGGAAAGAAGCCTGTTGGGTGCCGCGCTCGGCAGGGGAAGGAAGCTGGTTGCGGCCCCGCCCATCCTCGATGAGCTGCGCATGGTGAAGGACTCAGGCGAGATTCCGCTTATTCGCTCTTCTTGTCGCCTAGGGGACGAGCTGTTTCGCCGTCTTCTCCAGGTGCTACGGCCTAAAGTTCGAGAATCTGAGGTGGCGGGAGAAATTGAATTCGCCGCCCGCAAGGCGGGCGCGGATCAGATGGCATTTCCTACGATCATCGCCGGCGGAGCTCGCTCTGCCTTGCCCCATGGGCGGGCCTCGCTCGCCTCGATCCCCGGCAAAGGATTCGTTGTGTCTGACTTCGGTGTTATACTCGCGGGCTACTGTTCCGATATGACTCGTACCGTCCACGTGGGGCGGCCCCCGGTGGCGGCGCGGGACCTGTACGAGGCGGTGCGAGAGGCCCAGCAGGCAGCTCTAGAGGCGGTAAGGCCTGGCAAGAGCGTTGGCGAAGTTGATCAAGCTGCTCGTAACCTTTTACAAAGAAGAAGCTTAGCAAAGTTCTTCACTCATTCTACCGGCCATGGGCTAGGTCTTGAGATTCACGAATCTCCGCGCGTTGCGGCGGGTCAAAAGGAACAACTAGTGCCAGGAATGGTGATAACAGTTGAGCCTGGTGTTTATATGCCGGGAAGGTGCGGCGTGCGCATTGAGGACACGGTTCTGGTTACGAACTCCGGTTGCGAGATTCTAACCGCGAGTCCCAAAGAGCTGATCGCACTTTGAGATCTGGCTGGTGGGCCGATGATGGTTGCCTTCGGGCAGGGAACGCCGGAGACGAATGAATCTGAAAGAAATTAAGGAACTCATCCAGTTCCTAAAGGACGAAGACATTACCGAATTCGAGCTCGAACGGGGCGATGTTCGGGTTCGCATCAAGCGCGGGAGCGGGGAAAACGCCAACCCAGCTCCGGAACGAATCATCGCCGTTCACCCGGCGCCCATCCCTGCTGCGGTCTCGGTCCCCATGGCTGGAGGGGAAGGTGCGGCGGCCCAATCCGCCCAACCCTCACGAACCGAGGAGACATTGCACATGCTGCGGTCGCCCATGGTTGGGACCTATTACGAATCGCCCTCTCCGGGATCGCCTCCATTTGTTAAGCCTGGCGACACAGTCGAAGAGGGACAAGTGTTATGTATCGTCGAGGCAATGAAGATTATGAATGAGATCGAATCCGACTTTGCCGGGGAGATTGCTCAGTGTTTGGTTAAGAATGGCCAGCCCATTGAGTATGGGCAGGACCTGTTTGCCATAAGGCCAAAGAAGTGAGATTGCGCGCCCTGCCTGGCGTTTCCTTGCCGCCGGTTTGCTTTAAACCCAGAACCGATCATCCCAGGTTGCTGATTTCTTCGGCGGGAAACCACGGCCAAGCGCCTCCTCGTTAACGCATGTTCAAGAAGATTCTGGTGGCCAATCGTGGAGAGATAGCGCTGCGGGTGATTTGTGCCTGCAAAGAACTGGGGATACGCTCGGTGGCCATATACAGTGAGGCTGATCGCAACTCGCTGCCGGTACGCTTCGCCGACGAAGCCATCTGTGTCGGGCCACCACAGCTGGCGCAGAGTTATCTGAATATCCCCGCGGTCATCAGCGCCGCCGAAATTGCCAACGTTGATGCCATTCACCCTGGATATGGGCTGCTGGCGGAAAACGCGAACTTCGCCGAAGTCTGCGAAACCTGCAATATCAAATTCATCGGCCCCCCTCCCGAGGTCATTCGCCTGATGGGAGAAAAAGAGAAGGCTCGCGCGGCTATGAGAAAAGCCGGGGTGCCGATTCTTCCCGGCTCTGCAGGTGTGCTCGGGAGTGAGGGGGAGGCGCTCGAGTGGGCGCGGACCGTGGGCTTCCCCGTCATCATCAAGGCTTCGGCGGGAGGCGGTGGTCGCGGGATGCGAATCGTGCGCTCCAAGGAAGAACTACCCGGCTTGTTCCAGGCCGCGCAGTCCGAAGCTGCCTCGGCCTTCGGCAACGGCGATCTGTACATGGAAAAATACGTGGAGCGCCCCCGTCACATAGAATTCCAGATCCTGGCCGATCAATACGGAACGGTGGCTAGCTTGGGAGAACGCGAATGCAGCATTCAGCGTCGTCATCAGAAGCTGCTCGAGGAATCGCCGTCCACTCAAATGACGCCAGAGCTGCGCGAGCAGATCGGCCAGGTG
>Ga0126381_100010080_pt1 | contig 10622 bp, 13 predicted proteins | sample PanSoiMetPlot_28_FD_96465 | JGI IMG/M metagenome (GOLD analysis project Ga0126381, IMG submission 96465) | Tropical forest soil microbial communities from Panama - MetaG Plot_28 | ecosystem: Environmental > Terrestrial > Soil > Tropical forest > Bulk soil | place: Panama | collected 2016-02-17
AGGATTGGTCCGAAGGCGTAGACACTTTTTCCTAAGAACGCAAGACCGGCGCAGCGATCCGGATGAGTCGGAATCAGGTTTAGGTCGATCCTGGAAACGTGCCACAGAAAACGAAACCATATGAAAAACCTCAGGTACCAGCGCAGGAGGATGAACTGCAAGATAGGAATGCTGATGAACACGTACCAGAAGCCAGCAGGAGTGAGGTGCCAGCGTCCGCCGGGCGCAGCATACCACATCGAGTCGTTGATTGCGATGCGGCTATGCCAGAGCCACAGGCCTACAGTGTAGATACAAAGAAAAAGCGCAGCCTCAAGTGGGATCGAATTGCGCAGCTTGATGGCTGAATGGATGGCCCGGTGAAAGCGGGGCAAGTCCTGCGGTAAGACAATACGGTAATCAACGAAGCGGCCCACAACCGCACGTATCCGCAAATGAACAATCAGCTCGGCGGCGATGAGAATCGGAAGCGCAATGAGGAATCGGACATGCACTTCGACATCGTGAAAGAAGGAAAGCCGACCGAGGTTACCAACCGGGGAGCCAAAGGTCGAAAGGAGCAAAAGTGGCAGCCACGCAAGAAGAGTAACAGTGAGCAGCCGACGAGGCAAAAGCTCTAAATGGTCCCCTTCGAGATGCGCCTTCCGAAGCAGTTGGAAGAGCGGTCCACCCAGCACCAACGAGAAATCATGTGCTTCTTCAACAAGAAAGAGTTCTGTCAAATTCTTGTCAAAGTTGGTTTCCGGTTCTCCTTCTGTCGTTCCCATGTTTGACCTCCTGCTTTGGTGTTCCAGGAGATGTTTCTAAGAGTAATTGTCACTGTTCGTGTCGCCCAACTGCCAAAATAAACAGGCCGGAACCAGGATTAAAATGTCCGCGTGTCAGTCAAACGCCCGACGCCCTCCGATCCACGCGAGAACCGCTCGAAATCCATCCGTGTGGAGCGTGTCGGAAGCGTGCGATTCAAATTCCTCGCAACACCAAATTCTATTCATAGCCTGAATCTTAGCGCCAAAGGCGCACCGCGATAACGCAAGGAGACTTGAGAACGTCTAAAACCCTATGAGAAAACAGGAAACCAAGAAAACTCCCCTGGTTGCCGTCATCATTTCGCTCTGTGATTGTGCCCTCACGATGCGTTGCGAAGGGTGCCACGACTAAGATCGTGATCGAAGGAACAGATCTTGCAAAGCGCATTGAAATTGCAGACCGAAAAGTTGGGACTTTCAATGTTTGGGATCCTGGAACATTCTCCACGAAACCGGGGTTCAATGCCAACGCGCCAAGCTTCATCGATTGGTCTATTACGCAGTCACTCCCGGTTCTGAGCCAGGCTGTGTGTACCTACCTGGCAAATCCCATGAATGGTGGAGACTCAATGTGCGTTCAATTTTGCGAGGAGTCGAAGGAAAGTGGTTTCACGCACGGGATGCTTGGGAGCGCTTTGCAAATCCGCTTATCGAGCGACCGTTAGGCAACCACCTCTCCGTTCACCTCACGCGTAGCGTCCGCCGCGCAGACGGCTTCGTTCAAGTCAGCTTACCAGTAACTTAGGTTCTAGTCCTCCGCTCAGCCGCTCGTCGCTAATCGCGTCTGCAACGGCGGCGGACTCGCGATTCTTCAAGGGTTTGTGGCAAAGCAAGCGACTCATCCCGAACTCAGCGATTTGCTTTGCATTTTATTCGTTCAATCCGGGCAGCGGATACGTTCCTGCAAAGCTGAGCGGTCCCCGTGTCGAAGGCCACCAACCAAACTGCTGTAACCTTCATTAACGTAGTGGTAATTACCCTGAAGCATGAACGGTTGGCCGGGTGCCGGCGCAGCAGGATGTACGCGCCTTCGACGAGCACGACCGCGGCGAGAACTGCGGTGAGAATCTTATGGAACATTGTCGGAAAAAGCCTCCACGTTAAAGGTTTATAAAAGGCCATCATCATACGCCGCCTTGACAGACGCCAGATAGGCCAAGAAAGCCTTGTCGCGTGGCAATGCGACCTTGCTAGGGTTCACGTGAGTGCCACCATCGGGCGGCGCCTTGCGCGACAACGCGGCCTGGAGTCCGTCAACCCGCTTCAGGGAAGCCCTGAACTTTTTCCTTTACCTTTGTGTCTAGCCTGTCCAAGCGGTCGCTGAGATTCTGAAGCCTATCTTTTTCAGCATCGAGTAACTTCTTCAGCCTCGCTCGTTCTGCACGTGTCATGATCCTTCGTTCCCCCTTGGTCGGACTTGCCACCGGCCCGCAGCATTACCGGTGCCCAAAGGCACCGTGGCTCTGCTTTGGTTTCGTCCTTAATTGGCGGCGCGTGGCTTGCCGAAGGTGAATTTCGCTTGGAACGGGATTACGATCTTGCCGCCCTTCCCGTCCGAAAGCTCCATGCTGCCGCGGCGCTGCATCTTGGAGCCGTCAATGAAGTCGTCTTGCACGTCGAAATAACCTTCACGGAAGTTGAATCCCTGCGCTGCTGCATCTCGTGCATCGCGCGGTACTGCTGGAAACGCCTTCGCTGCTGCTGTGGTCATTTGTTTGATCCTTTGTGCCCTAGACTTTTGCCTGGTGTTGCCATCATCGGCGCCGCGGGCCAGGCTGGATTGCGGCGGACACCAGCAGGCTTGGAGGGGACCAAACCAGCTAGCGTTTCGGCTGCCCACCGTACCGTGGTACTCACGGTTTTGGGGGCTTGGTGACCATTCGCACGGCGAGGCAACCATATCCTTCCACTGCTCCTCATGGATTCTCACGGAGGTAATGCCGATCAACACGCGATCGCACTCCTGTTCCTGCTGGGGCGTGGGTGCGGCCATGCGCTTGGCTGCGCGCAAAATACTGCAAATTGCTCGGGCCGCTCATGGCAGCTCCGCGACCGTGGAAGGTGTTTTAGCGTTACGGATCGGGGGAGTCATATGAGAAATTGGTCCTAGGATTTCCGTACCAGAACTTCCGGCCAGGCGCACTGTACGTCCAGGCCGGCGCCCGGGCAAAAGCCACCCGGTCCGCGAAGGCCTGTGGTATGGTCCAACTTCGCGGTGTGCCCCGGGCACCGCGGGAACGGGCAAAACCGCTCCAGATGGGACTGCTTCTCGAGAGCGACGTTGGCGGCTGTGCTCATTGGCCGCCTCGAGCTTTCGCGATCGCGGCCCGTACCTGGGCGGCATGGTCGTTGTCCTCTGGCGATCGAGTCATGACGCGGCCCCGAAATACAATAGAAGGATGTGAAGGTCGCGTGGAGAAAACCGTCAGGTCAAGGGGCTTTTTGTTGCGGAAGAGTGGGTTAAAAATCCACCGGCGAGAGAAGGGGACATGAGGGCCGCAGGGTTCGTCGTAGCAACGGTTCTGATGGGTTTGCGTTGCAATCGATCGTGAGCTAGCGAGCCATCTTATCGCGGACGATGTCCGAGAAATGCAGAAATCAGGGACATCGCGCCAACGACGTTGGACGCATTGCGGCAATTATGGTTGCCGCAGAGGTCATTCACCGTGGCCGGAGAAGGAGCGTGGAGGCCACGATTCCACGCGCCACGAGAATGGCGCCTCCCGCTGCCAGCATCGGTTCGACCCACGCAAAAGGCACGCGCGTGATCGCCAGCATCAGGGCCCCCAACAGGGCCAGAGAAAGCCCCCGCGTCCAACTTTCCCCGTGCGCCGGCCATTGGCCCGGCTTATAGAGCGCCCGCAAGCCCCACAGAATCAGCACGACGCTGAGAATCAGCCACATCCTGCCGTGCCGGTCCACCAAAATATGCCTGCGCAAAGCAAGCCACCCAACCAGGACGCCGAGCAAGACGAAAATCAGTTCGATCATGACCCGCAGGATCCGCTCTGGCGTGAGCATGGGCGTGACCTCACCTGCCGATCAGGCGATGCGTTCGATGCGCAGTTTCTGAATGGTGACGGGCGTGCGCGGCCGGTCGTTCGAATCGCGCTGCAAATTCGAGATTTTGTTGGCCACATCCTGACCCTCCACGACTTCTCCAAAAACCGTGTGGCGGTTGTCCAGCCAAGGGGTTGCGGCCACGGTGATGAAAAACTGACTGCCGTTGGTGTTCGGGCCGGCGTTGGCCATCGAGAGAATTCCCGCTTTCGTATGCTTCAGCGAAGGATGGAATTCATCGGCAAACTTGTATCCCGGCCCGCCCATGCCATTGCCGTGGGGGCACCCGCCCTGGATCATGAATTGCGGAATCACGCGATGAAAAATTAATCCGTCGTAGAACGGCCGCTTCTCTTTTTGTCCGGTTTTTTCGTTGGTGAATTCCTTCGTGCCCTCGGCTAGCCCGACAAAATTGGCAACTGTCTTCGGAGCCTCCTTCTCGAGCAGCCGCACTACAATATTCCCCTGAGAAGTCTCAAAAATGGCGTACGTTCCTGTCGGTCGGCTCATGCGTGCTCCTTGCGCAACGAATCATCGTACACGAGCCGGACTGGGCCACGCCACTCACCAGCCCTTTTGCTTGCGTAGCTCCGTAATGTGCGCCGTGTGGTGCTTGCCGTGCCATTCATACAGGAACAGCAGCCAGTCGACGGTATGCTCGCCGCTTTCCGGGTGAATCAACGGGCGCGCAAACTGCTCAGGTTTCAATGATCGCCAAATCCGGTCCCAGCGATCGTGCACCGTCGTCAGCAGCGTGAGCGACACCTCGATCGGCGTGGATCTGGCATCTTCCAGTTTGGACCACGCATCCTCGTCGTACGGCCTGATGGTCGGCTTGTCTTCGGTCAACGCCAGCTTCAGCCGCACGTAGGCATTTAAGTGGCTGTCCGGCACGTGATGCACCACCTGCCGGACGGTCCATCCGCCAGCGCGATACGGCGTATCGAGTTGGGCTTCTTGCAAACCGTTAACAGCCTCCCGGATTTTGGCGGGCAACGACTGAATCTCATCCATGGCTTGCTCCCGCCTCGCCGAAGTGACCTGGGCGGGCATCTCGAAATTTCCAATCGGGTAACGCGGATCCATCGTGAGCATCTCCTTGAGCAGCGACTTTTTCGGAATATACCCACGCGCATTCGCACGGTCAACGCGAATCCCGTAGCCGGGTTCTCCAAATTGGCCGCCGCCGAAATCCAGGCCGCGCAACCGGGAATGCTACAATACCTCCGCTGTATCCTGCGGGTGCAGCGCCGAATCTAACGGGTTGGAGAGAACGGGAAATGCACAATGTCGTAATTATCGGCAGTGGCTGCGCTGGTCTCACCGCCGCCATCTATGCCGGGCGCGCGAACCTCAGGCCGGTGATCATCGACGGCCACGAGCCCGGCGGACAGCTTTCGCTAACCACGCACGTCGAGAATTTCCCGGGCTTCCCGGATGGCATCTTGGGGCCGGAGCTGATTGAGAATATGCGCAAGCAAGCGCAAAAATTCGGCGCGGAATTCAAGGCCGGAGCCGTCACAGAGGTTGATCTTCACAAGCGGCCTTTCAAAATCACCGCTGGAAAACATAGCTACGAAACAGAAGCCTTGATCGTAGCCGCGGGCGCCTCGGCGCGTCTGCTCGGTCTGAAAGGAGAGCGGGAGCTGATTGGCCGTGGCGTTTCCACTTGCGCAACTTGCGATGGCTATTTCTTTCGGGGAAAACCCATCGCGGTGGTAGGCGGCGGCGACTCAGCGATGGAGGAAGCCAACTTTCTTTCGCGTTACGCAAGCAAGGTCTATCTCATTCACCGCCGCAAGGAGTTTCGCGCTTCTAAAATCATGATCGACCGCGCCAGGAAAAACGAGAAAATCGAATTCGCTACTCCTTTCGTCGTTGAGGAAATCCTCGCTCCCCAGGGAGTGGTGGAAGGCGTGCGCTTGCGCAGCGGCGAATCGAAGGAGACCCGCGAGCTTTCTCTTGACGGTGTTTTTGTCGCTATCGGCCACGATCCGAACACTACGGTCTTCAAGGGCAAGCTGGAAATGGATTCAAACGGCTACCTTCTCGCCAAGCATGGCAGCCTGACTTCCATTCCGGGCGTGTTCGTCGCCGGTGACGTGCAGGATCATCGCTATCGCCAGGCCGTTACCGCTGCGGGATCGGGGTGCATGGCTGCGATCGACGCGGAAAAGTTCCTGGAAGAACACAAACACTAGTTTCACTCTTCTCAGCCTCATAGTTGGCGACACATGGTTCGGTCCACACTTCTAAAGCTTTCCGAGAATAAGAAATTCGGCTCTTGGGTCACTTCGAATGGCATCACGCGCCGCATGGCGCGCCGCTTCGTTGCCGGAGAGACCCTGGAGGACGCCGTTACTGCCGTCCGCGGTTGTAATGACGCGGGCATGATGGCTAGCCTGGATTATCTTGGCGAAAATGTCGCCAGCATTTCAGACGCACAGCGTTCCCGCGACGAGTATCTCGCCATTTTCGAGACCATCGCTCAGGAAAACCTCCAGGCCAACGTCTCCTGCAAACTCACGCAGCTCGGTCTGGACATTAACTGTGAATTTTGCACCGGCCTGGTGCTCTCCATCGTGGAACGGGCCGCCAGTTTTGACAATTTTCTGCGCGTTGATATGGAAGGCTCAGCCTACACGCAGCGCACCATCGACCTCGTCAAGCGTGTGCGCGCACGCAATCCAGCGGTCGGCACGGTGATCCAATCTTATCTCTATCGCAGCGAGAAAGACGTTGGCGAACTGTTGGCCTGCGGCTGCCGCATCCGTCTTTGCAAGGGCGCTTACAAAGAACCCGAGGACGTCGCGTTTCCTAGGAAGGCCGATGTCGACGCCAATTACGTCCGCTTAATGCAAATCTTGCTCTCCAGTGGGTTTTACCATGCGATTGCCACACACGATCCGAAGATGATTGCCGCGACGATTCGTCACGCGGCTGCAAAAGGAATCTCTAAGGATGACTTCGAGTTTCAGATGCTCTACGGCGTCCGCACCGATCTGCAGCGCCGGCTGGTGAAACATGGCTATCGCGTGCGTGTTTACATCCCGTTTGGCAACGACTGGTTTCCCTATTTCATGCGGCGCTTGGCCGAGCGCCCTTCGAATGTCGGCTTCATCCTCCGCAATCTGTTCCGCCGGTAGCCATTCCGACGGTCCGGTTCATATCTTTCGGCAGACCGTGACCCCGTCGCGCAAGGGAATCAAAACGGGATAAAGCTCTTTCGACGAATACACCAGACGGTTGAATTCCTGGATGCCTTTGGTGTCCTTATCGTCTACCGCCGCCGGCCGCGCGGCCTTGCCCGACCAAAGGGTATTGTCGGCAATGATTAGTCCGCCCCGCTGCAGCTTGGGCAGCGCCGAGTGCAACGCTGCAGGGTATTGCTGTTTGTCGACGTCGATGAAAATCAGATCGAACTTGCCGGGCGTGTTTTTCACCAGCGCCAGCGCGTCACCTACTTGTACCTCAATTCGCTTGGCCACGCCGGCCATGCGGAAGTATACCTCCGCGCGTTTCGCCTTCTCCGGATCACCATCCGAATAAAAGACCTTTCCCTGGGCACCCGCAGCGCGCGCCAGCCAGACGGTCGAGTATCCGATCGCTGACCCCATCTCGAAAACTCGCTGCGCGCCCGCCACTTGAACCAGCAGCGCCAGCAACCGCGCCACCGCCGGCCCGATAATGGGAATGCGGTGCTCCTCTGCATAATCTTCCATCTCTTTGACCACCGGGTCGCGCTCTGGCAGCAGTTTGTAGATGTACTCCTCGACGACGTCCTGGATGTAGCCACTGCGCAGGTTCTCGCTCCGAATCATAGTCTTTCTCCTGGTTGCAGCGCGTAAATCTTCAGTCCCTTAATCTTCTTGGTTTCTTTTCGCAGCGCTTCCACGGTCCCCGTCAAGAAATCGAACGTCGCGTAGTGCATCGGAATGACCTGTTTCAGGCCCAGCAGCCGGATTGCGTACGCCGCTTCTCTCGGGCCCATCGTGAAGCGGTCACCGATTGGCAACATCGCTAGCTCCGGTTTGTAGAGTTCTCCAATTAGTTTCATGTCACCGAAAACCGCGGTGTCTCCCGCGTGGTACACAGTGAACCCCCCTGGCATTCTTATGATGAAGCCCGCGGGCTCCCCGCCATAATGCCTCACGCCCTGGTCATCGATCGAATTCGAATGAAACGCGTGGGTCATGGTGATTTCAAAATCGCCGATTTTCTGCGAACCGCCCTTTCCCATCGGGCAAGTCTCCTCCACAAAACCTTTGCCCTCGATCCACAGGCAGGTCTCGAACATTGCCACAATCCGGGGCCGGTGCTGCCTGGCCAGGGCCAGCAGGTCGCCCAGGTGGTCCGTGTGTGCGTGGGTCAGGAAAACCGCGTCCAGCCGTTCGATGCTCTTTAGTTCTTCCGGGCACCACGGATTCGTCATCACCCAGGGATCGATGAGCGCAACCTGTCCGGATGAGGTCGTCAGCGAAAACGTGCTGTGGCCAAAATACGTGATGCGGTTTCCCTTGGTGTTGAGCACATTGAACCTCTAGCGCAAACCTGACCCGAGGGCACGTACGGGAATCTGTTGCAATGGCGCAGCATGCTCGAGCAAGGCGCCTGTGGAGTGCCGCAATTTCAGCCCGAGCCTAGTGAGAACCCGAGTTAAGCAGCGAGCGGATTGCTCCCTCGTACGTTTCGCGATTGCGCTCGCCGACAAAGCTTCCCACCTGCCTTCCGTCCTTTGCGTAAAAAAACGAAGCCGGCAGAGTCCAATTCCAACCTGGGAGTACGGCTTGCCGGAAGGCACTTTCTTCGCTCCCGCCTTCTTGCGTTGGCTTCTTCCGATAATTGGGAAACACCGGCCTGTACCGAGCCATGAACCGCCGCATCAGGATCAAATCGCCGTCCTGATCCAGGTTTACGCCGACGACGCTCAATCCCTGGGGCGCATACTGCTTTGCCAGTTCATTCAGCATGGGATATTCGTCGCGACAAGGCTCGCACCACGTCGCCCAAAACGTAACCAGGAGCGGTTTCCCGCGATACTGCTGGACGAGTTTTTCGTATCCCTGCGCGTCAATCAACTGCGGATCGCGCGGCGCCGCTGTTTTGAGGCCCTGGGGCACACGTGCCGCGGCTAACACTCCTACTCCAGCAAGAAAGCACAACAGTAGCAACCGGCTTCTCATGGTCATGACATTTCCTCTCCTCTCATTCTATCCATTGCCGCCCGGTTGAGAAACTCATTCCCCCCGCGTACAATTGACCCTAGCAGCTTGTCGCTGCAAGCAGCCTCATGATATAAGGACTTTTTTGCCGGTCGCGCCGATCCGCAGAAGCCCCGGCTGAGTCGGATAAAGGAGACCTCGAATGGCTTACGTGATTGCCGAGCCCTGCATCGGCACAAAGGACACCGCCTGCGTGGATGTCTGCCCGGTGGACTGCATTCATCCGCGCAAGGATGAACCAGAGTTTGCTGCGGAAACGCAGCTGTACATCCACCCCACGGAATGCATCGACTGTGGTGCCTGCGTCCCGGTTTGCCCGGTGACCGCCATCTTTGCACTCGAAGATTTGCCCGAGAAATGGGCCAGTTTCACGCCCGTCAACGCCGATTGGTACGCCAAGCGGGGAAAGTGAGCGAATCCCTTAGGCGCAGCACGCAGATGGGAAATGGCAGGCGGCATGTTTTGGCGTGCCGCCTTCTTTTTGTGTTCCGACATGTTCGGCAGCCGAGAGGTGCCAGCCCTCCGTCACCAAGTGACGGACGTAAAGTGATAGAGTCAAGCGCAAGGGCCTAGCCGCGAGGCGCGGTCCGAAGCGTTCCGTAGGGCGCAATGCGCATTCCGCTCCCACCTGGTGCTAACTCTTTTCGCCGCGCAATCATCTATTACGGAGTTCACCTGCAGGAGGTCGCTGTTTGAAGGTCATTCGCATCGGCTTTGTCTTGCCGACCGCATTTCTGTTCCTGGGTGGCTGGTTTCCCGTCCCGGCGAAAGCTCAAACTCGAGCGAATCACAAGCCGCCGCTGTCCAACCCTCCCGCAACCCTCGAGGGCAACTGGGCCGGTTCTCTTGAGGCTGGCGACGCGGTTTTGCATCTTGTGCTGCACGTTTCAAAAGCCCAAGACGGCTCGCTCAAAGCCACGATCGATAGCCTCGACCAGGGCGTTTACGGCATTGAAGTCACTGACCTGACGCAGAACGGTTCGGAGCTTCGCTTCAGCGTCTCTTCGGTCGGCGTTCTGTACGAAGGAAAAATTTCCGCCGACCACTCCGGAATTCAAGGAGTTTGGTCGCAAGGCAACGTCGGTCTTCCGCTTTCTTTTCGTCGCCAGGTTGCCGGCGCCGGAGCCGGGAAGCCGGCCGACGCCATCGCCAGCGCCGAAGGCGTGTGGCAAGGCGCGCTCGAAGCCAACGGCCTGCGTCTGCGGTTTCAGCTGCACGTTACGCACGATGACAAAAAGCAGCTTGTTGCGGCTCTCGACAGTCCCGATCAGGGCATCAGCGGGATGCCTGCCGTCAAGGTCAGCCAGAAGCTGACCGTCTTTCATTTTGAGATTCCCGTTGTGGATGGCGTCTACGAAGGCACGATAAACCCCACAAAATCCGTGATCAAAGGGATCTGGACGCAGAGCGGGATCACGCGCAACTTGAAATTCGAGCGCTCGGATCAATTGCTCGAGCTCGTGCGCCCTCAAAATCCCGCAAGACCTTACCCCTACCGCGAAGAACAAGTGACCTTTGCGAATCCGAAAGC
>Ga0126381_100010081_pt1 | contig 10622 bp, 8 predicted proteins | sample PanSoiMetPlot_28_FD_96465 | JGI IMG/M metagenome (GOLD analysis project Ga0126381, IMG submission 96465) | Tropical forest soil microbial communities from Panama - MetaG Plot_28 | ecosystem: Environmental > Terrestrial > Soil > Tropical forest > Bulk soil | place: Panama | collected 2016-02-17
AGCGTCGCAACGCGGCTGATTTTTCTCGAAGCGGACGACGAGACTCTGATGCGTCGCTATAGCGAGACACGGCGGCCGCATCCGCTGGGCGTGGAGCAGTCGGTTCGCCAAAGCATAGTGGCTGAACGGAAAAAACTGGCTCCTTTCCGGGCGCTCGCAGATCTTACGATCGACACCTCAAAGTTTACAGTTCACGATCTTCGCGACTTTATTCGCGAGAAGTTTCGCGGTGAGACGGAAGAGTCGAAGATTATCGTTTACATTACGAGCTTCGGCTACCGGCATGGAGTCCCGCCGGATAGCGACCTGGTATTCGATGTACGGTTCCTGCCAAATCCGAACTACATTCCGAAGTTCAAGAAGTTGACGGGAAGGCATCCGAGCGTTGCGCGGTACATCCGTTCTTTTCCGCAGACGAAGGAATTTGTGGAGCGGATTTCCGAACTGCTGGTTTATCTTCTGCCGCATTATATTCGCGAGGGCAAGAGTTACCTGACGATCGCGTTCGGCTGCACGGGCGGGCACCACCGTTCGGTGATGATGGCGGATCAGATCCGGAAGAACCTGGCGCAGGCAGGTTTCCATGCCAAGGTGTCGCACCGGGACATGGCGAAGGCGGTGTAGTCCAGCTAGTGGCGGTCGGTAGGCGGACTTGAAAAGGCCGATTTCCAATCGGCCGCGGGTTACCATACCAACCCGCCCGTCAGGGGCTCACTATCACTTCACAATGTGAAATGCGATCAGTGCGCCTACATAGGCAACCGTGCTCATGTAAGTGAATTGGATGGCGGGCCACTTCCAACTTCCCGTTTCGCGGCGGACGACGGCGATTGTCGACATGCACTGCATGGCGAACGCGAAGAAGATGAGCAGGGCAATGGCTCCGGCCACGGAAAGGTCGTGCTGGAGCGCGCGTTGAAGATCGAGGGAGTGGCCTTGGGATTCCATTCCGTAGATTGAGCCCAGCGTTCCGACGATGACTTCGCGCGCGGCCAGCGAGGTGATGAGGCCGATTCCGATTTTCCAATTAAAGCCGAGCGGCTGAATGAGGGGCTCGATGGCGTGGCCGATCTGGCCGGCGAAGCTTTGCTCGATGGGCGGAGTCTGGCCGTTTTGGAGCGGCAGGTGGGCCGCTACCCAGAGCACAAGGGACACAAGCAGGATCACGGTTCCAGCGCGATAGAGAAAGACTTTGGCGCGGTCCCAGAGGCGGAGGCCCAGAGATTGGAGGGTCGGCCATCGGTAGGAGGGCATTTCCAGCATGAACGGCGTTCGTTTGCTGGTCAGGACAGAGGATTTCAGGATGCGCGCGGTGGTCACAGCGGCGAGGAAGCCGAGTACGTAAAGGCCAAGCATCGAGGCGGCACGAGCGCCCAGGAGACTGCCCAAGACCGGGCGGTTCGGGATGAACGCGGCGATGATGAGCGTGTAAACGGGTAAGCGCGCGGAGCAGGTCATGAACGGCGCGATCAGGATGGTGGCCATTCGGTCGCGCTTATTTTCGATGGTGCGCGTCGCGAGGATGGCAGGGACCGCGCAGGCATACGCCGAGAGCAGCGGGATGAAAGACTTACCTTGCAGACCGACACGGGCCATGGTCCGGTCGGCGATGAGAGCGGCCCGGGCAAGGTAGCCGGAGTCTTCCAGGATTCCGATAAAGAGGAATAGCAGCAGGATCTGCGGTAGGAAGACGATCACTGAGCCGACCCCGGCCCAGATTCCATCGACGAGGAGCGACCGGATGGCGGGTTGCGCAACGTGGTCGGCTACCCAGGCTCCGGAGGTATCGAATAGCCAGCGGACTCCGTCCATAAGGGGTTGAGCGGCGCTGAAGATAGTTTGGAAGACCGCGATCACGACAAGCATGAAGACCAACGGGCCAGCGATGGGGTGAAGAAAGACCGAGTCGAGACGGCGCGTCCAGATCGGCGGCGCGGGGGCGTGGTAGGAGGCTCGCTTGCCGACGGCGCCCGCCCACTGCCGGCACTTGGGGACTTCCTGGAGGATTGGAAGTTCGACGGGCTTCGGCGGCGTCAGCGTCTTGGTCAAAAAGGCAAAGACCTGATCAATGCCTTCACCGGAGCGGGCGGCGACCATCGCGACCGGCGCGCCCAATTGATGAGAGAGTACGTCGAGATCGATTTTGCCCTTGCGGCGGCGGAGATCGTCCGCCATGTTGAGGATGAGGAGGGTGGGAACGCCAAGCGCGAGGATGGGCGCGGCGAGCATCAAATGGCGGGTGAGGTTGGTGGAATCGAGAACGAGCAGGATGGCTTCGGGTTTCGGCGTGCCCTTGCGCCTGCCGTTGAGGACGTCGGCGGTGATCTGTTCGTCCTCGGAGCGTGCGGCAAGGCTATAAATTCCGGGGAGATCGATAATGCTGACGGCGCGTCCGTCACCGAGGTCCGCTATACCGGTGTGTTGTTCGACCGTGACTCCTGGAAAATTGGCTACCTTCTGGCGAAGGCCGGTCAGACGATTAAATAAAGTCGTCTTGCCCGAGTTGGGAGGTCCAACCAGTGCGACGGTTTTGGGTGTGCCCGCGCCCGGGATGACGGCGGTGGCCGCCGGGCAGTCGTGGCAAGCGCTCACAACACCCCCGGCGCGTCCGTCCTGATTGTGAGGTGGGCCGCGGTTTCGCGGCGAAGCGCGACTTCTGAACCGTCAACTTGGAAAACACGGGGATCGCCACCGGGGGCACAGTGACCGGCTGTTACACGCATGCCGGGAAGAAAGCCCAATTCCATCAATCGCCGCGCATCATCCGCCGGCAGATTGATTTTGTCCAAAAAGGCGGTATCGCCCTTCTGGAGTTCGAGCAGGGTATAAGAGCCGGTTTTGTTGCCAGTCAGTTGCAACATTGATTTAGTCCCAGTTGAACTGGTAGTCGCTTATATAGTGATTGTATCAGCAACTCAGTTGCAGGTACAATGCGCTTTCGGTATTGTTGGCCGGGTTTTCCGCCCGGCCAACAGTATTCTTTGCTACATACTAAGCGGACGGGGGCTGGGAGTCCTCCGTTCCGGGGAGACAGAAGTAGCGAAGGGCATTGCCCCAACAAATGTCTTCCACCATCTTCCCGGCCAGGCCGTTGTTCGGCACTTCTCCCGCTTCGATGTCCTTGCCGATCATATTGCAGAGAACACGGCGGAAGTACTCGTGTCGCGGGTAAGACATAAAGGAGCGGGAATCGGTCAACATGCCGACGAACCGGGAGAGGAGGCCGACGTTGGAGAGCGCGTTGATCTGGAGTTCAATGCCTTCCTTCTGGTCGAGGAACCACCATCCGCTGCCGAACTGCATTTTGCCCGGGACTCCGCCGCCCTGGAAGTTGCCGATCATGGTGGCGAAAGCGTAGTTATCGACCGGGTTGAGATTGTAAAGGATCATCTTCGGCAAGGCGTTCTCTTTGTTCAGACGGTCGAGATACCTGGAGAGCGCTTGGGTCTGAGGCCAGGCGCCCATGGAATCGTAGCCAGTGTCGGGACCGAGGATGGCGAGCATCTGCGAGTTGTTGTTGCGGAGGGCGCCGAGGTGGAGTTGTTTGGTCCAGCCTTTTTTGGCGTCGAGTTGTCCGAAGAAGAGCATCAGGTTTGCCGCGAACTGAGCGTGTTCTTTTTCGGTTACGGCTTTGCCCGAGCGCGCCTTGGCGAAGATCTTGGCGGCAACGGTATCGCTGCAGAAGTCGGAAAACGCATGGTTGATGCCGTGGTCGGAGAGGCGGCAGCCAACGGAGTGGAAGAAGGTGTGGCGGGCTTCGATGGCATCGAGGAATTCGCGGTAATTGCCGATCGATTTCCCGGCGGCGGCTTCGAGCTTCGCTACCCAGACGTTCCAGATATCGGGCATATTGACGTTCATGGCCTTATCAGGGCGGAAAGCGGGATAGACCTTGGCGTAACAGCCATCGGCCGCGATCTGCTGGTGATACTTGAGGTCGTCGGTGGGATCGTCGGTGGTGCAGAGGGCTTTGACGTTGAACTTCTTAATGATGGCCTTGGCGGTCAGGCCGCCGGCGAGTTGTTCGCTGGTAGCGTCCCAGATGCGTTTGGCAGAGCTTTCGTCAAGGAGTTCGTTGATGCCGAAGTAGCGGGAGAGTTCAAGGTGGGTCCAGTGGTAGAGCGGGTTGCGGAGGGTGTGAGGAACGGTGCGCGCCCAGGCAAGGAACTTGTCGTAGGGATCGGCGTTGCCGGTGACAAACTTCTCATCGACGCCATTGGCGCGCATGGCCCGCCATTTGTAATGGTCACCTTCGAGCCAGATGTCGAACAGGTTGTGGAACCGGCGGTCCTCAGCGATGTCCTTGGGCGGAAGGTGATTGTGATAGTCGAGGATCGGCTGCGCGGCCGCATGCTCGTGGTACAGCCTCTTGGCTGTTTCATTGGTCAGGAGGAAGTTGTCGTTGATGAAAGACATGGTGTCGAGGGCGCCTTGAACGCCAACATCCATTGTCGTAAATCTTTTTGGGGGCGTTAACAAAATCGGAAGGTATCGGCGGAGATTTCCCGTGGAAAGGTGGCGTTGGGGGAGGGATAGTCGATGTGGATGCCCGCGGTTGCGACGAGAAGGGCAAGGATCGGAGGGTTCGACTATTTATCGTATCGCTGGGCCATGAGCAGGCTTCCGAGGAACATGATGGAGCCGGCGGTCAGGAAGGCGGTTGCGGGTGAGAGCAGCGTCCAGAGAGTGCCGGTAAGGGCACTGGCTGTAAGGTCGCCAAAGCCATTGATGAAGCCCAAGGCTCCGTATCCCGTGCCGCGAGTGCGCTCGGTGACCATTGCGGCGGGGATGGCTCCTGCGAGCGTGTCCTGGCAGGCGGCGACGATTCCGGCCGTAGTGAAGACCAGGATCAGTGGGAGTAAGTGTGTCGCGCCGGAAGTGAAAAGGAGTGCGGCTGCGGCGGCCACGAATGCCGAGAGGAGATATCCGGCGGCGAGCAAGCGCGTCCGGCTGGTTCGGTCGCTGAGCGCACCGACCGGATAAGCGGCGATCGCTTCGACGACGTTGCGAAGGAGGTAGAGAGAGGCTGCGATACTGGCGGCTCCGACCTTGCCGTAGCGGGGCGTGAGGAGGACCGCCGCAGCCATGACGAGGAGAGTCGGGGAGAAGTCGCCGAGCCCGAAAACGCCGGCAGCCACGAGGAAGCGGCGGAATTGCGGGGACAGTTCGCGAAGTGCGGACCAGAGGCGCTGGGGATTGGGGCGGCGAAGGGTTTCCCGGATGATGAAGGCGAAGGCGAGCGGCGCGGCGAGTCCGGGAATCAGGGAAGCGAGGAAGATGACGCGGAAGGGATGATCGGGCGGAGTTGAGGGCAGAAAACGGAGGAGTAAGATGCCGGTGAGGGGTCCCAGGATAGCGCCGATGGTGTCGCCCGCACGGTGGAAGCCAAAGGCACGGCCGCGGACGGAATCGGGGACGGATTCGGCGAGCATGGCGTCGCGCAGGGAGCCTCGGATACCTTTGCCGAACCAGCTGATCATGCGTCCTACGAGGAGTAGCGGCCAGGTTTTGGCGAAGGTGAAGAGCGACATGCCAGTGCCGGTGAAGAAGTAGCCGATCACGACGATCGGTTTGCGGCGGCCGACGCGGTCGGAATACCAGCCGGACCAAAGTTTGAGGAAACTGGATAGGGCGTCCGCCGAGCCCTCGATCCAGCCGAGGGCAGCGGGGCTGATCCCGACGGCCGCCATGAAGCCCGGCAGTACGGAGATGATCATCTCGTAGCAGGCGTCGGAGAGGAGGCTGGTCGCAGTCATTCCCAGCACGTTTCGGTTCAGCCAGGCGCGCGATTCCATCTTTACTTTGTACCTGAGGTGGGTTGAAGTAGCATGAAAGCAGCGGTGGGATTCGAATGATTATCTACGTTGACATCTTGTGATTCGTGCTGAAAAGTTAGTCAAAAAATACGATGAGTTCACCGCGGTGGATTCTGCGAGCTTTGAAGTTGCGAGCGGGACGATCTGCGCCCTGCTGGGGCCGAACGGGGCGGGGAAGTCGACGGTGGTGAAGATGCTCACCGGATTGATCCACCCGGATTCCGGTTCGGGAATGGTGTGCGGGTGCGACGTGCGCGATGTGCACAGCCTGCGGCCGCTGGTCGGGGTGCTGCCGGAGAATCTGGCGCTGTTCGATGCGCTGACAATCGAGGAGACCCTGGAGTTGACCGGTTCTGTTTATGGGGTGGAAAAGAAGGAGGCGAAGGCGCGGGCCGACCAGTTGTTGCGCGTTCTGCGACTGGAACAGGGGCGGCATACGTTCATCAGCGAGTGTTCGTACGGGATGAAGAAGAAGACGGCGCTGGCGGCGGCGCTGCTGCCGAATCCGCGCGCGCTGTTTCTGGACGAGCCATTTGAAGGGATCGATCCGGTGACGGCGGAGGCTATTCGAGCGCAACTGAGAGTCGTGGCGGAGCGCGGCATCACGATTCTGCTGACAAGCCACATTCTCTCGCTGGTGGACCGCGTGGCGGATCAAATCGTGATGATTCGGCACGGTCACATCGCGTGGAATTCGCCGGTGAGCGAACTGCCGCGCGGAGTGGAAGAGTTGTATTTCGACCTGGTGGAACCGGTCGAGACGGAAGATCTGGCTTGGCTCGGATAATCGCGGTCCTGCGGGCGCTGGGGGATGTCTACTGGCGCGAACTCAAGAGCTTCGAATCGCTGACCGGGCAGAATTTTTTCCTGCTGGTGGCGCTGATCGCGCTACAGCCGGAGAGCGCGGCATTTTTTGGGTTGGTTCTTGGCGCGCTGTTGCTGTTTCCGCTTTCTTCGGATCCGATCGAGAAGATTCCTCCGGAGCGGCGAAAACTGTGGCCGCTAAGCCGCGCGGAATGGGTGGCAATCCGGGCGGCGAGCATCGCACTGAGTCCGGTGATGTGGATCGCGATTTATCTATTGTTGAAGGTCGGGTGGCGAATGGGCGTGGAATTCGCGGTCGTCGCGTTTGCGATCCGGTTGGGGATGCATGTCGCGCGATTGGGGAAACCGAAGGCGAATCCGCTGCGGTGGATTCCGGCGCCTCCCGGGGTGATCGGACAGATCATGCGGCTGCACTGGCGTGAGATGCTGACGACGCTCGATCCGTATGTCGCGCTGTTGATTTCAGCGGCGACCGCTGCGTACCGATCGTCCGGAGCGCCGCTCGATCGGGCGGCGCTGCCGGTTCTTTCGATGATCGTGGTGGTCGCGCTCAGCACGACGACGCAGGTTTTGATCGGCTTGGATGGCGCGGGCGCGCTTCGTTATCACCTGTTCCCGATTCGCGGATGGCAGGTGCTGCTGGGAAAGGATCTGGCATTTTTGACCATCCTGCTGGTGCTGGTCACGCCGATCGAGATTCCGGCAAGCCTGCTGGGAGGGATCGCCGCGCTCGCGGTAGGGCATCACCGGTCGGCGATGCCATCAGTCGCGCAGCACCGCTGGCGGTTCACTTCGGGGGTGTTGTGGCCTACCGGGGCAGGGCAGATCTTCGCGATTTTCGCCATTGGGAACGGTTTTCAGAGGTTCGGGTGGTGGTTTGGCGGGTTGACGCTTGTCGCGTGGGTGTTCTCAATTCTCTGGTTTGGCCGTAAAGTAGTGAGTGGCTAGAAGGTTCGGAAAATCACCAGACGGTAATGTCTATGAATACTACTCCAAACGAAGGCTACAGCATAACGATCCGCGTCCGGCTGAAGAAGCAGCCGGGAATGCTGGGTAGGGTGTCGGCCGCAATCGGTGAAGTGGGTGGGATCATCGGCGCGGTGGATATCGTTGAAGCGGAACCGCACGAAACTGTACGGGATATCACGGTAGCCGCGAGCAGCGTGTCGCATGGAGAGTTGATTGTCTCGAAGGTGCGGCAGGTACCGGACTGCACGTTGTTGCACGTTTCGGACCGGACGTTTCTTCGGCATCTCGGCGGCAAGATCGAGATTCAAAACCGCCAGCCGCTAGTTACGCGAGCCGATCTCTCGATGGCTTACACGCCGGGTGTCGCGCGGGTTTGCGAAGCTATCCACGAGAATCCCGAGAAGGTTTTCAAACTTACCATCAAGCGCAATTGCATCGCGGTGGTGACGGATGGAACAGCGGTGCTGGGGCTCGGCGATATCGGACCGGAGGCGGCTTTGCCAGTGATGGAAGGCAAAGCGATGTTGTTCAAGGAATTCGGCGGCGTAAACGCGTTTCCGATTTGCCTGGATACCAAGGACCCGGACGAAATCGTGCGAACGGTGAAGCTGATCTCGCCGGTATTTGGGGGCATTAACCTCGAGGACATTTCTGCGCCGCGATGTTTTGAGATCGAAAACCGGCTGAAGGAAGAACTCGACATTCCGGTATTCCACGATGATCAGCATGGGACGGCGGTGGTGGTGCTGGCAGCCTTGATCAATGCGCTCAAGGTGGTGAACAAGAAGATCGACGAGATCAAGGTCGTGGTGGCGGGAGTGGGAGCTGCGGGGACGGCCTGCGCCAAGATTGTGATGAGCGCCGGGGTCCGGAATGTGATCGGCGTCGATCGGATTGGAGCGATCTACAAAGGTCGCGGGACCGGTGATGCCGGGAAGACGAAGTGGTACGAGGAGAATACCAATCCCGAGGGTATCAACGGCCGCCTGGAGGATGTTCTGGAGGGTGCGGACTTGTTCATTGGCGTGGCGTCAGCCGGGTTGTTGCAGGCGCAATGGCTGAAGAAAATGGCGAGAGACCCGATCGTTTTCGCGCTGGCGAATCCGGTTCCGGAGGTGATGCCGGAAGAGGCGGAGCCATACGTTACGGTTATGGCAACCGGAAGGTCCGATTATCCGAATCAGATCAACAACGTTCTGTGCTTCCCGGGGATATTCCGCGGCGCCATCGATTGCCGGGCGACGAGTATCAACGAAGAGATGAAACTGGCGGCAGCGAAAGCGATTGCTTCGGTGGTTCCGGATAGCGACGTCCATGCAGACTATATCGTGCCTTCGGTGTTCAGCCGGAAGGTGGCTCCGCTGGTGGCGAAAGCGGTGATCGAGGCTGCGAAGAGGACGGGCGTCGCCCGCAAGCATTGGGGGCACGAGAATTCCGTAAACCTGCACTCCGACCATTTGCAGGATGCGGCGCACGCGGGCGACGACTAGCGACGCTGCCGATCACGATTGCGGTGGTCGAGCTTTTGTATCACAATCTGGCTATGCAGATGGGCGGAGGGAGGCTCGCCGCATGAAGCCGACATTTGTTTTGACCGCGTTAACTCTATTCGCGACCGCACCCGCGGCGATGGCTCAGGACGCGGTGCGTCCGAGAATCGTAGGGGTTCCGCATATCGCGTTTCGCGTCCACGATATCGCGGCGTCCCGGCACTTTTACAAGGACTTCCTGGGATACGCCGAGCCATTTGACATCAACGGCCCGGACGGCAAACTCATTATGGCGTTCATCAAGATCAACGACCGCCAGTATGTAGAGCTTTCCGTTGAGGGCAGTCCTGATGAACCGCGATTTCTGCACCTGGCTCTCGAGACCGATAATGCCGAAGGGCTGCGGCAATATGTGAAGTCCAAAGGCTATAAGGTGCCTGACAAACCTGCATCGAAGGGTCGGATTCACAACACGGCTACCGGGCTCGACGATCCCGACGGCAATCATATCGATGTGACGCAGTACGAGCCGGACGGATCGAGCATGAAGGACGTCGGCAAAGACATGCCGGATACGCGGATCTCGACGCACATGCTGCACGTCGGATTCTATGTTTCCAAGCCGGAGACTGCGCGGTACTACATCGACGCTCTGGGGTTCCGGGAATTCTGGCGCGGCAGCGCCGACGGCAAGAATGCCAGCTACTCGAATCTGTTTTGTCCGGAAGGGGCGGATTATATCGAGTTCATCCTTGGTGCGCGCCCGGATACCAAGGAGCGTTGGGGCACCGTCAATCACCTGGCTCTGGAAGTTCCCGATATGGATAAGGCCATTGCCAAGTTGAATGCCAATTCAGCGCGGAAGGATTACAAGCTGCCGATGGAGGTGAAGGTTGGCAAGAACCACCGGCGGCAATGCAACCTCTTCGACCCGGACGGGAATCGTGTGGAGTTGATGGAAGATCACACGGCGGATGGTTTGCCGTCGCCGATGTTTATCGGGCCGATGTTTCCGAGATAGTACTCAGACCAAGGTTTGTTTGAGCTAGTTTGACCAGGAGGTCAGATCGATGCGTTTCACTCGGCACTCGTCAATCGCTTTTATTTTCCTGCTCGCGGCTTTTTTGCCCTTGCAATGCTCGGCCCAGTTGCTGCAGGGAACGATCAACGGCAACGTCACCGATCCCAGCCAGGCAGCTGTCGCAGGGGCGACGGTCAAGGCGACAAATCAGGCCACCACGCTCAGCCGCGAGACCACGACCAATTCGCTGGGTGAGTACACGTTGCCCACGCTGCCGCCCGGCGCTTACGACCTCACCGTCAACGCTCCGGGGTTCAGCCAGTTCGTGCGCCGGAGCATTGTGGTGAACGGCAACGAAGTGATGCGTGTCGATGTCGCCATGGTGGTCGGCCAGATCACGCAGGACGTCACGGTCTCGGCTCAGGCGGCTAATCTACAGACCGACAAGGCCGACGTCCACACCGATGTGACGTCAAAGAGCCTGAACGATCTGCCCACGCC
>Ga0126381_100010082_pt1 | contig 10621 bp, 7 predicted proteins | sample PanSoiMetPlot_28_FD_96465 | JGI IMG/M metagenome (GOLD analysis project Ga0126381, IMG submission 96465) | Tropical forest soil microbial communities from Panama - MetaG Plot_28 | ecosystem: Environmental > Terrestrial > Soil > Tropical forest > Bulk soil | place: Panama | collected 2016-02-17
CTTCATAGCCGGCGTCTTGCACGGCTTGGAGCCGTCTCTTTGCTGAAGAAGTGAAGATGGTCGTGGAGGAAGCGGCGCTTCAAGAGGCCTTCTTTGCGCAATACCGTCTGCAGGGAAATGTCCAGGGGAATATGAAAGATTTTGTATTGAGCCTTGGCCTTCAGTTGGCGCAAGAAGCCATAGTAGTCCTCAACATGCTCAAACACATCCAACACCAAAAGCAGATCAAACCACGCACCTTGGACACCGCAAAAATCGGCAAGCCGAAAATAGAGGCGTTCGTTAGCGCGACTCATGGCTCGATCGATAGCTTGCGGCGAAATGTCGTATCCGCACAGATTGCAATCGCGGCTTAAGGTCTTCTGCAATTGGCTGAGCACTTCGCCGGCGCCGCACCCCACGTCGCACACTGTCGCTGGAGAGATTTGATTCCTCCGCAGGATCCGCCTGATTTGAACGGCTTTCCAAGCAGATTCCTCGAGGTGCCACCGAGGATTTCTGGCAAGGTATGCGCCATTGACGTAAATGGGCTGCACCTTGCCCTCTCTTGACACAACTGGATTCGCCTGGAGATCTGGCGCCTCCAAGCGCGAAACCAATTCCATCGCATCCTCCCGATCAAAGATGCGCACGCCAAACCCGTCGCCGAGGGTGTGTTCGTGCCTCTTGCGCTCATGCACCGCCCAACCTGCCGTGGGGACCCGGACTTGGCGTCCAGTTTGGCGATTCAAGAAAAATGTAGTAGAAAATACCGGCGTCACGTCGATCCGTTTATCCCTTTATTTGATCGCTGGGGCAATTATTGCCTCCAAAAGAGCAATAAGGGATTCCAGAGCTTGGTCCCAATCGTTGCTTGGATTGCAATTCTAGGAACTTGGTTTCGCTTCGGCCGCCTTTCGGACCTTCGCGACTTTCGGCAGGACCACGACCAACAACGCTCCAGCAAGCAGGGCCACTCCGGCAAACGCAAAGCCTCCATGCAACGTGCCGGTCTTTTGCATGATGAAGCCGACTATGGACGGCCCGAAACCGCCGCCCAGGTTTCCCACCGAATTGATGAATGCGATTCCGCTCGCCGCAGAGAAGCCTGTCAAGAACTCGCTGGGCATAGCCCAAAACGGGCTCAAAGAGCTGCAATACCCGATCGCCAGAAGCGTGAGAAGCGCAACCGTAACGAAGGGCGAATGGACCCGGCCTAGCGACAAAAACCCAACGCTTCCTACCAGCAAACACGCTGCGGCGTGATACCGGCGCTCCATCCGGCGGTCCGAGCTCCCGCCAACAAGGATCATTCCTACCAGCGACACAAGGTAAGGAATCATCACCAGGTTGCCGACCAGGCTGTCGGAATATTCTTTGGAGAGCGATTTCACCAGTTGCGGCGCATAGAAGCTTAGCGTGTAGGCTCCAATCATCATCGTGAAATAGATGGCTGCGAGATGCCACACGCGCGGATTAGCGATTCCTTCCATCGCCGAGCGCCGCCCAGGAGGTTTCTGCGCCTCCTCCCGGGCTAACTCAGCTTGCAGCCAATCCCTTTCCTCAGGGGTCAGGAATTTCGCTTCGCTAGGACGGTTCGGCAACACGAGGTAAGTAAAGAATCCGAGGCCGATCGCCGGTAAGCCTTCCAGAATAAAAAGCCACCGCCAGCTTGCCACACCCAGCCAGTGCACGTGCTGCAGAATAAAGCCGGAGACGGGAGCTCCCAGCACGCCATTTACGGCAAATCCGGTCAGGAACAAAGAGAGCACCCGCGCCTGTTCTCGCTGCCGGAACCAGTAGGTCAAATACAAAACAATTCCCGGATAATAGCCCGCCTCCGCAAACCCCAGAATGATGCGCACGGCGTACAACTGATGGACGCTTTGCACCAGGCCGGTCAGCGACGCGACGAATCCCCAGCTCAGCAGAATTCGTGCAATCCATGCTCGGGCTCCGACCTTGTGTAAAATCAAGTTGCTAGGGACCTCGAAGAGAAAATACCCGATGAAGAAAAAAATCCCGGCCGCGAATCCAAATTGCTGGCTGCTCAACCCCAGGTCGTTGTTCATCGTCAGACCGGCAAAGCCGATATTGACACGGTCAACCATTGCAACGACATAGAGCAGGAACAGATAAGGGATGAGCCGAATCTGAAGTTTACGAATGGTTTTGGCTTCGATGAGATTCTCGCCGGCTCTGTCTGGTAGCCGGTCCGCGGTCACATTACCATGCTCTCGGCTCGACAATGGTCCTCATTCGCAAACTTTGACAGCTCCTGAAGCGTTTCGTGCGCGGCGCTAGCCAGGGTTGAAAAACTCTATGCCCTGCAAGTGAGGCCGTCAAGCAGCCGTCCTGCAATGGCCATCCAGCGGGCCGTAAGTGCCGCAGCGAAAGTGGCATCGAATCCCCCCAAATCTCCCGGAACTTTTGTCTTTTTCTACCGTCTTAAACAATGTCGCTCTGCGTGGATCGTGTGCGAAGGAGGTGTTGGTATGTCCCTGCGAAACATGCTGGCGGATTTCCGACTTTCTTTGCGCTTGCTGCGCCGCAACCCGGGCTTCTCCGCCGCGGCCATTGTCGTGCTTGCCCTGGGCATCGGTGCCAACACCGCGATCTTCTCTGTCGTCAACGCAGTTCTCCTCCGGCCGCTGCCCTTTGATGACCCTTCCCGCATCATGCAGGTCTGGCACGTGCCTCCGGCCAAAAGCTTCCCCGGGATGACCACGTTCGCCGTTTCACCCGCGAACTACCTGGACTGGCGTAGCCAAAGCTCTTCGTTCGAACAGCTCGCTGCTTACGGCTTCCGCTCCTTCACGGTTGGGGGAACCGAACGCCCCGAAGCTGTCCAAGCCGGAAGCGTCGCGCTTGACTTCTTTCCCCTCTTGCGTGTTCAGCCGCGGCTCGGACGCACGTTCACACCGGACGAAGACCAACCTGGCGCGGGTCACGTTGTGGTGCTGGGCTACAACTTCTGGCGCGATCATTTCGCTTCCGACCGCAACATCGTAGGCCGCAATGTCCTGCTGGACGGCGAAACCTACTCCGTCGTCGGCGTCATGCCGGAAACTTTCCGTTTTCCGAGCTGGGCGAAACTCTGGGTTCCTCTCGCTTGGGACAACGCGACTCGCGCGGTCCGCGGAAATCACAACTATGGCGTCATCGCCCGCCTGAAGAAGAATGTGGGCATCCACCAAGCACAGACCGAACTGAGCGCGATTTCTACGCGTCTCGAGCAGACGTATCCCGAAGATGACAAAGGCTGGGGCGCCACCATCCTGCCGCTGCGGGAGCAGCTCGTCGGTGATGTGCGTCCTGCTCTGCTCGTTCTTCTCGGCGCGGTTGCTTTCGTTCTGCTCATCGCTTGCTCCAACGTGGCCAATCTGGTCCTAGCTAAGACCTTGGCGCGGCGCAAGGAAATCGCTATTCGGACAGCGCTCGGGGCTTCGCGCCTCGTCGTTCTACGCCAGATTCTGGCTGAAACTGTGCTGCTCTCCGTCACCGGCGGAGTGCTTGGCCTTTTGCTCGCGTACTTTGGGATCGGCCTCATTGTAAAAGTCCTCGGCGATCGCATTCCACCGTTCATGCAAGTTACGCTGGATGCTCCGGTGCTTGCTTTTACCCTTCTGCTTTCCGTTGTCGCCGGTGTCTTGGCCGGCCTGATTCCTTCCGTTCGCTTCACAAAAGCGGACGTCAACGAAGCGCTCAAACAAGGCCAAAGCCGCGGCACTTCTGATGCGCGGGGCGGAGGAACGCGCCGCCTGCTCGTTGTTTCCGAAGTCGCGCTTTCGCTGGTGCTGCTGATTGGCGCCGGCCTGATGATCCGCAGCTTGTGGGAGCTTCGCAAAGTCCAGCCCGGTTTCGATCCTCACAATGTGCTTACCATGACGGTTCCGATGCCGCGAAACAGGTTTGCATCTCCATCCGGCGAAATCAACTTCTTCCAAGATGCTTTGACGCGCGTGCGGGCCCTTCCTGGTGTCGAATCCGCGGGCGTGATCGATAGTTTGCCGCTGAACGGTGGCGGATCGAATCAGCCGTTTACCATCGAAGGTCGCCCCGTCCCGCCGATGTCCGAGCAACCCGAAGTGGACGTTCGCGTTATCAGCCCAGGCTATTTCCGCGTCATGCACATTCCCATTCTTCGGGGTCGCGACCTCAGCGACTCCGATGTTGCTGGCAGGCCTGCCTCTGCTCTCGTCAGCGATTCTTTGGCTCGCCGCTTCTGGCCCAATGAAGATTCCATCGGCAGGCACATCACGCTGACTTTTTTCCCCAATGTCGTTCGCGAAATTGTCGGCGTTGCCGGCGATATCAAAGACGATGCTCTAGACCAAACTCGCCCGGCCGCGGCCATTTATTACTCATTGGCCCAAGCCACAGCTCCTCCCAGCGAACCCTGGCAGTCGGTCCCCATGACCTTCGCCGTGCGCACAAATTCCGACCCGATGAATTCCGTGACCGCGGCCACTAGCGCCATCCATCAAGCCGCCCCGGATCTCCCCGTTGTTGACGTGATGAGCATGAACGAAATCATTGCACAGTCCGTTTCGCCGCAGCGCTTCAATATGCTCCTGCTTGCCTGCTTCGCCGGGCTCGCGTTGGTTCTGGCCGCCGTCGGCATTTACAGCGTGCTTTCGTACACCGTGCGCCGCCGCATCCGCGAAATCGGCATTCGCATGGCCCTCGGCGCTTCCCACGAGGATGTAATTCGCATGATCCTCGCCGACGGACTGAAACCGATCCTTTTCGGCGTCATTCTCGGCCTGGGCGCCGCGCTCGCGCTGAGCCGCGTTGTCGCGTCCTTGATTTACGGCGTCAGGGCCACCGACCCGCTCACGTTTGCTGCCGTAGCCCTTCTTCTTTTACTGGTGGGCATCTTCGCCACCGTCCTTCCGGCGTATCGCGCCACGCGCATCGAGCCCGTCCGCATCCTCCGCGAAGAGTGAGCCTCGACTGACCTACACTATCCTGTACGACGTGGATACCCACGCAAAACCTATTTGTATCCTTCTACGAGGTTGGCTCGGCGATTCATTCTGAAGCCTGCTACTCCGCAGACTCCGCGACCTGTTGGGGCCGCCAACCCACTTGCTCCGGCAACCCAAAAAGAAGACTTGGGCACTGACTTTCAAGACGGGATGCAGCTTACCGGTATCCGCGAAAGCAAGACCTATCCGCCTGGAAGCATCGGGAACGACAGTTCCTTATCCATCACCAATGAACACTGGTATTCCCCTGATTTGCATCTCAACATCTCGGTGAAACGCAGCGATCCGCGTTTCGGAATTCAAACCGTTCGCCTGACAAACTTCCGGCGTGATGAGCCGGACGCGTCCCTGTTCGAAGTTCCCCCAGACTACAAGCTGGTTAACGAAGATGGCCCCGATAACGTTACGCCCGCCGATGGCGGCATTCCGCCGGGCCGACGTTTACCACGTAATTCTGCAAAAAGACGGAGCCGTCCAGCAGATCGAAGTCGTGTCGGGCCACCCGCTGCTGGTGCAGGCGGCGATGGATGCCGTTCGCCAACGGTGTTATCAACCCGCGCTGCTCAACGGCGAACCGGTCGAAGTGGACACTATCGTGGACGTCGTGTTTGCGCTTAACTTGCCGAAGCCACCTTCCCCTTCAACGCCCTGAATTCTCCTGTACTGTCGACTGCAAGGGGCCCGCTTGCGGCTGCAAGAGCGGCGGATTTGTGGCAAACTGAATGTTACTCGGCACGGTTTTTGCTCGCGTGTGGCGGATGGTCCTCAAAAGAAGCGGCTCCTGCCGGTAAGTGAAAAAAGTAAAAGCAATCGCCAAGCTGGGCGATAATCGGATTACATGGATCCAAAATTCATAAGGAATTTCTGCATCATCGCGCACATCGACCACGGGAAATCCACGCTGGCCGACCGTTTGCTCGAAATGACCGGAGCGCTTTCCGAGCGCGAAATGCACGAGCAGGTGCTCGACTCGATGGACCTGGAGCGCGAGCGCGGCATCACCATCAAGGCGAAAAGCATTCGCTTGCATTACAAAGCGAAGGACGGAAACACTTACCGCCTGAACCTGATCGACACGCCCGGCCACGTGGATTTTTCCTACGAAGTTTCGCGCGCGCTTTCTGCCTGCGAAGGGGCGCTGCTCGTCGTTGACGCTTCGCAGGGCGTCGAGGCGCAAACCGTCGCGAATACTTTTCTTGCTGCGGGACACAACCTCACGATCATTCCGGTGATCAACAAAATTGACCTGCCGGCAGCGCAGCCGGATTTCGTGAAAGAACAAATCGAAAGCGTGCTGGCGATTCCGGCTGACGATGCGTTGCCCATCAGCGCAAAGAGCGGCCTGGGCGTCGAAGACGTGCTCGAAGCGATTGTCGCACGCGTGCCGTCGCCGAAAGGCAGCGCGGAAAATCCGTTGCAGGCGCTGATTTTCGATTCTTGGTTCGACATTTACCGCGGAGCGGTGATTTTGGTGCGCGTGAAGGAGGGGCGCGCCGCGAATCACATGAAAATCAAGCTGGTCGCCGGCGATCAAACTTACGAAGTCGAACAGCTCGGCACGCTGACGCCCAAACCCGTGGCGCTCGAAGAACTTGAAGCGGGCGACGTTGGCTTCATCGTCGCGAACATCAAGCGCGTGGCCGATGCGCGCATGGGCGACACGGTCATCGAAGTCGATCGCCCCGCTGCCGCCCTGCCGGGATTTGAGGCGATCAAGCCGATGGTCTTTGCGGGACTCTTTCCCGTGCTCGCCGACGATTACGAGCCGCTGCGCGACGCGCTCGGAAAACTGCAGTTGAACGACGCCGCGTTCTTCTACGAACCGGAAAATTCCGTCGCGCTCGGCTTCGGCTTCCGCTGCGGCTTCCTCGGGTTGCTGCACATGGAAATCGTGCAAGAGCGCCTGGAGCGCGAGTTCGGGCTAAATCTGATTACGACAGCGCCAAGCGTGCGCTACCGCATCACGCGCGTGACCGGCGAAGTCATCGAAGTGGACAGTCCGGCGAAATTCCCGAATCCCAGCGACATCCAGAAAATCGAAGAGCCGATCATCAAGGCGATGATCATCTCGAACGAAGAATCGGTCGGCGGCCTGCTGCAGCTGTGCCAGGAGAAGCGCGGCACACAGAAAAATTTCGAATACTTGTCTCCGACGCGCGTGATGCTCACTTACGAATTGCCGCTCAACGAAATCGTGCTGGACTTCTACGATCGGCTGAAATCGGTTTCACGCGGCTATGCTTCGCTCGACTACCACCTCGCCGGCTACCAGGAATCGGAGCTGGTGAAGCTCGAAGTGCTGGTCGGCGGCGAGCCGGTGGACGCGCTGGCTTTGATTGTGCACCGCGACTTTGCCTATGAGCGCGGGCGCGAACTGGTGACGCGCCTGCGAAAGCTGATTCCGCGGCAACTGTTTGAGGTTCCGATTCAGGCGGCGATTGGCAGCCGCATCATTGCGCGCGAGACGGTGGCGGCAATCCGCAAAAACGTGCTGGCCAAGTGCTACGGCGGCGACATCACGCGCAAACGCAAGCTGCTCGAAAAACAGAAAGAAGGCAAGCGCCGCATGAAGCGCGTCGGCCAGGTGGACATTCCGCAGGAAGCGTTCCTGGCAGTGTTGAAAGTCTCCTCCTCGGATGAAGAATAGTTCCTAGTTTTCACTCCTTCCAGGCTCCACATTCAGAATGCCAAACGTAAGAGAAGATTTTTCCATGGCCCTTGACGAGTGTCCTGCGAATCGATAGCGTCTGGCTCATCCTTTGCTTGGAGGATCTTCGATGCGCGCATTTCGAGGTGCAATTTTACTGCTTTGCGTTTTCTACTGCGCGGCGCTGATGCCCGCGGCGGCGAATCATCCCAAGATTCTGATTATTTACGACATGGAGGGCGTTTCGGGCGTGACGCACTACGAAATGCTTTGGGTCGAAAGGCCCGAGGAATACGCCAAGGGCCGGGAATCGCTCACCTCGGACGTGAACGCCGCAATTCGCGGACTTTTCGCCGGCGGCGCCGGCTCGGTTTGGATTCAAGACGGGCATGGCTCGGGCAATACGAAGGAGCCGGACCTGCTCGTCGACAAAATGGACGCGCGCGCGAAATTCGATTTTCACGATTACGATTTTGACCCGTACAACACCGGGATTGACGGCTCGATCGACGCCATCGTATGCATCGCAATGCACGCGCGAGCCAATTCGAACGGGTTCATGGCGCACACAGTTACGGACCGCATCAGCTATCGCATCAATGGTGTGGAGTTCACGGAAACGCAAATCGTCGCGCTTTCCGCGGCGCGCTGGGGGATTCCGGTGATCATGGTTTCGGGTGACAACGTGCTCGGCGAACAGTTGAAGCCGGATTTTCCAGAGCTCGAATACGCGGTGGTGAAAACGGCGAAAAGCCGCGCGCTTGCGGAGACTTTGCCGGAAGGTGAAGCAGCGCGACGCATCGAAGCCGCGGCGAAGCGCGCGATGGAGAGCTTCCTCGCGGGCGCTTTCCGGCCGTACTATCTGCAGCCGCCGTATGATTTCCAGCTTGGATTTCAGAACTGGCAACAGGCCAACGGCGCGGCGACTGCGCCAGGAATACAAAAGGATGGCGACCTTGGTGTGCGGTACAAGAGCGCGACGTTCATCGAGGGCTATGTGTTGAGCCTCGACGCGTTGCGCCGAAGCAGCGACTCGTTGCAGGTGCTGATACGCATTCTGAGCCAGGACCCTCAGGGGAAGAAATACTTGGACCAGCTCTCCGATACGTTCTGGACACGCTGGCTCACGCCGGAAAAGGCGGCGCCGTACATGCAGCCAGGGCCTAAGCCAGCGCCGAAGACTCGCTTCTACGGGGACAACTGAGCCGCAAGTGAATCAGGACCGGCGATCTAGTTCATTCCGTTTCCTTCTTGCGGACTTCGGTGGTGAGGCGGCCGCGGTGGAGCTGGAGCCCAACGGAGTCGCCGATTTGGGCTTGGGCGGCGTCGCGGAGGACGATCCCGTTGGAATCGGTGGCGATGGCGTAGCCGCGTTCGAGGACTTTTAGCGGGCTGCGTTCTTCGAGCTGCACCGCGAGGCGGGCGAGGCGCTCGCGCTTGGCGCGCAGCAGGCGTTCGGCACGGACGCCGAGGTCGGCGGCGTGTTTTTCGAGGCGCAGGCGAAACGCAGCAATCTTCATACGAAAATCAAAAGAGACGATGCGCAGATGTGCGACGGTAAAGCGTTTGCGTGATTGTTCGAGGCGCGCGCGGAGGCCCAGAGCCAGGCGTGCAGTCATTTCATCGGCGCGCTGGCGCCGCTCGCGGAGGAGGTCGAGTGGGCGGCGGAAACCCGGACGCGCGGCGAGTTCGTGGACCCGGCGGCTGAGCACCAGGATGCGATAGCGCATTTGCTCGGCGAGCGTGCCACGGAGGTCAGCGATGTGCTTGTCGAATTCGCGACGCGTCTGCACAACGAGTTCGGCGGCGGCGGAAGGAGTGGAAGCGCGCACGTCAGCGACGAAATCAGCGATGGTGAAATCGGTTTCGTGGCCGATGCCGGAGATGACGGGAATCTGCGAATCAAAGATGGCGCGGGCGACGATTTCTTCGTTGAAGGCCCACAAATCTTCGAGCGAGCCACCGCCGCGAACGAGCATCAGCACGTCCACGAATTTTTTGGCGCTAAAAAATTTCAGCGCTTTGACGACTTCCTGAGCCGCGCCTTCGCCCTGCACGCGCACGGGGAAAACGGTGAGATGCACGTTGGGAAAGCGGCGCAAGAGGATGCGCACAACGTCGCGGACAGCGGCGCCGCGCGGCGAAGTGATGAGGCCGATGCGGCTAGGAAGCAGCGGAAGCGGCTTTTTGCGCTCCGCGGCGAAGAGGCCTTCGGCTTCGAGGCGTTTTTTCAATTGATCGAAAGCGAGCTGGAGCGCGCCGAGGCCGACGGGCTCAATCTTCTCCACATAAATCTGATATTCGCCGCGCTGCTCGTAGACGCTGATGGTGCCGCGCACGGTGACTTGCAGGCCGTCTTCCGGCCGGAACTTGATGCCGCGCTGCTGCTGTTTGAAGAAAACGCAGCGGACTTGGGCGCGATCGTCCTTCAACGTGAAGTAGATGTGACCGGATTGCGCTTCGCGGCAGTTGGAGATTTCGCCTTGGACGAAGATGTCGGTGAAATTCCGCGCGAGCAAGTCACGGATGCGGCCGGTCAGTTCGCTGACCGTCAGGATCTGGCGTGTGGGCTGGAGGTTGAAGGTGAGTTGGCTCATCGGAAGTTGTTAGTTATAAGTGGTTAGTCCTTCAGGTCTTAATCCTCAAAATGGAAAAGTGAAGATGGAAAATGGGCATGAATCGGTGCGAGCCGCGGCTTGTCGTAAGCGCACGAAAGAAGCATACGCCGTGGATGAGGCGTGTGCCAAATGGAGAAGAGTGCCTCGCCGGCCCGAGCTGTTACTGGACTTTGGCGTTGAGGACGAGAGAGGCGCCGGGCTTGAGTTCGATGGGCTGACCGGCGGGGAGGTATTGAAACATGATTTGGGGGTCCGCCCATTCGAGGTCCCAGCCGTTTTCGATGGCTATAAGGATGTAACGGCCGGGAAAAATCGAGGGCAGAGTGAAAGAGCCGTCAGAGTCACTTTGATCGCGGTGGTAAAGAGTCATGTCGTGGCCGGGATCC
>Ga0126381_100010083_pt1 | contig 10620 bp, 10 predicted proteins | sample PanSoiMetPlot_28_FD_96465 | JGI IMG/M metagenome (GOLD analysis project Ga0126381, IMG submission 96465) | Tropical forest soil microbial communities from Panama - MetaG Plot_28 | ecosystem: Environmental > Terrestrial > Soil > Tropical forest > Bulk soil | place: Panama | collected 2016-02-17
ATCGCACCGAGCAGACACCCTACCAAGTTTCTACTAACAATTTATTTTGCGGTAGTTGATCCTCAAGAGCCTGGTTATTTGGTACGCCTGCAGGTATCTTACCTTGGTTGGCGACTTTCCGAATCACTCTTCCCGCTGTTGCGACGATTGCTGTCCCGAATCCTTTTTGTCTTCCAAAACTTCCGAGATCTTTTCAACCACCTCTTGGAGAAGCTCGGACGCTTTTGCCACGGTTTCGGCCCGCGGCAGGTTTTGCGCTTCCAATTCGTCTTTTGCGGCTTCTATCGCAAAAAGTACCGCTAGCATCGTTGACGAAACCTCATCGTGAAAGATTCGCACAATCCGCGCACGTTCCTCTTAGCGAGATGGCGGGAAGAACGGAAAGGATCGTTCAATTGGGCACGACCGTGTAACCGAAATTCCGGATTCCCGGTACACCTTGTTGTGCAGTGACTGGACTTCCGAAGCCTGGATAGGCGGGAACCAATAGCACAAAGCTTCCTTTTACCCGTATGCCATTCCCTCTGTTACCGTGCCAATTAATTGTGAGGAAAAATGATCGGGGAATGGAACTGCTTACTTGAACCCACCACGCTTGGGTCCTCTGGTCAAAATACTGTTGCGAAGTCCAACTTCCGCTCTGAGCCATCGCCGGAAGTTGCCAGCCGATGAGGGCGTAGATGCCCAGTAAGAGCCTAAGAAAGCAATGAGGCATAATCTCAGTTTGTTTACGAACGTTCTCGGGCGTTTGCCTCGATATACCCGTTGGGGAAACAATCGGTAACTTTGAGATTATTTTTATCAATACGGCAGATGTCAAGGTCTGTATCGTGGACGAGATAGATCTGCCTAAAGCATTATGGCTGAGAGTCTACACATACGTAACCTCGATCTTCACGACCGCAAAGGGTGAAGTTGGATCTTGATCGGTTTCGTCAAACTGCCGGCTTCCATCCACTTCTGGCATAAAGCTCACCAATAGTTGCTAAGGTGTCAGCTTGCGACCCTCGGTTGAGAAGGTTATCCCGGAGAATGACACCCGCTTGATCATGAAATTCGACAAACCCTTTGTATCTTGGCCGCACAAAAGCCTCTTCAAGTGTTAACAATGTATCGAGGAAGAAACCGTTGCTGGCTTGATTAACTTCTTTGCTGAGCCACGCGAGGCGGTTTCCTGGCTGACCACCAGACCGGAAGTAAATCCCGGTCTGACACTCAGCAGTCGTGATCCATTTTACATAAGCGCACGCATCGTCGATTGATCGGCAACCCGCGGAGATGGCAATACCGGTCCCTCCCAGAAGGCTGCCCTTTGGGCCGATGGCATCGACCAGCATCGGGATGTTCGTAAAACGGCAGACGTGGCCACTATATCCGGGCCTGGCATAGTTCGAATAGCCGAATAGAAGCGGGCAATAAGCAATGTCGTCTGTCGTGGACATACGGTCGAGTAAACGAGGGGGGTCAAGGGCAAACGACTCAGGCGAGATCAGCGAGGTCAACTCGCGCAGTATACCAAGCGCGCATTTCGCAGTCGCATCGTGCACAAAGTATTCAGGCAATCGACCAGGAGTCTCGCCTGCGCTTGCGCAGATGGTTAGGAAACTATCGATGGCGCCGGCTGAATTGAGTGGGATAGCAACTGGCTGATGCCTGGCTAGTTCGATCACATCGTTCCAGGTGCGTGGCACACTCCGTCCGGCAGATTCCAGTAAATCGGCTCGGTAGGAGCTGACGTGAGCCGCGGCATCCACCGGCAATGCCCATTGGTGTCCGTCGTAAGTATAACTCCTAAAACTGGGTCCTACGCTTTGCCCGGCCTGCTCTTGTAAAAGTTTTTCGGGCAAATATTTCTCCAACGCTAGAAGACATCCGGTCCGAGCTGCTACGCCGACGAATGGATGATCTATCACGAGGAGATCGTAACTCTTGGCAAGCAGTTCAATGGGTTGCTCTCCGAACTGCGCCAGCGAACGTGGTGTCCAATGAATGGAGATGTCAGGCCTTTGCTTAGAAAAGGCGATGGCCGTTGCGCGCATCGGACTTAAGCCCCTTGGATGATCCCAAGTAATGCCAGTCAGGCTTGCCATTTATCCTGGTCTAAATATCTATTGAGCTCATTTCCCCTGAAACATCGGTGGGCGCTTTTCCATAAACGCTGTAATGCCTTCCTGGCCGTCCGCGGTCGAATATAGCGCCAAGAGGGATTGCTGTTCATAGGACAAGGCCGTTTCTAACGGTGCATCATACCCGTCGTTCACCAACCGCTTTATGGCACGAATTGCTAAGGGTGCCTGTTTGCCGATTTTCTCGGCTATTTCCAGCGCCGCCTCTGTCTCCTTCTGAACCGCAACGACTGTACTAACAATTCCCCAATCCAATGCTTCTCGCGCGCTCAACCTGCGTCCGGTGAACAGAATTTCTCTGGCGCGATTCGGGCCAACAATGCGGGGAAGACGCTGTGTACCGCCTCCTCCAGGTATAAGACCTAATGCCGGTTCCGGTAGGGCGAATTGCGCGGTTTCACTGGCGACGATCAGGTCACAGACCAGTGCAAGCTCGAATCCTCCTCCGAAAGCGAAACCGTTCACCGCGGCGATGACGGGCTTGGGGTTTCGTTCGATTTGGTTATTCAGATTCCGGCCAAGTTCTTGAAATTCACGGAATGCGGCAGCATCCCCTTTCCAGTATTCACCGATATCGGCACCTGCACAGAAGGCTTTTCCGGTGCCGGTCAGAATCGCTGCAGAACAGCGATCGTCATAGGCTATATCATGAAGATGGACTGACAGCGCGTCGAATATTGCTCGATTTAACGCATTCAGCTTTTTCTCCCGGTTCAATCGAATCAGGGCAACCGGACCTTTTCGCTCGAAAACAACAAACTCGCTGTCCATTACAAAACTCCTTGTTCTTCGAGTCGGGCAATACGGGTATCGTCATAGCCGAGGTCTCGTAAAATTTCGTGATTGTGTTCGCCAACCTTTGGTGAGGGTCTCCGGATGCTAGCCGGAGTCTCGCTCATCGTGATCGGCGTCCGAATCACTTTGAGCGGTCCAATACCAGGGTGCTGGACACTCTCTACGATTTCGGCCGCCGCTACTTGAGGATCGGAGAAGATCCCCTCGAAGTCTTTTACCGGAGCGCACCAGACGTCTCGCTCAGCCATAAACTCGATCCACTCTGCCGTAGTCCGTTTCACCAAACGCTGTTCCAATTTTCTCTTGATCGCATCCCGGTCGCGGAACGCGGCAGCTGGATCCTGGTCGTACGTTGCCAGTTCAGGCAGCTCCGTAAGCTCACCCAGTACACGAAGTGAGTTCATGGCCAACGCGATATATCCGTCACTGGTCGGGTAAATCCCGTAAGGCGCACCGATCCATGGTTGTGCGATGCCGGAAGCGCTTCGTTGCCACCGGGGCAGACCGTTGAGGTGAACGACCGCTTCCTGACATTGGGCAGCTAACGCGGTGCTTAAAAGATCGACCTCAACCTTTTGCCCTCTGCCGGTGTGGGTGCGGGCTTGAAGGGCCGCCAAAACTCCGCAGGCAACCATCATTGAAGCCATGGCGTCACAAATGGAGGTCGCGATTGGGGTTGGCGGAACATTGGCTGGTCCCGTATTGGCCGCCAGACCGCTTAGGGCCTGAATGAGGAGGTCCTGGCCGGGTCGCTTAACATAAGGCCCTTTTGAGCCATATCCGGTCGCGGAGCAGTAGATCAAACCCGAATTCAGTTTCGACAGTTGCTCATACCCCAGCCCCAGGCGGTCCATCACTCCTGGACGAAAATTTTCGACGACCACATCCGCTTTCTTAACCAGGGATTCAACAATTTGTCGGCTCTCAGCATGTTTGAGATCAAGGGTCAAACTTCGCTTGTTGCGGTTCATCGCGAGAAAGAAGGGGCTGTCGCCTCCGATGAACTGGCCCATTGCCGCCAGACTTCGCTCCCATTCTCCTACGCGAGGACGTTCCACCTTAATAACATCCGCACCTAAATCGCCCAAGAGCTGCGTCGCCCATGGGCCCATCATCATTTGAGAGAAATCCAGTATTCGGATTCCAGTTAATGCTTCCATCATTGTTAATCTATTTAAGCGCGCGCCAGTAAACCTCCATCAATCAGGAAGGACGCACCGGTGACGTAGTTCGACTCGTCGCTTACCAAGAACAGAACCGTCTGCGCGATATCCAACGGAGCCCCGATCCTGCCCAACGGAATCTGAGCAGCTAAGGCTTCGTACCGTTCCTCCTCGTTTCCGTCTGCTCGCAGGTTGGCTCGGAAAACCGGTGTATCTACAGCGCCCGGGAGGACGCAATTGACGCGAATATTGTCGTCCGCGTATTCGAGCGCCATGCTTCGAGTTAAAGAGAGAATTGCGCCCTTGCTCGCGTCATAACTCGAAACCAGAGGGCTCGTTGCTAGCGCACGGGCGGAAGAGATATTCACAATCCTCCCGCCACCTCGGCGAATCATGTGGGGAATTGCATACCGGCTGCAAAGAAACACGCTACGAAGATTCGTCCCGATGATGTGGTCCCATTCTTCGGGTGTGGTATCGATCAGCTTTTTGAACAATACCACGGCGGCATTGTTCACCAGGATATCGATGCCACCGAGCTCACTAACGGTCGTATCGACTAGCTTCTCTACTTCCGCCGCAGAACTGACATCCGTATGGATATAGCGGCCTGCCGTTGTGCCGCCGATTTCTGCCAGCGTCTGGTTTTTGGCAGCATCGTTGACGTCGGCGACTACCACTCGAGCACCTTCCTTAGAAAAGAGGGCGGCGACTGCTCGGCCGATTCCGGAAGCCGCCCCAGTAACAATCGCAACTTTACCTTTTAATCGCATAGGCATGACCAGAGACCGGCTGCAAAACGAGAAACGTCAGATCCTAACCCAAGGTTAGTCCTGCCTAAGACTGAACTCCCGCCTTGCTCACCACCAACTCCGTCCCGCGGCGCCATCTCTTCATCTGCGTTTATCTGCGTTCATCCGCGGTTGTTCTGTTCCTTCGTCGGTACCGCGATCCATCGGCTCAATATTCGAAGATCTTGTTCTTCGGATCATCGACGTTTTCCTTGGTCAGAATTCCCTGATCCGTATCGTAATGTTTTTCCAAGTCCTTTTTCCCTTTCAGATACTGAATGCCATATTGAACCGCATTCTGGCCGATGGTGTAAGGCGACGGACCAATCAATGCGGTTACCGTGCCGTTCTGAACTCCCTGAACTTGGGACGCGCTTGAACCGTACTCCACTAGCTTCAACTTCCCCGCGACCCCAGCTTCTTTGGCTGCAATGGTCACTCCGTCTCCAACAATACCGTTAATCGTAAATACTCCTGCCAGATCTGGGTGCGCGGTCAGCAGGCTCTTTAGAACGGAAGCCGCTTTCGTAGTATCGTCACCAGTATAGGAGGTTCCGACATTAACAATATCAGGATATTTCGCCTTGATCTGATCGCTGAATCCCTTAACCCGGTCGTCACCAGTACTGGTGCCAAGCGTGGTGCTTACGACCGCGACTTTACCCTTCTTACCGATCACCTCAGCCAAGGCGTCCGCGGCCTGTGAGCCACCGGTAACATTGTCGAACCCAATACTGGTTACCGCGATGGAAGGATCCTTAAGCGTAGTATCCACGAGAAGCACCGGGATACCGGCATCGATTGCTCTCTGAATCGGTTGCTGCATCGCGATGGTGTCCGTTGGGGCGATCAGGATCAAATCAGGTTTCTGTGCAATTGCCGCATTCAAAAAAGGGATTTGTGTCGCCGGACTGAAAGCATTGGGAGAACCGCTGAATTGTACCGTGGCACCCTCCTTTTGGGCTTCCTCCTGAGCGCCGCGGTTTAGAGCGATATAATAGGGATCAGACGCGATGCCTGCGATGTAGACGATTTTGTAGGGCTTGTTGGCTGTTGTCTCGGCACGCGCCGCCGGGATTACGGATAAGAGAAGAGCAGCAGCTATCGCCCTTCCGATAATGGAGTGTTTCTCAGCTAGGTTCATAACAGGGGGGATTCTGGGTCGTTGGGGTGGTTTTGGGGGGATTCATTTGGGAGACTCTATTTGTACACCGTACGAGGTCGTGTGATCCGGGGTTAGATTGAGGAGGCCAGATGGCGGCGGCGCAGCTGGTCAACCAATACCGCGAGAATTATAATCACGCCGATAGCAACGAGCTGCCAAAACGACGACACGCCAATCACGTTAAATCCGTAGCTTAACGTCACCGGTATAAAGGCTCCGACTACGGTCCCGGATATCGTGCCGCTGCCGCCAAATAGGCTGGTACCACCGATCACAACCGCAGCAATAGTGTTCAAGTTATCAAGGCTGTGCCCTTGAATGTCCGTGACGTGAAAACGGGCGAGATCAAAGATCGCAGTTAACCCAGCCATAAACCCCGCAAAGGTGTAAACCAGGATTAGTTGTCGAGCGACCGGGACGCCGGCCAGACGGGAACTCTCCAAGCTACTTCCCACCGCATAAGTTCTCCGGCCGAAGATCGTGTGCTTTAAAATGATATGAGCGAGGAACGAAGCGGCTGCCGAAACAATGACCAAAGTCGGTAACCCGAATAGTAGGTTACCGTTGCCAATGGTGTTCGCAAAAATCTCAGGAACAGGTGGAATCGTCGGTTGACCAGCAGCGCCAGATGAACTGATTAGATCGCCACAACCTAAAGCGATGCTGAACGTGCCCAGGGTTACGATGAAGGGTGGGAGTCGCAGCCATGCCACCAGGCAGCCATTGATCGCTCCCGCGACAATTCCGACTAATAGTCCGCTGCCGATGCCGAGAGTAATTGCAACTAACGCATTCGGAAAATGTCCGCTGACAACCTCAGTTGCGCTACCGCCAGTTTGCGCCATCACCCAAGAGGCTACAACCCCTGACAGCATTAGCACCGTTCCTACAGATAGATCGATCCCAGCGGTAATAATCACAAACGTCTGTCCCAGTGCGAGCAACAAAGTCTCGGAGGTGTCCCAGGCGATATTTGTTAAATTCGAATGGCTGAAGAAATTCGGATTTAGAAATGAGAAAAACGCCAGCAGGACGATTTCGACGACAAGAATGTAGAGACTAGAAGATTGAGCCAACAGGCGCAGCCGGCTTGGCGCCTTCGTTGGAGTGGCCAAGTTACCTTCCCCCGCAGAGACGCCGTGCTTAGATCCACCGGTCAAGCTATGGCGGGAAGGGCGATTTGATCTAGCAAGCGACATTGGTCTATTTCTTTTCCGCGGATTCTTCCCCGGCCGCACCCGTCATGAAGGCGACAACTTCACTCATGTCAGCTTCTGCCCTGGTCATCTGGCGCACGGTCCGGCCAAGACGCAGGATAGTGATTCGGTCGGCAACAGAGAACACCTCCGGAAGACTGTGACTGACTATGATTACAGCGATACCGGACTCTTTGATGCGTTTGATTAAGCGCAGCACTTTGTCAGTTTCCCGTACTCCCAAGGCAGCGGTTGGTTCATCCATAATGATGACCCTTCTACCCCAGGCCGTTGCTCGAGCGACCGCAATGGCCTGGCGCTGACCACCCGATAATGTCAAGACAGGCTGGCGAACCGAACTCAGGCCAACGCGAAGGTTTTCCATTTCACGCTGCGCCCGCTCATGCATCGCGGAATCATCTAGGAAACCGAGAAAGCCGAGAATTCCGCGACACCGCAATTCGCGTCCGAGAAACAAATTAGAGGCGACATCAAGCGATGGCGCCAAAGCAAGATCTTGATAAACTGTCTCAATCCCGAGATCCCGGGCTTGGTGCGGCGAGGCGAATCGGACCGGGTTACCGTCGAGAAGAATTTCCCCCTCATCATGCTGAAGCGCGCCCGAAAGAATCTTTATCAAAGTGGACTTACCCGCTCCGTTGTCGCCAACGAGTGCGGAGACCTGGCCAGCTTCGGCAATAAGATTAGCGTCTCGGAGCGCCACGACATGCCCGAAACGGCGACTGACATTTCGCACTTTAATTACAGGCTCAGCACTCATGAGTCATGGCGTGGCGGTTCGGGTTAGCTGGACGAAGAGGGTACAGCAGCCTCTTCGGAATTGGCGCACACGATTCGCCATTAATAAATGGCCGTCTTTAGGTTGTCAATCGATCGTTCTAAGCGGTTTGACAACAAAGATCGACTGATCCATCATTGGCGAATCGAATTCTTCTATTCTGAACACTGTTATGCCCGTGCAACCGACGTCTGAAGAGAATGCCAAGGACTATGGCGCCGGCCAGTTTGTCGGTTCTGTTCAAAAGGCATTGGATATCCTGGACGCTTTCAGTCCGCAAAAACCGGAATTGAGTCTTACCGAGCTCGCCGAATTGCTTGCTCTTAATAAGAGCACGCTGTTTAACCTGTTAAGGACACTCGAAGGGCATGGGTACGTTACCCAGAATCCTCAGACAAAACGCTATCGCCTTGGTTTACGATTTCTCGATCGGGCCGCGCTTGTAACCGACTACGCGGATGTCAGCCGGGTTGCGCCCCCATTTTTGGACGAGCTGAGAGATCAAGTCGAAGAGAATGTTCATTTAGGAATTCTGGAAGGGGGCGAGGTGGTTTATTTGTATAGGGCCCAAGGCCCTCACTCGCTCGCGGTCAACTCCCGCCTCGGGATGAGAGTCCCGGCCCACGCTACGGCGATGGGCAAAGCGATGCTGGCGTATTTATCGCCCGCTGCACTCGATGCCGTAATTAAGCAGCACGGCCTCCAGCCATGCACCCCCAACACCATCACGGAAGCTTCGGTGTTAGTCGAATGTCTCCAACAGGTCCGAGCACAAGGATACGCGATCGACGCGGAGGAGCATCACTTAGGAAGCGAATGCGTTGCCGCGCCGATCTTCGACCTGCACCACAAAGTAATCGCGGCTATCAGCGTTTCCGTTCCCTCGGTTCGAATGACCGGTCAGCGCCCAACGTATGTGAATCGATGTGTGGCTGAATGCGCGCGGAAGATTTCTGAGCAATTTGGCTATCGAGCGCAGGGAATCAGGCCTGGCGAGACCCAAGCAGATGAGGTGTCTCTGGTAGCGGAGCGCGGGAGAGCCTGATGAGTGCTGTACTGGAGCGACTAACAGACGCAGGGCTGGTTGTCGTGGCGCGCCGTCTTGAGGAGCATTATATCGATGGCGTAGCTGCGAGCCTCGTGGACGCAGGAGCACCTGCTCTCGAGTTAACCATGGATCAACCCGATGCGGCTCATTCCATAGCGGAACTGCATGGGAAATGGGAAGGACGGCTATTGATTGGCGCTGGCACTGCGCTTAACACAAACGATGCAAAGGCGGCGATTGCGGCCGGAGCCGATTTTGTTGTTTCCCCAATTTTTATTCCTTCAATCCAGCGATTTTGCCGCGAGAGAGAGATTCCCTATTTTCCCGGCGGCGCCACCCCAACGGATGTTTTCAGGATACTGAAGAGCGGCATTCGCACGATCAAACTGTTTCCGGCGAGTTTGCTGACTCCTGCCTTTATCAAGGATCTGATCGAGCCGTTTCGAATGTACCAACCGATCTTCATGCTGACCGGAGGATTGGGGATAGAAACGATAGCCCCGTATCTAGCTGCGGGTGTTTCCATTGTGGGAATGGGAAAGTCAATCCTCGATCCAAATGCGCTGAAAGTTGGACAATATCCTGTCATTCGAACTAGGGCTGAGCAGGTGCTGAAGGCGATCCGCGGCGCAAGATCATGAGCGAATCGGTTTTCATTGGTGTCGATTTGGGCACCACCAGTTGCAAGGCGGATGCGTTCAACCTCTTCGGAGAAATGTTGGGACACGGCGCCTCGACCTGCAGCGTGAGCAGACCTCAGACAAATTGGGCGGAACAAGATTGTGAAGAAATCTGGGAGAGTGCGGTTAGGGCGATACGTGGATGCGTCGCCGAAATCGATCCCTCACAGGTGAGTGGGATTGGATGCTGCGGTCACACGCCAAGCCTCGTGCTGCTTGACGGCGCCGGCAAAGCCGTACGACCGGTGATCATTTGGCAGGACGACCGAGCCACGGTAGAAGCGAGAGAACTCGAGGAAATCCTTGACTCCAGCCAGTGGGAAGATCTGCTCGGTCTAGACCTCCCGCGAAGCGCTTCCTATCCACCGGCGCGGTTACGCTGGCTTGCCCGACATGAATCCAAAACGCTGGCCAGGACGCGACATCTGCTTCAGCCAAAAGACTATCTCAATTACAGACTGACCGGTGTCTTAGCGAGTGATTATTGGGGAAGTAAAGGATTGGCTCATCTCCAAACCGGACAGCCAATTGCCGCTTATCGGGAGATCTTGGGGATCGACCCGGGGTTGGCGCCGCTGTGTGAACATCCCCACCGCATCGTTGGTAAGCTTAGTTCGGAGTCTGCGAATGTGCTCGGATTGCGGCTAGGGACTCCGGTAGCGATTGGCTGGACGGACGCACTCTGCGGAATGCTGGGGACGGGGGCGCTCGCACAATCCGATGCAGCTTTCGACATCGCTGGAACCTCAGAAATCGTTGGAGTAACGGCAACAAAGGAACCTTCAGCGCATGAAGGAGTTTTGGTTGCGCCGATCTTGGATACAGATTTATGCGTCGTCTATGGGCCCACGCAGATG
>Ga0126381_100010084_pt1 | contig 10619 bp, 11 predicted proteins | sample PanSoiMetPlot_28_FD_96465 | JGI IMG/M metagenome (GOLD analysis project Ga0126381, IMG submission 96465) | Tropical forest soil microbial communities from Panama - MetaG Plot_28 | ecosystem: Environmental > Terrestrial > Soil > Tropical forest > Bulk soil | place: Panama | collected 2016-02-17
CATGCGGGGGTTCCCTCAATTTGCGGGAAGAAGTGATCAAATTATATGCGGCGCTCAGAAACCCCGGCAACGATCTTAAGTAACTAAGTACCCGCAAAGCCACGTCCCTTGAGGGACTTGCGGACTTTTGGAAATCCGTGCTCCCGCCATTCCCACGGCTCGCTCTGGTAACAGTCCCGGTTCCGCAAGTCTGCGTCTTCCTTACATCTCACTTCACGCCGCCCTGACATATGGTTAATATTGCACCCGTAGGCCGGCGCACCGTACGGGAGCAGGCGTCGCAATGGGATCCTTCGGCGATCGTTTGAAAAAGGAGCGAGAACAGCGTGGCATCACGCTCGACGATATCTCGCTCAATACCAAGATTGGAACTCGCCTGCTGCGCGCTCTCGAAGAAGAAAAGTTCGATCAGCTTCCCGGTGGCATCTTCAACAAAGGGTTTGTGCGCGCCTATGCACGCCACGTTGGGCTCGACGAAGAGCAGACTGTCGCCGATTACATGACAGCTGCCGGCGCAGTGCAACCCGGGCCTGCAGAACCAGAGGGTGCGTTTCCCATTCAGGTTGCACAAGAGCGGAAAGCGCCTCCTAAAGCAGCGCCTACACCCGATCGTCGAATTCACACCACCGGAGAATCCTCTCGTCGCGACGCGGCCGCGGATATTCCATGGGGCATTCTTGCGGTCGTGTTGTTAGTGATCGCGATCGCGCTTGCCGCGTGGAGCTATTTGCATCGTCCACCGGAAACCGAAAAGACGCGCATCGCACCGGCATCCGAATCTGCACCGGCCGCCTCTCCGTCGACGGCATCCGATTCCAGTGCTCAACCTTCTCCGTCGCCCGAGAAGACCGAGTCTGCGCCGCAAAAGCAGAATCCAGCGCCCCAGACCCAGGGCCCGCCACCACAAAATACGAATGCTCCGCAAAACACCGCTCCTGCGACGCCGATCCCAACAACCGAGCAGATGCAGGCGCATCGATCTCCCGTCTCGCCGGCCGGATTGCAGACTTCGGTTTCAGGACGGGGCGCCGCGCCGACTCCCGGAATGTTCTCCGTTCGCTTGAAGGGCAATGACGATGCAGAGCAATGCTGGGTCTCGATCTCCGCAGACGGCCAGCCTGCGACCGAAGCCACTCTGGTTGCGCCTTACGAGCGAGTGATTCAGGCGAAGAACGAGATCGCAGTGAAGGCTGGAAACGTTGGAGCGCTTGACGTCTACTTCAATGGCAAGAAACTGCCTTCGCAAGGCGATTACGGCGTAGTGAGAACTCTGGTTTTTCATCCCGATGGCTTGCAGGCACCTGCCCCCAAGGCTCCCGGGCTCACACCGTAAGCCCTTCATTCAAGATGATTTTCCAGCCGTTTAACCTCGTCTTGCGCCCGTCTACAGGCGTGGTTTCACCCTCGGGTGCCACCTACCTGCCGCTGGGCCCAAAGTCATTGCAGGGGCTATCCTTCTCTGGTAGCTTTTTAAGGACCCCGAATTACGCGAAAAAGCGCGAAAAGATGGCCGTTGTGCTCTGATTTTCCCGCCATACGGAACGTCCTAATAGCAACAAGGAGAAACACAGTTGCCTTCCAAAAATCGTTACTTGTTTACGTCGGAGTCGGTCACCGAAGGACACCCGGACAAAATCGCTGATCAGATTTCCGATGCGATTCTTGACGCCTGTCTGACCGAAGATCCCACCAGCCGCGTCGCCTGCGAAACACTCACCGCCACTGGCCTAGTGGTCATCGCCGGAGAAATCACCACCAAAGCTTACGTTGACTTCCAGTCTCTGGTCCGTGGCGTGGTTCAATCCATCGGCTACGACAACGCACTCTATGGCTTCGATTGCAACACTTGCGCCGTGATCTCGAGCATTAACAAGCAGTCCGGTGACATCGCCATGGGCGTCGACACTGGCGGCGCCGGCGATCAGGGCATGATGTTCGGCTTCGCCGTAAACGAAAATGCCGACTTGATGCCCACCCCGATCTCCCTCGCCCACAAACTTTGCCAGCGCCTCACCGAAGTCCGAAAGAACGGCCTCTGCCCTTACCTCCGGCCCGACGGCAAATCCCAAGTCACGGTGGAATACGATGCCAATGGCAAGCCCGTTCGTGTCGACGCGGTGGTCATCTCTACCCAGCACGCCGAGACCGTGGGCAACGATCAGCTTCGCTCCGAGATCCTGAAGCACGTCATCCAGGCGACGATCCCGTCAAACCTGCTCGACGCCGACACCAAGTACCACATCAATCCCACCGGACGCTTCGTCATCGGTGGCCCGATGGGTGACACCGGCTTGACCGGCCGCAAGATCATCGTCGACACCTACGGCGGCATGGGACGTCACGGTGGCGGCGCCTTCAGCGGCAAGGATCCGACCAAAGTCGATCGCAGCGCCGCATATATGGCTCGCCACATCGCGAAGAACGTCGTTGCCGCAGGACTCGCCGACAAGTGCGAAGTCCAACTCGCGTATGCCATCGGCGTTGCCGAACCGGTCAGCGTCCTGGTCGAAACATTTGGCACCGCGAAGGTCGACCCCGCGATTCTTCCGGACATCATCCGCGCCAATTTCTCGCTCACGCCGAAAGGCATCATCGACTCCCTGAATCTGCGTCGTCCGATCTACCGCAAGACGGCCGCGTACGGCCACTTCGGTCGTAACGACAAGGATTTCACCTGGGAAGCCACCGACAAGGCTGCCAAGTTAGCTAGTGATGCCGGCCTGCGCGAGCCCGCTTTGCAAGGCGCAAAACGCTAACCTTTTCACAAACGGGGACGCCCCGCCGCGTCCCCGCGATAACTTCCCGGCCTCGTTTCCCCGGGAAAACCGTCCCCCTGGTTCGTGTATCCTGATGTTCAACACTCTGACGCGGCATTCGCAAGCTGGCCGTCATCATCAATAGGAGAGGTATGTCGACTACTACGACACAAGTCAACTGCGACGTAAAAAATCTCGATTTCGCCGATCTCGGAAAGAAGCGCATCGAGTGGGCCAACCAGTCCATGAACGTCCTGCAGATCATCCGCAAGGAATTCATCAAGAATCAGCCGCTGAAGGGCGTGCGTATTTCCGCCTGCCTGCACGTCACTGCCGAGACCGCGAACCTCGCTATCTGCCTGCGCGATGGCGGTGCCGATGTGGTCCTCTGCGCTTCTAATCCTCTTTCTACGCAGGATGACGTCGCCGCCAGCCTCGTGCGCGATTACAACATCCCGGTCTTCGCCATTAAGGGTGAAGACAACGACACTTACTACCAGCACATCATCGCCGCCATCGATCACAAGCCGCAGATCACCATGGACGACGGCGCCGATCTGGTCAGCGTTCTCCACACCAAGCGCACCGATGTTCTCAGCGGCGTCATCGGCGGCACCGAAGAGACAACCACTGGCGTGATCCGCCTGCGGGCCATGGCGAAAGACGGCGTACTGCGCTACCCGATCATCGCCGTCAACGACGCCGATACCAAGCACCTCTTTGACAATCGCTACGGCACCGGACAGTCCACCATCGACGGCATTATCCGCGCCACCAACTTCCTGCTCGCCGGATCGAAGTTCGTCGTCGCCGGCTACGGATGGTGCGGCCGCGGACTCGCCAGCCGCGCACGTGGCGCTGGCGCCGAAGTCATCGTCACCGAAATCGATCCAACGAAAGCTCTCGAAGCCGTAATGGACGGCTTCCGCGTGATGGCCATGACCGAAGCCGCCAAGATCGGCGACGTCTTCTGCACCGTCACCGGCAACAAGAATGTCCTCGCGAAGGAACACTTCGAAGTCATGAGGAACGGCGCCATCATCTCCAACTCGGGACACTTCAACGTCGAAATCGACATCCCAACCCTCGAGAAGATGGCCTCCTCCAAACGCACCACGCGCAACTTCGTCGAAGAGTATTCAATGAAAGACGGCCGCAAGATCAACCTGCTGGGCGAAGGCCGCCTCATCAATCTCGCCTCCGCCGAAGGCCATCCGCCATCGGTCATGGACATGAGCTTCGCCGATCAGGCTCTTTCGGTCGAGCACATGATCAAGAATCACGCCAGCCTCGAGAAGACCGTCTACACCGTGCCGGTCGAACTCGATAAGCGCGTCGCGAAACTGAAACTCGAATCCATGGGCATCAAGATCGATCGCCTGACGCCCGAGCAGGAAGAGTACCTGGCAGGCTGGTCGGAAGGAACATAAGCGCAGTTTTCAGTGGTGGTGCTCAGTTATACGAAAGCAAAGCCCGTCCCGATGGGACGGGCTTTCCTTTGGCCATGTGGCGCGGGCGCCCTCGCCCGCGATAGCCAACAATCCGTTATCGCTCCCTCCTACGGCTACTTCATCGTGTCCTTCCAATGCTTCGCCAGGCACTCCGCCACCGACGAGGCCAACGCCGACGCCGCGTCCATGTTCTGGCTCTGCTTCCGGCACGTGTAACTGAAGACAACATTCTTCGTTTTGGCATTCACGATCGTCATCACCACTTCATTCGATGAATTGTTGTTGTAGTTTGCCCCGCTCAGTGTGGAAAGCACATCTTTGAGCAGCGACCCGTTTTGGTCCTTCGCCTGGAATTGGGCCGTGAAGTCCGCCTGTTTCGGATCAGTTGTAATAGTAACCGGCACTTTCTTCTTCTGAAGAGCGGCTGAGAAGTAGGCGGAAAATTGGTCGTCTGGATCGAGATAAATTTTGCCTTTCGACGCGGCGCTCATCGTACTTACGAGTCCCAGCACCAAGGCGGCAACGGCAAGGATTCGGATGCGCATGCTGACCTCCCCACAAAATCGTTGGCGGGCGTTATATTCCGATCGCCCCTGGTTTTCGTCCGCAGGGTCTAACCCGCGGGCCTTCGTCCCGGGGAATCTGGACAAGCCATCCAGCGACCAGGACGAAACTATATTCAGCTTCACGCGCCCGACACTTCGTGACTGACAGAACGTACAGTTCACCAACGGCGGTGCGGGAAAAAGCATACTGGGAGGCGCTCGAAAGCGCGATCCGAAGTCTGCGAAACCGAATCTCCGCGCTCTCAAATGTCGACTCTTCGCAGAGCTTTATACGAAATTGCGCCGCCTCTTCGGCCGAAGATATGTGTTTCCAAAAACTAAAGCTCGAGCATGCGGCATCGGTGCGCAAATCTGTCGCGCTATATGCTACGCAGAATTCTCGGCGAACCTTCGCCCATACTCGAAACACAGCCATCGGCAGACTTGCTATTTTCATTCTCTGGTTGAGCCCCGTGGTCGCGGCTCAGAATCAGCCTTCGACAGCCCCACCCCCATCAAACGCCGTCCAAAAAGGAGTCGACTACCTCGTCAATTACCTGAACATGGCCGGCGCCACCAAGGCGCGTGACTTCCGGCCCATGACACAGCGGGAACGCAACCATCTCTACTTCAAGACCATGACGAATCCGCTGATGTACCTGAAAGCTGCTTTCTCCGCCGGCATCGATCAGTGGAACGACAAACCGACCGAGTGGCAACAAGGCATGTCGGGATACGGCAAGCGATACGGAAATATTTTGGGGCAGTATTCCATTCAACGCACGGTGACATTTGGCCTCGCAAGCGCACTGCACGAAGACAACCGCTACTTCAACTCCGGAAAACAGGGCGTCTGGAAGCGCACCGGCTATGCTCTGTCGAGCGGCGTGCTCGCGCGCAAAGATGATGGCAGCCGCCATGTATCTATCTCTCAGCTAGGCGGAGTCGCAGCAGGAGCGTTCCTGTCTCGTCTTTGGCAGCCCCCCAGCCAGAGTGCCGCGAGTAACGGCGCGATCAGCTTCGGCATCACCATGGCGAGTAACATCGGATTCAGTGTGGTGAAGGAATTTCTTCCTGACCTCGGACGCAAGATCAACCAGTCACGAGCGAACCACGCCGCCACACACCAACAACAAAGCCACCAATAGCGATTCCCAAATGTATTGACCACCGCGTGTCCCTGGATACGTTACGTCGCGAACTTAATCACAAGGCATCCTTAACACTGTCTCTTAAACTCTGTCATCCGGAGCGAGTGAGGCGAAAGCCGAAGGAGTCGAAAGACCCTTGTACTCAGCCATCAGCGCGGGCTCAAATAGGAGTTTCCGCCAACGCACAGTTCCGGCGTGTTCTGTCGGGATAATCTTCGTTGACCACTCTGTGTCCTGTGGCCTCTGTGGTGAATCGTCATTCTTCGCGTCCTTAGCGGATTTTCTTTGCGTCCTTTGCGGTTAAGAGCTCTCGGTGATCACTTCATCCAACCCGCCGATATGGTCCGGACCACAGCCGAGTGGTGGGCGAGGGACTCAATCGCGATTCTGACTTTCACCCCGGCGCTGATTGTTTATGTAATCCCTCGTATGGATCACGGGTTAAAGCCACCCACAGACCTTGATCCCGCTGAAAGTCGCTATCACTGGCCTTCCCGTTCTCGGATCTTGGAGATGAGCGCTCTCCTTGGGATAGGAGCGCTCGCGATCTGGATTGTCTTCGGACTCACTTCCGCCACTCCCTACCAGCCGCTCTGTCTTTTGTTCGTTCCACTCATTTGGATTTCGGTCCGTTACGGGCTGCGTGGATCGGCGCTTAGTGTATCTGCACCTAATCTGGGGCTAACGTTCGCCGCATGGATCACGCAGGCGCCTCGCGGTTCCATGCCGCGGCTTCAGTTCGCCATGATTGCCCTCGGGCTGACCGGTCTTTGTCTTGGCGCCATTGTCTTAAGCGCAGCGAGGAGAACTTGCGCAGCAGTGAGGCCGACCTGCAAGAGGCACAGAGAGTGGCTCGGCTGGGTAGTTGGACGGTTGAGACTGCGACTGGCAAGGTTACCTGGACAGACGAATTGTATTGAATGCTTGGCTTCGACCCATCCGTCCGAGTTACTTCCCTCGCCGAACGGGAACGAATCTTGGCCCCGGAAAGCTGGAAGCGCATGAATGAAGAGTTCGAGGAGACTCTTCGTACCGGAATTCCGTTCGAACTCGAAATAGAGACGGTGCGGCCCAATGGCAGCACTAGATGGATTTTGATTCGCGGTGCGCCGAAGCGTGATGCCTACGGCGATCTCATCGGTCTATGTGGCATCGCCCAGGACATCACCGAGCGCAAGCAAGTGGAGAAGCAAGTTCAGTATCTCGCCTACTTTGACTCTCTCACCGGACTTCCCAATCGCAGACTCCTGCAAGACCGTTTAGCCAAGGCCATCGCCGGCGCTCAGCGTCGGGATGAAAGGATTGCGGTTTTGTTTTTCGATCTCGACCGCTTCAAAATTATCAACGATTCCCCTCGGACACGCCGTGGGCGATCTTCTGCTGCAACAAGTCGCGGAGCGGCTCAAAAAGCAGACGCACGAGCAGGACACCGTCGCCAGAATGGGTGGAGATGAATTCGTCATCGTGCTCAACTCGATTCACGAGCCCGGCGATGGCGCTCTTGTGGCCGAACGCATCGTACGTTCCATCGCCGCCGAATTTTACATTCAGGGCCGCACATTGAAAGTGAGCTGTAGCCTGGGGATTAGCGTTTTCCCGGAACACGGTGAAGACTCCGAAACTCTCATGAAGAACGCCGATGCGGCGATGCAGGGCGCCAAGGAAAATGGCCGCAATCAGTTCCGTTTCTTCACTGACGAGATGAACGCGCCTGTGGTTGAACATTCCACGCTTGACACGATCTGCGGACGGTCCTCTCACGAAAAGAACTCTTCTTGATTTCCAACCGCATGTCGATATCTGCACGAAGAGCTCGTTGGTCTCTAGGTTCTCCCCCGCTGGCGGATCCACCGATGGGGCCTGTCTCGCCGGAGAAGATGATTCCCGTGCAGAAAATAAGGCGTTCGGTAGGTGGTATTCGGCAAGACGCCCGTATCGCTAGATCGACGATTGGAGATAGACGACTGAAGAGTCAAGCCTGACCATTTGAAGACTGACGCTCGATTACTGAAGACCGATGCTTTGCGGACGAAAACCGATAACCGATAACCGATACCTTATCCCCGCCTGCTAAACACTCGCAATCTCTTGCCCGCAGCGCGTCGGGTCGACGTCCCATAGATAAGGCTCTTCGGGCAACCGCTCAAGCCCGATCTCGCCCGCCTCGAGCGTGCCGATGCGTCCAACCCACACGACGCGAAACTGAGCTTTCTGACCGTCGTACTGCACATCAACGATTTCGCCAGGCTTCACCTTCGAACGGACATTCTGCAGCACGGCGCCCAGGCTGCTGAAGTTTCGCACCGTGGCAAGCTGCATGAATGGCCGGGAATACGAATCGATGCCCCAGATCCTCACCGGCAAAGCCGTCTCGACCCTCATCTCCCGCCTGCGATCCATATCCTCGCCCTAGTACAGATGTTCGGGCGATTTTATGCGGCTTTCCCCGGACGGCAAAGATCACAGCCGTCACTCGCATGGACTACCGAAAGTTACTTCCGACGTGGCTGGCTTCATGACTTTTTTCTACAACGCAAACAAACTGTCATCCTGAGCGAAATGAGGCGAAGCCGAATGCAGTCGAAAGCTTGCCGTGAGCGAAGTCGAAGGGGACCCCATGCACCCCAACACCCGTACAGGCTCAAAAGGGAATTTCTACCCCAGCTGCAACTTCTTCTTCCTCTGTGCCTCGGTTGTGAAATGTCTTTCTTGCGTCCGCTGTGCCCTGTGCACCTCTCTGGGGAAGCGTTCTTCTTGTGTCCTTCGTGACCTTGCCGTTACCGGCTAAGCATTTGTCATCCTGAGCGAAATGAAGCGAAGCCGAATGGAGCCGAAAGCTTGCCCTGAGCGAAGTCGAAGGGGACCCCTGCACCCCGACCCCTGCACAGTCACAACAGGGAGTTTCTACCCGATACGCAATTTGTTTTTCCTCAGTGCCCTCTGTGCTCTGTGGTGAAGCGCTTTTCTTTGCGTCCTTTGCGGGCCTTTCTTTGCGAATTTTGCGGTTAAAAGCTTTCACCGACGCTCGCTCCTGCGGCCTGGAACATTTCTCGCGGATCGAAATGGCGCCGAAATATCGTCCCGTTGTGATCTTGATCACTGCCGGCCGTGACAGAGCAAACGACGCAACTGGCCCAAACGACACAGGTTGGGCATGGTCACAGCATTAGCTAATAGCTATTCAAAATATTGAAGATTTGCACAAATGTTCCACGTGGAACATTTCGTCAATTTGCGATGCTAGTTGTTGAAGGAGCAGGTGCCCGGGCCGCGCGGGTCGCCGCACGAGCCGCAGGGTCCTGCCGCGCGAGATGAACTCGAAGAAGAACTCTTCGTGGAGACTGCGAACGTCGAGAGCTGTGGCGTGAGGTTCTTACTCTGGCACTTCGGGCATTGCGCCTTCTCGTCGCCGTAGACCAGCGCTTCGAAAGAATGATCGCACTCCTTACAGACGTATTCGAAAATCGGCATGGCTGCTCCCGTCGAGGCGGCATGAATCCGCGTCTCTATTTAAAATCAGATTGTGGGGGACACGCAAACGCTATTTCAACCCGACGCTTTCGCGCCGCGCCGATTTGTGCGCGGCGGCCACCTCCAGACGCTCGCTGGATTTTTCGCACGACGACCCGTGAAGCTGCCCGTTCCGGAACCGCGCTTCGTCGAAGTCGCTCCGGGCGTGAAAATTCTCTGTCACTGCAACTGGCAACCCGATCGCGCTGCCGCGCTCACGCTGATCATCGTGCATGGTCTCGAAGGATCGAGTGAGTCGGGGTACATGCTGGGGGTCGCAGAAAAAGGTCTCGCCGCCGGGATGAACATCGTGCGCGTGAACCAGCGCAACTGCGGAGGGACCGACCACTTGGCGCCGACGCTCTACAACTCAAGCCTCTCGGGAGACGTGGCCGCGGTCGCGAGTCATGTGATCACCCGTGACAAGACCTCCCGCTTCGTGCTCACTGGTTTCTCGATGGGCGGAAACCTTGTGCTGAAGACTGCCGGCGAGTGGGGCAAGGAAGCGCCGCGCGAATTCCGCGCGATCGCGGCCGTGTGTCCCGCGATGGATCTCGCGGCCAGCGCCGATGCGCTGCACGAGCCTGCCAATCGTCTCTACGAAGAATACTTCATGCTCAAGCTGCGCCAGCGATTTCGTGCCAAGGCCAAAATGTTTCCGCAACATTTCGACCCTAAGCGTCTTCGCGGTGTGAAGACGCTGCGCCAGTTCGACGACAAAGTCACGGCGTTCTATTGTGGCTTCACCGGCGCAGACGACTATTATGCGCGCGCGTCCGCATCGAACACCGTTGAGCGCATCGCGGTGCCTGGACTCATCCTGCACGCGGCGACCGATCCGTTCGTGCGACTCACTCCCGAGACGCGTCACAAGATCGCGCTGAATCCGAACCTCACTTTCATCGAAGCCAGCGACGGCGGCCATTGCAGTTTTATTGCGAGCGCAAACGGCTACGACGGCCGGTGGGCCGAGCAGCAGGTGGTGGAGTTTCTGAGAAGGTTCTGAGAGGAGTTGGTCGTTGGTTGTTGGTCCTTGGTCGTTGGCAAGAAGGAGTCAGCGGTAGCGACCACCAATCAGAACTCGTGCCGCCAACTTTGAGCGTATCAGTATATCGCATTACGATATTAATGTTGTGGTCTTCACAGCCTGACATGAAGATTCTTCGAGTGCGAGATGACACGGAATAGGCAGCCATCGGAATTTTC
>Ga0126381_100010085_pt1 | contig 10619 bp, 15 predicted proteins | sample PanSoiMetPlot_28_FD_96465 | JGI IMG/M metagenome (GOLD analysis project Ga0126381, IMG submission 96465) | Tropical forest soil microbial communities from Panama - MetaG Plot_28 | ecosystem: Environmental > Terrestrial > Soil > Tropical forest > Bulk soil | place: Panama | collected 2016-02-17
CTCGCCCGGATTCTGCCTCGCTCGGCCCGTCCGGGGTTTTAGCGTAGAAGGTCGGCTGGTGGCGCTCGATCCGGGGGTCGGTCGTGCCCAGACGGCCAAGGTCCGCCGGGTTGCTACCGGGAAACCGCCGTGGCGGGCGTGGAAAACTCGCAGCCGGGCGGGGCGGGCGATCCGGTTCGTGGAGTCGTTCTGCCGGGTGCCGTCGGGTCACAACGCCGGCCAGCTGATCCGCCTGGCCCGCTACCAGAAGGACGGGCTGGAGGAGGTGCTGGCCGGCGGTGCGCGCATCGCCGGCTGGCAGATCCCCCGGGGCGGCGGCAAGTCGACCCTGTGGGCGGCTATCGGCTTGTGGGCGTTGTGCGACCCGCCGGATTCGCCGCAGGTGCCGCTGATTGCCTTCAACGGGATCCAGGCGCAGCGGACGCTGTTCCGGCCGATGCGGTCGATGGTGGACGCCAGCCCGGACTTGTCGGCCAGGGTGATCACCTACATGGGGTCGTCCGATCGGCGGATGTGGTCGCCGTGGAACAATGGGGAGTTGTTGCCGTTGGCGGCCGACGTCGAACGGTTGCAGGGGTTGAATCCGACGGTGGCGTTGATCGACGAGTGCCAGACGGTCACACCGGAGGTTTACGCTGCGGTCTTGCAGGGCGCCGGGAAGCGGCCCGAGTCGCTGGTGTTGGCGATCGGCACGCCGGCGCCGGGCGCGGAGGGGTCGGCGCTGTTTCAGCTTCGGGAGGCGGCGGCGTCGGGGGCGGCGGTGCGGTGGGTGGAGTTCGCCGCCCCGGCCGGCTGCGCGTTGGACGACCGGGCCGCCTGGAAGATCGCGAACCCGGCTATCGCCGCCGGCTTGTTGCACGACGACGTCCTGGCCGCTGAGTTGCCGATCGTGTCGGAGGCCGAGTTTCGTTGCTACCGGCTGGGGCAGTGGGTGCGGGTGACGGTGGCGTCGTGGCTGCCTGAGGGGGCGTGGGACGCCTGCGAGACGGTCCCGGCACCCGAGGCAGGGGAACGGGTTTGTGTGGCCCTGGCGGGCACGTGGGGTACCTCTCAGGCGGTGGTGGCGGCGACGGCGGAAGGTGTGGTCGGATTGGCGTGGGCGTCGGAGACGGCGACCGACGACGACCTGGCCGAGGTGATCGGCCGGGCGGCGGAGCGGTGGCAGCTCTCGACGGTGGTGTTCCCGCCGCAAACCCGGACCCGGCTGTTCGCCCGTCTGGCCACCCTGGGTTTGCCGGTCGAGGTGTGGGACGCCAAAGCCGACGTGACGTCTTCGACGGAGTGGCGGCGGGCGATCATCGAAAGACGGGTGGCGCACGACCACGACCCGCTGCTAGCACGGCATGTGGCCGCCACCGTCGGACGGACCACTACCAGCGGAGGGCTTCGCCTGGTGGCCGCCGACGGCGGCGCCGCCGACGCCTGCACCGCCGCCCGGATGGCATGGTGGACGGCGACAACCGTCGAGGTACTAGAACCGGCCATCTACTAGGACATACCATCAGGTCCGATGGAGTCGACGACGGCGTCCGGTTTGGTGGTGCGGTCGTCGCCGATCGGGCCGGGGTTCAACCCGGGCGACCCCAACGGCGTCGAGATCTCAGACGGCGGAGTCGGCTTCTCGAACCCGCTGTCGGTGCCACCGCCGCAGCCGTGGTCGGGGTGGCCGTCGAGCTGGGATGTGCCGAACTGGTGGGGGATCACGTCGATGCTGACCGACACGGCGTGGGCGTGCCTGGATTCCAACGCCTCCATCCTCTCGACGTTGCCGCCCTATCTGGTGGGCGCCGCCCCGTCTTTGGATTCCGACTGGTTGCGGAATCCGGACCCGGATGTGTACGTGTCGTGGTGCGAGTTCGCCAAACAGCTGTTCTGGGACTACCAGGGGGCCGGCGAGGCGTTCGTGTTGGCCACCGCCCGCTACTCGACGGGCTGGCCGGCCCGGTTCCATGTGGTCCCGCCGTACATGGTCAACGCCGAGATCGTCGACGGCGCCCGCCGTTACGACATCGCCGGCGTCGACGTCACCGCCGACATGTTGCACGTCCGCTACACGTCCCGGTTGGGGTTCGCCCGGGGGATCGGCCCGTTGGAGATGGCCGGGCCGAGACTGGTGGCGGCCGCCGCCCTGGCCCGCTACGCGTCGTCGATGGCCCAGGCCGGCGGGGTGCCGACCAGCATCCTGAAACATCCGGGCCGCCTGGACGCCGACCAGGCCGCCAAACTGCAATCCCAGTGGGTGGCGGCCCGCCAGAACGCCCTGGGTTTGCCGGCCGTCCTCTCCGGCGGCGTCGACTTTCAGACCATCGCTATCGACCCGGAGAAGATGGCGTTGGTCGAACTGTCCCAGTGGAACGAGGCCCGTATCGCCGTTTTGCTCGGCGTGCCGCCGGTGGCGATGGGCTTGCCGTCGGGCGGCGACCCGATGACCTACAAGAACATGGAGTGGCTGTTTTTCTCCCGGTGGCGGGGCGCTCTCGGCCCGCTGTCGACGGCGGTGATGTCGGCCCTGTCGGGCTGGGCGTTGCCGCGGGGGACGGCGGTGGAGGTGGACATGACCCCGTATGTGTCGCCGACACCGTTGGAGCAGGCCCAGATCGACCAGATTTACCTGGCGGCGGGGGTGCAGTCCCCGGCGCAGATCGCCGACCAGCGCAAAATGCCGCAACTCGACGCCGCCGCCGGCGACCAGTCCGGCACCCCGGCGGCGACCTATGTGCCGCCGCCGCCCGGCCCGCCGCCGGCGGCCACCGACCCGGGAGGCCCGCCGTGAACCGTGCGCCGGTCGAGATCCGCGCCGCCCAGATCGCCGACGTCCGCTACCCGGAGCGGACGATCGAGCTGCTGGCCGTGCCGTACGGCCAGTGGGCCGACGTGGTCATCAACGACCGGATGGTGAAGGAACGGTTCGCGGCGGGGGCGTTCGGGAACATCCAGAACCGGGCCGACCGGGTGCCGGTCAACTTGGAACACGACCACGAGCGAAAGGTGGGACGGGTCCGCCGGTTCGTTCCCGACGACCCGGCCGGCCTGCGTTCGGAGATCCTGATCCGCCGCGGCGACGACGGCGACCAGGTCCTCGACGACGCCGCCGACGGCATGCTCGACGGCTCCGTCGGTTTCGCCTGCCTCCCCGAGCACATGACCTGGGAGGGCAACAACCGGCGGACCATCAACAAGGCGTACCTGGACCACATCGCCCTGGTCTGGTCGCCCGCCTACCGGGGGGCGAAAGTTCTGGCCGTCCGGTCGACGCTGCCGCCACCGGCCGGCGCCGTGCCCGCCGCCGTCGACCGGACGGCCACCCCCAACCTGGACGCCATCCTCCTGGAGCGGCTGGCCACCAGTTACCATCTGGGCGAGTAGCCGTCTGATCCTGCCGGCCCCCACCGGCTAGACGCCGGGGACCGAAACGAGCCTCAGAGCTGCCGACCACCCATCGGTGCCCACAGGAGGCTCAAACCCAGATGCATGACGCCATGCTCGCCCGTCTGCAGGGCGAACTCGACTCCAAACGCGCCTTCCAGGACCAGCTGGTCGAGGCCGCCCAAACCGCCGGCCGGGACCTGACCGCCCAGGAGATGGAGTTGTACACCCGGGCGAAGGAACGGATGGTCGAACTCGAAGCCCAGCTGGTCCCCATGCGTGACAGTGTGCGGATCGCCGCCGACTCGGCGGCCCGCACCGCCGAGCTGGCCCGGGCGTTCGAGATCACCGGCCGCAACGCCGCCCGCACCCCGTCGCCGGTCGAGTACCGCTCCGCCGGCGAGTTCCTCCTCGAGCAGTACCGGGCCGGTCTCGGCGACCGCGACGCCGCCGAACGGATCGAGCTCTACACCCGGGCGGCGCAGCATCAGACGACCGCCGACAACGCCGGGCTGATCCCGCTGCCCATCCTCGGCCCGGTCGTCTCCTTTATCGACGCCAACCGGGTGCTCGTCACCCAGCTCGGCCCGCGGAACATGCCGTCGGCGACGTGGTCGCGACCCAAGGTCACCCAGCACACCTCCGTGGCCGTCCAGTCGGCCGAGAAGGCGGAGCTCGTTTCCCAAAAAATGCAGATCACCAAGTTGACATTTAATGCTGCAACGTATGGTGGCTACGTCAATGTAAGCCGTCAGAACGTGGACTTCAGCGTCCCCGGGATCATGGACATCGTCGTGAACGACCTGGCCGCCGAGTACGCCATCCAAACCGAGTTGGCGGCGGCGACGGCGTTCGATACCGGCTCGACGGCCGGTCTGGCCATCCCCACCGGGGTGGCGACGGTGGCCGGGGTGCAGGCGTCGATCTGGGACGGCGCCCAGAAGATTTACAACGCCACCAGATCGGTCGGCCGGGTCGTCATGGTGACCGGCCCGGACATGCTGCCGGTCCTCGGCCCGCTGTTCCCGCCGGTGCTGCCCATGGACCAGATCTCCACCGGGCTGTCGGCGTCGGACTTTTCGACCGGGCTGGTCGGTTCCATCTCCGGGATCCCCCTGTACGTGTCGTCGGGGGTCGGCACCCAGCGGATCCTGATGTTGTCGACCGCCGCCGCCGAGGTGTACGAACAGCGCGTCGGTGCCCTGTCGGTCGTCGAGCCGTCCGTGCTGGGCGTGCAGGTCGCCTACGCGGGGTTTTTCACCCCGGCCATCATCGAGGCCGGCGGGATCATCAAGATCGTGAAAACGCCGTGACCGACGCCCCGGCGTTGACCCAGGCCGACCTGGACGCCATGACCAAAGACCAGCTGCTGGCCACCGCCCAGCAGATGGGTCTGTCGCCGGCCAACGCCTCCATGTCCAAAGCCGACCTGTACGACACAGTGGCCGCGGCGTTGGGGTTCGTCGCCGTCGACCCGCAGGCGACGACCACCAAAACCAAAGATTTCCTGTCCCGGCTGTTGACCAACCCGACCCCGGGAACGTCGCAGGCCACCGACTTCCTGGCCCGCAACGTCCAAGCCGGCGACCGCGACTACCTGGGCAGGGGCCTGGTTTAGATGGACTACGAGGACGTCGGGAACCTCGGTTCGATCCTGGAGGACATGGCCCAGTTCATATCCGAACAGGACGAGCCGGGCGACCCGTCGGGGGCGGTCGCCACCATGACCCAAGCGATGGGCCTGGTCGCCAGTCTGATCCCCGGCGAGGTAACCGAGATCGAACCGCCGGAGCCGGCCGAGGGCGGCCCGGAGTAGCCGGTGGCCGCCTACGCCACCGCCCAGCAGCTGGCCGACGCCATGCGGGTGACGTTGAACACCTCCAACCAGGATCTGTTCGACTCGTGCCTGGCGGCCGCCGCCGACGAGATCGACCACGAACTCGACGGCCCGCTCGTCTACCCGGTCTCCGACCTGGTGATCCGCACCAACGTCAACCGCGCCCAAGAATGGGTCAAAGCCAACGACACCCCCTTCGGGGTGCTCGGCCTGGAGCAGACCGGCCTGTACACCCCCAAAGACGGTTTCAGCCGGCATGCCGCCAACCTGTTGCCGTTGAAAGGAAAAGCCTACGACCCGGCGGCCGACCCGCTCGGACCGTGGGGGGTGGCGTGAACCTGGTCGACATCCGCCCCAAACTGGCCGCCGCCCTGGCCCCGGTGGCCGATGACGACCCGTCGGTGTATCCCGGTTTCGTCGACTCGATCCAGCCGCCGGCGTTGATGCTGCTGCCGGTGTCGGGCCGGGGCGACCGGACCCCCTGCCTGTTCCAGGTGGCCGGCGTGGTCATGCTCCTGGCCGGCCGGTTCGAACCGGGGGCCGGCATGGACACCCTCGACCAGTTGGTGTCGTACACGTTGACCAGGATCGGCACCGACCTGCCGGACCTGGCCGTCGAGTCGTGGTCGGAGGCCCGAGGGTTCGTCGTCGGCGGGATCACCTACCTCGGCTCCCGGCTGGTGTACACCACCCTGGCGGAAAATCCGTGACCGACGCGGTCGTCACCAACGCCGACCAGGCCGCCGCCGACCTGGCCGGCTGGGCCAAAACGTTGGAACCGGCCGTCTACAAAGACGTCGGGCCGCTCGCCGACCTGATCGTCAAAACCGGCCGAGACGTCGTGCCGGTCGTCTCCGGCGACCTGCGGGCGTCGATCGAAGCCCGCCAGACCGCCCAGGGCCTCGACGTCGTCGGCGGCGTCGACTACGCCGGCTGGGTCAACTTCGGCGGCAGCCGCGGCCGGCCGTATGTCGACGAGGGCCGCTACCTGTACCCCGAACTCGTCGCCCACCCCGACGAACTCGAAACGGCGTTGAACGCCGAAGTCCAAACCTCGATCAACCGCTACCCCTGGACCAAACCGTCTGGAGAATAAATGTCCGACACCTTGACCGTTGAACCGTTGGCCGCCGACCCGACCCCACCGGTCGGCACGCCCGTCATCCTCAACGACGGCTACGTCGAAGTGAACGGCGTCAACCTGCGCTGCTTCGGCCTGCATTTCGAAGTGAACCCCGAAAACAAACCGGTAACCGTCACCACGTTTTGCTCCGAGACCGACTACCCGGCTCTGGTCAAATGGCATTTCGTCGCCAAGTTCGCGCAAAGCTTCGCGGCCGGGGCGGTCGACGCCACGCTGCGGGCGGCGGTCACCGCCTACGCCACCTCGCAGACGTTGGCGACGTTCAAGGTTCGGGCCTACTCGTCGCAGCCCGTCTCGGCCACCAACCCCAGCTTCTCGGGGTTCGTGGTACCCCAACCGTACCGGTATATCGGCGGCGACGCCGGCGCCCTGTCCGAGGTCGACATCGACTGGATCATGACCGGCCCGCCGTCGGTCGACACCGGTTCGGTGGCGGCCACCGGGGCCACCGCCGGCTCCCCCGGGTTTTTCACCCCCAGCGGTGCGAACGCCCCGGCCAACCTGGCGGCGCTGACCGGCGTTGTCGCCACCCCGGCCACGGCATGGCTGACCGGCCAATATGTGGTCACCGCCGACCGGATCGGCGCCAACTGGTCGGGGACGGCGTGGCAGGCCGGTGTCCATCCGTGACTGAACCGCCGGTCCGTCTCGACGTGACGGCGCTGCGGATGACGCCGTCGGTGATGCGGCTGCTGTCGCACACCACCGGCCGCTCCGTCGAACAGCTCCTCCAGTCCGAGGAGTCGGCCGACAAGTTCCAGGCGATGGCCTTTATCGAGCTGCACCGCCGCCACCCCGACTGGTCGGGCGACGAGTTGTGGGCGGCGGCCGCCGACACGGAGGTGATCTTGTCGCCGGAGCCGCCGGATTTTACCGGCAACGGGCAGCCGACAACCGTGCCGCCCTCTGCCGTTACTGGCGGATGACCCCCGCCGAGATCGACGGTTTGGACGACGACATGCTGGCGGCGTTCGTCCGCTACATGGAACGCGAAGCCGCCGAGATCCAAAAAGCCAACCGCAGGCGTTAGCCGATGGCCGGCCCGTCGATCCTTGTCACCCTGCTCGCCGACCTTTCCAAGTTCGGCCAGTCCATGGCCCAGGTCGGCGCCAAAGGCACCGCCGCCGCCAAAGGCGTGCACGAAGCCTTCTCCGGCGTGCTCGGCGCCCTCAACCAGACCGGCGTCCTCGGCCCGTTCGGCGCCGCCCTCGACGGCGTCGACCAGGCGTTGGACCAGGTCGCCAAGCACGGCAAAGACGTCGGCTTGGCCATGATCGGCGTCGGCGGCGCCATGGCCGGTATCGGCGCCGGCCTGTCCGCCCTCGGCTCGAAAGACCAGCAGGCCCACCAGCAGCTGCAACAGGCGGTGCAGAACACCGGCCACGACTACGAGGACTACGCCGCCCAGGTCGAGGCGGCCATCAAACATCAGGAGAACTTCGGGCATTCGGCCGCCGAAACCCAGCAGGCGTTGGTGAAGTTGACCGACGCCACCCACGACCCGCAAAAAGCCCTGGCGTTGCTCAACGAGACCGCCGACGTGGCCGCCGTCAAACACGAAGATTTGGGTACCGCCGCCACCCAGGTCGGCAAGGTCTACAACGGCAACACCAAACTGTTGAAGGACTTCGGGATCACCGTCGATGCCACCACCAAACTGACCGACTCCCAGAAGACCGCCACCCAGGCGTTGGCCGACGTCGTCGGCGGGCAGGCGTCGGCGAGCGTGAACACCTTCTCCGGCCATCTCGACGTCATGAAAACCAAGTTCGAGGACATGGCCGCCAACCTGGGCGCCCGTTACGGGCCGGCCATCACCGCCGTCGGAAGCCTCCTCGCCGGGTTGGGCGCCGCCTGGTCGGTCATCTCGGCCATCATGGCCGCCGACTGGTTCGCCGCCTTCTGGCCGATCGGGGTGATCGTCCTGGCCATCGCCGCCGTCGGCGTCGCCATCTACCTGCTCCGAGACCAGATCGCCGGGGTGTTCAGCTGGATCGCCGACCACTGGCGGCTGCTGGTCGAAATCCTGGTCGGCCCGTTCGCCATCGCCGCGATTCTGATTTTCGACCACTTCGAGGACATCAAACGGTGGGCGTCGGACCTGTGGAAATGGATCGTCGACGGGTGGAACGGCATCGTGGCGTTCTTCACCGGTCTGCCGGGCCGGCTCGCCGGCATCTTCTCCGGCATGTTCGACGGCATCTGGCAGGCCTTCAAGGGTGCCATCAACCTGGTGATCGACGGGTGGAACAGCCTCAAGTTCACCACCCCGCACGTCAAAGTGTTCGGCATCGACACGCCGTCGGTGACGATCGGCGTCCCGTCGATCCCCCGGCTGGGGCAGGGCGGGCTGATCACCTCCGACGGTCTCGTGTACGCCCACGCCGGGGAGGCCATCTCCCCGATCCCCGGCGGGGTCGGCGGCCCCGCCGTGATGATCCAGCAGGCGACGTTCAACTCCGCCGTGGATGTCGACATGCTGCTCCGCAAATCGGAGTTCGCAGTGTCCGCCGGGCGGCTTTAAGTGGGCCACGCCTGCGGCACCCCGATCGTGCTCACCCTCACGTTGGGGGCCACCACCCTGGACCTGATGGACGCCGACAAAGGCTTCGCCATCGAACAGGTCGACCTGGGTTACCCGAGTGTGAGAGCCGATATCTCGCCGATCCCGGACCGGGATGGCGCCTGGGACGACAGCCTTTGGTTCGGGGAACGTGTCGTGTCGATCAACGGCACCCTGCTCGACGCCCCGGCCGGGTCGCGGTCCAAGACGTTCGACGCCCTGGCCCCGTTTCTGGTCCCGGCGGCCCGGCCGACGTTGACCTGGCAGCTCGACGGCGACGTCGCCCCGAGAACATGCACGCTGCGGGCGTCGGCCCTCTCCGCGCCGGCGTCGCATCCGGTGCTGTCGAAGTTTCAGGCCCAGTGGGTGGCCGCCGACCCGGCCATGTACTCCCAGCAGTCCCACACCACGGTGATCGCCCCCGCCGGCCTGGGCTACGGCCGCCACTACGCCACCCCGCAAGATGTCGGCACGGTCACCAACACGTCGACGTGGGCGCCGCCCCGCTGGTATCCGGCCCAGTCGGGGACCACGTCGTCGACGGCGGTCAACGCCGGCACCCTCAACGCCTACCCGGTCCGCCAAACCTTCGGGCCGTGCACCAACCCCGGCCTGTACAACGACACCGTCGGCACCCACTTCACCGTCGGCACCGCTGCCAACCCGCTCGTCCTCAACGCCGGCGACGTCCTCACCGTCGATTCCCGCCAGCGGCTGGTGTACCTCGGCAACGACCCGACCAACACCCGCTACAACCTGGTCGACTTCTCCTCGTCGACGTGGCTGACCCTGGTCCCCGGCCCCAACGTGTTGCGCTACGTGGCCGACACCGCCCAAGCCTCCAGCTACTCCACGGTCACGTGGAACGACGCCTTTTTATGATTTTTTGCCGCGACCGTCATGGCGTCTTCGAGCGCCCAGCCCTGATCGAGACGAGCGCGCACCGTATTCTGCGACACGACCCGCCGGGGATCGCGTATCCATTCCGCCAGGGTCCTGGTTTCACCCCAGGCCGTCACCGGACGGCTCGATCTGCGATTGCGAGCCTGAACCTCCAGCGGCACCCAGCGGCAGTTGGCCGGGGTGTAGTCACCGTCGTTGACAACCCGCTCGATCGACAGATCGTCGCCGTAACCCGCGGCGATCGCCCACGACCGGAAAGCGGCGAAGTCCCGCCATTCGTCGCAGACGCGAATGCCTCGACCGCCGTAGCGCTCAAAGTCCGGGGAGCGAGGGTTCTGGCATCGACGCTTCATGGCTTTCCACAGGTTGTACAGCCGAGTGCCAGAGCCACCATGTGTGACCGCGTGCTGCGGGTTGATCTGCTTGCCATGAAATGCGCATCCGCACGAGCCCGCCCGGCCAAGGTTCGCCCTGAGGATGCCGCGTGTTGTTCCGCAGTCGCACCGGCATCCCCACCGGTCGTAGCCGCTGGGTGGCTCGGCTATCACCGTCCACCGCCCAAACCGGTCGCCGACCCTGATCTGTCTCGCCATTGGACATATCGTACCTGTAGGAGACCGCCATGGCCTTAGAGGTTCCCGTCTGGATACAGAAAGGCTCCTACGCCGCAGTCGCCGACCGCACCCTCAGCCTGCTGCTCTTCGGCGACGGCGTCGCCGACGGCCGCGCCGACCCGGTGAGCGTGCTGCCGGCGTCGACCGACCTGAAATGCGGGCCGAACGCCAGTTCGCTCGCCGTCGACGTGC
>Ga0126381_100010086_pt1 | contig 10619 bp, 11 predicted proteins | sample PanSoiMetPlot_28_FD_96465 | JGI IMG/M metagenome (GOLD analysis project Ga0126381, IMG submission 96465) | Tropical forest soil microbial communities from Panama - MetaG Plot_28 | ecosystem: Environmental > Terrestrial > Soil > Tropical forest > Bulk soil | place: Panama | collected 2016-02-17
CCGCGTACATGCGCATTGAGAAAATTCGAGGCTTCGGTCAGTGCGGAGGTCGGCAACCCCGCCGGAACGTTGAGAACGCGGTTCTCGACCTGCCCGTCGTCGGAAACCAGCACCACCAGCGCGCGCTCGGGCTCCAGGCGGACGAACTCGATATGCTTGAGGCGGATATTGGACTTGGCGGTGAGCACGACGCCGGCCGAATGGGTGAGGCCCGACAGCATGCCGGTGGCCTCGTTGAGCACCGCGTCGAGCGATGTCCCGGAAGCCGCCGTCTTGGCTTCCATGTCGCGCCGCTCGTCCTCCGACAGATCCCCGATCTCCATCAGGGCGTCGACGAAGAAGCGCAGGCCAAGCTCGGTCGGCAACCGGCCGGCCGAAGTGTGGGGCGCATAGACGAGGCCGAGCTGCTCGAGATCCGACATCACGTTGCGCACCGAGGCGGGCGACAAGGGCGTCGTGATTAGCCGCGAAATGTTGCGCGAGCCGACCGGCTCGCCGGTCGTCAGATAGCTTTCGACGATCTGCCGAAAGATTTCGCGCGAGCGCTCGTTGAGCTGCGCGAGGCTTACTTGCGCGGCACCGATCGGGACGTCGTGCGAGGCCAAATCAAGCTCCGTTACAGTGGTCTCTGCGCGGGCAACCAAGCTCGGACAATGTTCCTCCGCCCGCCTGAGTTCAAGCTGTCTCGTGTCGCACCGGCCGCCCCTTGCCGCGCTGCCCGCGGCTGCTTACAAGGCTCGCACGATCTTGCGAAAACGAATCATCAAGGTTTCGCCATGCGGCCAAGTCGCCGACAGCCCGACGAGTTGCGCGCCATCTCGCTTGAGCGCGGCGTGGTGAAATACGCGGAGGGCTCCTGCTTTGTCCGGTTCGGCGACACCCATGTGCTGGTGACCGCCACGCTCGAGGATCGCCTGCCGCCCTGGCTCAAGGGCCAGGCTCGCGGCTGGATCACCGCCGAATACGGCATGCTGCCGCGCGCCACGATCGAGCGCACGCGCCGCGAGGCGACCGGCGGACGGCAATCGGGCCGCACGGTCGAGATTCAGCGCTTGATCGGACGCAGCCTGCGCGCGGTCGTCGATCTCGCGTCGCTGGGCGAGCGGCAGATCACCATCGACTGCGACGTGATCCAGGCCGACGGCGGGACCCGCACGGCCGCGATCACCGGCGCCTGGGTGGCGCTGCACGATTGCCTGGGCTGGATGAAGATGCGCGAGATGACCAAGAGCGATCCCTTGCGCGATCACGTGGCGGCAATCTCCTGCGGCATCCACAACGGCACTGCGGTGCTCGATCTCGACTATGCGGAGGACTCGTCAGCCGATACCGACGCCAATTTCGTGATGACGGGCACCGGACGGATCGTCGAGGTGCAAGGCACAGCGGAGAAAAATCCGTTCACCGAGGAGGAGCTCGTCGGGCTTTTGGCGCTCGCCCGCAAGGGCATCAGCAAACTGATCGACCTGCAGAAGATGGCTGTGATGTGAGCGCGCCGGCCAAGGCCCATGCGGTGGGGCAATCGCATCGCCGGCTCGCCGGCGAGGTGGTGATCGCGACCCATAACGCGGGCAAGCTTGCCGAGCTGCGCGAGTTGCTCGCACCTTTCGGCGTCGCGGCGGTCTCGGCGGGCGAGCTTGGATTGGCCGAGCCGGAGGAGACCGGCATGAGCTTTGCGGAGAATGCCCGCATCAAAGCGCTGGCCGGGGCGCTCGCGGCGCAGCGGCCGGCCTTTGCGGACGATTCCGGCCTGGTGGTCGATGCGCTCGGCGGCGCGCCCGGAATTGCCTCGGCGCGCTGGGCCGGCCCGGAAAGAAATTTCGCTTCCGCCATGCAGCGGATCGAGAACGAGCTTGGCGCGCGCGAGGCAAGCCAGCCCGAGCAGCGCCGGGCCCATTTCGTTTGCGCGCTCTGCCTCGCCTGGCCGGACCGGCATGTGGAGGAATTCGAGGGCCGGGTCGACGGCGTATTGGTGTGGCCACCACGCGGCAGCAAAGGCTTCGGCTACGATCCGGTCTTTCTTCCGGACGGCTACGAGCGGACGTTCGGCGAGATGACGAGCGACGAGAAGCATGGCCTGGCGCCGGCGGGACTGGGCCTGTCGCATCGCGCCCGCGCCTTTCGCAAGCTCGCGGATGCCTGCCTGGTGCGGCCATGACGGTCCGTCCGCTGGCCACCTCCCCGGTTTCCCCCGCCCGCGGCACCGGGCGCGACGCGACGGCGTTCGGCGTCTATGTGCATTGGCCGTTCTGTCTGTCGAAATGTCCGTATTGCGATTTCAACAGCCACGTGCGGCACGCCGCCATCGACGAGGCGCGGTTCGCGCGCGCGTTCGCGGCCGAGATTGCGGCGACCGCCGAGCGCGCCCCCGGGCGGACCGTGAGCTCGATCTTCTTCGGCGGCGGAACACCCTCGCTGATGCAGCCTGCAACGGTCGCGGCGATTCTCGATTCAGTTGCGCGCGGCTGGAGCATCGCCCCCGATGCCGAGGTGACGCTCGAGGCCAACCCGACCAGTGTCGAGGCGGCGCGCTTTCGCGGCTATCGCGCGGCCGGCGTCAACCGGGTCTCGCTCGGCGTGCAGGCGCTTGACGACGAGGTGCTGCGCCGGCTGGGACGCCGCCACACGGCCAATGAAGCGCTTGCCGCGGTTGCGATCGCGCGCGCGACCTTCGAGCGCTATTCCTTCGATCTGATCTATGCGCGCGAAGGGCACACGCCAGACGCCTGGGCGGCCGAGCTCAGGCAGGCGATCGCACAGGCGGGCGAGCATCTTTCGCTTTATCAGCTCACCATCGAGATGGACACGCCGTTTGCGGCGCTCGCTGCCGCCGGTGCGCTCAAGATTCCCGACGAGGATTGCGCCCGCGCGCTCTATGACGTCACCCAGACCATCTGTGCGGATGCGGGGCTTCCGGCCTACGAGGTCTCCAATCATGCCCGGCCGGGCCGTGAATGCCGGCACAATCTCGTGTATTGGCGCTCCCAGGAATATGCGGGCGTGGGACCGGGCGCGCACGGCCGGCTGGTGGTCGACGGGCGCCGCCGCGCGACCGCGACCGAGAAGCGGCCGGAAGCGTGGCTGATGCGGGTCGAATCGCTCGGCCACGGTCTCACCACCGACGAGGCTCTCATCCCGGAGGAGATCGCCGACGAGTTCCTGCTGATGGGCCTGCGGCTCGCCGAAGGCATCGATCCCGCCCGCTATGCCAAGATCGCGGGTCGGCCGCTGGATGCTGGCCGCCTTGCCGAACTCACCGCGCAGGGCGCCGTGGAGATGACACCCGACGGCCGGCTGCGGGTCACGCGGAGCGGATTTCCGGTTCTCGATGCGGTGGTGGCCGATCTTGCGGCCTAATGAATCGATTAACCAAGATCAGCGGTTTTTCCGCTCACCGGCTCTTTTGCCCGACCTCAGAGGCTTGGGCGCGCCGCCTCCAGGTCCGCTGAAGCCGGCATACGGTCGGACGCGCGGGCATTGAACGCGGTCGCCACTTCGGCCTTGGTCATCAGCTCTTCGGCAAATTCAATCAGCCAAATCACGGCTTTGCGATCGCGCTGCACCAGCGCAAGCTGACGGCAGAGATCGGCCTGTCGCCGGTAGTATTCGGATTTTACCATCGCGGCACCCCTTTCTTCTCGCGCTAACGCGACGGTGCGGCGGCGGTTCCTGACCCGGCCGTGCAGAGGGTTAACCGGCCGGCGAGCCTCCGAATGATTTTGGCGGCGGGCTGATGATCTGCCCGCCGGTCGGCGAGACGCGCAGCACCGCGAGACCCCGCTGGCTGGTGCCGTCCGGGCGGAAGCGGAACAGCCCATCGAGGCCCGCGAAGCCCGAGGGATTGGTCAGCACCGCTTCCGAGAACCGGTCCGCACCCTGGGTCTTGATGAGGGCCGCAATCAGCGTCACCGCGTCATACGCAAGGGTCGAGGTCCGCACCGGGTCCTGGCCGTAGCGGGTGCGATAGCGGGCGGAGAAATTGCGGAAGCCGGTGGAATCAGGCCCCGCGTACCAGGCCCCTTCCAGAGCGGGCGAGGAGAAGATTTGCGCATCCTCCCACAGGCCAGTGCCCATGAGCTGCACGCGCTTGGTATCGATGCCGTTCGAGATCAGGGCCTGGACCACGGTGGGTACGGCGTCGGCCCCATCCGGGATGAAGATCGCGTCCGCCCCCTTGGCGGCGAGCGCCACATTGCGGGCCGGCCCCTGCATCTGCGCCCGATCGAGCGGATAGTGCTCCAGGGCGACCAGGCGGCCGCCGCGCCGCCCCACCGCCTGCTTGAACGCACCCTCGACCACCGTCCCGTAGGCATTGTCCGGCACCAGCGCCGCAAACGAGCGCTTGCCCTGGCTCGCCGCAAAGGTGACGAGCCGGTCAACATCGGATTCCGGCAGGAAGCTCAACAGATAGACGCCGCGGGCCGCCACATTGGCATCGGTCGAGAAGGCGATCACCGGGACGTTGCGGGCGCGCGCAACTTGCCCCACCGGCGAGACCGTCAAGGCAAACAGCGGGCCAAGGATGATTTCCGCGCCTTCGTCGACGGCCTGCTGCGCCGCCTGCTGGGCGCCTGACGCGCTGCCGCCGTCGTCCTTGAGCAGCAGCTGCAGATCCGGATTGTTGTATTCCGCAAGCGCCATCTCGGCGGCATTGCGCATGGATTGCGCCGCCACCCCGGCATTGCCGGCGCCCGAGAGCGGCAGGATCAATCCGACCTTGATGCGGCCGGCTCCGATCGCGGCGGCCGGTTGGGTGGGTGGCTGCGGCGAGGCCGAGAGGTTCGTGAATACGTCGCTTGCGGAATTGCCGCCACAGGCCGACAGCATCAGGCCCGACAGGGTTGCGAGCATGGCAAGCCAAGCGGACCCCGCGCGGCCGCGTGGCGACGTCTCTGCCTGCGCTACTGGGAACATGCGTGCCGCTCTCCCCTGACCCCGACCGGTCTCAAGTCGGCGTCACTCACCACGGCAATTCGGCATTTTCTCGTTAAGAAGTAACTAAATGAAAAGGATAATGATTTCCAGCCTGCCGCTGACGCAGGATGCGTCTTCTTGGTAGAGTGTCCCCATGGCAACACGCCGCAACGACGAAAAGGCCGCCGAAATTGCCGCGGCGGCGAGCGCAAAGCGCTACATTTTTCATGGGCTTACGATAGAAGCCCCGCCACTGCTGGCGGGCCTCTATGTGGTGGCGACGCCGATCGGCAATCTTCGGGACATAACGGCGCGGGCGCTCGAGACGCTGGCGGCGGCCGACCTGATTGCCTGCGAGGACACCCGCGTCACCCGCAAGCTGACCGACCGCTACGGCATCGCAACACCGCTCACGCCCTACCACGACCACAATGCCGCCCAGGCCCGCCCCCGCCTGCTGCAGCGGATCGCGGATGGCGCTGCGATCGCGCTAGTGTCGGATGCCGGCACACCGCTCATCTCCGATCCGGGCTTCAAGCTTGTCCGCGAGGCGCGTGCCGGCGGCCACGCGGTCACGACCGTGCCGGGGGCGTCCTCGGTGCTGGCGGCGCTGACGGTCGCTGGCCTGCCAACCGACCGGTTTCTGTTCGAGGGCTTCCTGCCCGCCAAGGAAGGACAGCGTCGCAAGCGCATCGACGAGCTCAGGCTTGTTCTGGCGACGCTCGTGCTGTTCGAAACGGGTCCGCGCCTTGCAGCCGCGCTGGCCGATCTCGCGGCAGCGCTTGGGCCGCGCGAGGCCGCGATCTGCCGCGAGCTCACCAAGCTGCATGAGGAGACCCGCCGTGGCGACCTCGTGACGCTCGCCGCCGCGCACGCGGAAGCGGACGAGCCGCGGGGCGAGATCGTGATCGTGATCGCTCCGCCCGCCGAGGCGCCCGCCGATGCGCTCGACCTCGATGCCTTGCTGCAGCAGGCGCTGGCGCGCGCTTCCGTCAAGGACGCGGTCGGCGAAGTGGCCGCCGTGACCGGGCGCCCGCGGCGAGAGGTCTACCATCGCGCGCTGGCGCTTGCGCAGGACCGCGCCGGGGAGCCCCGGCATGAGCGGTGAGCGGCCCCGCAGTCATCCGGTCGGAGAGGGGCCCCGGCCCGAGCGGCAGGTAGCGTTCCGGCTCGGCATCTCGGCCGAGAGCCGCGCCGCCGCCTTCCTGATCGCCAAGGGCTATCGCATCCTGGCGCGGCGCTGGCGCAGCCCGGTCGGCGAGATCGACATCATCGCCTGCCGCGGCAAGCTCCTGATCTTCGTCGAGGTGAAGGCGCGCGACGCGCTCGAGGACGCGGCCTGGTCGGTCACTGACCGACAGCGCACCAGGATCGCCGCCGCCGCCGAAGCCTGGCTCGCCCGGCAGAACGATCATCCCTTCCGCGACATGCGCTTCGACGCCGTCCTGGTCGCGCCCGGCCGCATTCCGCGGCATATCCCGGCGGCGTTCGATTCGGACCGCTGAGCTCAAGGAACTTCGATGCCCCTGAAAATCGCCGTGCAGATGGACCCGATCGGACGGATCAATATCCGCGGCGACTCTACGTTCGCTCTCATGCTCGAAGCGCAGCAGCGTGGCCACCAAATCGTCTACTACACGCCCGATCGGCTGGCGCTCTCCGAGGGGCGTCCATTCGCAACCGTGCAGCCCGTCAAGGTACGCGACCAGGAGGGTGATCATTTCACCGCGGGCGAGCCGCGGCGGGCGGAGCTTACGGAATTCGACGTGGTGCTGCTTCGCCAGGACCCGCCGTTCGATCTCGCCTATATCACCACGACGCATCTGCTCGAGCGTATCCATCCGCGCACGCTGGTGGTCAACGATCCGCGCGCGGTGCGCGACGCGCCCGAGAAGCTGTTCGTCACCGAGTTCCCGGAGTTGATGCCGCCGACGCTGATCACCCGCGACCTTGCGGAGATCAAGGCGTTTCGCGCCCGCCATGGCGACATCGTGATGAAGCCGCTGTACGGCAAGGGCGGCGAGGCGGTGTTCCGCCTGGCGCCCCAGGATCTCAACTTCGGCTCGCTCTACGATCTCTTTGCCACGACCTTCCGCGAGCAATGGGTGGTGCAGAAATTCCTGCCCGAGGTGCGCGCCGGCGACAAGCGCATCATCCTGGTCGACGGCGAGTTCGCGGGCGCCGTCAACCGGGTGCCGGCGGCGGACGATTTGCGCTCCAACATGGTGCGGGGTGCAGCACCGCAGGCTACCGAGCTCACCGCCCGCGAGCGCGAGATCTGCGAGCGCATCGGGCCCTCGCTGCGCGACCGCGGGCTCTTGTTCGTGGGCATCGACGTGATCGGCGGGTTGCTGACCGAGATCAACGTCACCTCTCCGACCGGCATCCGCGCCGTCCAGGCGCTCGGCGGAGCAGATATCGCGGCGCTGATCTGGGACAAGATCGAAGCCAAGCGGCGATAATCCGACGGGATGTCTTGGGCCTCCGCCGCGCCGTTTTCGCCCGGCGCCGCCGATCGGTCGAATTTTAAGAAAAGCCGCAAGCGGCCGGTAAAGCCGCCCTGGTACGAACGCGCAGGTCCGCGGGGGCGGCCCCTCGGGTACGCGGGTTCCGGCTATCCATGCTGTCGAGCTTCACCATCGACCTGCCGACGCTCTGTGCCGTGACGGTCTTTGTGGTGGCGACCGGCGGCCTCCTGCTGCTGTTCTCCTGGTCGCAGAACCGCACCGCGCCGGCCCTCGCCTTCTGGGGCTTCGGCTATCTGCTTGGCGCCGCCGGCGCGGCCCTCATGGCGGCGCGCGGATTGATCCCGGACTGCTTCTCGATTACGGGCGCCAACGCGCTCACCTGCCTCGCCTATGGGGTGCTGTGGGGCGGCGCGCGCTGCTTCGAAGGCCGCCGTGTCCATCTTTTCGGGGTGGCGGCGGGGGCGATGCTCTGGATCGCGGCCTGCCAGATAGGCAGCTTCTATGAATCCGTCGAACAGCGCATCACGCTCGCCTCGATGATCCTGACGGCCTACGCGCTTCTGGGCGCCGGCGAACTCTGGTATGCGCGCGACCGGGAGCTGATCTCGCGCTGGCCAACCTTTGCGCTGGTGCTGCTGCATTCAGGATTCCTGCTTGCCCGTATTCCGCTCGCCAGCAGGCTGCCGTTTCCGCTGGGCGCCGCGCCGGTGCCGAGCTTCGCCACCGCCGTCATCGCGTTCGAGGTGCTGTTTGCGGCTTTCACGCTGGCGTTCCTGCGGCTTGCCATGGCGAAGGAGCGCGCCGAGCTCGAGCAGCGGCGGGCCGCGCACCTCGATTCCCTAACCGGGGTTGCCAACCGCCGCGCCTTCTTCGATCTCGGCGCTCCGCTCGTGGCGCGCGCCGTGAGCGAGCGCCGTCCGGCGGCGCTGCTGCTGCTCGATCTCGACCGCTTCAAGGAGGTCAACGATACGGCCGGTCATCAGGCCGGCGACCGCATGCTGAAATCCTTCGCGAACCTGGTCGCTGGATCGATGCGGCCGGGCGATCTGTTCGGGCGGATCGGCGGCGAGGAGTTCAGCTGCCTCCTCCTCGACGCCACCATGCAGCAGGCGCTGCAGGTCGCCGAGCGGGTGCGGCACGCATTCGAGCTGCAGGGCTTTGCCTGCCCCCCCGTGGGGGCAACGGTGAGCATCGGGGTTGCGGTCGCGAGCGAATCCGAGCGCGACCTGCATACGCTCCTGGCAACGGCCGATCGCGCGCTCTACCGCGCCAAGGCCAAGGGCCGCAATCGGGTCGAGCCCGCACGCCCGCCGCTTGCTCTGGTCGAACCGCTCGAGCTCGCCGCCGGCTGAAGCAGTGCCACCAGCAACGTCAATCGCCGCTGCCGCCCGCCGCTTTCACGGCGGCGCCGAACAGATCGTCGCCGCTGATCCAGGTGTCCTTGTCGCGGATGATCGCCTGCACGGGCAGCGAGGACGAGAGCGGGGTCGCGCCGGCGCGGCGCTTGACGGCGGTGCCGATCGCCATGAACTCGATCAGGCCGCCAAGCTCGTGAATATGGGTGGTGATGCCCACCACGTCATCGGCGCCGATCGCCTTGGCCTCGTCCCGGATCAGCCCGATCGCATGCTCGCGCGCGTCATAGATGAGCGTGGTGAGCTCGCTGATCTCGCCACGCGCCATGCCTTTGAACATTGCCATGACGCCGCCGACAAAGCCGAGCGAATAGACCGCGGTGCCGAGCACCAGCTTGAGCGGCATGTAGCCAAGGCTCGCCAGATTCCACATTTCCTCGCAGGTGAGGTCACTGGTGACGGGGTCCTGGGTGCCGGCGGTCGGCACCGCGGTTGCAGGCGCGGCGCTGGCGAGTGCTGGATGATAGGCGGCGGTGCCCAGCATCAGCATCTCGTGCACACCCTTGAACGGCATGATGCGGGTCTCGATGCCCACCACCGCGTTGGCGCCGGCCGCGCGCGCCTCCGCGCAGATGCGCCGCAGCGCGAGATGCCGGGTGGCGTTGAATACGTCGCTGAATTCCTTGATCTCGCCGCGGGCGAGGCTCTTGAGCGCCCCGAACACGCCGCCCGCCACGCCCACCGAATAGGCCACATTGCCGATGACGAATTGCTTGGGCTCGTAGCCGGCATCGATCAGCGAAAAGAGCTCCTGGCCGTTCGAGGAGGAGGAGAACGGCCGCGCCGGCGCCGGCGTATCGGCGCTGTGCACGCAGGAGCCGACCGACAGGAATTCCACGTTGCCCTGCATCTGGCGCAGCTCGCTCGTCACCCCGGTGACCCCGTGCGCGCCGAAATCCTTGGCCTCCTGCATGATGCGCTGATGCGACTGGTGGCGGCCGTCGCGGATGATCTCGGTGACCTGCTCGACCTCGCCGCCGAACATGCCGCGCAGACCGGCGCCGAGCCCGCCCAGGAAGCCAAGCGAGTGCACGCTGTTGCCCACAACCAGCTCCCCGGGCGCGAATTTCTTCAAGCCCAGGCAGTAGATCTCATTGCCGGACAGTCCCGTCATGATCGGCATGTTCACAGCCTTTGCTATGGAGCGAATTGCACGGAGGCCCTGCCGTTATAGAATGGCGTGAGCAAGTTTACATCTCGTGCATTTGCACGCTGGCCGATCATTGCAACGGAGCCGAGAATGCCGCAATCGAACGCCCTCCCGCGTCATGCGCCCGTCCCTCAGCAGGCGCGGGAAGAGCTGCGCCAGCTCATCAAGTCGCAATCGCTCCTGTTCGGAGACTTCACCCTCGCGTCGGGCCAGAAGAGCAATTTTTTCCTGGATTTGAAGAAGACCATGTTCCACCCGCAGGGCGCTGCGCTGGCGGCGGAGATCATCCTGGACATGATCCGCGACGACACCGACGTTGAGTACGTCGGCGGCCTCGAGATCGGCGCGATCCCGATCGTGGTAGCGGTGTCGGCGCTGAGCTGGCCTCAGCGGCCCATCAAGGCGTTCTTCGTGCGCAAGGCCGTGAAGGATCATGGCGCCGCCAAGCTGATCGACGGCCAGTTCCGCCCGGGCGCGCCGGTGATCCTGTTCGAGGATGTCACCACCACCGGCGGCTCGGTCATGAAGGCCGTGCAGGCGGTGCGCGAGCAGGGCAGCCCGGTTAAGAAAATATTGACCATCGTGGATCGCCTCGAAGGCGCGACCGAGAACCTCAAGCGCGAGGGTCTCGAGCTGGTGCCGATCTTCACCATGGATGAGCTGCGAGCCTAG
>Ga0126381_100010088_pt1 | contig 10616 bp, 9 predicted proteins | sample PanSoiMetPlot_28_FD_96465 | JGI IMG/M metagenome (GOLD analysis project Ga0126381, IMG submission 96465) | Tropical forest soil microbial communities from Panama - MetaG Plot_28 | ecosystem: Environmental > Terrestrial > Soil > Tropical forest > Bulk soil | place: Panama | collected 2016-02-17
CCCTGATCCTGATCGGGGCGATTGCAACCGTTACCCTGGTGGCGCTGGCGCTGATGTATCGGCCGCTGGTGCTGGAATGCCTCGATCCGATGTTCCTGCGCTCGGTCAGCCGCGCGAGCTCCCCGACCCATCTCTTGTTCCTGGTGCTGGTGGTGCTCAACCTGGTGGGCGGCTTCCAGGCGCTCGGCACCCTCATGGCGGTCGGCCTCATGCTGCTGCCGGCAGTCGCGGCGCGCTTCTGGGCGGAGGGGGTGGGCTCGCTCATCGCGGTCGCGGTCGTCTCGGCCTTCGCCTCGAGCACGCTCGGGCTTCTGCTCTCCTACTACGCCAATCTGCCGTCGGGCCCGGCGATCGTGCTCACCTGCGGCGCGTTCTACTTCATCTCGCTGCTGGTCGGTCCGCGCGGCAGCGTTCTGAGGCAGCTGTTTCCGCGCAAGCACCTCAAGGCCTGACGACCAGCCCAATTGTTGGATCTGCGCGCTGAAGAAGCCGCCGAACATGGGCGACCCAGGCCGATTGGCTGGAGCTTGACTTCGAGCCCGAAATGTCATGTTATATTGTTACATTTTGACGCTGGCCAACGGACGGCCGCCCTGAGCAGGCTGTTCCCTCCTGGGCAGCCAGCGCCTCGCCATCGCAAAGGAGACTCGCATGAACCGGCGTTTTTTTCTGTGTGCGGCCGTTTTGCTTGGGCCGCTCTTCGTCGCAACTGGCGGCGCGCAGGCCGCCGACAAGATCAAGGTGGCGGCCTCGTTCAGCGTGCTCGCCGACATGGTCCGGCAGATCGGCGGCGACCGGGTCGAGGTCACGGCCTTCGTCGGGCCCAACGGCGACGCGCATGTCTATGAGCCCACGCCCGGCGACGCCAAGACGCTGGCAGCTTCCGCCGTCCTGGTGATCAATGGGCTCGGCCTCGAAGGCTGGATGACCCGGCTGCAGAAATCCTCCGGCTTCACCGGCAGGGTCGTGACCGCCACCACCGGCATCAAGACCCGCCAGATGGACGAGGAAGAGCGCGGCAGGAGCCGCAAGATCACCGATCCGCATGCCTGGCAGAGCCTCGCCAATGGAAAGATCTATGTGGCCAACATCCGCGATGGCCTGATCGCGGCCGACCCCGCCGGCAAGGACACCTACCAGGCCAATGCCGCAAAGTTTCTGGCCGAGATCGATCAGGTCGACATGCAGGTGAAGGCCGCGATCGCCAAGCTCCCGCCGGCACACCGCAAGCTCATCACCACCCACGATGCCTTCGGCTACTTCGGCGCGACCTACGGGATGGAGTTCATCGCACCCGAAGGCGTGAGCACCGAAAGCGAGGCCTCCGCCCGCGACGTCGCCAAGATCATTCGCCAGATCAAGGCGGAGAAGATTCCAGCCGTGTTCCTGGAGAACGTTACCGACCATCGGCTGCTCGACCAGATCGCCCGCGAAACCGGCGCCAAGATCGGCGGCACCCTCTATTCGGACGCGCTGTCCGAGCCGACCGGCCCCGCCGGAACCTATCTCGACATGTTCAAGCACAATGTCACGACGCTGACGCAGGCGCTGTCTTCCTGAGCGCGTAGGGCGGGTTAGCCGAAGGCGTAACCCGCCATCTTGGTCCATTGGAGCTGGCGGATTACGCTTCGCTTATCCGCCCTACGATCGGCTGCCAATGGAGGAGCCCATGGACATCATCCTGTATTACGCGCCCAACACCTGCGCCCTTGCTCCCTATGTGACGCTCACGGAGGCCGGCGCGGCATTCGAGGTGCGGCCGCTCAATTTCCGCAAGAGCCAGCAACGCTCGCCCGAGTACCTTCGGCTCAACCCTAAGCACAAGGTTCCGCTGCTGATCGTGGACGGGAAGCCGCTGACCGAGAGCGTCGCGATCCAGATCTGGATCGCGCGGCATTTCCCGGGCGCGCGGTTGCTGCCGTCCGATCCGTGGGAGGAATTGCGGGCGATCTCGATCCTGTCGTGGTGCTCCTCGGGCATTCATCCGTATCTGTCGCGGATCAACTCGCCGCGACGGGTCTGCGATCTGCCGGGCGCAGAGGAGAAGGTAATCGCTGCCGCCCGCGAGCTCATCTTCGAGACCTGCCAGATCGCCGACGCCCTGCTGGCGGGACGCGAATTCTTCTTCGATCATTTCACCGCCGCGGATGCCCATTTCTTCTGGTGCCTGCGCCGCGGCGCCCAGCTCGGCGTCGATGTGTCCGGCTATCCAAACTGCCAGGCGCATTTCGAGCGCATCCGAAGCCGGCCAAGCGTGCAGAAGCTCCTGGACTATGAAAAATCGGTCCAGGCGGAATTCGCCCGGGCTGCGTAGGGCGGGTTAGCCGAAGGCGTAACCCGCCATCTTGGCGCATCCAAGCCGGCGGATTACGCTTCGCTGATGCGCCCTACGAGCTACGAGCTCCAGGAAAGACCAACAGGGAGGTCCACCATGACTTGCCGAGGATTGATCCACGCAATGGGAGCGGCCGCGGTTCTCGCGACGGTCGCGGGCGCCGCTCCCGCCGCCGACGCTGCGACCTACCCGGATTGGAAAGGCGCGTGGATACGCTGGTTTCCGCCGGGCTCCGTGCTCGAGCCCAACGGCGGCTTCACGGCCGGAGGGCAGCCTTCGTACGACCAGACCAAGCCGTGGGGGCGAGGACAGGAGGCTCCGCTCACGCCTGAATATCAAAAGATCTTCGAGGAAAGCCTGGCGGATCAGGCCAACGGCGGAGAGGGCAATTTCTTCGACCATGCGGTCCGCTGCATGCCGGGAGGCATGCCGCTCATGACGGTCGGCTTTGGCCCCACGGAGTTCATCGTGACGCCGGACACCACCTACATTGCGGTTGGCGGCGGAGACCCGCTGCGTCGAATCTTCACCGATGGGCGCGACTGGCCCAACGACACCGGGCTCGTGGAGCCGACTTATGGGGGCTACTCGATCGGCAGATGGATCGACGAGAACGGCGACGGCAATTACGGCGTGCTCGAAGCGGAAACGCGCGGCCCTTTCAAAGGTCCGCGCTCGTATGACGCCACAGGCCTGCCGCTGCATTTCGACAACCAGTCCATCTTCAAGGAACGCATTTTCCGCGACAAGGCCGATCCGAAAATCCTTCACGACGTGGTCACCACGATCGACCATGCTTTGACACGGCCTTGGACGGTGGACAAAAGGTACACGCACAGCCCCAATCCGCGCCCCCGCTGGGGCGAGCACAGCTGCGCCGAGAACATGCGCAACTCGATGGTCGCGATCGGGAACGAAAGCTACTACATGAGCGCTGACGGCCTGCTGATGCCAGTCCGCAAGGACCAGCCGCCGCCGGATTTGCGATATTTCAAACCAAGAAAGTAATTGCCGGCGACGAACGGCGTCGTAGGGCGCCTTCGCCGAAGGCGTAACCCGCCATCCTGGTGCATCGTGGTTGGCGGATTACGCTTCGCTCATCCGCCTTAGCGTTGCTGACGCTCCCCAACCGGAGAAGTTGGCTGCGAGACTGCCCGCCCCTTCGGTCCTCCCGAGAACTGGTGTAGCTTTTGCCGGAGCTTCGCGCTCCGGAACGGCCAACAGGGAGGTCCACCATGACTTGCCGAGGATTGATCCACGCAATGGGAGCGGCCGCGGTTCTCGTGACGATTGCGGGCGCCGCGCCGTCCGCCGCCGCGGCAACTTACCCTGACTGGAAAGGCGCGTGGATGCGCTGGTTTCCCCCGTACGCCGTGCTCGAACCCAATGGCGGCTTCACGGCCGGCGGGCAGCCTTCGCACGATCAGGACAAGCCCTGGGGGCGCGGACAGGAGGCCCCGCTCACACCGGAATATCAAAAGGTCTTCGAGGAAAGCCTCGCGGACCAAGCTAACGGCGGCGAGGGCAATTTCTTCGACCATGCGGTCCGCTGCATGCCAGGAGGCATGCCGATCATGACGATCGGCTTTGGCGCCACGGAATTCATCGTGACGCCGGAAACCACCTATATCTCGGGTGGCGGCGGAGAGCCGCTGCGTCGAATTTTCACCGATGGGCGCGATTTCCCCAATGACGCCGGCCTGGTGGAGCCGACCTATGGGGGCTACTCGATCGGCAGATGGATCGACGAGGACGGCGACGGCAATTACAACGTGCTCGAGGTGGAAACGCGCGGCCCGTTCAAAGGTCCCCGCTCGTATGACGCAACAGGCCTGCCGCTGCATTTCGACAACCAGTCGATCTTCAAGGAACGCATTTTCCGCGACAAGGCCGATCCGAAACTCCTTCACGACCTGCTCACCACGATCGACCATGCTTTGACGCGGCCCTGGACGGTGGACAAACGGTACACGCACAACCCGAATCCGCGCTTCCGCTGGGGCGAAGTCAGCTGCGCCGAGAACATGCGCAATTCGATGGTCGCCATCGGCAACGAAAGCTATTACATGAGCGCCGACGGCCTGCTGATGCCGGTCCGCAAAGACCAGCCGCCGCCGGATTTGCGATATTTCAAACCTCGAAAGTAACACCGGCGAACGCACGCGCATCGCAGGCGGGTTAGCCGAAGGCGTAACCCGCCACCTTGGTGCATCGGAGTTGGCGGATTGCGTTCGCTGATCCGCCTGGGAGCTGAGACCTTCGGGCAAACGTGTTCTTAAGGGGGAGATCGCCATGCACCGGCCACATGGTTCCGCTTTGGTCATCCTCTCGGCTGCGGCTGCCGCTGTCCTCGCCCAGACAGCAGGCTCCGCAGAAGGGCCGGCAAGCGCCGCATCCATCCCCGATTTCTCGGGCATCTGGACCAAGCCGTATCTCGGCTGGGAGCTGCCATTGTCGGGTCCCGGCCCGGTGACCAACAAGGTACGGCGCAGACAACCCTTCGATATCGACGGCCGGCCCTGGCCGGCCGCGACCGCCCCGCTCGTCAATACCGCCTCCCAGCTGATCGGCGACCACAGCAACCCCATCCTCAAGCCCGCGGCGGCAGCAGAGGTGAAGCGGCGCGGCGAAAACGAGCTGCACGGCATGCCCAATGCGAGCGCGCGCAATCAGTGCTGGCCCGAAGGACTGCCGGCGGTTTTCCGCGACACGTCAATTGCGATGGTTCAGCATCCGGACAGGATCACCATCCTCTACGACCAGGACCATGAAGTGCGGCGCGTGCGCATGAATCAGCAGCATTCCGTGCCGGTGACGCCAAGGTGGTATGGGGATTCGGTCGGTCGTTACGAAGGCGACGTCTTGGTGATCGATACCATCGGAATCAAAGTCGGGCCCTTTACCATGGCGGACAACCTCGGCACGCCGCAGAGTGCGGCAATGCACGTCATCGAGCGGTATCGACTGGTCGATTACGCGGCCGCAAGAGAAGGGCAGATCAGGGGCCTGCAGGAGAACTTCTATGTTGCCGGCGGAGGCGATGCGGGAGCCGCACTGGACCCCGACTATCGCGGCAAGGGGCTGCAGCTTGTGTTCACGGTCGAGGATGACGGCGTTTTCACGACGCCCTGGTCTGCCATCGTGACCTACCGGCGCGCTCTCGGCGCAATCCCGGAAAATGTCTGCGCCGAAAATCGGCGTGGAACGTATGTGGACAAGGACAGCGACATCCCGCAGGCCGCCAAACCGGATTTCTAGGCAAGCGTTTCCGCGCAGCACGTAGGGCGGGTTAGCCGAAGGCGTAACCCGCCATCTTGGTGCACCGCAGTGGCGGATTGAGCTTCGCTTTGAACCCTTTCCCGCCCTCGAACGACAAATCATTCAGGCTCAATTGCCGGCGGAAGGGGGCAAATATGGGATGTCACGCATTTCGGCTTGCGCGGACGCGGGCGCTTCTCGCGCTGGCCGGTCTTGCGTTGCTCGCCGGCGCAAGCGGCGCACAGGCAAGCTTCCTCGACGACAGCGCCGCCTTTGACTCGGGCGTGGCGGCGCTGCGCTCGGCGATCGGCGAGCATCCGCGCGTGCTGCGGATCGAGGTCGACGCCGATCGCATCGCAATCGAAGCGCAAGACCCACGCAACCGTAATCATGTGGACCGCTGGCAGTACGCGCTGATCAACATCCTTCGAGTGTTTCCGCTCAAGCGCCTGAGCGGGCCACAGGCGGTCGAGCCTCAGCTCGTCAACCCGGACCTCGAGGCCAATCTGTTCGACCTCGACGCGGTCGATCTGTCCGCCATGCGCAAGCTCACGAGCGCCGCCATTGCACGCGCGGGACTTCAGGACGCTGCGGCCGTCACTCGCATCGAGATCGCGCGGCAGACGTTCATCCTGCCCAGTCCGACGAGCGGCGATGTTCGCTGGACGCTCACAGTCGCCAGCGGCCGCGAGCGCGCCGAGATCTATGCCAATGCCCAGGGCGCCATCGTGGGAGCCGACCTTGGCAGCACGCGGCGCGCGCAGACGCTCAATCTTTTCGACGACCCGGCGCAGGTGGCCAATGCAGCGGCGGCGTTTCGCGCCGGCGTCGGCGCAGGGGCGGTGCTCAGGAAGGTCCAAATCTCCGACAAGACGGTGAGCTTTTACACCAATATCTCCGACGAGGTCATGGCCAAGCTCCGGCTCGGCATGCCGGCCCTTGCAACCTACACCTGGGACCTGAATGGCCTGCAGCGGCGGCTGGGCGACATCGATACCGACGCGATGACGAAAAGCGTTGCTCCGCCGCCGTTCAGCGTCGACGACGTGAATTGGACGCTGCTCGCGCAGCTCGAGCGTGACGCCCTTGCACGGGCCACCGTTCCGAGGTCGAAGATCACCGAGGTCAGGATTGCCAAATCGGCGGAGCAGCCCGGCGGCCCCGTGCTCATGTGGACGGTCGAGATCGTCGAGCCGAGCGGCGAGGCGACCTCGGTCATCGCGGACGCGCAAGGCGCGGTCAAGCGGGTCGTCCTGCCGGCGAGCCGCCGGCCCAAGGTGAATTGGCTCGACGCTGCGACGATCGCAGACGCGATCGCGCGGATCGCTCCCACCTTCGGGGCAGACGCCAAGATCGCGTCGATCGTCTTCAACGATCTGGGCGGACGGATCACGCTCGATGACCGCGACAACGGCAACCGGCCTGCAACTTTCGATTTCTCGTCCGACGGCGTGGCACGCGCGACCATCAGCTTCATGCTGGATTCGATGGGGCCGCGCTTCGGCGTGGCCGACGTTGCGCCGCTGAACGAGCAGACAATCGCGGCGCTTGAAGCGCAGGCGCTCAAGCGGCTCGGCGGGAAGCAGCCGGGCTGGCTGGAGAGCGTCACGATCGGCGCCCACCCGTTCGTGCGTCAGGCCGGCGGCCGCGCAATCGAGGTCCGCGTCCGGGACCGGGAGGTGGACTCCGTGCAGGCCAACTACGCCTGGATCGTGTTCGACTTCACCGGCCGGGTGCTGGACCTCTCGACGTTCTAGAGCATGATCCCGAAAAGTGGATACCGGTTTTCGGAAAAGATCATGCTCCGTCAGTAAAGCGTGCGCTCAGCGCGTAGGGCGGGTTAGCCGAAGGCGTAACCCGCCATCCCGGCGCATGAGAGCATGAGAGCATGAGAGCAGGCGGATTACGCTTCGCTGATCCGCCCTACGAGCTGCGAGTAGACCGGCTCAAGATGCGACAGCAGCCGATTCAGGGTCGATGACGCGTGCCGTGCGGGCGGCGGCGCGCTCGGCGAGGCCGACGATCGCGGCAGGGGCGGCAGGCCGCGATCGATCCGCAGCTTGACGGCCCTCGCCAGATACTCCTCGGCGATCTCCCGCAGCTTCGCGGCCACGATCGGATTCGACGTGCCGAGCGACAATGACAGAACGACGCCTGCCTGATGCAGGTAATGGTTGGCCTCTGGCATCGGAGTACCGTTTCCCCGAACGCTGTCCTGCGCGGGACCATAGAAGCTCGGGAAGTTCCCACACCATCGGGAAGTTACCCGAGACTTCGGGAAATGGTTAATAGGAATGCCGCCCGACGTAGGGCGGGTTAGCCGAAGGCGTAACCCGCACTCTCGGTCCTCGGAGTTGGCGGATTACGCTTGGCTACCGCCCTACGAGCAGCTGACCCGTCAACGTGTCAGCGTCTTCCGATCCCTTTCAGCCCACACCGCACGTGTCGGCCGGTGCGCATGATGCGCGGATGGTGATCGGTTGAGTTTGATCCTCTTCCGAGGCGGGCGTGCCGCACGGGGGGCGCGTGGCCTCGTCTTGGGCCTCGCGCCATCCACCGATCCGGCCTCCGCCGCGTCGATGAACACCTGATAGCGGTCGACCGCGTTCGCCAGGTTCGCCCAGCAATGCGCCAAGTCGAGCAGCAGCGCTCGATGCTGGGGGTCGGTCGGTTTCTGTGCAAGCTGCATGCATTCGATCGCGCGGCAACGAACTGTCTCGGGACTCATACTCTTTCCTCCGGACGCATCTATCATGTGTCGAGTTTGTGGCAGAATTCCATTTGGCGTCGGTAACAGAGTGAGCAAACGGCGATGCGCAGGGTAGGATGGTGGGGATATTCACAACCCTTCCACAGAACCCGATATGAAAACCGAACGTCGCCCTCCCGAAATCACCGGTTCCCGGGATTGACCGCCGATGGAGCAGATCGCTTCCGAGATCGAGCGCTACGGCCTGTGGGTCGTGTTCGCCAATGTCCTGCTGGCGGAAGGCGGGCTCCCCCTGCCGGCGTTTCCGATATTGGTGGCCGCGGGAGCGCTCGCGACCAGAGGGGGCTATTCCCTCTTCGCGCTCATTGCCGCAGGGGTCGCCGCCTGCCTGATCGCGGACCTGGCGTGGTACTGGTGCGGCAGACGCTACGGCGGGCGGGTTCTGGGATGGCTCTGCCGGCTGTCGCTCTCTGCGGACCGGTGCGTCCATCAGACCCAGACCCTGTTCCTGAAAGTCGGCAAGTCGTCGCTGCTGCTGGCAAAATTCCTTCCGGGGCTGTCGATCGTGTCGGTCGCGATGGCCGGTGTCGCGAGGATGCCGCCCGCCGCCTTCCTGCTGCTGGATGCCGCCGGCGCACTCCTGTTCGTGAGCGCCTCGCTCCTGCTGGGCTGGGCGTTCCAGGATTCGATCGCCGACGTCCTCAAGGCACTCGGCCATACCGGCAAGATCGGCCTGGTGGCTCTGCTTCTCCTCCTCTGCCTTTATTTGCTCATCCGATGGTGGCGCCGCCGCCTGTTCATCCGGACGCTGCGCATGAACCGCATCACCGTCGCCGAGCTTCAGCGCGCGATCGCGGAAGGCCGCAACCCGCTCATCCTCGATGCGCGGCCGGAGGAGATTCGTCTGCGCGACGGAATGATTCCGGGTGCCTTGCCGGCCGGTCCCGAAGAGCTCGACGCCATCGTGGCGACGTCGCGCCCTGACCGCGAAGTTGTCGTCTATTGCGCATGCCCGAACGAGGCATCGGCGGCCATTGTGGCCAAGCGCCTGAAGCAGGCGGGCCTCAAGACGATCCATCCGCTTCTTGGCGGAATCGACGCGTGGGTCCAGGCCGGCCAGCCTTTGGAACGAATGTCGCCGCCGGCCTCGGTAACCTCAATCGATCACCGGCCGTCTGAGCGTATCGAGGCCGGGACGTGAGCGGCAGGATAACCCCCGCGGTCCGCGCCCTCGAACAAGCCGGAATGGCCTTTCGGCTCCTGGAGTACGACTACGATCCCGCCGCCGACGAGATCGGCATGCACGCCGCGCAGGCGCTGGGACGAAGCGCTTCGACCGTCTTCAAGACGCTGGTCGTCGCGCTCGATTCCCGCGAGCTCATCTGCGCGATCCTGCCATCGGACTCTCGGCTGAACCTCAAGGTGCTCGCCTCCGCAGCGGGCGGCAAGAAGGCGGAGCTTGCGGACCCGGTAAAGGCGGAACGCGCCACCGGATATGTGATCGGCGGAATAAGCCCGCTCGGACAAAGAAAGCGCCTGCGCGCCTTCCTGGACGCAAGCGCACTGCTGCTTGACGAGATCGTTGTGAACGGCGGACGGCGCGGCCTGCAGATCGCCCTCAAGCCCGCCGACCTGATCCGCGCCACCTCGGCCGTGACAGCGCCGCTGCAGGCCTGATGAGCTTCAATACCAGCGCCTCCGGCCCCAGCCCCAGCTTCGGCCCCCAGCGGCACCGCGCACAAGGCCGATCAGCACAAGCAGCACCAGCGCCCCGATCGTCGCATTGACGATCGCCGACACGATGCCGCTGCCGAGGTGAATGCCGAGCCGCGGCAACAGCCAGTCGCCGATGAAGGCCCCGATGATCCCGATAACGATGTCGCCGATGATCCCGAAGCCGGCGCCGCGCGCGATCTTACCGGCGAGCCAGCCGGCGACCAGACCCACCACCAGGATGACGAGCAGGCTTTCGTTGGAAATGTGCACGTCGCCCTCTTTCGCCGAGACAATGGCCCAGCCTTAACGAGACAGGCGGCGAAAAGTTCCAATCGTCATTGCGAGGAGCGAAGCGACGAAGCAATCCAGAGCGGCTGGCGCAAGCGGCCCTGGATTGCTTCGCTTCGCTCGCAATGACGATGTCGCAAATGACCGGGGCACCCGCTAACGGTCGGCGCGGCTGATCACATCCATCAGTTCGGCGATCTTCCGGCGCTGCTCGGCGCGGCTGCCCGATTCGATCGCGTTCTCGACGCAATGGGCGACGTGATCGCGCAGGATCTCCTCCTCGGCACGGCGCAGCGCCGCGCGCACCGC
>Ga0126381_100010089_pt1 | contig 10616 bp, 10 predicted proteins | sample PanSoiMetPlot_28_FD_96465 | JGI IMG/M metagenome (GOLD analysis project Ga0126381, IMG submission 96465) | Tropical forest soil microbial communities from Panama - MetaG Plot_28 | ecosystem: Environmental > Terrestrial > Soil > Tropical forest > Bulk soil | place: Panama | collected 2016-02-17
ATTGCTGGACACAGCACCATCACGATTACTCAACGATACGTCCACACCCAAGCAAACACGATTGAGGGCATCTTCGCAAGAGCCGTCAAGTTGCGAAGCAACAGTCAGGAGAGGGCTGACGGTACACAAAACACCGAGATGGGCACAAAATTAGGCACAGTCGGAAAATCGACAAAAAAGGCAGTTGTCGCAAAATCAGACTAAGTAATTGATTCTATGGTGCCCGGAGGGGGACTTGAACCCCCACGACCGGTTAAGGTCTGCGGATTTTAAGTCCGCTGTGTCTGCCGATTTCACCATCCGGGCTGCGTGGTTGCTAATTCAATGCTAACCCATCACTTGCATGTGAACAGTCAAGGAACCATCTCTTAGCGCGCTGCGTATACCTTTCCGTCTGGCCGCCAGACGGACTGCGTATGCCAATTCGAGAGATTCTCAAACAGACCTTGTCTGCACTCTGGGAGACCAAACTCCGCAGCTTTCTTACGATGTTCGGCATCGTTTGGGGGATCACGTCTGTGATTCTCCTGGTGGGGCTTGGCATCGGCTTCAGCAGGGACCAGAAAGAGCGCCTCCGTACGATTGGGACTGACATCGCGATTCTCTTCGGTGGCAAGACTGGCATGCAGGCCGGCGGCTATGCAGCTGGCCGCGATATTCGGCTTTCGATCGACGATGCGATCGCCATTCAACAGCAGGCCTCGCTGGTAAAAACCGTTAGCCCCGAGCTTCGCCGCAGCGTGTCTGAAGTCAGCCAATGGAACGCCGCCAACCGGCCCATACGGGGTGTGTGGCCCGAGTATCAGCGCTTTCGCTCTCTCACGGTCGAGCAGGGACGCCTCATGACGGAGCAGGACGAGCGCGAGGGCGCACGCGTGATCCTGCTTGGCTCGGAGGCCAACCGGCAGCTGTTTCCGGGCAAACCGGTCATCGGCGAGACCCTGATGGTCAATGGCTATCAGTACACTGTCATCGGAGTCCTGGCCAAGAAGAAGCAGAACGGAAGCTACGGCAGCGGTCCGGACAATACACAACTCTTCACCACCTACTCGGCCATGGCGCGTGATTTCCCCCCGCCAGAGCGGCCCGGCGTGTTTCGCGGATATGTGAACAACATCGTCGTAGAGCCTGTCTCTCCCGACCTGCACGAAAAGGCCCTGGCGCAAGTCAAGCGCATCATCGCAGAGCGACACCACTACGATCCCAACGACAAAGAAGCGCTATGGGTATGGGACACACTGGAGGGAGCCAAATTCACTGAGCGCATTTTCGGTGTGATGACTTTCTTCTTCGGTGCGGTCGCTCTGCTCACGCTGGCCCTGGGAGGCATCGGGGTCATGAACATCATGCTGGTCGCAGTAACAGAACGCACCCGCGAGATTGGGGTTCGCAAAGCCCTTGGGGCCAAGGCCATCGACATCCGCCATCAGTTCCTGGCGGAGTCGGCCATCATCACGATCGTCAGTGGCATTACCGGCCTCGCACTCGGAATTGGGACCTGTGTCGTCCTGCAGTTCGTTCCCCTCCCTGACTTCGTTCCCCATCCAACCATCTCTCCAGTTGCGATCATCGCCTCGCTAGTAACTCTTACAGCTATCACGCTCTTTTCTGGAACCTATCCTGCACTACGGGCTGCCGACCTCAGTCCCATTGAATGTCTGCGAACGGAATAGACCATGAATGCTAGTGAGATCATCCGTCAGAGTATTCAGTCACTCATGCGCAACCGGTTGCGTTCAGGCCTCACCATGCTTGGCATTGTCTGGGGATTGGTAACGGTCGTCCTCCTGCTGAGTTACGGAAAAAGTCTCGGGAAAGAGGTCCTGAACGGCTTCCTGGGCCTTGGCAACAACGTCATCATGATGTGGGGTGGACAGACCAGCATGCAGGCTGGCGGAGAGCGCTCCGGCAAGAAGATCAAGTTTCTGGACGGCGACACCGAGGCCGTTCGCGACGCTGTGCCTTTCCTGACAGCTGTCAGTTCAGAGAGCGACGATGGATTCAGCTTCAAGTACGGGCCTAAAGTCGTCAATATCTCCACGAAGGCAGTGGACTTGCCCTATGGAGGTATGCGGAAGCTGAATGTCGCGCAGGGACGCTACTTTGAGCCAGCCGACTTCACTGAGCATCGTCAGGTCGTCATCTTTGGCCCACATGCAGCGCAGAAGATATTCAACGGATATCCTCCCGTTGGCGAATCGGTTGAGATCGAAGGTCACGTCTTCCAGGTCATTGGAGTGCTTGCGACGAAGATCCAGGACTCCTCCAACAACGGTCCCGATAACGAAAATGCGTTTGTCCCCTTTGATGCCATGCGACTACTTCGCGACCAGCGCGATCCGGGCAGCATCGTCTTTCAGCCCAGTTCACCCGACCTTCACATTAAAGCGATCCAGGCTGTGCGAACTGTGCTCGCGGGCCGACATCACTTCGACCCCAAGGACGACAAGGCAACCCCTACCTGGGACACGATCGAGGACTCTCAAGAGATCATGCAGTTCAGCATCGCCCTCGAACTTCTTCTGGGGATTATCGGAGCTATGACGCTCGGCGTCGGCGGCGTCGGGGTCATGAACATCATGCTGGTTTCTGTAACGGAGCGGACAAAAGAGATCGGGCTGCTCAAAGCCCTTGGAGCGAGGCGGCGAGACATTCTGTCTCAGTTCTTGCTCGAGAGCCTTACGCTCACCTTTATCGCTGGAGCAATCGGAATGGTAGTTGCCGTCGCGATCGGATACATAATCCCGCCCATGCCGTTGTACTCAGACATGTACAAAACCACCAATCACGAAGGCGATATCCTCCTTCGGGCATCTCCTAGCGTGATGCTTATCTCGTTTGGAATCCTGGCAGCCGTTGGCGTTATCTCTGGTCTGTTGCCGGCAGTACGAGCATCCCGAATGGACCCAGTCGTGGCACTGCGGCATGAGTAGCGTTTTTCTTAGTTGGCTGGTCGATACCGAATCCGCCCGTCGTCAAGGAAGTATTCCGCCGAGCAGTTGTCTGATCCGCAAATCATAGCCTCGAGCCCAGCACATTGCTGCCGGGTAATCAAGCCCAGGGACCCACATGCCGGACACGACAGCACAGCCCAGTAGGGATTCTCTGCCTTACCCAAATCCCCGGCCTGCTCAAGCACGAAAAGTGTTCCGGGCTGCATTTGCTCCGGAATCCATACCTCGAGGAAACTTAGCTCCGCTACCATATCTTGCCTTTCGTCTCGGTTGACTAGGTTCGCGACATGCGCGTGTTTCGCGCCGGGATTTGCGATGATGTCAGATTGTTAGAGAGTCCTCCAATCCGTTCCTTCTTATTGCACAACTTATGGTGCATACAATATCGCATTCCGGCTAGCTGTCAACTACTGATTTTGATGCGATTCCGAACTTGATTCCTCCTGCAAATTTGTTGACCTAGCGTTGCGCATACAGGGCGTGGTAAACCTGCCGGTTTCGCAGTATCGCCTGGACATACTCGCGGGTCTCCGTATATGGAATCGACTCGACGAATTCCGTGATGTCCTTGTAGTTGTTCTCTGAGATCCACTGCCGAACGGGAAGGTCACCGGCATTGTACGCAGCCAGGGCATACTCCAACTGCCCTCCAAACCGGTCCACTACCTGTCGCAAGTTCGTAGTGCCGAGTTCGAGGTTGATCGACGGATTCAAGAGCTGGGAAGTTTTGAAGCCCTTGATGCCTTGCTTTCTGGCGAGGGCCTTACCAACCGAAGGAAGCAGTTGCATCAATCCATATGCGTTCGCCCGGCTAACCGCACCAGGATTGAACTCCGATTCCTGCCTGATCAGCGATGCTACCAAGTAGGGGTCGAGGCCATTGCGGGTGGAGTTCGCCGATAAATCCAGCCAGTAGGGGCGAGGCAGAAGAAACTGCCAATAGACCATCGGAACTTGATCTACCGGAAGGGTGAAAAACGAGATCCCACTATGTTTCATCGACTGCAACGAGCGAGTGGTCTCGCCATAGGAGTCGTATATTTGTGCTTGTGCCAGGGCCCCCCACTCCGACGAAGTCGGGCTTGCCTGAATCTCCGGTGCTATATATTCGTTGAGCGCTGCATTTGCCAGCAGACGCGCCTTAATTAGGTGGGGCTCATTCTCCGGAAGCTCCGCAGTAAGCGGCGGTACTGAAGGTAGATGTACTGCGTTTAGCGCGGCAGTGTACGGCGTGGCAGGTTGTGCCCCCAGAACGCTGAGACGCTTTCTCGCAACGTCTGCGTAGTAGTAATTGGTGAAAGTTGAGGCAAGCACACGATAATAGTTCGCGGCCTGACTCAGGTTGTGCTCCTCGTCCTCATAGATGCGTCCACGCCAATAGATCGCGCTCGGGACCTCGATCCCCCCTTGGAACCGTTGGATCTGTTCGTCCATGAGACGCGCTGCTTCTGAATAGTTTCTGATCCGGTAGTTCATCCATGCCGCACGCCAATGCGCCGACGGCGCATAGGTGCTGTTGGGAAACATCTGCACCAGCGTAGTGTAGTGGTAGGTTGCCTGCTGAGCATCATGCTTCAGTAAATACATGTTGCCGCCGGAATAGAGCGCTTCCTCGAGCCAGCGGCTGTTCGGGAATCGCTTAACCATCTGATCGATAATGGCATCGTGTCCCGAGCGATCGCCCTCGTTGCGAGAGATCTCGGCCAGCATATAGAGCTTTAAGGCGGCACTGTCATCGGCCGTATCCGGCAGACGTTCAACCTCCCGCCGGCTGATGCGCTTCAGCTTGATGTCGCATGCGGCGGAGTAAATCGCAAGAGCGTCGCGATCGGCTTGACTCAGGCCCATGTCACTGCGGGCGATCGCGTGGTATTCAACGCCTGCCTCGTTATAACGCTTCGCGTTGAAGAGTTGATCGGCATGGATCTTCTGTTCCGCGGCGGACAGCGGCATCCCCATGGCATCCAATTGCGCTTTTGCCTGTCCCGCCTCGAAAGTGAGCGGCATCTTGGCATAGATGCTGCGGAAGATCGGTACGGAGTGCCCTGTATCTCCCGCCATTTGATAGGCACGCGCCAATGCATAACGGAAATCACTGTGGTCAGCCTGTGGAGTGCTCGGCAGCGGTTCGAGCACCTTCAACGCGCCTTGTGGGTTGTTCTGCTGAAGGTATGCATTGGCCAACAGCACAGGGGCGTTCGCTACGAAGATACTGTCCGGATGCCTTTCGGCAAAGTGATCGAGCAGGGCATAAACGTCTGATCCGCGACCAGCCTGTAGCGCCGCCTGTGCGCCAAGGTAGTCTGCATAATCGTCGAGCGCATTACCTGCGCTTGCTGCTTGTCGAAACATATTCACTGCATCTGCGTAGCGGCGGTCGAGCATGTAGGCGTGTCCCAGCGCGAGATATGCCGTCGCAGCCCTCTCGCCTGGATGCGTCCGCGCATAAGCCTGGACTCCGCTGTACGCCTCAACAGAACGCGTCGACGCCAGTTGCTGGGCCATCGGCCGCAGTTGCTCGGTAGCATGAAAGGCGGTGGTCAGCTTTATGCTGCGTGCGGTTGCTTTGACGGATGTCTTGCTTCTGCCCGTCGGAGTCGCTTTCCTACCCTTGGCACTCCTGGACATCGAGGTCTTCTTGGCAGTTGTATGCATAGAACTCGTTGCCGCCTTTGAGTGATGCGTGCCGGATTGCGCTCCTCGCTTCTGATTGCTGGATGTCGCAGCAGTTCCCTGCAGGAGCATCGCACTGCTTATAGCAGACGATGCCAAAGCGACTAGCAATGGTCCTTTTAAAAGCACTATCTGAAACTTCTTCCAACCCTTCAAGACTTCGTTCTCCCAAAGCAGACTCAGTTCCACTTTAAGCTGCCAATGCGATCTATTATCTTGGACTCCCTCACACCGGAATCACATCAGATACATAGGAATCCATCGCAAATTTTCCTGCTTCAGCCGACTTTGCTCCAGGCCTCTGGCCATTTACTATGGGATGTGCTGCTTTTACCGCCGTTTTGCCCAACGGAAACGCAGCATTGATTTACGCACCTTTTTGCTCATGCCTGCCATCCAATCTCCAGGAACGGAAGAAGTACACCCCGACGTTGCGCTGGTCGCGCGCGCCAAAGAAGGTGATGAGGCTGCCTTCGAGCAGTTGGTTCGGCAATATGAACGCCAGATCTTTCGAGTCGCGCAGCACATTACACAAAACCGTGAAGACGCTGAAGACATCACGCAGGATGCATTTCTCAAGGCATACGAGAAGCTGGACCAATTCCAGGGAAACTCCAAATTCTCCACTTGGCTTGTTCGAATTGCCGTCAACGAGAGCCTCATGCGGTTGCGCAAGCGCAAGACAAGCAAGACAGTCTCTATGGACGAGGACGTCCAGACCGAGGAGGGGTCTATCCCTCGCGACTTTGCCGAGTGGCGGCCAAATCCCGAGCAAATCTACGACCAGAACGAGTTGGGTGAGATTCTGCGCAAAACCATTCAGGGACTTCCACCGGGATTCCGTACCGTCTTCACACTACGCGACATCGAAAATTTATCTACGGAAGAGACCGCGGAGGCCCTCGGCTTGAGCATTCCCGCCGTCAAATCCAGGCTGTTGCGCGCCCGCTTGCAATTGCGCGAGCGGCTCAGCCGTTACTTCCGTCAGAAAAAGGAAGGCCTCACCGCATGACCTGCACAGACTTTCTCAGCCAGCTAACCGACTACTTCGACGGGCAAATTAGCCCTGAGTTGCTCGAAGAGGTACGCGCACACCTGGCAGGCTGCAGCCATTGCGAGGTTGTGCTGAATACGACGCGCCAGACCATTGAGATCTACCGCGGCAATGACATGTACGAAATCTCAACCGAACTGCGAGAACGTCTCCACTCAGCGATCATGGCGAAGTGCCGCGCTCGAAAGCGCGCGTAGCCTGCTTCTAACGATTGTTTCTGCTCTCTGCCTAGTGAGCCGTTATTGTATCTATCTGTCCGAAATGTCCGAATTTTGAACGTTCTCCGTCACACGTCATAATGCTCAGAAGAACAGAGGTAGAGCTCATGACTTTTCCAGTGGCATTGCGATAGGTCTAACGGATTCAGATAATTACAGGACATAATCGTACAAGAATACTCGACGGTCCAATGGCCGTCTCCGCCGCAACGGGAAGCTTTAAACAAACCGCTCAGTAGATACGAAAGCTCGCTGGCCGCGCTCGACCGCGTGTCAAGTGGCAGACGATCGCCCCCAGTGTGGCCCCGGTTCGATTTTCCCGCCGAAGTCCTCGGTCTAGATACCTAATTACCCGGATGCGGCAGAGCAGCTGGCTGCTGCAGGCGGAATTCGAGCAATGTCTCGCTGGGAATATTGATCTGCTCCCCCCTGGTAACGAGAGACGTTGCTCCCCCAGCCAGGCCACCAATTGCTGTTCCACGACCCACGTTGCCGGTGAGCGCACCGAGTGCCGCTCCCAGACCAGCTCCACGCACAGCGCGTCCCGCAGCGCCGCCGAGAGCGTTAGCGCCCTGGACACTATAGTCGGTGCTGACGAGCGGAAAAGGCGTGTTGTTGATCATGATATCGGTCAACTCCAGTTGGAGTTGCGATCTCCCAACTCCGCGTCCAGCGCCTTGCGCTTGTGCGATTCTTCCATGGATCATCGATCCGTCGGGGGCGACGACGAGGTTTCCAATAGCGAGATTTCCCTGGAGGCGAGCAGTGAACAGAGTGCCCGCTCGACTCCTACTAGCATCAATCGAATCCACCATTCGGACCAAGAGGCGCGTTCCGGCTGGAATAGTCACCATGTTTTGAGCCTGTTGAGCCGGTACCGACGTGGCTGCTGCACATAGGAGTAGCAGAAGCGTGGCAGCGGGGTTTGTATGCAATTTAAGTCGCCTTGTCATCTCTTAGAACCTCCTGCGGTAGTGCGGCTGTGGGTTGATCTCGATCACTACTGATTTGCAGGCAGTTTCGAGGCCGTTTGAAGATCGGAGATGTGCTGCAATTGGCTATCGACTTCGAAGAATCTGGCAGCAGTTGAAGCGGACAGATCCTTCTTCATGGTGTCGAAATATTTCTTTCTCAAGCCTGTCCTCTGCGCTTCGAGGTCGAATGCCTTCGACATCAATTGATTGGCCTCGTCATCCGACATGTTCTGATAATCCTTCGCATAATTACTAATGACTTGGGCTTCGGCTTCATCGAGCTTGGCGCGTTCGCCCTCATACTCACGATAGATGGGCCAGAATTTCGCGCCGTCGCTGTCGCTGAGCTGCATAATCTCCTTCACAACGGGTTCTCTTTTTGCGTTGACATCGGACCTGAGCAGTGTCTCGTAGGCCCGGAGATTGGACTCCTCATCGGTAGTCGCAGGTGAGGCAGCCTGTTTAGCGGATAGCGACAGTGCGGCCACAAGCGGCAAACCGACAATACAAGCTAGTAGAGTTCTTTTCGTTGGCTTCATGTCCTACCACCTTTCACCATATTGTTGAGTCTTTGTGTCCCAACGCACGAGACACGAATTTGCTCTTGCATCAACGCTCTAGAGTTCAACGAGATAGGGCGATTCTTCGTCGAGCGTGGCGCGTAGCTGCGGGCCGATTAGCCGAAATGTGAGTGCTGAGGCACCTGTCTCGTAGATACTAAGGAATCTGCGCATACTGTCTGGGCATGTCGCAGCTGAGATGTGGAATGAAAAATAAACACAAACACTAGCAAGCGTGAACACAATCATCGCCCGCCATTCGGCCACACCGCCCGCTGGGAACGATGCGCGATGGAAAGCGCCGAGAGTCACAAGAACCAACAGACGGTAGTCGATGGCCTGGATGGCCGGGCATGATCCACCTCCGACCGGCTTCTTGTCGTCGACTACAGACCCAGGGATTCCACAGCGACACGCAGGGTAACCATCCACAGGAGACGAGATCCTCGTGGACTTTTATAACCAACTCTATTATGAGCCAAATACTGCGGAAGTGAGTTGCCTTGGACGCATGTCATAACACAAGAAATTTCGATCGTAAAACTCTGACTATCTCAGTTTGCCCCGCGGTCACTTGCAGCCTTCGGAGCGGTGTGGAAGATAGCAGCGCATCCTTTAGGAGAGGTTCAACTATCCGCTGGGTGGAGTACTCATTCGCTCGCCATGCAATTCCGTAACGATAAGTCGGTTTGCATTCAGGTTTCAGTTTGGAATCTTTCTCTCGTGAGCGTCCCGACTCGACTCCGCGCTTCCCTGAACATGAGGCCAGCCGCATAACACCCTCATTTTGAACCCGCAACGCCTGTTTTTTTGAGGATTAGCCCACGACCCTTAGACATTTCGGATCATGGCGGGGGCGAGGAGGCTCGAACCCGCGACCTCTGCCGTGACAGAAGTGCTCTTGATCGCAGCTCATTGAAAATATGGGCACCGGCGGCTAAAAAAGCACTCCAAAGCATGGAAAAGCGCCGGTAGAAACTCCTTCAGCCTCTCGACTTCCCTGCCCCGACCTCTGCCGTGGAAATGCAGCATTCTACCTCTAACGACGATGCCAACTTCCCCAGAAGGCAGACCTCTCGGAGGCAATAATGGTCGATTGGAGGGAGCCGGAGCGCAGTTGTGTCGAGTCACTCGGTTTGCTAGTTTGGCGTAGATGCCGCCGCCTGTGCCCGAACAACTGAGCAAGACCATTGAGACTCTTTACCGCTCGGAATCGGGGCGGGTTCTGGCGACGCTTGTGCGCCTTCTGGGAGACCTGGACCTGGCAGAAGAGTCGATGCACGAGGCATTCGCTGTTGCTCTGGAGTCCTGGACGCTGGCTGGCATCCCGGACAAGCCACGCCCGTGGCTGATTTCAACGGCACGCTTCAAGGCCATAGACGCCATGCGCCGCCGCGCGCACTTCGATCGAGCACAGAGAGATCTGGTTGCCCACATAGAATCGCGCGTCAACGGCGCCGCGCTCGAGGAGGAAGAGATTGAGGACGATCGCCTCCGCCTGATCTTCACTTGCTGCCATCCCGCCCTGCCTCCGGAAGGACAGATTGCGCTCACCCTTCGCGAAATCTGCGGCCTGACCACAGAGGAGATTGCCCGCGCATTCCTGGTTACGCCGGCAACGCTCGCGCAGCGCATCGTGCGCGCCAAGGCAAAGATTCGAGAAACACCAATCCCATACGAGGTGCCGGCGTCGCAGGAATTGCCGGAGCGGCTGGACGCGGTGCTTCAGGTCATCTATCTCGTCTTTAATGAGGGTTACTCGGCTGCTGCCGGAGCGGAGGTAACGCGCTCCGAGCTAACCGGCGAGGCAATTCGATTGGGACGGCTGCTGACCGAACTTCAGCCGGAGCCGGAAGTCATTGGGCTGCTTTCCCTGATGTTGCTGCAAGAATCCCGTAGCGCCGCGAGAACTTCTCCGGCCGGAGAGCTGATTTTGCTGGAGAATCAGGACCGCGCGCTCTGGAACCGCGTGCAGATCGCGGAGGGAGTGGCGTTGGTGGAGAGAGCCCTGAAGTCCCGCCGCTTCGGCTCTTACACACTGCAGGCTGCGATTGCGGCCGTTCATGCGGAGGCGGAATCGGCCGCTGCGACCGACTGGCGGCAGATTGTTGCGCTTTACAACCAGTTGGTGCGAATTCAGCCTTCGCCGGTTGTCCATCTCAATCGCGCCGTGGCGATTGCCG
>Ga0126381_100010090_pt1 | contig 10615 bp, 12 predicted proteins | sample PanSoiMetPlot_28_FD_96465 | JGI IMG/M metagenome (GOLD analysis project Ga0126381, IMG submission 96465) | Tropical forest soil microbial communities from Panama - MetaG Plot_28 | ecosystem: Environmental > Terrestrial > Soil > Tropical forest > Bulk soil | place: Panama | collected 2016-02-17
CTGCTTCAATGAGCGCTTCAGCGGCCGCGGCTAGGCTGAGAGCGCGAGCAGCGATGATGCCGGTGTCAAGGATCGGATAGAAGGCCGGCAGTTCGAAAGCGCTCATCAGGCCTGTTGCGCAAGAGCGAATGCGCCGTAAAGTACGCTGTCGGCCCCGAGCGCGGCTGGAAGCACGTCGACTCTCGCGCGCGACCAATCGGTAATGCAGCGGCTCAGTTCCTCTCGCAACGGAACAAACAGCGCGTCTCCGGCGTTGCTGATGCCCCCGCCGATGACCATCCTGGCCGGATTGAGGAGCATGATGGCCGTCTTCAAGCCAAGCGCGAGATCGACGACGTAGCTTTGTACGAAATCCCGGTCTCTGAACAGCTCGTGGGCGGGCCGGCCGTGATCGCGCTCCAGCCAGAGCCCGCAGCAGAGGCGCTCGAAACATCCGTGCGATCCGCACAGGCACTCCGGGCCGTCCGGGCGAATCGTGAGGTGGCCGATTTCACCGGAGTAGGAATCGGCGCCCCGATAGATGTTGTCACCGTCGAGCACGAGGCCGCCGCCGATGCCGGTGGACAGCGTCATATAGAACAGAGGCCGGTAGCCACGTCCCGCGCCGTATAAAGCTTCGCCCAGCGCGCCGGCATTGGCGTCGTTATCGATAACCGGACGCACGCCCGCGATCTTCTCGATCACCGACGCGAGGTCGAAGCCCGCCCATCCACCAACGTGAGTGGACTGCACCACGCGCTGCGCCGGAAAATCGACGGGGCCACCGAATCCCACCGCGCAACGATCAATCGGATGACAAGCCCGCCAGTCTTTCAGTATCGCCGCGATTTGCTCGAGCATCGAGGTGGGGCCGCCGTCGCGATTGGTGGGGCGGGTGGCGCGTTCGACAATCCGGCCGGACTGGTCAAAAAGGGCCAGGCTGAGCTTGGTGCCGCCGATATCGATCGCAAGCGTATTCATGAACACGCGCGGCTCAGGCCTCAAAGAGCATCGACATTAGCTGGTCCCGACAGAGGAAGTTGGGGACGATATAGTCGGCTCCGACGCCGATCAGGCGTTTGCGTTTCCACTCGTCCACGTTCGCGCAGGCTGGCTCTTCGCTCGCGACACCCACGGCGACTCCACCGACATTCTTGACCTCTTCGATCTCCACGTAACCGTCGCCGAAGACGAGGAAGTGCCGGCCCTCGATCCCGTCTGCCGACGAAAGAATGCGCTGGATCAGGATCGCTTTCGAAAAGCTTTTGTAGTCGTCCTGAGCGCCGTAAACGCCGCCATCGAAATATTGCGTTAAACCGAGCAGGCGCGCTTCCTCCTTCATGAAAACCTCGTCCGTGCCGCTGGCTAGGTACATCTTCATACCGCGATAGCGAAGCTGTTCGAGCAGCGCCCGCGATCCGGGCACTAGGAAATCTTCCGGATCGGCCTGGCCCGAACGCAGAGCTTCCACGCGATTTTTGATTTTCACCCAGAGGCGGTCGAGGTACATCTGTTTGTACTGGGGCGCGGTCAATGCGCGTCCGCCGCGCGCCTCGATTGCATCCACAAACGCCATCATCTGGTAGATGGTCTCTTTGCCGGTGAGCTTCCAAACCAGCTCGTCCACTACGCGAGTCAATTCCTCTTCCGATTCGCCGGTTTTGAGATCCAGGAGGATCTCCACCATCATGGGAACCATCACCTGGATCCATCCTGAGCGGATCAGCGAGAGCGTTCCATCGAAATCGAACAACACTACGCGAGTATCGCGGGCGGAAGCGCCCGGCCTTATATTTTCAACCATTCTTTTCCATTGTAGGAGTGGAGCGATATTCGCGCGGGCCGCCGGTAGAATGAAGGTTGGTTTCGCCTGCCCGCCAAGTCGCATTCGACGTGCTTCTGAGGGTGAACGGCGGCAGCTACGCAGGCGATGTGCTCCGCGAGCGCTCGGTCACGCTCAGCTCGCGCGACGCCGGCTTGGCGGAGGCCATCGTTTTCGGTTGCCTGCGCTATCAGCTTCCTCTCGATTTCCTGATCCGCCGGCATGCCCAGGCGCGGCTCGATCCGGAGGTCCGGATCGCGCTGCGCATGGGCGTCTATCAGTTACGATACCTCGACCGCATTCCGCCTCACGCCGCTGTGAGCGAGAGCGTGGAACTAGTGAAGGGGGCAGGGAAACGGTCCGCCGCGGGGTTGACAAATGCAGTGCTGCGAAAAACCGGCCGCGAACCGGTGATCTGGCCCGATCGAGCAACCGAGCTGTCCACACCGTCCTGGCTGCTCGAGCGCTGGGACCGGCAATTCGGGGTCGAGACAGCGATTGGCATCGCCCAAGAGTTCCTCAAGCCCGTAGAGAAGCATCTGGCCGAGACAGGTCGGATCCAGGACGTCGGAGCCCAGTCCGTGGTGCCGTTCCTCGATCTCCATCCCGGCGAGAGCTTTCTCGACCTGTGCGCTGCGCCCGGCAACAAGACCGCCCAAGCAATTGCGGCCGGCGCCGATACGGTTGCCTGCGACGTCCACTGGCACCGGCTGAAACAGCTCGCAGGTCTTAACTGCCGCCGGGTTGTGCTGGACGGCACTCAGCCACTACCCTTTCGCGGACGGTTCGACAAGATCCTTGTGGACGCCCCGTGCTCAGGGACCGGGACGCTGGGACGCAATCCCGAAATCAAGTGGCGCTTGAAGCCGAAAGATCTGCAAGCGCTGCACTTGAAGCAGGTGGCGTTGCTTAGGAGCGCGCTGAAGCACCTGCACCCTGGCGGACGCCTGGTCTATTCGACTTGTTCGCTCGAGGATGAGGAAAACGGCCAAGTGATCGAGGCGGTTCCCGGCGACTGGCAAGTCTTCCAGCGGCTCCCCGGGCGCGACCCCGGCGATGGCTTCTTTATTGGCGTGCTACTATCGCCTAAGGGTGTTCCGGGTTAGGGAGAATGATCGAAATCCTTCCATCCATCCTGGCGGCCGATTTTGCGCGCCTAGGCGAAGAAATTGCGCAGGTTGAACGAGCCGGGGCATCGCTGCTGCATGTCGATGTGATGGATGGGCATTTCGTGCCCAACATCAGTATTGGCATTCCGGTCGTCGAGTCCATCCGAAAAATCACCAGGTTAAAGCTCGACGTTCACCTGATGATTTCGGACGCCGACACCTATGCTCCCGACTTCATCGCGGCCGGCGCGGATTATGTTCTGGTTCATCAGGAAACGTGCCCGCACCTGGATCGTACGCTGCGCCTGATCCGAGACCAGGGCGCCTGTGCTGGCGTCGTTCTGAATCCTGCGACGCCAATTTCGCTCCTGAACGAAGTGCTCTATCTGGTGGATCACGTGCTTATCATGAGCGTCAATCCTGGTTTCGGCGGACAGAAATTCATCCCGAACGCGCTACACAAGGTTCGGGATTTGGCTTGGAAACGCAAGGAGTTGGGGCTGAACTTCCATATCGAAATCGATGGCGGGGTGGGGTTGGAGAACGCCGCCGAGATCGTGCGGGCCGGGTGTGAATGGCTGGTAGCAGGGTCGTCGATTTTTCACACTCCCGATCCGGGCCAGGCATTCTCGGAGTTACAAAAAGCGGCCCGGGAAGCGGTCCTCGTTAAGGTCTAATGGGTTCGAGATTAGGGTAAGCTTGTAGGGTAAATATGGCTCGATACATCTTTCTTGTAACGTTGTTGGCGGGGTTGCTGAGCTCGTGCGGCTTCAAGCGGCACAAGTACGACGATCCCATAACCAAAGACACCAAGCAGCCGGACAAGGTTCTCTACGACCGGGCGATCAACGACATCGAACACGGGCGTTTTGAAATCGCGCGCATCACCCTCAACACGCTGATCAATACTTATGATCAGAGCGAGTTCATGGCCAAGTCCAAGCTGGCCATCGCCGATAGCTGGTTCCGCGAGGGCGGAGCATCGGGGCTGGCGCAAGCCGAAGCCGAGTACAAAGACTTCATTCTGTTCTATCCGACCATGGAAGAAGCTGCCGAATCGCAGCAGAAAATCTGCATGATTCACTATCGGCAGATGGAGAAGTCGGATCGGGATGCCAACCAAGCCCTGCGCGCTGAAGACGAATGCCGCACGCTGATCACCCAGTTTCCAAATAGCACGTTCGTTCCGGCGACGCAGCAGCTCCTTCGTAATATTCAGGAATCGCTCGCCGAGGGCGAGTTTATGGTGGGTTCGTTTTATCTAAAACGCGGCGACAATTCAGCGGCAAGCAGTCGGTTCAACCATTTAGTTGAACAATACCCGCTCTACAGCAGGGCCGATGAAGCCCTATGGGATCTGGGCCAGACCTATGAGCGCCTCGACGGGAAGACCGGCAACCGTTTCCGAAAGCAGGCCGGCGATGCATACGAGAAGATCGTCCGGGATTATCCGCTGAGTGGTTTCGCCGATGACGCCAAGAAGCGCCTGAAGGATATGGAACTGCCGGTTCCAGAAGCCGATCCCGCGGCTGTCGCGCGGATGCAGTGGGAAAAGGACAATAAGCAGAAAGCCGGCATGATTTCGCGAAGCACGGGATTCCTGCGGCGCGGTCCTGACATGAGCGACGCAGCGCGATCCGGGGCGCCTGCTATGACGAACGTCAAGCCACCGGTACCGCCGAGCATTCCGGTGACTGCGGCAGCGGGCGGGCCGACGGGTGTCACGGATGTGACCGCGACTCAGGTTACGGGACCTTCAGCGCTCGATTCCAAGCCGGATGCACGAACCGGCGAGACCGGTGCGGCATCCGAGGCTAAACCGGATGCGTCGGCAAACGGAGCCGCCACGACAACGGATAGCGGCAAGGCGCAAACCACTTCAACGAGCGACACTAAGAAAAAGAAGAAAGAGAAGAAACCTAAGCAGCAGCCTGCGGCGGTTCCTGGAAACCCGGCGACGCAACCGGCGTCCACTACGACTTCCAGCACCGACAGCAAGCCCTGATGAGCCGTATCCTGCTCGCCGACGATAGCCCACACGCGCAACGGATGGGCGAGCGGATCTTGCGGGAAGAAGGCTTCGAAGTGGTCAGCCTCACCGATGGGGAGGCGGCTCTCAAGCGTCTGAGCGACGTCGATCCTGACCTGATCATCGCCGACGTGTTTCTGCCCGCGAAGTCGGGCATGGATCTTTGCCGTCACGTCAAAACGGATTTGAAGTTCCGGCATGTGCGTGTCGTCCTGACAGCCGGACTGCTCGAACCGTTCGACGAGGACGAGGCCAAGCGGGCGGGCTGCGACGCGATCCTGAAGAAGCCGTTCGAGGCTTCGAAGCTCGTTCAGACCATCCAGCCGCTGGTGAAGGAAGCGCAGCTTGCGCGCGGGCTCTTCGCAGAGGTTCTAGCATCTGCGGCCGCGGCGCCCGCGCCCGAACCTCAACCGCCGCCTCCTCCGCCACCGCCCGACCCCGAACGAGTGCGCGCTGCCATCACCTTGGCGCTCGACGCTGCGCTGCCCGCCATGATCCAGGAAATCACCGAGCGAGTCCTGATAGCATTGGGTCATTGAGCCTGTCTCAATACCAACATGCCCGATAATACTTTCGACGTTGTGTCTAAGATTGACCTGGCGGAAGTGAACAACGCCATCCAGCAGGCGGTTAAGGAAGTGCAAACCCGCTACGATTTGAAGGATTCCAAATCTCACATTGAGCTCAACGAGAAGGATCACAAGATTGTCCTTGCGAGCGTTGACGAGTTCAAACTGAAGGCCGTCAGTGATGTGCTGGAGCAGAAACTCGTCAAGCGCAAGGTGCCGTTGAAGGGCCTGACGTTCGGTGCGGTGACGCCCGCTGCAGGGTCGACTGTGCGGCAGGAGATTAGTTTGCAGCAGGGGATTCCGATCGAAAAAGCCCGTGACATCGTCAAGCTGATCAAGGACAGCAAGAAGAAGGTGCAGGCGTCGATCCAGGGCGATCTGGTGCGCGTCGCGGGGAAGGATCGGGACACCTTGCAAGACGTGATCGCGCTGCTGCGCGGCCACGACTTCGGCATCGACATGCAGTTCACCAATTACCGCAGCAACTGATGCCGCGGCGGATTGAATCACTCTTGATCCCTGGTCCCGCCGGCAAGTTGGAGGCGCTGCTCGAGGAACCCGAGGATGCGGCGCCGCGCGAAGCCGCGTTGGTCTGTCATCCGCATCCGCAGCATGGTGGGACCATGCACAACAAAGTGGTCTATCGGATCGCGCGGGCGATGCGGCGTGCCGGATGCGTGGTGCTGCGGTTCAACTATCGCGGCGTGAATTTAAGCGAGGGCAAGTACGATGATGGTGTCGGCGAGACTGAGGACGCCCGCGCAGCGTTGGCGTTCCTGCGGGGGCGGTATCCCAATTTGCCATTTTCGATGGCTGGATTCTCGTTCGGGTCACGGATTATTCTGCGGCTCGGCTGCGAAATCCCCGGCGCGCGTCAGTTGGTGGCCGTCGGATTCCCGGCCGCGATGCCGAAGAGCGCCGGACTTGGCGAGTGTACCGTCCTGCGCGTGTTCATCATCAGCCGGAACGACGAATTTTGCCCGCTCCCGGCGATGGAGGAATACTTCGCCTCGCTGCCCGAGCCAAAGCGACTCATATGGATCGAGGCCGAGGATCACTTCTTCGCGGGCGCGTTGGATGAGCTAGAGGCAAAAATGGTGCAAATAGCTATGCCGCTGAAGTCTTTACACGCCATTTGGTCGATCAACAGCGGAAAGCTGAGACAGTTTGAGAGGCTCACCAACGAAGCACTATTGCATTCACTCGAACCCGGGCAGCCCGGCAGCCTTAAAGCGCGCCCTGACGGCACTCTCCTCGATGGACATCATCGAGTGGAAGTGCTGCGGGCGCGGGGTGTCAATGTTGATGTCCTCCCGAGGGAGATCGTGCACAAGAGTACTCTAGAGGGTGAGTAGTCGGATGTCCACCGAAATCTATCGAATCGAAGGCCCGTGGCGAGGAACTCTTGGTATCTCTGCTCATCCCCGCGGTGGGGACTGGCTGGAAGACGAGATCAAAAGCTGGCGGGGCGCCGGATTCGATGTCATCGTGTCGCTGCTAACTCCAGCTGAGATCGAGGAAATGGACTTGAGTGGGGAGGCGATTACGCCCGCGCGGCGCAACTGGAGTTTATCTCATTTCCCATCGAGGATCGCAGTGTTCCACAATCCCGTGAGTCGGGCTTGAAGCTGATCGAGCAGCTTGAATCCCGCTTGGCCCGAGAAAAAAACGTCAACGTCCATTGCAGACAGGGGGTCGGCCGGTCCGCTCTGATCGCGGCCGGTCTCCTGATCGGAAGAGGCGTACCGAGCACCGAAGCGGTCGCCAGAATTAGCACAGCGAGGCACGTGATGGTTCCGGAAACGCCCGAGCAACGTGACTGGATCCGGTCGTTGGTTCCTACGGCGCATCCGACGGTGTCATAACTGGCGGCAGTGGACAACCTGCGATCCCATTTGCTATTGTTATAAAAGCGTTTCACGCTAAGATTTCAATACTCAGTGGGAGGCAGGGGTCTTCGGTCTTTGCCGTCTGCACCAATGAGGAGATATGCCAGGTAAGAAGTTTCAAGCTGCGTCTAAACAGGTCGAGCCCCGCGCCTATCACCTGAACGAAGCGGTTCCGCTGGTTCAAAAGATTAAGTTCGCCAAATTCGACGAGACTGTTGAACTCCACCTGCGCCTCGGTGTTGATCCTAAGCACGCTGACCAGATGGTCCGGGGCACCGTCGTTCTGCCAAACGGCCTCGGCAAATCAAAGAAAGTTCTCGTCATCGCCTCCGGCGACAAGCAGCGCGAGGCTCAGGAAGCTGGTGCCGATTTCGTTGGCGGCGAGGACATGGTCGCGAAGATCCAAGGTGAAAACTGGACCGATTACGATGCTGTGATCGCTACGCCCGACATGATGCGGTCGGTCGGTAAGCTCGGCAAAGTGCTCGGCCCGCGCGGTCTGATGCCGAACCCTAAGACTGGCACGGTGACCACGGACATCGCGCAGGCGGTGAAAGAAGTAAAAGCCGGTAAGGTTGAATTTCGCGTCGACAAGACCGGCGTGATCCACGTGCCGGTGGGCAAGATCAGCTTCGAAACGCCGAAGCTGGTCGAAAACGCGTCGAGCCTCATCCAGGCCGTGATCAAGGCGAAACCCGCGGCGGCGAAGGGCAAGTACGTCAAGAGCGTCACGATCTGCTCCACCATGGGGCCGGGCGTGCATCTCGACGTCACCACCTACAACGCCAAGCAGGCTTAGTCCGCCAAGGAGTCAGCACATGAAGAAGAAATCGGAAAAAGAAAAGGATCTCGAAGCGCTCAAAAAGGATTTTGAGAGCGCCAACAATATCTTCCTGACGGGCTTTGAGAAGCTGACCGTTCAACAGGATTTCGAGCTTCGCAAGACGATCCGGGGCGCGGGGGCGAACTACAAGGTTGTGAAGAACAACCTCGCTCAGAAAGCCGCCGAGGGCACGCCGGCCGCAGGACTCATGAAAGATCTCGCGGGCATGACTTCGATGGCCTACACCTCGAAGGACCCGGTGGCGCTGGCGAAAGCGCTCACTGCGTACGCGAAGAACAACCCGGCGTTCACGTTCAAGGCGGGCCTGGTGGAAGGCCGCGTCATTGAAGTGATATCGATTCAGGATCTGGCGACGATGCCGTCGCGCGAAGAGATCCTGGCAAAAGTTTTGTTTTTGATTCAAGCCTCGGCGCAGCGCCTGGTCACTGCCCTGGGCGGGGTGGGACGCAATCTCGCGGTGGTTGTCGACCAGGGCGTCAAAGAGAACAAGTTTTCACAATAAGGGAGCAAGAAAATGGCGGACATCAACGCGATCGCGGAACAGATTCAAGGGCTGTCGCTGCTCGAAGCGGCTCAGCTTGTCAAGGTACTCGAAGAAAAGCTGGGCGTTTCGGCCGCGGCTGCTGCAGTAGCAGTGGCTCCTGCGGGAGGCGGCGGTGGCGCTGCGGCGGCTCCGGCGGCCGAAGAGAAGACCGAGTTCAACGTGATCCTTACCTCGGCCGGCTCGAACAAGATCAACGTGATCAAAGCCGTTCGCGAAGTCACGAGCCTCGGTCTCAAAGAAGCCAAGGATCTGGTGGACGGCGCGCCCAAACCGATCAAAGAGGGCGTGAACAAGGAAGAAGCCGAGGCGATCAAGAAGAAATTCACGGAGGCCGGCGCAACGGTAGAAGTGAAGTAAGTTACTTCTTTCTGTTAACTTTACGGGCGGCGAATCGCACTGTTCGGGGGCAGCTCTGAGCAATTCGAGTGCCGCCGAAGCGGACCGCATTTGACGAAGTGTCTGCGGTCTGCTACATTGTTATTGACAAAGGCCGGAGACCGACCCGAAATTCTTCTTGTGAACCTAATTTCCTCTGGAATGGGTGTGCCATCCCTCAGAGCAGGCACCTGGCTTTGCCATGCTCGTTTTTTCCCCACTCGGAGTGGATGGCTCGGGTCTTCTGGCGATCTGATATTCTCCCGTTTTCCTTCGATCCACCGTCGAGTCTCGGCTGCGGCCCCGAGATGAGGCGGCGCGAAACGTTGGAAGCGGGCGTTTCTTCTTCTGTTGAGTTGCGAGGCCATTGCCCGCAGCAGTAATTCGCCGCAGGAGTGAAAATGGAAAATCTGCAAAACGGCGCAACGCGCGAGCGAGTCGATTTTTCCCGGATCAAGACTTCAATCCCGATCCCGAATCTTATCGAAGTTCAAAAGAAATCTTACGAGCGGTTCCTGCAAATGGACCTGCTGCCTGGCGAGCGCGAGGACACCGGTCTTCAGAGCGTGTTTAACTCGGTGTTCCCGATCTCCGACTTCCGGGGATTGAGCCAGCTTGAGTTTGTCGACTACGCCATCGGCAACTGGGAATGCAAGTGCGGCAACCTTAAGGGACTCCACCATCTGCGCTCCACCTGCCGGAATCCGAGCTGCGGTGGGACTATCCAGACCGATCCGTTCCATGTCGGCGATGTGCTGTGCCACCGCTGTGGAACGTTCAACAAGAATATTGTCACCTTCTGCAACCGCTGCGGCGATCCGGTGGGCTTGCAGTTGAAGTACGACGTGGCCGAGTGCGAAGAGCGCGGCATGACCTACGCGGCGCCGCTCAAGGTCACCATCCGATTAACCGTGTACGACAAAGATGCCGAGACGGGCGTGAAGTCTGTTCGCGACATCAAAGAGCAGGAGGTCTTCTTCGGTGAAATTCCGCTGATGACCGACAACGGCACCTTCATCATCAACGGCACCGAACGCGTCATCGTTTCGCAGTTGCACCGCTCGCCTGGCGTGTTCTTCGAGCGCGTTCCGGCGCAAGGATACTTCCTTGGCAAGATCATTCCCTATCGCGGAAGCTGGGTCGAGTTCGAGTACGACAACAAAAACCTTCTGTATGTGCGCATCGATCGCAAACGGAAGTTCTACGGCACGGTGTTTCTGCGCGCGCTCGGCCTGAAGACCGATTCGGAAATCCTGAGGGCGTTCTACAACGTCAGCGAAGTCGCCATCAAAGGTGAGAAGCTGTTCTGGAAAGTCTCGGACAGCCTGATCGGCTTGAAGCTCTCTAAGGCGATCGGCACCAAGAACGAGACCATCGTCCCGCAGGGCCGAAAGATCACCAAGTCGCTGTACGAAGCGATCCAGAAGGCCAAGATCGAGCAAGTCGAAATCGACC
>Ga0126381_100010091_pt1 | contig 10615 bp, 10 predicted proteins | sample PanSoiMetPlot_28_FD_96465 | JGI IMG/M metagenome (GOLD analysis project Ga0126381, IMG submission 96465) | Tropical forest soil microbial communities from Panama - MetaG Plot_28 | ecosystem: Environmental > Terrestrial > Soil > Tropical forest > Bulk soil | place: Panama | collected 2016-02-17
ACGCGGCGTATTTCGGGGAATCCGCATGCGAACGGAGGATTATTGCGGAAGCCTCTGGAGATGCCGGATTTTCGCAAGTATGCGGTGGAGGTGAAGAAGCCAGGGCAGACAGAGGTTTCGTCGACGTATGTGCTGGGCGGATTTCTGCGGGATGTGATGAAGCAGAACATGAAGAGCTTCCGGGTGTTTGGGCCGGATGAGACGGCTTCGAATCGATTGCAGCAGATTTATGACGCCAGCAAGAAGACGTGGGTATCGGAGATTTTGCCCGAGGACGCTGATGGGACTGAGATCGCAACGGACGGGCGTGTGATGGAGATGTTGAGCGAGCACACGCTGGAAGGATGGTTCGAGGGCTATGTATTGACTGGGCGGCATGGGTTCTTGTCGACCTATGAAGCGTTTGTGCACATCATCGACTCGATGTTCAACCAGCATGCGAAGTGGCTGGAGAAGAGCAAGCTGGAGCTGCGATGGAGAACTCCGGTCTCGTCGATCAATCTGCTGATCACGTCGCTGGTGTGGCGGCAGGACCATAACGGATTCACGCATCAGGATCCGGGATTCGTGGATGTGGTGTCGAATAAGAGCCCGGCTGTGACGCGGATCTATCTGCCTCCGGATGCGAATTGCCTGCTGAGTGTGGCGGACCACTGCCTTCGCAGTACGAATTATGTGAACGTGATCATTGCGGACAAGGCTCCGCATTTGCAGTATCTGGATATGGATGCGGCGATCAAGCACTGCACGAAGGGCATTGGAATTTGGGACTGGGCCAGCAGTGATTTGGCCCAGGAGCCGGATGTGGTGATAGCGTGTGCGGGAGATATCCCGACGGCGGAGGCGCTGGCGGCTACGGCGATTCTGCGAGAGCACTGCCCGGATGTGAAGGTTAGGTTCGTGAATGTCGTGGATCTTTTCCGTTTGATGCCGGAGTCGGAACATCCGCACGGGTTATCGGATCGGGAGTTCGACAGCCTGTTTACGCTGGACCGGCCGGTGATCTTCAACTTCCATGCGTATCCTACGCTGATTCACAAGTTCACGTATCGACGGAAGAACCATCACAACATTCATGTGCGCGGATACAAGGAGATGGGGAATATCAATACTCCGCTGGAACTGGCGATTGTGAACCAGATCGACCGGTTTGACCTGGTGATCGATGTGATCGACCGGGTGCCGAAGTTGCAGTCGACAGCTGCGCATTTGAAAGAGCGGATGAAGGATCAGATCATCGAGAGCGTGAATTATGCGCACGAGAATGGGATTGATAAGAAGGAGATGACGGATTGGAAGTGGCCGTTTTAGCAGGGACGAATAGAGCTTGGCGAAAACGGTAGAGGGCTGGAGCGGGTTGCTTCGTCCCCGCTACTGTACGAGTCGGTCGAGAACGCGCTGTACTACGTTGTCGCAACGTGCGCCCATGAAGGGAAAAGCTTCTTTTGCCCCTGATCCGATGCGCTCGAAGAGCCAGTTGCGAATCATTCCGTGACCGCGGTGGAGGCGTACTTTGACGTTCTCCTCGGTGAGATCAAGAGCCTCGGCTGTTTCTGCCGTGCTGAGTTCTTCGATATCGCGAAGCATGACGACGGTACGGTATTGTTCCGGGAGATCGAGTACAGCTTGCTCCAGGAATTCTCTTAGCTGCGCGCCGGTGGCGCTCTGTTCGGGGTCGGTGGATGGTCGGGTATCCTTCATCGTTATTTCTCCATCGAACTCAGTAATGTCCACTTGCGGATGTTTTACGTGTGAGCGGCGGCGGGCCAGGGCTTCATTTACGGCGATGCGCGTCAACCATGTTGAGAAGGGCGAGCGGGCAGCGAACTGATTGAGGTGCGTGTAGGCGCGTACGTACGCGTCTTGGATGACGTCGTCGGCTTCGGAGTCGTTGTGCAGAATAGCTCGGGCAACCCGATAGAGGCGCTGATTATAGCGACGCATGATGACTTCATAGAGAGCAGTTTCTCCAGCGCGAACGCGATCGATGACCTGCTCGTCGGTCAGGGTCATGCGCTTAGACTCGAGTGTTTCCATGGCTTCCTCACTAAATAGAGTGCACGCGGGAGAAAACGTTACAGAGAGCGGCTTGTAACCAATCTCTCACCTGGCACTCTTTTGGATGAGAGGTGAAAGATGGCGGATGTGAACAGACATGTCGATACCAGTTGGTGGGCGTTACGGATTGCGCTTGGTTTGGGGCCTATCATCGCGGGGATCGACAAGTATTTCAACAAGCTAGCGGACTGGGGTATGTACCTGAGTCCCTATGCGACGAAGGTGATTCACCTAAGCGGGCCGACAATCATGCACATTGTTGGCGTGGTCGAGATTCTTGCCGGCCTGATTGTGCTCAGCCGGTGGACGAAGATCGGAAGCTACATCGTGATGGCGTGGCTGATTGCCATTGCAATCAACCTGGTGACGACGAGAATGTTCTACGATCTTGCGGTTCGGGATCTTGAGATTGCGGTTGGTGCGTTTGTGCTCTCGCAGCTGTCGGTTGTGCGGGAGCGGAATGTGCAGGCGATGGAGCCTGCAGAGGCGTGATAGTCAAATTCATCAGGAATAAAAAGGAGGAGGTCATGAAAGTACTTACTTCAATGCTTGCGTTGGGGTTGCTGGTTTCGCCAGCGCTGGCTGAGACGAAGAATTTCAATGATGTTTCCGTGGTTGACGTGATGTGTTCGAAGAAGGCTGCGGCGAATCCGGATGCTCATACTCGTGCTTGCGCGTTGCAGTGCGCGGGGAGTGGGTACGGAATCATCACGTCAGACGGAAAGTTCCTGAAGTTCGACTCGGATGGCAATGCGAAGATTGCCGAGGAGCTGAAGGCTTCGAAGAAGGCTGATCATCTTCGGGTGAATGTCAGCGGAGATGTTGAGGGCGACACGCTGAAGGTGGCTTCGGTAACTCTGCTTTAAGCGGCTGAACTTTTTTGCGGCGGAGGTGTGGCTACGCCCCGCCGCGCTGGAGTTCTTTTGTCTTCAGGACGATGAGGTACTCGTAGAAGGACTGGAGGGTGGCGTAGGTGAGGCCTGCGTGACCGTCGAGGATGGCTCCGCGGATGAAGATCATGTAGAGCCACTTGATGAAGGGACGGCCGGGGAGTCGGTAGAAGAGCGCCTTCTGGTGGAGTCGGCGGGTGTGGAAGTCGGGGTGGCGGAGGGCGGTGGTGAGCGAGGGGTTCTGCAGGCCTTGCTGGTTGTAGATGAGCTCGGCTTCCATGCTGGAGTAGAGGTTGTGCTTGGAGACCCAGTGGGCGATGCCTTTGGAGAAGGGGTAGTGGTCGAGTGGGTAGCTGAGATCGGCTACGCGGCCTTCGACTTCGAGGACTTCGTTGATGGCTCGGGTGTAGCGTGCGCGGGTAGGGCGGACCAGGCGAATGTAGAAGGGTGAGATCTGGGCGTGTTTGAGCCAGGTTCCGAAGAGGAAGTCGCGGCGGTGGAGGCGGAAGCCTGAGATTTCGGGCGGGGCGGCGAGGGCGATCTGCTGCATCTCGCGGGAGAGTTCGGGGGTGGGGCGCTCGTCGGCGTCGAGTAGGAAGACCCAGGGGTGCTTGAAGGGGATGGTAGTGAGGGCGGCGTTGCGGTGAGTGGCGTAGTCGTCGAAGTGGCGCTGGTGGACTTGGGCTCTGGCTTGTTGGGCGATGGTCACTGTCGCGTCGGTGGAGTAGGAGTCGAATACGTGGATGTCGTCGGACCAGGAGACGGAGGCGAGGCATTCGGGAAGGTCGCGCTCTTCGTTTTTGGTAAGGATGAGGACGGAGATCTGCTGGGTCATGACCTGCGGTAATTATTGTCTGGAGTTGAGCTTCTTCGTGTTGGCGATGCAGTTACTTCGGTTGACCTCTCCCCCCTATCTTAAGGATCCAAAGATCTAAAAATAAATGAGTTAGATTCTGTCTTACTCTAAGGTGTTGTTATTTGAGTTAACAAGAAAAAGGCCCGGCTGATGCCGGGCTCTTTCTTTATTCAAGAGTAACAGGGGTGTCAAGGGGTCGAACATCTGCCCGAAGGATAAGGAGAGCGGTTCGCGCGGCGCAATATGACGCTCGCCGGTCGATGGCGAAGCGCCTAGACTTTGAGGTGGCGTTTTTTGATCTGTCTCAGGTGAATGAAAGCGGTCCCCTATGCTACCTGCGCGGTCTTCTTCGAGTGAGACTTCACACGAGGTTGCCGGGCATCAGTTCCGATGCCCAGAACTCGACTTTTTGGGAAGCCAACTGCTTAGTGCTTACCGCCGCGTTGATGAGGCAAGGTCGCAGGAAGAGGGAATCGAGGCAGAACAAGAGCTGATTCGGGTGCACCGGTGTCTGTCCGCCCATCGGACCGGCTGCCTCATCTGCAAGTTCCCGCATCCGGTAGTCGAACAGGAGCGGTTCATAAGCTCGCGCAGGTAATGCGAAGGGTTCCGAGAACGAAGACAAAAGCAGATCCCCCAGTCGACTTCGCTCAGGCAGGCTCTTTGGGGATGAAAACAAGAAAAACAAGAGAGGTTCGCGCGGCGCGCGAATGACCCCACCCATGCCGCGATGAAGCTGGGGGCATGAATGGGGCACCTGATTTTGTTGAAACTATGGGCGACATGGTCAGGTTGCTTTCCGACCACTTGTCGCGATGATGCTGCGACATGGATGGGGCACCTGAATATCTGTGATTGGGTTCCGCAATGCAGCAGCATTTTTTTTGTGACCTTGAAGCGGGTACTGACGTCTGATTTGTCGTAACCTTTTAAATCTATTATTAAGGTTACAAGCGAGGCTGAACGCTAGCCGAATTCTGGAAGTCAAAGGAGTTTCGATATGTCCAAGAGTCAGTTATCGATTGCGTCTGAACCTTCGATTGCGCGCGCTTCCTTCCACACACTGGATGTTGATGGAGTGCATGTGTTTTACCGTGAGGCGGGGCCGGTAAATGCTCCGGTTGTGCTGCTGCTGCATGGTTTTGCGGCTTCGTCGCATATGTTTCGCGAGCTGATTCCGCGGCTGGCGGAGCGTTATCGCGTGATTGCTCCGGATCTGCCGGGATTTGGGTTTACGGAGGTTCCTGCGGGCTATAAGTACAGCTTCGATTCGCTGGCGAAGACGATTGGCGCGTTTGTGGAGGCGCTGAAGCTGACCCAGTATGCGATCTACGTGTTCGATTATGGAGCGCCGGTTGGGTTCCGGCTTGCGGTGGCGCATCCGGAGCGGATTACGGGAATTATTTCGCAGAACGGGAATGCGTTTGAGGAGGGGTTGAGCAGCGGATGGAACCCGATTCAGCGTTACTGGGAGAAGCCTACGCAAGAGAACCGTGATGCGCTTCGGGATTTTCTGACGGCCGATTCGATCAAGTGGCAGTACACACATGGTGTGAAGGACCCGTCGGCAGTTGCTCCGGAGGCGTACACGTTGGATTCGGCGCTGCTGGCGCGGCCGGGACAGACGGACATACAGCTTGATCTGTTTCTGGACTATGCGAGCAATGTGAAGCTGTATCCGACGTTCCAGAAGTTTCTGCGTGAGAGGAAGCCTCCGGTGCTGGCGGTTTGGGGGAAGAATGATCCGTTCTTTCTGCCTCCGGGAGCAGAGGCGTTCAAGCGGGAGAATCCGAATGCGACGGTGAAGTTTTTTGATACGGGGCATTTTGCGCTGGAGACGCATGTGGAGGAGATTGCGGGTTCGATTCTGCAGTTTTTGGATTCGTTGGATTGAGGCTGGTCAAGTTATATGGCGGGCTTTCAGCCCTTTTGTGTCTTTATTGCTTCTGACCTGGGGCTGCGCCCCAGGCTAGTATGCCAGGGGCCTTTGGCCCCTTTTTTCTTTGCCTCTGACATCCTGCGATGCCTGCGTCAAACAACAGCAACGGCAACAGCGGTTCGCGCGATTGCGCGAATGCCCACCTTAGGCGCGATGAAACTGCGCCGAAGATGGGACACGCGGTGTCGATCCTTCTCTATGGTCTTTTCCAGTTGGTTTGGGGGCGGGCGATTTGATACATCTCGGCGGTTATCTGGTAGAAGAGAGCGGAGAGATCGGTCCCTACTGTGTACAAGTCGAAGTGGGTCTTACCGGGGATGTAGGTAAAGTGGGGTTCGGCGCCTAGCTTCTGAAGGCGGGCCTCGAAGAGGCGTGCAGGCTGGTCGAGGTAGAAGGTGTCTGCGGTCCCGACGATGAGGTGGATGCGGCCCTTGAGGAGAGGGCCGTCGGTAGGCCACCTGGACTCGATGAGGTTTGCGAGGTCGTAATGATCGCGCCAGTAGGCCACAACGGCGGGATTCACGTCTCCGGTGGTGCGATCGAACATGGGCTCTGGCGCACCGCTTGGTCCCTTGGGGGAGAAGACCCAGTCGAAGGAGGCCATCTGGCCACCGTAAGGGCCGAGGACGGCTTCGAGTTTAGAGAACTGTTCGAGGGTGGCGAGGACCTGACCTTTGTCGCGCATGATGGGGTAAGGAGTGCCATCGGGTTTGCGGTAGACGTTGGCGTGTGGAGCGTAGAGGTCAGGCCCAGTGAAGTTGTGGAAGTCTGATGGATCGGGTGAAGTGGACCATGTACCCCCGAAGATGTGGGGATAGTTGATCTGAAGCTGAAGGGTGGCCCATCCTCCGCTGGAGTGGCCGTTGAGGAAGCGGCCAGTTGGCTTCGCGTCCATGCGGTATCTGGCTTCGAGCCACGGAATGAATTCGGCCGTGAGTGCTGCTCCCCATGGGCCGTTGTTGGCGGAGTCGGCGAACTCGTGGGTCCCCTGAGGGACGGATTCGTCGAGCATGACGAAGATCATTGGCGGGACCTTGCCGTCTTCCATGAGTTTTCGGAGGCGGAGGCCGAAGAACAGTCCCCTGTTCAAGTTGCCTCCGAACCCGTGGGTCCAGTAGACGGTTGGGTAGGTTGGGTCGGTTTTGGTGTCATACGCAGGTGGCAGGATGACCCAGGCGCGGAGGAAGATTGGCCTTCCCCAGAATCGGGTGAGCAGAGCGCTCTGCATCTCTACCTTATCGGTGACTCCAGGTTTCGCCTGTGCGAGGGTGTCCTGCTCGAGTTTGGCACGCGGGCCCGGTTCAGGATGATGGGCGAGCGTGAGGACCGGCTCGGCATTTGAGTTCGAGGGCCAGCCTTTTACCTCAACCGTATCGCTCTGCCAGTCGTCTGTTCTGCGGCCGCCGTAGTTGTAGCTGTGATCGATGTCGAGTACGGTCTGCAACTCGTAGTCACCGGTTGGAAGGGTGGAGAAGGGTCCCGGGAATGCCTGCTGATCGGCGTCCAACTCAATCGTTGTACCGGGAGCTACGGATTGAATCTCCATCGCCGCAACTGCGGCTTCGCTGGGATGTTCCAGGTTGATGTCGACGGTCTTGTCACCGGAGCCTTGTTTGGCAAAGAGAAGGAGCCGTCCGCTGACTGGTGCGGGAAGATTCTGGTCAATGGTGACTCGGACGAACGTGTGTCCTACGGGAGACCCCGTTTGCGCAAGCATCGCGGTGGCGGTGATACACAGCAGGCAAGTCGATACTCGGGACACCAATTGCATTTAGTTTTCTCCGGTGATTTGGAACTGAACGACAGCTGGCCAGTCTATCCGAAGGGGAGAGAAAAGGGGTGTAATACTTTCGCGGAACAGGAAGCGGTTTAGGCTTTGCACGAATGAACCTATCCATGTCGCGGTGAAGCCGCGCGACGGACGGAGCACTCGGTTTTGGGGGACGATGGAAGCATTGATCAGGAGGGCGCGCGTAGGAGACAGCGAGGGCATCTCACGTTGTCTTGGTGTGGCGTTTGAGCCTTATCGAACGAGGTATACAGCCGGGGCGTTTGCCGACACGGTGCCTACGCCGGAGGAGGTGCGGGAACGGATCGCGACGATGAGTGTGTTTGTGGCGGTGGATGAGGGGGGTGATGTTGTGGGGACGATTGGGTGCTCTGTGGTTGGGGAGAGCGAGGGACACGTGCGCGGCATGGCGGTCGATCCGAAGTTTCAAGGAGGCGGGATTGCCGATCAGTTACTTCAGGCGGTTGAAGCGGAGTTGAGGGATCGTGGATGCACGTGGGTGAGTCTGGATACGACTGCTCCGCTGGAGCGGGCGGTTCGTTTTTATGAGAGGAATGCGTTTCGGGCTTCAGGGAAGGTGGTGGACTTCTTTGGGATGCCGTTGTTTGAGTATGTGAAGGCGTTATTCTCTACTACCCGAAATTCCTGTACGACCTGAATCATCTTGCGCTCCCAAATCTCAGAATCGAGATGTGGGGTGCCCGTCGGGGATGTCTCATCCCATTATTTCGATGTTCTGAGCGGCACGATCTCTTCGCGCAGCCGTCCAGTGAGATTCGACTTCGACGATACCGGGTTCACCGGTCCGGTAGTGAATGAAGCTGGACCATTGCCATTGTTCCGGTTCTGTCACGAGGCCGCGCCTGACTGGATTGCGGTGCATGTATCGGAGCTTTTCTATACGCTTCTCTTCGGTGAACACGTTGAAGTCGTAGTAGCGTGCCTGCCAGAACGGTCTTTCGTTTCGTTGGACAGAGACTGAGATTTTGAGTGCTTGGAGTGCTTTTGCGAGAAGAGTTTGTTTCGGTTCGCTTGTCAGCAGGTGTACGTGCTCGGGCATGATGACATAGCCGGTCACGAAGAAGTCATATCGTAAGCGCATGGTTTCCAGCGAGTGCTGGAACAAGGTTCGCGCTGCTGCAGTGCCGAGGTGCTTCCTTTTTTGATAACAACTGAAGGTAATGAAATGTAGGTTGCCGGTTTGTTGGTATCGGATGAGTTTTGTCGGCACTTTCCGACATCGTACAACCCTTGTCTCAGAATCGAGACTTAAGGCACCCAGTTGTCTACTATCCGAAGTTCCTGTACGACCGAATCATCTTGCGACCCCACATCTCAGAAGCGAGATGTGGGGCACCCAATTTTGTGGTGGGTTAGCGGAAGTGGCGGAGGGCGATGACGGCGTTTAGTCCGCCGAAGGCGAGGGAGTTGGAGATTGCTACTGGGCGGGCGGGGTCGGCGGGGCGGGGTTCGTTGATGATGATGTCTACGTTGAGGGTGGCGTCGGGTGTGGTGACTCCGGCGGTTTGTGGGAGGCGCTGGGCTTCTAATGCGAGGACAGTCGCCAGCGCTTCCAAGGCTCCGCTGGCTCCTATGGCGTGGCCGTGGAGGGATTTTGTGGAACTGATGGGGATGTTGGGGGCGTGGGGGCCGAAGACCTGCTGGATGGCGGCGGATTCGGTGGAGTCGTTGGCCTGGGTTCCGGTGCCGTGGGCGTTGATGTAGCCGACTTCGGTGGGTGAGGCGTTTGCGTCGGCGAGGGCTTTGCGCATGGCAGTAGCGGCGCCATCGACGGAGGGATTGGTGATGTGGCTGGCGTCGGCGGACATTCCGAAGCCGACGAGTTCGGCGAAGATAGGGGCGTTGCGGGCCTGCGCGGATTCGAGGGTCTCGATGGCGAAGATGGCGGCTCCCTCGCCGAGGGTCATGCCGTCGCGGTCGGCGGAGAAGGGCCGGCAGCTTGTGGGGGAGACGACGCGCATGGAGTCCCAGGCTCGGTAGAAGCCGAAGCTGAGGGGGGCTTCATGGCCGCCTGTAATTGCCGCAGTTACCATTCCGGCCCGGACCATGTGGAAGGCCAGTCCCATGGCGTGGGTGGCGGAGGCGCAAGCGGTGGAGATGTCGAAGGTGGGGCCGGTGATCTTGAGGTCGATGGAGATCTGGCTGGCTCCAGCGGACGACATGGTGCGGATGATGGTGAGGGGATGAGCTCGGGCGTCGCGGGTGTAGAGGCCTTTGACTTCGTGCTCCTCGGAGGAACGGCCTCCGCAGGCGCAGCCCATGACGATGGCGATGTCTCCGGGCTGGTGGTGCTTGAGGAGGTTGGATTGCTGCGCGGCCTGACGGGCAGCGACGATGGCGAACTGAGTGTTGCGGTTGGAGGCGGCGATGACTCCGGAGTCGAGGTGCTGGGTGGGGTCGAAGTCGCTAATTGTGGCGGCCTGAGTGTAGCGGACTCCGGGGTTGCCGTCGGGAGCGTCGAGGACGCCTGAGATTTTTGAGATTCCGGTTGTTCCGGAGAAGAGGGAGTCGCGGAAGGCGGAGACGGTTGAGCCGATGGGAGAGATGCAGCCGAGGCCTGTGATGACTACGCGATTCACTTGCGGGAGTGGGCTCCTTGGGGCTGTTGAGTTTCGTTGCTTCTGTTGAGTTGTTCGGCTCTCAAAGCAAACTGCTGGGATTCTTCCCCTTCGACTTCGCTCAGGGTCAGATTGACCGCCTAAAAAGTCACGAGGCGGCTGCTTCGGCAGACGGTTTGGCGCTCTGAAGTTGCTTGACTCCGTCGACGACGTCTCCAACTGTCTTGAGCGTGTTCAGGGCCTCGTCGGGAATGTTGATGTGGAAGGCCTCTTCGACTTCGAAGGAGATGTTGATCTTGTCGAGCGAGTCGATGTTGAGCTGCTCGAATGTTGTGTCGAGGTGGACGGAGTCGGCTGGGATGTTTTTGGCCTTGGCGATGATGTCAATGCAGCGCTGGGCGATGTCTTCCATGATGGCTCCCCCCTTTCTTGTTATTTGCTCAAAGTTACAGGGATGCCTGAGCCAGTGTAAAGGCAGCTGGGGTTGGGTGGGTTATCGATGTG
>Ga0126381_100010092_pt1 | contig 10615 bp, 8 predicted proteins | sample PanSoiMetPlot_28_FD_96465 | JGI IMG/M metagenome (GOLD analysis project Ga0126381, IMG submission 96465) | Tropical forest soil microbial communities from Panama - MetaG Plot_28 | ecosystem: Environmental > Terrestrial > Soil > Tropical forest > Bulk soil | place: Panama | collected 2016-02-17
GCGGCTCATTCGGGGGGTTGAGCACCGTCAAAAGGGCCGGAAGCAAGGTAATGCTCGTTACAAACGCGATGATCATGCCCGAGCCGGCGATTTCGCCGAGTTCCGACAGACCCCGGTAAGTGGTCGGAAAGAATGATGAGAACCCGATGGCCGTCCCGGCAGCCGCCAACGCTAGGGGGGTGCCAGCCTTTTTGCCAGCGCTCACCAGCGCGGCGCGCAAAGCATGATATTCGTGACGTTCGGCGCGGTAACGGACGCTGAATTGAATGCTAAAATCTACGCCGAGCCCGATAAAAAGCGCAAAGAAGGCAACCGAGATTAAATTGAGGGCGCCGACGAGCCACAGACCAACTCCGGCGGAAACGGCCAAACCAACAGCAAGACTGGTGACCACGGCCAAGATGATGCGTGCCGATCGTAGGGCCAGCCAGAGAATGATGAGCACCGAGAGCACAGTCGCGGCGAGATTGAGGCCCGCGTGTTCTTTGAGTGTTGCGAACTCGTCGTCATTGATCGGTATTTGTCCAGTTTGCCGGACTCTCGCTTGATAGAGCCTTCCGAGCTCGAGATCTGAGGCAGTTTTGGCAATGGCATCGGTTACCGCACGACCGGGCTCGAGGGCGTTAAAGTTGGGCAGAGGCTCAACTTGAATGAAGCGATACAAGCCGCGCCGTTCTGGGGGCGTGCCGCTGGTCAACACCTGCCAGGAAAAGCTTGTTGGGCGCCCGGAAAACAGCATTTCCAAACTGTCACTCGCCATCCTCATGGGACGGGACATTGCGTCGAGGTCTAGCTCGCCGCGTTGCACGCCCATGAGGCCAAGGGAGAGCGCATCGAGGGTCCCGCCGAGGCTTGGATCCGCAGCCAAGGTCTCGAGCAGCGGCGCGGCGCGGACAAGTCCGTCGGTGATCGCGGCGACCTTGCTGGCTGGTAAAAACAGCAGCGCGTTTTGTCTGAAAAATTTGCCGCTTTGCGGCTCTTGCACGTTGCGAATCAAATCTTTTCGTGCGGCCAAGGCCAGTGCTAGCTTGTCGGCTGCTTGCTCGACAAGCTCTGGGGAAGGGGCACTAACGACAATAAGAATGTCATACTGCGGAAAGGTCCGCATGTACTCTAAGGCGCGCTTGGTCCAAAGCAGATTCGGAGAGAAGAGATCGTTGATGTCTGTCTTGATAGAAAAGTGCCGCGCCGTGTAAACAGCCGATGACGCGCCCAGGCTAAACGCGACGACGATGACCCACCACGCACGTTGGGTGCAAAACACGACGATCGCAACGATGGCGGATCTCAACATCGCCAAACCGATAATTAATGCCGAAACCCTACCGCTGCTGGTCGACAACAGAACAATATGCTGGCTTCCGTCGGCACACGCTTTGACCTGCATCAATGTGATTCGACCAATCGCACGACGCCAGTACGTTTACGCCATCTCTACGGCGCATGGTGCCCATGCGGAGGACATCTAACTGCGAGTGCCACTGACGCAACTCTCGGCCCGCGTCGCGATTTAATTCGCTGGTGCAAACAACGTGGGTTAAATGCCCGCCATTTCCCGGGGCCCCATATGAAGAAAGAATGGTGCTCATAAAATACCTGGCGGCCAAGAGGCGGGGACCGCAAGCCTTCCGGTTTGTCCAACTCCGCGAAATGTACGGAAAGTTGCTGTGAGCCAGGTCCGATCGGGGACAATATTTCCCGTGAACCAAGGCCGACCAGCGTAATACATCACACGGACGCGCACTACTTGACGATGTTGACTCAGATCAAATGCACAGCTGCTCGCCATCAAAGCTGGATCTACAAATCTTGCGATGCACTATGATCGCGTACAAAGGCCGATTGTGCTTGTGCCAAGGTCTCTACGAAGGCTGTGTGCGTTGTCGTTTGGTTTATGCGAGCGAAATAGCCAGCTTGCGAGAGCCAAGCAGCGCGCCCATGCGTCTCTGTGAGACCAGGAGCCACCTGGCGCAAGATCAAATGGCCAAGAACTTTGAGTTCAGGCAAGTGCTGGTCCTCCGGCGTGAATTGGCGGGTCCCCAGTTATCTCCTGACAAAATCGCTTCACATTAGCGCCGGCAGGCTCAGGACCATCCCCCACGGCAGCAGCGGCCGTCGTTGTTAAACCCGCCAATCTTAATGTTAACGAATGGGCCGCCACAATTCGAGCTGTTGTTGTCTTAGAGTGTCACGGTCAATCGATCGAGCCGGGGCTCAGCGCACGGCAGGTGGTCCTCGGCAATGCAGGTCCCGTCACAAACAACGGCCGCCATCTCCAGAATATTCTCCAGCTCCCGAACAATACCCAACCAGCTGTAGCCCTGAAGACATTCGATCTCCGCCTTGGAGAGGGATAGGGCGGGACGTCCCAATCGCTGGCAGGGGCGTTGGAGCCGCGTCTCTGCCAGGAGTTCGATATCCTACCCACGCTCGCGCGGTGGAGGAATAAAGATCTCACTCAGCCGAAAATACAGATCGAGGCGCAGCGCCTTGCTGTCGCTTTTCTCGAACAGATCCTCATTCGTCGCAGCGATGACTCTAACGGCGACGTTGACCGGCTTGACGTCCCCCAGACGAGTCACCGTTCCATACTGCAGGACGCGCAAGAGTTTGGTCTGCATGCCCAGTGGCATTTGACCGATCTCATCAAGGACTCCGTCGGCGAGCTCAAACTTGCCAACTTGGCCGCCCCGTCTGGCGCCGGTGAATGCGCCATCTTTGTATCCCAGCAGCTCGGCTTCGATCAGCTCGTGGCGAATCGCCGCACGACGAAGGAAGGGCCCGACTGTGGGCGAGCTGGCCGGTCGCCACCTCAACAAGTAGCGGTGGATCACGCCCCTTGTCGCGCTTGCATGACCCATTTTCGGTGCATCATTCCAGCGAATCGCTTGAGAGTCCCTTCAATCGTGGTCTTGCTATGCCGAGATTTGCCTCCGCCTCTGGCGAACGTCCGAAAACCGACCAAGTCCGTCGCCGAAAGTCTCCGCGCAGGCGCAGTGCAAAGGCCGTGCTGGATCGCCCGGCGTTGCCGCCGGGCTGGCTCACGAGCGATGAAGATGAAATCGCGCTGCGTCGCTGGCGCGGGCGAACCGAAATCCGGTCGGTGAAGGCCCTTGAGCCGGACCATTCGTATTTCGGCACGTTTCGCGCCCAATCCGCGAGCGGAGGCAGCTACGAGGTTGAAATCCGCAGTTTCGATGGGCTCGCCAACTCCTGCGGGTGCATCGACTATCGGGTGAACGGTCTCGGTACCTGCAAGCACATCGAAGGAACGATTGCCGCCATGGGGCGAGGCCGGGCCAAGTCCTTTCGTGCCGCAAAAGCGGCGGGCAACCCGCGCGTCGAGGTGTTCCTGGACCGCCGCTCGACCGCCATCCCGGCGATCCTGTGGCCTGCCGAAGGGACGGGCCGCAGCTTTAAGCTCGCCCGCGACTGGCTCCAGGACTATGTTGCGGCGGACGGCACACTGACACGCGATCCCCAGCGTATCGAAACCCTGATCTCGGCGTGGAATACCGCGCCGGACCCGCTTCGTCGCATTCTACGGGTGTCGAGGCATTTCACCCCATGGCTTGACCGTGCCCGTCGCGAGCGGCAGCGCGTCAATGCCCGCGCCGCTTTCGAAGCCGATCTCGCGGCGGGGCGGGAAACGCTGGATATCGTTACGCATCCGCTGCTGCCCTATCAGCGCGAAGGCGTACTCCATCTCGCCTTCGGCGAGCGCGCCTTGCTGGCTGACGACATGGGATTGGGCAAGACCATACAAGGCATTGCGGCCTGCGTGCTGCTGGCAAAACTCAAGCAGATCGAGCGTGTTGTGGTGGTCTGTCCGGCCTCCCTGAAGACCGAATGGGAAGAACAGATTGCTCGGTTCTGCGACCGGTCCTCACGCTTGGTCTTCGGGGCGAGCTCGCAGCGGCGAGAAACTTATCGCGCCCCCGCGTTCTTCACCGTTGTCAATTACGAACAAGTGCTGAGCGACGCCGAGGACATCAACAACATCCTCAAGCCCGACGTCGTCGTCCTCGACGAGGCGCAGCGTATCAAGAACTGGCAGACCAAGACCGCCCGCCGCGTCAAATCCCTGCGATCTCCCTACGCCTTCGTGCTCACCGGAACGCCGGTCGAGAACCGGATCGATGAGCTCTATTCCATCGTCCAGTATCTGGATCCGGAGATTCTTGGGCCGCTGTTTCGCTTCAACCGCGACTTCTACCAACTTGATGAGCGTGGCCGGCCGGTCGACTATCAGAATCTTGCCGCACTGCGCGAGCGCCTGCAGCCGCTCCTGCTACGCCGTCGTAAGACCGATGTCGAGACGCAACTGCCCGGCCGGACGGTCAAGAACTATTTTGTGCCCATGGTCGAAGAGCAGAGGGCGCGCTACGAAGACTACTACGTTCCAGCCAAGAAGCTGATTTCCAAGGCGCAGAAGCGTCCGCTGACCAAAGAAGAATTCGAGATCCTGCAGAAGCTCCTTGCGTGCATGCGCATGGTCTGTGACACGCCGGCGATCCTCGATCCGACGTGTCGCCTCAGCCCCAAGCTCGAAGAGCTGGAGGGCGTATTGAGCGATCTCCTCGAAGAACCGGACCGCAAGGTGATCGTGTTTTCCGAATGGGAGCGGATGTTGACCATGGTCCGTGAACTCGCCAGCGAAATGGGCGTCGACGCCGCATGGCACACCGGCTCCGTGCCGCAGCAACAACGGCGTGCCGAAATCAACCGTTTCAAGCACGATCCGGCCTGTCGGTTATTCCTCTCGACCGACAGCGGCAGCGTCGGGCTCAATCTCCAGGTCGCAAGTGCAGTCGTCAACGTCGACTTGCCGTGGAACCCGGCAAAGCTCGAGCAGCGCATCGCACGCGCGTGGCGCAAGAACCAGATGCGCTCCGTCAGCGTCGTCAATCTCGTCACTGAGGATTCGATCGAACACAGCATACTGCACCTGCTCGGCCGCAAGCAGGCATTGGCCGACGGCGTGCTCGATGGTGCAGGCGATCTTGCTGCGTTGAAAATGCCATCGGGGCGCGCGGCCTTCGTCGACCGCATGCAGGCCATGATGGCATCTCAACGCCCGGCGGCACGCGTGATTCCGCCCGAGGAGGCACTGGTAGCCGACCTTATCGAGCGGTATGGGGATAAGACGCTGCTGGTCGAAGCACGTCAGGTCATGGACGGCCGCCCGAAGCTTATGGCCGTGCTCGATCTCGACCCGTCGAGCCTGGCCGCTGAGGCGGCACGCCTGTCATCCGCAAGCACGATCGCTGTCGATGTCATCGACAGAAACGCCTGGCTTGCATTGCGTCGTCTGGCGGCCGGTGGCTTGCTGCAATTCACGAACGAGGGCCGTGTTTTGCACCGGTCCGCGGCATTGTACGGAACGGGGGCAGAGGCTTTGCCCACGGACCAACGCTCGGGGCAACTACTGGCCGAGGCCCAACGGACCCTGCGCATGGCCAAGGTTTTGGTCTCCGGTGGCTTTCCCGAAGAGGCGCCGGCGCTCCTTGCCAAGGCTTTGCAGAAGGGCGGAGCCGCGCAGATGGCGGAACGGGCCGAACTTCACGCCAGTGCATCGGCGGCGACCGATGCCGACATCCGGGTCCTTGTGCAGCGGGGCGTCTTACCGGATGATGCGCTTGCAATTCTCGACGCGAGCCAGCCGAGCGCCGGGCTCTTGAGCGTCGATCGCGTCAACGCTCTCGTTTTGACCATGGACAACGTTCTGACAGCTATCGGAGACGGTGTCGCGATTGTGGCCAGCCGGCGAGCGGCTTAGCCCTCCGCCGCTTCAATGTCCGACATTTCTCCACAGGGCCAATTGACGCTTCCCGTTCCGGAGCAGCAGCCATGCCCAGACGAGCTTGGGCGCAAGGACAACGTCGTACGGCGCGAACCCGGACAGGATCGCGAGGCGGTCCCCCCGACATGTGCACACGCGTACACCCGCTGACCCGCGCCGCATTGGCTTTGCAGCCCAAACCATAAACCCCTGCTGGAAATCAAACAGCTGCGGCTGGATCTAGAGTAAGTGGGGCAAAACCCGAGGTAGTCAGGGGGCCCTCGCCTTGCCGAGGACCTCCAGCCCCCGAGCGTGGCCGCACGTATGACCGCGACGCTCGATCGGCTCTCCCGGCATCCGGCCATGGTCGCGAAGATGCTTGCGAGCATCGATGTTTATTCGGGAGGTCGAGCTGCGATCAACGTGCTCACGGGTTGGTTCAAGGACGAGTTCCGCGCCTTCGGCGAGCCATGGCTTGATCATGACGAACGCTATCGGTTCGCCGTTGAATGACGAAACCGTTGAGCCCAAACTTTACCGCCCGCCCCTCGGCCGCGGCCAGGGCGCGCACCTCATCGATCGGCTCTTTGGCGCCCCGACCGGCGGTCGCAGGAATTCATCGAGGTCTCAAAGAACTCTGGACTCAGGAGCGAGTCACTTTCAAAGGCTATTTTTAACCTCCCATCTGATATGTCTTGTCGATATCGATGTCCTGTCGGAATTGCGGACGCGAAATCGCAACCCCAACAGCGTCGCTTGGTTTGGGGCCGTGGCTTCGACTGATCGGTTGGTCTGTATGATGACGATCGGCGAGATCGAACTCGGAATCGAGCTACGGCGTACGATCAACCCTGGATTTGTGCGGGCGCTCGTCGATTGGCTCGATGTGACCTTGCGCGCTTATGGCGAACGCGTGCCGCCGTTGACGATCGCGATCGCGTCACATCGGGGCCGCCAGCAGCACAACTCGGCAACAAGCTTGATCTCGCAATCGCCGCGGCGGCCCGGGTCGATCAAGACGGCGTCCATCCCGGCCTCAACGAGATCGGCGGCCGTGGAGCTCCCGATGGCGTCCGCGCCGAGCACCGCAACATTGGTCATCTCAGCGCCTCCCTGCCCGATTTATCATTTCGGCCGCGCCTAGGAGTTCAGGATCGTTGCTGCGGCTCGCTCCTGGGGCTATCCGGTGCGCCGAGTGGCTTTCATTAGTGGCCGCTCGCGCTGGCTCGAGGGGGCATGAAGGAACTCACGTACAGCTCTTGCAAAGTTTCGTATGTGCGTTTCCATGGCGAGGCGAGCCCCGGACGCGGCCTTGCGCTCGATACGGTCGATGACGTCCGCGTGTTCCTTAGTGACTTCCCGGAAGCGTCTTTCGAACCCGCCGGCCTGAGTGATCAAGAAGTCGGACATGGCCCAGTTCGTCACTTGCCGAGCATGCACTAGTGGCGAACGTGCAGCGGCGTGGATGAGTCCATGCAGTTCGCGATTGAGCTGGCGATATTCCTCGCCGGCTCCGGCCGACGACGAAATCGTAGCTATGTGCTCATTGATTGAGCGCATCCGGCCCACCTCCTCGGACAGCCGTCGCTCCGCCGCGAGCTCGGCCATGATCCCTTCCATCCGGCCGAACAGAAGGAAGAAATCGTGAATCTGCGTCGCACTGGGTGATATCACCTCGCAACCGACCTGAGCCGTGACAATAATGAACCCGGCATGGCGCAGGTCGTTGAGGGCGGCCATCACGGGAAATCGGCTCACGCCCATTTCTTCTGACAGATCCTTCGCCGAAATCTTTGCGCCAAAGCCATAGCGGCCGGTAACCAACCGGCCGAGCAACTCGTTGAAAACCCAATCTTTCTTTCGTTCCGAGCCGGGTGGATGCGTGGCCATCGTCCGCGCGGCGCCCATGATTGATATAAACATGCTAGCATGCCAGTCTCCTGCTGAGAAGACGGCGAGGAGCGAGCAACACATGGCAACGCGAGACGGAAAACAGTTCGTCGATCGTCTGCGGCGCTTTCCGCGTGAGGTATGGATCGAAGGCAGGCTGGTCACCGACGTGACTGCGCACCCCCCCTTGAGGCGCAGCGTTCAACAACTCGCTCGTCTGTATGACCTGCAGCAGGAGCCTGGGCTGCACGATGCGCTTACCTTTGTGGTGCCTGAGACTGGAGAACGAGCCGGCACCGCGTTCATGCCGGCGCGCACCTTGGCCGATCTCAAGAAGCGGCGTGAGGCCTATCGTCTTTGGGCAGAAGCCACTTTCGGGCTGATGGGAAGGTCTCCAGATTTTCTCAACGTGACGCTACTGGCTTTTGCTGAAGCGAGATCGGTATTCGGGCGCGGTGGTGAGCGTTACGCACAGAACGTGCAACGCTACTACGAATATGTGCGCGACAATGATCTGTTCCTCAGTCATGCACTCATTCCACCCCAAAACGATCGCTCAAAGGCGTCTTCCGGGCAGACCGATGGCTCTCTCCATCTAAAGGTGGTGCAAGAGACCTCGGAAGGAATCATCGTGGCAGGAGCGCGAATGCTAGCGACCCTCGGTCCGGTTTCAGATGAGATGATCATCTACAATTTGCCGATGTTTCGCCCGGGCGACGAAGATCACGCCGTCATGTTCGCCGTGCCAACCCATACCAAAGGCCTGCGGCAGATCTGCAGAACGCCTTACGACCGCGCGGATCAGTCTTCGTTCGATCATCCGCTTGCTTCGCGATTTGAGGAAGCGGATGCCCTCTTGGTGTTTGACGACGTGTTCGTGCCGTGGGATCGGGTTTTCGCGTATCGAGACGTAGCGCTATGCAATGCCATTTATCCCGACACCGCCCTGCGCAACCATACGGCTCATCAGACCAACACGCGCGCCCTTGTAAAGATGCAGTTTGCTGTGGGGCTGGCGATTGCGGTTGCACGTGCGATCAAAGCTGACCAGTTTCTTCACGTCCAGCAAATGCTTGGAGAATGTCTTGGTTACATCGAGTTCATCAAAAGCGGGCTCATCCGCTCCGAAGTGGAGCACGAAACGACCCCGAGCGGCTATGTGCGGGCAGCACTCGCACCGCTTCAAGCCTTGCGCGCCTTCTTGCCCTTCGCCTATCCGCGGGTGATCGAGGTTCTGCAGACTATCGGCGCTGGAGGCCTAATGATGATGCCGAGTGGAGCTGATTGTGACGCTCCGGAGATTAGTGATGTTGTGGCTCGGTACTATCAAGGTGTCGGACTCGCTTCGCAGGACCGCATCAAGCTGTTCAAGCTGGCCTGGGATCTCGCAGGCGACGCCTTTGGGTCACGTCAGCTGCAATACGAAAGGTATTATGCCGGCGATCCCGTGCGCATCTTGGCCGGCAACTACGTAAATTGCGAAGACCATGAGTTGATGGCTTTGGTGGATGCCGCTCGCCAGCTGGTCGGCCATCCGATCGAAGATTGAAATCAGCGAGCTCGAACAGCAGACTCTTTCGCAGCTCGGCTTACCAAATTCCAAACGGCTCGTTCCGCCACCGGTTGCGGGAAATTGCGCGACCGGCGCCGGTCAGAACTCTGGAATTTTCACCGGGCGTAATGATGGAGCCTGACACCACTCGGGCAACGCCCACCAAGTCGCGCCGGGGCAGTGGGGCCGGCGGGGGGGTACGTTTGTCTGGCCCCGCGGCCGCGTGGCAAAACGCATGGACCTGGCATGGCGCGGTTCAAACCCGCCGTCACCGCGATCACGGTCCCGTTCGAATGCGAATGGACAATCGTCCCGGATGGTCAAAACGACGGATCGATAGGCTGACCAGCTCGTTTAGCGCGCTGTCACGAGCTCCTCGATCCTGACCGGAAAGCGCCGCACCCTCACGCCGGTGGCGTGCCAGATCGCATTGGCGACCGCCCCGGCGCTGCCGGTGACGCCGATCTCGCCGACGCCCTTGATGCCCAGCGCGTTCACGTGCCGATCGTGTTCCTCGACAGTCAAGACGTCCATCGAGGGGACATCGGCGTTAACCGGCACGTGATATTCTGCGAGATTGGCGTTCATAACTCGCCCCGAGCGGCGCTCGACCACAGCTTCCTCATGGAGCGCGAAGGATACGCCCCAGATCATGCCGCCAAGCAGCTGGCTGCGAACCAGCTTGGGGTTGATGACGCGGCCGGCCGCGAATGCACCGACCATGCGGGTGACGCGAATCTGGCCTAGATCCGGATCGACCTTTACCTCGGCAAAGACAGCGCCGTGCGCGTGCATCGCATATTCCGCTTGTGCCGTCGGATCCGCCGCACCGGTGCCGCTCGCTTCGACCTCGCCAAGGCCGTGGCGCGCGAGGATATCGGCGTAACTCTCACTGCGCGTTCCGTCGTCGCGGCGGAACAGACGGCCGTCGCGAGCGATCACGCCGGCATTGCCCGCACCGAACAGGGGCGAGCGCTCGTCGCGGGTCGCGCGATCGGCGAGCTTGGCAATGACAGCTGCACCTGCATTGTGAATGGCGAGCCCCGCGGTCGCCGTATGGGCTGAGCCGCCGGCGATTCCCGCATCCGGCAGGTCGGAGCTCCCGGACCTGAACTCGACGCGGTCGAGATCGAGGCCCAGAGCATCGGCCGCGATCTGCGCGAGGACGGTCGAGGCGCCTTGTCCCATGTCGTGGGCGCCTGTCTCCATTGCGGCACGCCCGTCCGCACGCACCACTGCGCGCGCTGTGGCCTGGAACATCAGCGCCGGAAATGTCGCGGTGCCCACGCCCCAGCCGACCAGGAAGCCAGCGTCATCGCGCATCTGGCGGGGCGCCAGCGGCCGCTTGGCCCAGCCGAAACGTTCAGCGCCGCGCGCATAACAGTCGCGCA
>Ga0126381_100010093_pt1 | contig 10614 bp, 9 predicted proteins | sample PanSoiMetPlot_28_FD_96465 | JGI IMG/M metagenome (GOLD analysis project Ga0126381, IMG submission 96465) | Tropical forest soil microbial communities from Panama - MetaG Plot_28 | ecosystem: Environmental > Terrestrial > Soil > Tropical forest > Bulk soil | place: Panama | collected 2016-02-17
CCTTCTTGGCGTCGAGCCCGGCGAGCTTTCACCGGATGAGATTCGGGACGCCGCCGGCGAGCTGGCCAACATCACCGGCGGCAGCGTTAAAGCGCTTCTCGCTCCCACCTGCAGCTTGTCGCTGCCCTCCGTCGTCATGGGGCAGGACTACGAATTCTCGGTTCTGCAGGGCAAAGTCATCCTGGATGCTTGCTTCGTTCACGAATCGGGACGGATGCTGGTCAGCGTACTGGAAAAACAAGGCTCGCGTTGAAATACGTTGTGCCCTAAGAACCCCTTGCAGGAAGGCGCCTGGTCATGACGCTTCGTCAGCTCAGTCGGTCCCTGCCGCTGTCTCCACGCGCCCACTTATCCGCGATGTAACATGAAAATCGGCGCCGCCCGCCAGCTCTCTACCGGCGAACGCAGAGGCAACGGCTCTGCGATGGCCAGCTGGAAGTTCGTTGCCCGGCTGGCCCAGATGCGCGCCTCACGCCGCATCGCCGCCAGTTCGGTCTCCGGGACCTGAAAACGTCGCCGCAGCGTGTCGCAGCGCATCCGGTCGCCGCTTTCGCACGCCTCCACCAGTTCCTGACACTGCCGCAGTGGGCCGGCCTCGCCCGACAACGCCGCCCGCACCTCTTCCGGCAGTACGACCTCGTCTACGATCCTGCGCAGCGGGCGATGGACGATCTTCTCCATCTGCGAAAACAATCCCGCGAGAAACAGCGAGGGCTCAGCCTGTGCCACGAACGGCGCCAGCAGCTCGGCAAATCGCGCGCGCGCCAGCGCATTGGCAATCGGCTCGGGATTCGGCTCGCCGCCTGCCGCCACCACCGACGACATCAGCGTCAGCCATTTGCGCAACTCCTCCGCACCCAGCAGCGCCAGCACATGCAGGATCGATTCCACCTCCGCCTGTAGGTAGAACGCGGGCGACTTCAGATAGCGCAGCAGGCGATAACACAACGCCGGCTCCGACTTGATGAGCTGCTCGATCGCGATCAGGTCCAGCCTTTGCGACCAGAGCGCGGCCGGATGCGCAAATGGGTGTCCGGCAGTACTGGCGCCTTGCGCGTTGTCAGCACCTCCGGCTCGCCCAGCAGATATCCCTGCAGCAGACAAAACCCCAGCTGTGCGGCTTCGGAAAATTCCTCCTCGGTCTCGACCTTCTCCGCCAGCAGCTGGCATCGCCCATCGCCGTAACGTTGCGCCAACTCGCGCCGCGTCTCTGCCGACGTAGCGCGAAAATCAATCTTGATAATGTCAGCCAACTCTACCAGCGGCGCGAATCGCGGCTGGTCAACGTAATCGTCCAGCGCGATGCGATAGCCGGCGCGTTTCATCTCGCGGAGCGCAGCCAGGACGTCGTCATCGGGCTCAACCGTCTCCAGCACCTCGATCACCGTGAAGTCCGGAGGAAACAACGTGGGATAACGCTCGACCAGAAAGTCGCGCGGACAATTCAAGAAAATGCTGTAGCCATCCGACAGCACATCCAACCCCAGCAGCACCGCAGTGTCCAACGCTTCTTGCGATGCCAGGTCGGGATCCGCGCCGGGGAAATGGTTCTCTGTCGATTCGCGGAAGAGCAGCTCGTAAGCCTGCACTTTCCGTTCGACATTGACGATCGGTTGCCGTGCGATGAATTGCATCTGCCCAAAGAACTCATCGGCAACGCGCGGCGCTTCCTCCACCCGCGATAGCAGGATCCCAACAAAAAGCGCGTTCCCGTTTTTTTGAGAACGCGCTGCCATACCAGGGATCGATGCGAGGAGCTACTTCTTCATGATGTTCTCGCCAAAGTGAAACTTGGGACCGACCGAGAAGCGCAAGGTATTACGCCCGCCGTTCAGCAGATTGGAAAACATGTTGTAGTGCACCAGGTCGCTCGCCACGGAAAGCGAAAAGTGCTGGCTGAAGTTCAAGTCCATGCCGCCACCGAAGCCGTAGAAGACCACGGTATCGGTTTTGTGCAGGCTCGACCCTACCAGCCCGACCACCAACGCGCGGGTCACGGGATCGCTGGGACTCAGCGAAGCCGACTCATGCAGTGCGCCCAGTGCCGGCCGCACGAAAAACGTCACCGGCTTGAAATGCCGGATGTTGATCTGCGGGCCCGCACTGTAGGTGTAGGTTGTCGAAGTCGACGGCACTCCGGTCAGACGATATCCCGGAGGAATCAGGCCGGCCTGAATTCCGCCAGTAATCGTCTGCACCAGCTCTTGCTGCACGCCGGAGTTCAGCATGCCCGGAGTCAGCGTGTTGCTGCCCTGAAAGACGCTGAAGTCGAAACCCAGCGCCAGCCACGGCTTCACGTTAGTGCCGAACTCACCATTGAAGCCGTTCTGGAACAGATTCAAACTCGGCGTGTTGAAGAACGAATAACCGGTATAAGCTTCCCATCGGCCAACATAGTCTTGTTGCGCAAAGCCCGATAGGGACGCCAGAAGGACAAACACTGCTATTACGAAGAGAGTCTTAGGCCGCATAAAAAGGTCTCCTTGCCACTCGCCCTAGCTGCGGGGAAGTCGGCCAGTTGTAATTAGTTGGCTGCCGCTCGCAAGCGTCCCTTGCCGCAACACGACGCGGCGAGTCGCTCAGGAGGCGACGAGGCCTGATTCAGTTTCACCTTTTTCCGGAGTGGAATCAGTAACAACCTGGGAAGATTTCAGCGGTATTCCCAAATCGGAACAGTTGGGTTGGTGGATTTGAATCTCTTTTAGACTACCGCATAAATTAACCTGACTGCAACATTTGGACAGCCGCGCGGCTGCAAGGTACGGATCTTATCGGAGTGTCATCCCGACCAGGAACTTATTGAACGACCCGCAACACCTGACAACTGGCCACTGGCAACCGATTTACTCGCGCGCCAGCGCCAGACGTCTGGCGATGATCGCATAGGCCGACGCGTTGAACGCAAGCCCGATGTGTGTGCCCGGCACTTCAAAATCATTCTCGCAGTCGCCGGTCATGCAGTATCGCCAATCTACGATGCCGTCGGTGTGGGTGTAGATCGCGGTCTCCAGGACCGACTCTGGCATCGTGCGCTTCAGCGACGCAAGGAAGTCGCACGTACATCGTCCGGTGTAGCAGGTAGGCAGGACCTTCGGGCCGTGCTCTTCGAGAATGCGTTTGCGTACGGCATCGGTCGCGGCCAGCACCGTCGGATGCAGCACCGTGCCCCGAAACGGCGACGCCAGCGAGATCACCGACGCGACATCGTCGGGCCGCTGGCTCGCCACCGATCGCGCAATGATGCCACCCAGGCTATGGCCAATGAGGTGGATCTTCTCGCCGGTGTCGAACAGTGCTTTCTCGATATTGTCGTTGAGCTTTTGGGTGATGAGAAGATTCGGACATTCCGCGTTCAATCCGATGCCGGAAAAATATGGCCGGTAGCCGATGCGGCCCAGCCAGGAGTGCATCTGCGAGAGGTAGGCGTCGGTGCCGAGAAATCCCGGAACGAGCACCACGGCCGAGCCGTCGCCGCGCGGAATGCCGAGTCCGTAATACACGGGTGAGGCGTGCAGTAGGAGAAGGTCAGCGGCGAAGAGCGCTTCCTTCCAAATGGTGACGTCCGCTTCTGCGTTGTCTTGCTGAAAAGTGCCGACGGGCGGCGGTGCCATAGGCAGGTGCCTGGTTCCCTTGTTCGTTCGCTTGGAATGCCCGCCCCTTCAGCTCTGGGGAACTCCGCGAGGAGAACCGTCGGAGGGGAGCCTCCGGTGAGTTAGTGTAGTTATATCGGCCGCAGGTTGCCAACAAGAATTTTTGGGCGTGACCGATTGGTCATGGCGGGGATGGATCCGAGCTCGCCCATAGGAGCGCCGATTTCGAGATCGGCTGTACGCGGGGATGTCCACATCCCCGCTTTCCCGAGTGATGCTAAATGCGCTGCCCGAGCGCGAACCAGGAGGTCCACGCTACAGCCGAGCAAGAACTCGGCGTTACAGAGCGTCCTACTCCCCCCGCATCACTACGATGGGGTCGGTCTTCGCCGCCAGCCGAGCCGGCCAGTAGCACGCGATCAGCGCAATTGCCGTGAGCAGGAGTGGAGCAGCAATGAACGTCAGCGGATCGAACGGGCTCACGCCATGAACGTAGGCGCGCAACAGACGCGCCGTGCCGGCGCCGCCAATCATGCCCGCGGACACTCCCAACACCGCCAGCATCAGTCCGTGCCTGACAATCATGCGCGCCACATCGAAGCGTTGCGCGCCCAGCGCCATCCGAATGCCAATCTCTCCCCGGCGCTGCGCCACCGCATACCCCAACACGCTGGCGATTCCCATGATCGCAAGCAACAGCGCAATGACCGCAAATGCGGCAATGAGAAATGTGTTCAGCCGCTGCGGCCGGCTCGACTCCCGAACCACGTCATCCAGCGATTGCGTGGCCGAGATGGCAAGCGCCCCGTCGATCGCATGAATGGCCTCCAGCATTTGTGCGGTCTGGGTTGCTGCCGGCACGCTCGAGCGGCTGATCAGTTGCACGTTGCGGAAGAACGGAATGGTGGACATCTGCAGCAGCCGCTCGGGAAGCTGAATGTGCGGTTCATAGATCTGGGGGACCGGCTCGTTGTTCAGCGATCCTTCCTTCACGTCGCCGACCACGCCGATCACGGTCAACACGTCAGGACGGCTGTTATGCAGGCGCAGGCCGATCGGGTCCTTCCCCGGCCAGAGCAACCTGGCCAGTGCTTCATTGATCATGACCACCTGGCGGTTATGGACGAACTCCTCATCGCTGAAGTAGCGCCCTTTCTCCAGGGGAACGCCCAACGCTTGCAGAAAGTGCCCGGTCACCCACACCTGAGACGCGATCGGACCTGAGTTCCGCGCAAAGGTTGAGGGTTCAGGATCGATGCCTCCCTTCTCCCACGTTCCCAGCGGAAGCTCGGTTCCGATGCCGGCAAACTTCACCCCCGGTGCCGCCTCCGCCCTCGCCGCGATGTTCGCCAGCGCCGCATGCACTTTGGCCGCGTCCGAATAGTAGGCGAATGGCAAATGCGTCGTGACTGCGACGGCATGATCGGGACGGAAGCCCGGATCGGACCTCAGCGTGTTCGCCAGGCTCCGCAGCAGCAGGCCGCCCGCAATCAGCAGCACAATCGTTAGCGCGAACTGTGCGCCAACCAGAACGTTCAACGCGCGATGATGCGAGCGCCCGCCGGTCGCACTGCGGCCGGCATCTTTCAGCGCCTCGTTCGCCGATATCCTGGCGGCCTGCAAAGCTGCCGCGATACCACACAGCAGCGCGGTCGCCAGTCCCGCCAGACACGCGAATGCGAAGACGCCGAAGTCGATGCGAACCGCTTCCGCGCGCGGAATCTGGATGGGGCTGATCACGGTGATGATCCTGCGGCTCGCCGCGGCCAGGATAAGCCCGGCGAAGGCGCTCCCCATGCCCAGCAGAAAATTCTCCGCCAGGGTCAACCGCAACAGCGCCGCACGGCTTGCCCCCAACGCCGCCCGCAACGCGAACTCCCGCTTGCGCGCGACCGCTCGCGTCAGCGAGAGGCTGGCAACGTTCGCGCAGGTGATCAGCAGCAGGACGGCAACCGCGCCCAACAGCAGCCACAAAATGTGGCGGATGCCGCCGGTGACCTCGGTTTGCAGCAGGACCACCGGGAAGCTCAACCCTTTCCCCGCAACCGTGGAATAGGGAGAAGGCAGGTGCGCGATCACCGAAGGCACCGCCGCCTGTAGCTCGGCTTGGGCTGCCGCGATCGAAACACCCGGCTTCAAACGTGCGACCACGGACTTCTGCAGAATGGGACCTCTGCCCATCTTCTCCATCGCCGTGAACCCCATGGGGACGAAGACGTCGCCAGGGTCCGCGTTGTCCGACGGACCGCGCATGGGGAAGATGAAGGACGCGGGCATTACGCCGAGGACCTGTCGCGGCGTGCGATCCACGACGATGGTCCGGCCGACGATCGACGGATCGCTGCCGAACTGCTGCGTCCATATCGCATGCGAGAGTACCACCACGTTGGAACCGTCGAAATCCTCGTCGCCGCGGAAGCCGCGACCGAGTTGCGGTTGGATCCCGAGGACCTCCAACAGCCCCGCCGTGATCTTGGTGACGTTCACCGATTGTGGAGTCGCCACCCCGGACAGCTCTCCCGACACGCTTTCGTAGGCGCCCATGTCCTCGAACGATCGGAGGTGGCCGCGAAGCAGATTGAATTCGATGGTCGAGAGCGGCGAGGATCCCTGATCGAATTGCGGGACCTCTTCGTGGACCGCGATCAGGCGCGAGGAATCGCGATACGGAAGGCTGTCGATCAGCACCGCTTTTACCACGCTGAACATCGCCGTGGTCCCGCCGATGGCGATCGCCAGGGTCGCCCCGGTGATCAGCGTGAACGTCAGCGAGTTGCGCAGGCGGCGGGCCGCGTTCGACAAATCGTAGAGAACTCCAAGTGCCATTTATGCCTCACCCGTTCGGCGGTTTGAGCTTCAGCACGCTGCAGCCCGGCTCATTCCGAACAGGTTCTAGCTTTGCACTTCGTGAAGAGAAATGGGGATGCTTTGGGATGAATCACCCGGAAGCCGGGACGCGAGGCAGGCCGCGGGCGTTTGTGCGCCCACGCAAGCGTCATTTGCTTGAGTGAGTGTTTTCGCTTCTCTCTTCCTCACCCTGTCGTCCCGACCGAGGTCGTCAGCCCGAGCGGAGGGACCTGCTGTCCGCCGCGAGGCCTCCCCGTGCAGTCCCTGCCGGGACATCCAGCACCGTTCCTCATCCCACCCAGGACTTCGTCCTGGGCTAAGCTGAGTAGTCCCGCACCGCGGGACGGCGGGGGCTGCGCGTTCGAGTATCCTGCTGGGAAGGACGGATGATGAGCGTTTCTTGTTGCTGCAGCCGCCACAATCGAATGCTGGCCTGGTGCATGTTCCACATTAGCCCGCTACAGCCTAGAGTGGTCGCTTAAGCTAAAGAGCTAAGAGCCGACAGGCCCCCCAGAAAAATGACGTGCCGCCTGGGCAGACGGCACGTCAAGCGAGGTGCTCACTCAACTCCTGGTTTGAAGTTAGCGCACCTTAGGCATCTGCACTACTGCTTACATTGCGTGCGCCGTTTCCATCTTGATCGTCCGCCCGGGACGCTTGTGGCGAGGTGTGGCCTTCGCCGTCTTCTTGTGCTCGGGACGATGCATGACGGTATCGATCAACGCCTTCTCGGCGGTGACGAAGTTCTTCACGCCTTCCCGGGTTAGGTCCGGAATCGGAATGAAGGGGAACGGCGCAATGATGTTCATGGTCCGACCGGCAGCGCGCATTCCGGCATTCACCTGCTTGCCCGCTACGTCGATCAGCTTCTTCTGCGCGTCGATGAATGCGTCGGTAGCTTCCTTGGCCAGCTCCGACAGCTCGGTTTTCTTGATCTTCCGCGCCGGCTCCTTGCCGGTCGTCGCCTTGGTGGTCTCCTCCGCGATCACGTCGAGGAATTTCTTCTGAGTGTGGACGAAGGTCTCCATGGCATCGCGCGCCATCTCCACCAGGCCTTCCGGATCGAACGCCTTGCCCGCCTTCACCGAGTTCAGCCAAGTGTTGGTCTGCTTGCTCGCCATCTTCAGGAACTCCTGCTGCATCTCGATGAAGGTGTCGAAGCCGCGCTGCACCAGCTCGGTGATGGCGACCGCGGCGACGTTTTCGCCCACGCGCTCCTTCACGCCATTGGTGACGATCTCATGCTCTTTCTGTACCAGGCTCAGCAGCAGCTTCTGGCCTTCGATGAAGTTGGACATGGTCTCGCCGGCGACTTCCGATACCAGCGCAGCCGGACAAAACTCCGGGGTTGCGAAACGTTTGCGGATGAGATTCATTGCATTCGTGTTCTGGGTCATCGCCAGGTCCACGAGAATTCTCTGGGTGGCGAAGAAGTTCTCTACCCCCTGCTGCACCCATCCCGACAGCAGAGAAACAAATGACGAATCGCCCGCGTGTACTGCAGGCTCGGGCTTTCCATTCCTAGGCATGATTCCCTCCGATTTTTGCTGCAGTGCAGCATCGATTTGAATGTAGAATTCTCTAAGTATTCTGTCAAGGACTTGCCGGACAATTTTGCGCTGCAACAAGAGGAGTTGCGCCGTGGCTGCCGACACCGTCGTCATTAAGAAGTACGCAAACCGCAGACTCTACGACACTTCCAACAGCCGCTACATCAACCTGGAAGATATCGCTGCGCTGGTCCGAAACGGGAAGGACGTGCAGGTCGTCGACGCGAATAGCGGCGAAGACCTCACCCGCGTCACGCTAACGCAGATCATCGTGGAAGACGCGAAAGGCCAACCATCGGGCCTGCCGCTCGAACTGCTGCGGCAACTCATCGTCACCACCGATCACGTCGGCCAGGAATTTATCCTGTGGTATCTGAAGTCGGCCTTCGACACCTATCAGAAGGTGCAGAGTTCGGTGCAAGACCGGTTCAGCCAGATGCAGTCGGCCGCGCTCTCGCCGTTGCAAATGATGAAGAACTTTATCCAGAGCGCGCCCGCGGCTCAAGAGAAGCCAGCTGAACCGACCACGGAACTCGATGAACTGCGCCAGCGCCTGGCTGAGTTGGAAGCGCGTCAGCAGAGGCCGAAACCACGCAGAAAGTCCACCCCGCGGAAGCGGAGCCGCGGATGATCTCGACCGGCAAAGCTCTCGCCTTGCTGCGCATCCCGGTAGGCGTTCTCTTCCTGATCTTCGCCGAATACAAAGTCTTCGGCACGCACTTCACCTTGGGCGGCGGCTTCGCCTACTGGATCGACCGCTTCTTGCAGGATGGCGCCTACCCGTTCATGGTCCCGGTATTGAAGGGCTTCGTTCTGCCGCATGCCACGGCCATCGCCTTTCTTGCCGCCTATGGCGAACTGGCGATCGGCCTGTCCCTGCTGCTCGGGATCCTGGTGCGCGCCGCCAGCGTCTGCGGCTTCGTCTACATGATGACGTTACTGTTTGCCTCCAACTATCCCGGCCCGCATGTCGCGTTGTGGCAATATTTCGGCGCCTCGCTCGATCACCTCGTCCTGGCCTTCTGCTTTGCCGCCTTCGCGGTCACTCGTTCGCAAGAGCATTTTTCTCTGCCCGCCTACATAGCATCTCGCCGTCAATAGCATCTCGCGCCGGGCGACGCACACTTCCACTGCCGCCTTCCCAAAACGGTTTGACAAAGGTGACGGCTGTTCTTGACAACCTGCCGACCACGGATAGACGATTCGCTTAGAGTGCGCGGAACAGCGAAGCGCTTCCCCGGACTCGACGCCGTGAGAATCGACTCCTTTCGATTCCCCGGCGGGCCAGAAGGAACCATGGGAAAAGTGCTCGGTCTGGCCATGACCGGTGGTGGAGCTCGCGGGGCTTATCAGGCGGGCGTCCTTAAGCGAATCGGGGAGATCAGCCGGGTCAAGAAGCAGGGCAATCCTTTCTCTATCATTGGCGGTGCTTCCGCCGGAGCGGTCAACGGCTCGGCCCTGGCCGCGGGATGCGACGAGTTTTCTCACGCCACGGAGGTCCTCGGCAACCTTTGGGCCAACCTCAAACCCAACGACGTCTTCCGCTGCGATTTCGCTTCGCAAGCCCACAATTCGCTCGTCTGGCTGCTGGATCTTTCCCTCGGAGGCGCGTTCGGCGGCGGTAATGCTCGCTCGCTGCTTGACGCCACTCCTCTGCGCCACTATCTCAAGGCCCATCTCGACTGCAGCCGCATTCAAGACAACATCCGGCGCAATCATCTTTATGCTCTCGCGATCTCCGCAACCAATTACAGCTCCGGCAAAAGCTACCTTTTCATTCAGGGCGCTAAGGGGCATCCGATGTGGAACCGCAGCCGCCGGGTGACGCTCTCGACGAAGATCACCGTCGAGCACATCTGCGCCTCCGCCGCAATCCCGCTCGTCTTTCAACCGGTGCGGCTGGAGACGGCCCTGGGAGCCGCGTACTTCGGCGATGGCTGCCTGCGGCTGCAGCAGCCACTGAGTCCCATCATCCGTCTGGGTGCGGAAAAGATCTTCGCCATCGGCGTGCGTTGCGAAAATCTCGAGCATCAGGAGGACGAGTCCAACCTGCAAAATCCGTCGCTCGCGCAGGTGATGGGGGTCCTCTTCAACGTGATGTTCCTGGACCATCTCGCTACCGACGTCGAGCACCTCGAGCGCCTGAATCAGCTGCTGGAAACCGGCCAGATCAGCCAGGCCGGCCTGGAACGTTGTGAGAAGATGCGTCCGCTGACCGTCATGCAGGTGACGCCTTCGGTCAACTTGACGGACATCGCCCGTCACCATCAACGCGACATGCCGGTGCTCATTCAATATTTCGTGAACAGCCTGGGACGCGACGCGGCCTCCTGCTCCGACGTGATGAGCTACCTGCTGTTCACCTCGAAATACACGCGCGAGCTGATCGAGCTCGGCTACCACGACGCCAGCCAACGCATCGACGAGATCGAGGAGTACTTGTTCTCGACGGGGAGCGGACCCAGCAAACGTGGTGCGCCGCCGCGAAACGGCGCAGCGCGCGAAGGCTGGAAGGGCAAGGCGTTACTGCCTGCCGAAGCCGTCCGAGTTCGGAGGACATGAGTCAGGGCACGACCTTGGTCGTGCCGATAGAGCCATTGCTTTCTGACCTGAGCCGGCTTTAGCCG
>Ga0126381_100010095_pt1 | contig 10613 bp, 10 predicted proteins | sample PanSoiMetPlot_28_FD_96465 | JGI IMG/M metagenome (GOLD analysis project Ga0126381, IMG submission 96465) | Tropical forest soil microbial communities from Panama - MetaG Plot_28 | ecosystem: Environmental > Terrestrial > Soil > Tropical forest > Bulk soil | place: Panama | collected 2016-02-17
CACGGAAAGCCCTCTCATTTCCACAGAACCGGGGATGAGGCGAAGAACTGATGCTGGCAGAACCCGTAGCCCCGGATGAGGGCGAGCGAAATACGGCACCGCTCACTTCTTCTCCAGCATCAGCGTGCCTTCCTTGCGGATCGCCGGCGTGAATTTCTCCGCCAGCATGGCCAACAGCCACGGCAGGGTGACCTCGAGACGTACGTGGTCGTCGGCGACGTCGATGAAGCCGACGGCGCTCTGGCCGAGCGCGCTGAGATTGAAGGCGAGCCGATCGCCGCTCCAGGTTTCCTCGCGGATGGTGAGGAACGCGGAATAGTTCGCCCGCGCCGCGGCGAGGCCGGACTTGATGCGGCGGCTCGCCTCCTCGCGTCCGAGGCGGTGGGGAATGGAAACAATCAGGGGCCTGGACAAGTCAATCTCCGGGGATGGCAACTTTTATATAGCCACGGGCCGATCCTTCAATCGTCATTCCTCGGCTTGTTCGTCAGCGAATGCCGGTACTACTGCGACCAGTGGTCGTGGGCTGCTGGCCGGGCGCATAGCCGGAGGCGCCGGGATAGCCGGGCTTCCTGCCCTTGCGCTGCATCTGATGCCCGGGCGAGTAACCGGAGGCACCCGGCTCGCCGAGCGTCGGGCCATGCTGCTGCGTCCGCTGGCCGGGCGCATACCGCTGGGTCGTGCTTTGAGTATGGCCGGCTGCGGTGGTCGCAACCAGCAGAGCCGCCGCCGCGGCAATCGATAAAGCTTTGCTCATCATCGGAGGTGAACTCCTTCGGTTCGCGTTCCACCGCGGAATTTCCGCCGCAGTGCCCTCGCCTCGCCTGACGCCCAACGCGAGCGCACGGCTTCGCGTTCCCTCGGCATGCGCGGAACACTTGGAAAACGCCGGCTGCAATGAGCTTATTGCGAGGCGGCATGGACTGTGCACAATTCTCGTCTGACTGCGTGCGCGCAGCCGCGCGCGCGAAAACGAAAAAATCGCACGAGGAGCGCACCCATGAGACTCAAAGCCAGGCTGTATGTGACCGTGGCAGCGATCGGCATCGCCTCGTTCGTTTCGGCTACTCCGCTGCGCGCGCAGACCGCCGTCGCCATCGACAACGACGACATCGGCGGCGTGGTGACCGGCACGAACGGGCCCGAGGCCGGCGTCTGGGTGATCGCGGAAACGACGGACCTTCCCACCAAGTTCGCCAAGATGGTGGTCAGCGACGATCAGGGCCGCTACGTGGTGCCAGACCTGCCCAAAGCCAAATACAAAGTGTGGGTGCGCGGCTACGGCCTCGTCGATTCACCCAAGGTCGATGGCGAGCCCGGTCGACAGCTCAATCTCCGCGCCGTGCCGGCACCGAACGAAGCGGCCGCCGCGCACTATTATCCGGCGATCTATTGGTACGCGATGCTGAAGATTCCGCCGGCGAGCGAGTTCGGTGGCGCCAGCGACATCCCGAAGAATATCACCCGCGAGAATTGGCTGCGGCAGATGAACAACGTCGACTGCATCGGCTGCCATCAGCTGGGGCAAGAGTCGACGCGCACGATTCCGGCCGCGTTCGGCGAATTCAAGTCGGGGGCGGAAGCATGGCAGCGCCGTGTCCAGTCCGGCCAAACCGGCGAGAACATGACCAACCGCCTTGCCGGGCAGTTCGGCGGCGTGCCGTTCAAATATTTCGGCGACTGGACCGATCGCGTCGCCAAAGGCGAGCTCCCCAAGAGCAAGCCGCCGCGGCCGCAAGGCGTCGAGCGCAATGTCGTCGTCAGCTCGTGGGAATGGAGCACGGAGAAGCACTACCTGCACGATCTGATCTCGTCAGATCGGCGCAACCCGACCGTGAACGCCTACGGGCCGCTCTACGGCTCGCCGGAATACTCGACCGACAACATGCCGATCCTCGATCCGAAGACGAGCAAGGTGACGTTCTTCAAGATGCCGGTCGCGGATCCGAGCATGGCGGAAACGCTGGGGCCGCCCTTCCATGCCAGCGCCTCCCCGAAACCGCTGGCGCCGTCGGCCTATTGGGGCGACGAGAAAATTTGGGACACCCGTGCCGACAACCACAACAGCATGTTCGACAAGAGCGGACGCGTTTGGCTCGCGGTGAACGTGCGCGGTCCAGACAACCCGGCGTTCTGCAAGAAGGGATCGGAGCATCCGTCGGCCAAGGTGTTCCCGATCGAGCGGGCGGGGCGTCAGGCGGCGATTCTCGATCCCAAAACGATGAAGTACACCTTCATCGACACCTGCTTCGGCACCCATCACCCGCAATTCGGCTATGACGCTAACGACACGCTGTGGTTCAGCGGCACCGGCCCCGTCGCGGGATGGCTCAACGCCAAGGTATTCGATGCGACCGGCGATGCCGCGAAGTCGCAGGGCTGGTCGCCGTTCGTCCTCGACACCAACGGCAACGGCAAGCGTGACGACTATGTCGAGCCGGACCAGCCGACCGATGCGGCCAAGGACAAGCGCATCGTGCCAGGCTCCGGCCCCTACGCGGTGATGCCACATCCGACCGACGGCTCGGTTTGGTACACCGTCGGCGTATTTGCCGGCCCGGCGGGATTTTTGCGCTTCGATCCCGCAACCGGACTATCGGAACTCTATAACCTTCCGAAGTCCGGCTATGGGATTCGCGGCGGCGACATCGACAAGAACGGCGTCGTGTGGGGATCGGCGTCGAACGGCAGCTTGGTCAGCTTCGATCGCCGCAAGTGCAAAGGCCCGCTCAACGGGCCGAACGCGATGGGCGAGCATTGCCCCGAAGGCTTTACGTTCCACCGCTATCCCGGCCCGGGCTTCGAGGGCGAGCCGACCAGCGCCGAGGCCAGCTATTACACTTGGGTCGACCAGCACAACACGTTGGGCCTCGGCGAGAACATCCCGATGTCCACCGCTAACCTCAACGAAGGCTTCGTCGCGCTCAAGGACGGACAGATGGTGGTGCTGCGCATCCCCTATCCGATGGGCTTCTACGCCAAGGGCTTCGACGGGCGCATCGACGATCCCAACGCCGGCTGGAAAGGCCGCGGACTGTGGAGCACCAACGGAGACCGCACGCCATGGCTCATGGAGGGCGGTAAGGGCAGCAAGCCGCGCGCCGTGCACATTCAGGTGCGGCCCGATCCGCTCGCGCACTGAGCGGGCGCGAACACCGCTCGGCGCTGCAGTTTCGCGCCGGGCGGGAATAGACTTCTCCCCGGGCTGTTACCGACAAAGCAAGAGTCCACTCGAGCCAGGAGGATCACCATTGCTCGCAACCCGCCTCGCCCTTATCGCCGTTGCTTGCGTCGCCACGCTGCCGGCGAGCGCGCAGCTCCTTCAGCGCAAGGACCTGAGCTATCCGATCGCGCTGACGATCGCGCAGGCGGCGCTGGATGACTGCAAGGGGCGCGGCTACGCCACCTCGGTCGTCGTGGTCGACCGCGGCGGCAATACCGTGGTCGCGCTGCGCGCCGACAACGCGAGCGCGCACACTATGGAAAACGCGCGTCGCAAGGCCTACACCGCCATGACCTTCAAGATGACGACGGCGGATTTCATCAAGGAGATGGCGACGCGGCCGGTGCGGCGCGAGCAGACGACGCTGCCGAACGTGATCGCCATCGACGGCGGCGTGCCGATCAAGGTCGGCAACGACGTGGTGGGAGGCGTCGGGCTCTCCGGCTCGCCCGGTCTCGACGAGCAGTGCGTCATGGCGGGCATGAACAAGGTGAAAGATCAGCTGCAGTGACTCGTTGAAGGCAACCCCCGGGTCGCCGCCCATGATGAAGCGTGAAACATTCACCATCGCCAACATTTACGTGCCGGTGAAGCGGCGGGCCACATACGATCCGAAGAAGGCGGAGCAAATCGCCGAGAGCATTTTGCAGGTTGGCCTGCAAAGCCCGATCCTGGTGCGGCAGGACGGGGAACGCTTCGTGCTGGTGGAAGGGCTGCATCGGCTGGAAGCGTGCAAGCAGCTGGGCGAGGAAACGATCGCCGGATATCTCGTGCAGGTTCGCCGGCATTAGCGGCTGTTCGTGTGGGATGGATTGCACCGCAACTCGGGCTTGCCCGAGTTGCGCATTATTAAGCGCCGCAAGTCGGGTAAACCTGACTTGCGGTGTCAAGCTCGGCAATGACGAATGCGGGCGGCGGCACTAGTTCGCGCCAAGCAGGCGCCTGATCATCGGCGTCCAGCGGTCGATCTCGCTCTGCATGAAGCGGGTCAGCTCGGCCGGACTCATCGCTTTGGTTTCGATCGCGTCTTGCTCGATATGGCGTTTGAGCTGCGGCTGCTCCAATGCATTGACGACCTCGCGGTTGACGCTCTCGACAATATCGGGAGCAACGCCCGCAGGGCCCGAGAGCGAATTCCACGTCGTCGCCACGAAATCGGGGTGCCCCAGTTCGCGCAACGTCGGCACCTCCGCACGGTATGGGAGCCGCTGCCCCGAAGTGGTGGCGAGCGCCAGCAGCCGGCCCGCGCGCACGTGCTCGGCCGCGATCGACCACGTGAGCATGCCGACTTTCACGTGACCGGCGACGAGATCGAGCACCGCCTGTGCGCCGCCCTTGTAGGCGACGTGCACCAGCTTGATCTTTTCCTTTGCCGCCAGGAACTCGGCGATCCAATTGCCCATGGTGCCGAACCCGGCCGACACGTATTCGATGCCTTTGGCCTCGCGCGCCAGCGCGAGAAAATCTTGGTAGGTCGTCACGCCGAGCGAGGGATGTGCAAGGAGCACGTTGGGCGTTCCGCCGAAATACGCGATATGGGTGAAGTCGCGCATGGGATCGAAACCAACGTTCTTGTTCATCGCCGGTCCGAGCACGTGCGTGGGGACGCCCGACACCATCAGCGTGAGGCCGTCGGGCTCCGCCCGCGCGACCGCCTCGGTACCGAGAAGTCCACCGCCGCCGACCCGGTTCTCGACGTAGAACGGCTTGCCGAAGACGGCGCCGAGCGCCTCGGCATAGAGCCGCCCGATCGTGTCGGCCGCGCCGCCCGCGGCGAACGGCACGATGAGCCGCACCGGCTTGCTCGGCCACTCTGCGGCAAGCGCGCTGGACAACACGATGGCGCCGGCAGCGGCGAAAACGACTATTGGGCTCCTCAGCATGAGGCCGACAGACACCGGCGTCATTTCAGCTCCGGCTTATAGAGAATATCCAACATCCCTTGCGCCTCCCCCACCGTCATTGCCGACGTGATGTATTTGAACTCGAGCGCCTGTTTCAGCGTCACATCGAGTCCCTTCACCTCGGTGAGCTGCAAGGCTTCTTTCGGAAAGAACTCGTCGCGTGTCTGCCGCGCCAACGCGCGCGATACTTTCGCGATCTCGGCGTAATGGTCGATGGCCTCGGGATCGGAATAGGCCCAGTCGATCGCCCGGCTCAGGGCCTTGATGAAGCGCACGAACGCATCGCGCCGCTCCTTAAGCGCATTGGCATTGGCAACGTTCACGCGAATCGTCTGCTGCGTCAGCGCCGGCACGTCGCTCCCGCGCGCAATGATGACGAGCTTGCCGTCGGAGAGCTGCTGCAGCACGAAAGGCGGCACCGACCAGCCGACGTCGATCTGGCCGGACATCACCTGGGTGAGGGTGGCGGGCGCACCGCCGGTGGCGACGAGCTTGGGCGCAACCTTCGCCTGGTTCACCAGCTGCAGCAGGATGAGGTTGGTCGAGGAGCCGGGCGAGGAATACGCCACCGTCTTGCCGTCGGTCTCGGCAAGCCGCCTGATTCCGCTCTCCGGCCGGGCATACCAGAACGCCTCGGCGGCGCCGGTCGCCTCGGCGCTGATGATCTTCACCGGCATGCCCTTGGCGTAGGCGGCGACCACGCCGAGGATGCCGTTGGTCATCGCTATGTCGATGCTGCCGGCAATCACCGGCGTAAGCGTCGAGGCGCCGCCCTCGGTGTAGAGAATGTCGATGTCGAGGCCAACCTCCCGGAAGTAGCCCTGCTTGAGGCCCACCTCGATGAAGGTGCTGTTCCAGAAGCCGCGCTGGGCAACCGCGACCTTCAGCGTCTCAGCAGCGGCGGTTTGTGCAACTGCAATTGCAATCAGCCCGCTGAGCAAAGCAGATAGCTTACTCACGACGTTCTCCACAAATTCGTTGGCGCAACAGAGACCACCCGCGGCCCGCGGGCCAGATCTCGCCCCGGCTCAATCCTCCTTGATATTCTTCTCGCGCACGATGCGGCCCCAGCGCGCCAGCTCATCGCTTAATATTTTTCCGAATTCGGCGCTCGCGGTCGGCGCCGGCACGGCGCCGGACTGCAAGAGCTTCTCGCGCACGTCAGGGGTTTCGAGCACGGCGACCACTGCGTCGTGCAATTTCGCCACGACGGCCGACGGCGTCTTCGCCGGAGCCAACAATCCGTACCAGTTGTCGGCGACGGTATCGGGGAAACCCTGCTCGGGGAGCGTGGCGACGTCGGGCAACAGCGGGTTGCGGCTGGCGGAGGCGGCGCCGATCGGCTTGAGCTTGCCGGCGCGAATATGCGGCAGCAGCACCGGCGTATCGGCGAACAGCGCGGTGACCTGCCCGCCGAGAAGATCCGTCAAGGCCGGCGCGGCGCCGCGATAGGGCACGTGCAAAAACTTCACGTGCGCAGCCGATTGATAGAGCTCGAGCGCGAGATGTGTCGTGCTACCCGAACCGGTCGAGGCGAACGGGATCGCCCCAGGCTTCTCCGCGGCCAGCGCGGCCAGCTCCTTGGCCGAATTGACCGCCGCCTCCGGTTTCACCACCAGGATCGTGGTGGGACGCACCACCAGCGTGATTGGCGCGAAATCGCGCAGCGTATCGTAGGGAGGCTTGCTCAGATGCGGCGTGATGGCGACCGCGCCGACGGTCGTGAGAAAGAGGAGATGCCCGTCTGCCTCTCCTTTTGCGACGTAATCGGCGCCGATGGCACCGTTGGCGCCCGGCTTGTTCTCAACGATCACGTTCTGCCCGATGAGCGGCTTGAGCCGCTCGGCAATGAGACGGGCGACGAAGTCGGTCGGTCCGCCGGCGGGAAACGCGACGACCACGCGCACGACGCGGGAGGGAAAGTCCTCCGCGCGAGCCTGCGCAGCCGCGAGGCAGGATAGCGCCGCGAGCGCTAGGACTATCTTCGACCGCACCGGAAATCGCATATCAATCTCCCATGGCTCGAGCGAGGCGAGGCATTGCAGGACGTGAACGAGGCAAGGGCGCCACGCTCCCTCAATCCAATACGCATAACACGGCCAAAAGGCGCGCGTCCCAGCAGCGCAGCCTGGAACGAAGCGCGCATCACGATTCATATCTCTGGATGTGCCGATCCGCCTCGCCGCATTGTGCCGCTTTGACAATGCGCGAATGCCCGCTACATTGCACGAATCGTCAACAACGGAAAGGAGGTGATCCAGTGTCTCATTGTCTATCGCCGCGATTGCCGGCACCCGTGAGCTGGATCCTTCCCGCAATGGGGGTCCACGCAATCTGACGCGTCGTGCACGCGACGCGCTACGGGATCAGCCGGATCACGGCTCGACAATGGAAGGGCTGCCCGCAAGGGCAGCCCTTCTTCACTTTCGCGACCGGGTGTGAGGCACCTCACTCACGCGGCCACACGGCAGCGCTAGCGTGCTTCCCGTGCCCGAGTGCGCTGCCTCGAATGATTAAGGCGCCCACCCGGCAACCGCGGGAGGGCCGAAATGAGGCAATGGCCCCGAGCTCGGTTGCTCGCGCCGGTCTTGGTGGGGGTCGCCCTATGCGCGGGCAACGCCATGGCTCAAGAGCATCTCCTCGCGCGCTCGCCCGCACCCCATGCCAGCGTTGCAATCGAGCTTCCGATTTGGAGAACAATAAGCCTCGGCACCGCCAAGGGCGTGAATGCATATCGCAACGCGCTGGACGCTGAGGGAATCAAGATTGGCGATTCGGCCGACGAAATTCTTGGCCAACTGGCGTTCTTCTACGCACGCGCGCCAAAGCAGGTGGAGCTCGTTGTTCTGTCTGCTGCAGAGCTTGGCGTGGAAGCGGATGCTGCGTCCCACGCGGAGGTCTACCGGCGCGCAAAGCAGATGGGTCTCGAGCTGTGTCCCGCCGAAGTCGGACCGCAATTGCGGCTCGAGTACCGCAATCAGCCACTCGGAGAAGCGCTCGCTATCGCAATGGAGCCGGTCTCGACCTATGCCGGCGAGCCCACAATCTTGGCCCTGGTGAACTTCGGGACCGGTCTCGCGCTCATAGGCGCCGATGGGCGATTGGATTCCATGGTGCCGCGCGCGCGTCGCTTCATGTTTGCCCTTCCGGCGCGCGAGCGCTTGGAGGCCGGGCCGTCAGTGATCGGGATCGTCCCGAACTGAACGGCGCATCGCAAACCGATGCGAGCCGATCTCAGGGCACCGGTTGCGCTCCTGCCATAGGTTGCCTCTCGTTGTTTGCTGGGCTCTTATCCTCACCTGGCACCCTGCGCCCGGCATCGCCTCGGCTGCCGATCGCGAACGGCCGCGGTGCACGGAGGGAGGACATCCATGCCGACGAGACGCGTGCTCGTTCTCGCCATCGCGGTACTTGGCTTCGCGGTCATCGGCGGGAACGAAGCGACGGCGCAGACCTATCCGTCGCGGCCCATCACGATTATCGTGCCGTTCGCCGCCGGCGGGACGACCGATGTCATTGCCCGCATCCTCGGCGAGCACATGTCGCGCACGCTCGGGCAGCAGCTCATCGTCGAGAATGTCGTCGGTGCGGGCGGCACCACTGGGTCCGTGCGGGCGATGCGCGCGAGCCCCGATGGCTACACCGTTGAATTGGGCAATATGGGAACGCACGCGGCGTCCGTCGCGCTCTATCCCAGCCTCGCTTACAACCCGGAAGCCGATTTCGCGCCGATCGGCATGGTCGCCGGCCTCCCCGTCGTGATCGTGGGAAAAAAGGAGCTTCCGCCGAACGACCTGAAGGAATTCGCAAGCTACGTGAAAGCGAACGCCGAGAGCTTGAACATGGCGCATGCCGGCGTCGGCTCGATCACGCATTTCACCTGCTTGCTGCTCAACTCGATCCTCGGCGCTAAACCGACGCTGGTGCCTTTCAATGGCGCCGCCCCCGCCATTACCGCGCTGATCGCCGGCCAGGTCGATTACATGTGCAATGTCACCCCCGACGTGGTCCAGCACGTTCGCGCCGGCGCATTCAAGGCCTATGCAATCGGGAGCAGCACGCGCAATGCGGCACTGCCGGAGCTGCCGACATCGACGGAAGCCGGGCTTGCGCAATTCCAGGCGTCGGCCTGGAACGCGTTGTTTGCGCCCAAAGGAACACCCAAGCCAATCGTCGATGCGCTGAGCGCCGCGCTGGACAAGGCGCTCGATGACGCGGCCACGCAAAAGCGCCTGCTCGAGCTCGGCAGCGAAATTCCGGAAAAACCTCGGCGCGGCCAGCAGCCCCTCGCCGCGCTGGTCAAAGACGAAATCGCGCGTTGGACGCCAATCATCAAGGCGGCGGCGGTCAAATCGGAGTAGGCGTCGCGTGTTGCGAATCTGGTGTCAATGAACGTGCGGCAAGCTCGGTGCGCTCCCTCTCCCCGTTTGGGGGAGAGGGATGGGGTGAGGGGGTTACCGGCGGTGCAGATGGACCCGAACCCCCTCACCCATTTCTTGGTGTTGAAAACGCGGAGCAGCCCTCTCCCCGACGGGGAGAGGGCGCAAAGGCGACAGTGCGCCCGCGGACATCATGCAGTAGATGTAAATGTCGGTTGCCGCTCGCAGCTTTGGTGAGGGAGAGCAGAATGAAACTTCCGCGCCGTCGTTTTCTGCATCTGGCCACCGGCGTCTGCGCTCTCTCGGCGCTATCGCTGACCGCCAGGGCACAACACTATCCGACGCGGCCAATACGCCTCGTGGTTCCATTTCCTCCGGGCGGAGCCTTCGACACGGTTGGCCGCCCGTGGGCCGAGCAGATGAAATCCCGACTGGGCACGGTCGTCATCGAGAATATCGGTGGTGGCGGCGGTTCGGTCGGCGCGGCGCAGGCCTCGCGCTCGCGGCCCGATGGCTACACGCTGCTGCTTGGCGGCGCGACCACGCATATTACGGAAGCGCTGCTCAAGAACCGGCCGCAGTTCGATCCGCTCAAGGAGCTCGAGCCGATCTCCGGCATCGCGATTACCGCCTTTGCGCTGGCGGTGCATCCGTCCGTGCCGGTGAACGATCTCAGCAAGCTGATCGCCTATGCCAAGGCCAATCCAGGCAAGCTGTCCTATGGCACCGCCGGTACGGGCTCCTTGAACCACCTCACCGCCGAAGCCTTCAAACTGAAGGTGGGTTTGCCAGATCTCATCCACGTGCCCTACCGCGGCGCGGGGCCGGCGATCGCCGACATTCTCGCCGGACAGATTCCCATGATCGTGCCCGCCATGACCAACCTGGTGCTCGAGCTGCACCGCGCCGGCAAGCTCAGGGTGCTTGCGGTGACCCATGGTACGCGGCTCGCCGCTGCGCCCGAGCTTCCCACCGCGGTCGAGCAGGGTCTCACTGATCTGGTAACGCCGAATTTCATCGGCGTGTTCGCGCCCGCGGGGACGCCCAACGCCATCATCGACCAGATCGCGAAAGCGAATCTCGCGCTGCTCGCCGACGAGGACTATC
>Ga0126381_100010097_pt1 | contig 10611 bp, 10 predicted proteins | sample PanSoiMetPlot_28_FD_96465 | JGI IMG/M metagenome (GOLD analysis project Ga0126381, IMG submission 96465) | Tropical forest soil microbial communities from Panama - MetaG Plot_28 | ecosystem: Environmental > Terrestrial > Soil > Tropical forest > Bulk soil | place: Panama | collected 2016-02-17
CGACGCAGCAGGCGCAGAAGGTTTTGCTCGGGCGGCGGGGCCGTGCTATCGGTTTGCTGCTCAGCTACTCGATAACCGGCCCGGTTGCCGCCTGCCCGCGGCACCGGGTTCTCCATTTTCAGGCCGCTTGAGATTGCTCAAGCTGCCGCTCGACGTACGCTTTGATAGAGCGTGTCGTAATCCTTCTTGAGGCGCCGTCGCGGTACGATTCCAAATCGCCGGCGCCAATCAAGGAATACAAGCGCGTCAACCCGCAACTGAGCATCCGACAAGCCGCGCGTGGAGAAACCACAAGCGGCTCGTCTACAACAACATCGCCGTCCCGAAAACTCACTGTCTCGCTCCGTGTTGAGTAAGAACACGGGCGAATGGTGGCGCAAGACTTGTGAATGACCTAATTCGTCAAATCGGCAGCCGAATTATTTTCCTGCCGAATTTGGCGGGCGCCCCGAACGCGCTTTTACAAATTCGCGCCGCCAGTCGGTTATGTTTGCCCGCGATACGCCGTTCTCATGGGCCCACTCGCGGTCCCCTTGCACCCCACCCTTCGTCGTCTGAATTGGTGGAATGCGGCCAGCCTTTTCATGCTTCGCGACCCGGCGCTTGTAATCGCGCTTGGACGCGGAGACCCGTCTAGTGTCGCTGGCTATGCGCTCGCGATCCTGATCTGCGGGGATACCGCCAATCGGATAGCCGGCCGCTTCGGCTGCATCGATGAAGCTCTTCCGCTCCACCCGGACCTCATGGAAACGCTCGCTTTCTTGATAGAGCGGTCCTGTGAGCCCTACAGCCGCAAGTTCGGCCCTAACGTGGCACACGCCCTCAGTTTCCGAAGTGCGGAGCAGAAGCCAGTCTCGTGCCCAAGAAGCGATGGCAAATGTGATGGTGTTCGAAAGAAGTGAATCGATCGATATGTCAAACAATCTCCAGCGTGTCTCAAAGTACGGCCGAAAGGTCGCTCGGCGCGCCTGCTTCAGTAGGGCTTCGATCGGCTCAGCACCAAAACAGCCATCGCGCTTCCCAACAATGCGGACTTGGCCGCCGGCTAGGATGTCGTCGAATCCTGGCCGGTAGGATGATGAGTGGAACAGATTGGCCGCTTCGTTGAGCAACAGCCAGCGAGCTTCCCTGCTCATTGGGTTGGCGCCTCCGCTGGCGCTCCGCAAGGTAGTCGCGGCGGCAACTCGGTGCGGTACCGAGCGTTCGGGAGCTACCCTATCCGCCGCGAGCCGAAATTTTACGCGACGCCGCGCATTTCGACCACATTGGCTGCGCCGCCCGCCTCGCCGACGACAAAGGCGACGCGATCGGCCCAGGCGTCGAGCGCCGACCGCTTGCGGTCACGGTAGTCGTGGCGGTTGTAGGTGCCGGCGAGCGTCGCCTTGGCATGGTTCAGCACGCGGTCGATGGTATCCTGCGGCACGTGCAGCGCGGCCATGCCGGTCGACGCGGTGCGCCGGAAATCATGGAACGTCCAGCCGGTGACGCCAGACTCGCGATCGAGGATCGCCTTCAGCCGCTTCTGCCCGGCATAGGGCTTCGTGCCGTCCACCGAGAACACCGCCGTCCCGCGCCGCCGCAGTGCGCTGAGCAGATCGATCATTGCGGGCGATAGCGGAATTTCATGGTCGCGCTTGCCCTTGTTGCGTCCCGCCGGCAGCGTCCACAGCGCATGACTTAGATCGACCTCGCTCCATGCCATGCAGCGCACCTCGTCGCGGCGCTGGCCCGTCAATATCCATCCCTTGACCAGCGACCGGCTCGGTTCCGGCAGGCTGTCGGCGGCGGCCCAGATCGCCCGCAATTCATCGTCATTCAGCACGCGGTCGCGTGTCGTTTCGATCTTCCGCTTCCTGACCGCAGCGGCGGGATTGACGTCGAGATATTCGCGTTCGATAGCCCAATTGAGCGCAGCGAGGATCTGGCTGCGCACCCGGTTGACCTGGGCGCCAAGTCCCTTTTCGTTTTGCAGGTCGTCCAGCAGCTCCACAATGTCGCCGCGGCGCAGCTCCACGAGCGCCCTCCTGCCGAGCGTCGGTTTAACGTGTGACTCGAACATACGCTCGGTAAGTGTCCATCGCCGCTGATTGGGCTTGCAGTAGCGCTCCACGTATTCGTCGATCAGATCGCCCAGCGTCCGAGGCCGGTTGGCCGACCGACGCCGCTCCTCGCGGTCGCGCGTTTCCTGAGCCGGCAGATCGATCCCCTTTGCCGCAGCGGCGGCGATGTCTCTGGTGCGCTGCCGTGCGTCGGAGAGCGTCAGGGCGGGATATGTGCCATAGGTTTCGCGTTGCCGCTCGCCGCCCTTGGGCTTGTAGCGGATCGACCAGGATTTTCGCCCGTCGGGTGATACGCGGAGCTCAAGCCCTGCCGCGATTTCATCGATGTAGACCGCGCGGCCGGTTGCCGGCGCAGCGACGCTTTCCAGGAACCGATCGGTCAGCCGCTTTTTCATGTCCCGTCCCTTGTCTGTAGGGTCCCAATTTCGGGACCCCAGAGCTTCTGGGGTCCCACGGGGGTCCCAGAAAACGCCGGCTTGCAGCGAACGCTCGCGAAAGCCTGCGAAGCGATACTCTGCTAAAATGTGAGGGTATACAAGGCTTTTTACCGCAGGGGCGATCAGCAGCGAAAGCCTGCGAAGGGTCCGACTTACGTCTCCTAGACGTGAAGCCTCCCTGTTCAAACTTGGCCGGAACTTCGTGTTCCGGCCATTCTTCTTTTCGCCGCCCGAATACTTGCGCTACTCGGCAGCCTGGTCGGCGCCTTGATCGATGATGGTGACTCGCACGGCCTCGAGCGGATCGTCGGCGACCGGCGACACGCATAGCTCGCCATTGCGCTTCGGCCCGACCACGCCGCCTTCGAAGAACGAGCCTTCATAGGCGATCTCCAGCCGCTCGCCGAGGTCACCCGCCGGCCGCACCGCAAAACCGGTGAGCGGCAGGTTGCGGCCGCGCGTGCCGGCGTAATTGCCGTTGCTGACCCAGGCGGTGGCGCGGCCCTCCTGCGCGAAGACGCGGAACTCGATCGCGCTCGGCGCCAGGCCGTCGCGCGGGCGAATGCTCAGCGCCTCGATCTGCCGCTTGCTGCCGGGGTTGCCGGCCCAGCCGGGCTCGATATAGCGCCGGTCGCCCAGCCCCATGATGTGGAGCAGGATTTCCGCGCCGACATCGTGCGGGCCGGCTTCCGCGGCGGTCGCGGGGGCTGGTTCGGGAGCGGGCGGCGGCGAAGGCGGCGGTTCCGCCGCGGCCGGCGGCGCGGCGACCACCGGGTCGGCCGGCGGCGGCGGGTCCTCCGGCGGCGGCGGTGTCGGTTCCGGCGGCGGAGCCGCGACGACGGGTTCCGGTGGCGGCGGCTCGGGCGCTGGCTCGGGGGCCGGCGCGGGTGGTTCCGACGGCGGTGGTTCCGGCGGCGGCGCGGCAAGCACGGGCTCGGGCGGCGGGGGAGCCGGCTCGGGAGCCGGCTCCGGCGGCGGCTCGGGAGCGGGCGGCGGTGCGATCGCCTCGGGGCGCGGAACCAGACGCGGCCGGCGCTCCGAGACGGCCGGCGCAGGCGGCGCGCCCTTGATCTTTTCCTCAACGAGCCGGCGCAGATCGTCCTGGAAGCGGTCACGCAACATCGTCGCGTCGAAATTGCTGGCGCGGCGCGAGATGATTGCCTCGGCGATCTCGATCATGTCGCCGGGGATATCGTCGTCGGCCCGCTCGACGAATTCGGGCTGGACGAGCTCGTCCGCGGTGCGCAGCGTCGACATCATCAGCCCGCCGCGGCTCGGTTCGATCAGCGCCGGTCGCTCGCTATCGCCGATGCGCACGTGGCCGAGCGCGGCACGGCCGCTGCGCTGCATGGCCAGGCGCAGCGCGTGCACCGTGTCGGCCGCGAGCTGGCCGTCGGGATGGATATAGTAGGTGTCGTCGATGTGAAGGCTGTCGATCTGCTGGCGCGGCACGAACTGCTCGAGATCGATGATATTGCCGATGCCGCTGCCGAGCTTGCTGACCTCTTCATCCGTCACGGTCACATAGCGCGACTTGTCGAATTCATAGCCCTTGACGAGCGCGTCGGTGGGGACGACATCGCCGGTGCGGGCATCGACATATTGCTCGGCCACGGGGTTGCCGGTGCGCGCGCTCAGCCGGTCGAGCCTGATCCGCTGGGCGGCGCTCGTGGCCGACGAGAGATAGATCGGGCAGGACACCAGGGACAGGCGCAGGGACCCGTTCCACACCGCTTCAGCCATTCGCAAATCTCTCCCCGCAGATCCCACCGCGCGCGCGTTATAGCACGGCGCTTTAGCGGCGGCGCGAATCCAGATTAACGTCGTGCCGATTCACCCACAAGCCTTTGCCAGTCAATGCTATTTCCAAGCTTTAGCGGGACCCCGGCGGGGGGCATGGGGTATTTCAATCCGCTCGCGCAATTGAAGAGAACGACCCGCTCGCCAGCACCGACGCGGCCGTCGGCGAGCGCTTGGCGGTAGGCGGCAAAGGTCGCGGCACCCTCGGGGCACAGCAGCATACCTTCGGCGCGGCCGACCTCCTCCCATGCCGCCTGGGTCGCATCGTCGTCAACGGCGATCGCAAACCCGCCGCTTTCGCGCACCGCGCGCAGGATCAGGAAGTCGCCAACCGCGACCGGAACCCGGATACCGGCGGCGAAAGTGTGCGCGTCCTGCCAGCGCGGGGCATGCTCGACCCCATCCTCCCAGGCCTTGACCATCGGCGCGCAGCCGGTGGCCTGCACCGCGACCATGCGGGGCCGCTTCCGGCCGATCCAGCCGAGCTTTTCCAGCTCGTCGAACGCCTTCCACATGCCGATCAGGCCGGTGCCGCCGCCGGTCGGGTAAAAGATCACATCGGGCAGCTCCCAGGCGAGTTGCTCGGCCAGTTCGAGCCCCATCGTCTTCTTACCCTCGATGCGGTAGGGCTCGCGCAGGGTCGAGCAATTGAACCAGCCGAGCGCCTTCTCGCCCTCTGCGACGAGCCGGCCGCAATCATCGATCAGCCCGTCGACGAGAAAGACCTCGGCGCCCTGCATCGCGATCTCGCGGACGTTTACCGCCGGCGTGTCGTCCGGGCAGAACACATAGGCCTTCATCCCGGCGCGGGCGCAATAAGCCGCCATCGCCGCGCCGGCGTTGCCGTTGGTCGGCATCGCCATGGTGGTGATGCCGAGTTCCTTGGCCATCGACACCGCCATCACCAGCCCGCGCGCCTTGAATGAGCCGGTCGGCAGGCGGCCCTCGTCCTTGACGAGGATTTCGCCGCCTTTGGCGATCTGCCCGGCGAGGCGCGGCAGCGAGACGATCGGCGTCACGATCTCACCCAGGGAGACGATATTCTCCGCCCGCCGCACCGGGAGCATCTCGCGGTAGCGCCACATCGTCTGCGGCCGCGCCGCCAGCATCTCCTTGCTGAGCGCCCGGCGCATCCCGTCGAGGTCATAGCGCACGAGAAGCGGGCGCCCCGCCTTCGACAGACCCTGGACGACATCGGCCGCGTAACGCTCGCCGGTCAGTCCGCATTCGAGATGGGTGACAAACGTCGGCAGATCGCCGCCGGTCCATTCAATTCCAGGCATTCCCTTGCTCCGGCACCGCCGTTTGTTTTCACGGCTATTTACAGCAGATCGGCCGTGGCGGAGAACTCCGCCATCTCGTCGCAGCACGATTTCGACGAGGCGGCCGGATCGCTTCAGTTCAGTTTCGCCCCGAGCCGCGCGAGCGGCCAATAGACAATGTAGGCGCGGCCGATCAGCTTTGCCGCCGGGACGTAGCCGAATTCCGACAGCGCGCGGCTGTCGAGCGAATTGCTGCGATTATCGCCGAGCGTGAAGTAATTGCCGGCTGGGACAGTATAGGCCGGCGTGTTGTCGAGCGGACCGCCATCGCCGACCTGGAGGATGCGGTAGGAGGCGCCGCCGGGCAGGGTCTCGACATATTGGTGCATCGCCACCGTCGATCCCTCGAACTGGGTCGGGTAATCCTCGATCGCTTTGCGCGGCACCGCGGTGCCGTTGAGGTAGAGCACGCCGCCGCGCATCTGCACGCTGTCGCCGGGCAGCCCGACGATGCGCTTCACGTAAACCGTCCCGTTGTCGGCGGCCAACCTGAATACGGCCATCTCGCCGCGCTGGGGCGGGTGGTGGTGGAAATAGCCGGGCTCGGCGAAAAAGCGATCGCCGACGAGCAGCGTCGGTACGTTCGATGCCGAGGGCGCGTAGTAGCTCTTGATCCACGGCGGCGAGGCGGCAAGGTTGAGCGCCGGTAACGCAATCACCATCAGCCCATAGAGCCAGACGCGCTGATAGCGTCGGAGCGGGGTCGGCGCGACGCGGCGCGCGTGGATGAAGGCGTGCACCGCCGCGGCGATCTGCAACAGAAGCGCCCCCAAAGTGAGCGCGACGAGCAGGCCCAGCGCGGGCAGATCCGGAGGAAAATTCGGCAGACCGAAGAAGAAGCCGAGGTTGAGGACGGCAAAGACCGCAAACCAAACGATCGCCGTGTGCGGCTCGCCGTTGTAGAGCTGCCCGGCGCCGGGAGCGAAAAATCCCAACAGCGCGGCGAGCCAGGCCCGCCGCTGGCGCGGCAGCGGTGCCGCGCCCGTGGCCGCGAGGGTTTCCGGCTCAGTCACGGGACGCGACGGCTAAAGCACCGCCTCGGCGACGACGCGCATCGCCTCCGCGTCGGCGCCGGCAAGCACCAGCGAGCCGACCCAGCTTTCCTCGGCGAGCTCCTGCCACGCCTGAAGCCGCTCCTTGATGCGCGCCGGCGGGCCGACGAGCGAAATCTCGTCGATCAACGCGTCGGGCACCGCGGCGGCGGCCTCGTTGCGCCGGCCGGCGAGGAAATGATCCTGGATCGCCGCGGCGGCCGCCTCGTACCCCATCCGGCGGCACAAATCGTTATAGAAATTGCAACCGCGCGCGCCCATGCCGCCGATATAGAGCGCGAGCCCCGGCCGGAGCCGGTCGCGGCACGCCGCGACATCGTCGCCGAGCGCGATCCGGACATAAGGCGCCAGGTCGAAATCGAAGAAATTCTGCGGCTTGCCGGCCTTGGCGCGGCCTTCGAGGATCGGCTCGATGATCACGTTGGGCTTGTCGGGCGACATGAAGAACGGCAGCGCGCCGTCGGCGACCTCGCCGGCGGTGCGCAGGCCGGCGGGCGAGATCGGCGCGGTATAGATCTTGAGGCTCGGGTCGCCCTGGCCGATGCTGCGCAGCGGCTTGCCGAGCCCGGTAGCACCCGGCCCGGTATAGGGGATGTCGTAATGCTCGCCGTGATGCTCGAGCGGCGCCTTGCGCTCGAAAATCTGGCGGATGATGGCGATGTACTCGCGGGTACGGGCCTGCGGCCGGCCAAACGGCACGCCGTGCCAGCCCTCGACGACCTGCGGGCCGGACGGGCCGATGCCGCAGAGAAAGCGGTTGCCCGAGAGCGCCTGCAGCGACAGCGCGGTCATCGCCGCGCAGGCCGGGGTGCGCGCCGGCATCTGCATGATGCTGGTGCCGGCCTGGATACGGCTGGTGCGCGCCAGCACCCAGGTGATCGGCGTGACCGCGTCGGTGCCGTAGGCCTCGCCCGCCTATACTGCCGAGAAGCCGAGCCGCTCGGCTTCCCACACCAGATCCATGCCGATCCCGCCGTCGTTGGGCGAGAAGCGCAGCGTCATCGCCAGCTTCATGCGAGGAACTCCGCGCCGGCCTTGGCGATGCGCTCGACCGAATTGAGCCAGTCGCCGAGCTCGCGATCGAACGGCTCGATCATCACGTGACCGACGCCGACCGCGGCAAACCCCTGCAGCCGCTCGCGCAGCGCGCCTTCGTCGCGGCCGTCCCAGGCGGCGCGCAGCGAGATCGCGAATTCCGGCTCGGGCCGCGCGGCGCGCAGCCGGGCGACGAGCGGCGCCGCCTGCTCGGGCGTGGCGCGCGAGCCGTGCCAGCCGTCGAGCCGCGCCGCACGCCGCAGCGCCGGCTCGGAGGTGCCGCCGATCCAGATCGGGATCGGCTTTTCCGGCTTTGGCATCATCCGCATGTGATCGATCACCGCCGGGATCCACTTCGCCTGGAAGCTGACCGGATCATCGCTCCACACCGCGCGCATCATCGCGATGCCCTCGTCGGTGCGGCGGCCGCGCTCGTTGAACGGCACGCCGAGCGCGGCGAATTCCTCCTCCATCCAGCCGACCCCGGCGCCGAGGATCAGCCGCCCCTGCGACAGGTTCTGCAGCGTCGCCAGCTCCTTGGCGAGCGGCAGCGGGTGGCGCATCGGCAGCACCAAGACGCTGGTGCCGAGCCCGACCCGCCGGGTAGCGGCCGCCGCCCAGGTCAAGGTCAGGACGGGATCGTAGAAATTGGGTGACGGCGGATACATCGCGCCGGCCGGCACGATGATGTGCTCGCTGGTCCAGACATCGGCGTAGCCAAGCTCCTCCGCCTGGATCGCGGCGCGGCGAATGCCGTCGGGCGAGGCCTTTCGCCCGATCTGAGGCAGATGAATCCCAAGCCGCATTCCCCTCCCCTTCGCGGTCGGCGTCCTGCGGCAAAGTGAGCCGCCGCGCCGCCGCTGGCAAGATTTTGCCGCGGCTGGCACGGCGCGCCATGGTACGGTCGCTGACGGCGCGGGTTGCCCGCCGTCTCGGGCGCCGCACCCGTCAGGGGGAGACAGATATGAAGCCTTTGGCTTTGCTTGCCGTTGTTCTGATGTGGCTGACCCTGGGAACCGTCCTCAGCGCGTGCTCCGGCGACGAGGTCGGCGGCGATTATTACGAGAACGAACTGCATGGCGGCTACCCCGGCCCGGCCACGCGCAGCCCGCGGAACGACCGCTAGGTCTAAAAGCAAGCGCCCCGCGCGCCCGGGTTGGGCGGCGGGGCATCGGCGCGTGACGCTCCCTGTTCGGCAGCCGCGTGGTGTAACTCTCGTCGGCTTGCAACGGCATTTTAGCATAGCCATGCGGATTTGGAAGGGGTGATCTGCCATTACAGCGGGGATGAACGTCTCCGACACGTTGCGCAACCGCCGGCGCCCTCCCGCCGCTGCGCCGGGCCGGGCGGCCGAGCGGGTGCGCTGACGCCGCGTTGACCGCTGTCCAAGGCGGTGCTTTCCTCGCCGCGAACGGGAGGACGCGATGATCATCGACTGCCACGGCCACTACACCACCTCGCCGCGTCAGCACGAGGGCTGGCGTACCCAGCAGATCGAGGCGCACACGGCGGGAAAACCGCCGCCGCCGCGCCCGGCGATCAGCGACGACGAAATCCGCGAAACGATCACGGGCGGTCAGCTCAAGCTGCAGCGCGAGCGCGGCACCGACCTGACGATGTTCTCGCCGCGGGCCGCCGGCATGGGCCACCATCTCGGCGACGCCGCGACGAGCGAAGCCTGGGCCAGCGCCTGCAACGAGCTGATCTGGCGCGTCTGCGCGCTGTTCCCGAAAAACTTTGTCGGTGTCGGGATGTTGCCGCAGAGCGCGCGCGTCTCGCCCCGTAATTGCCTCGCCGAGATCGACCGCTGTGTCAACCAATACGGGTTTGTCGGGATCAATCTCAACCCCGACCCGTCGGGCGGCCACTGGCAGGACCCGCCGCTCGGCGACCGCTACTGGTACCCGGTCTACGAGAAGATGGTCGAATACGACATCCCGGCGATGGTGCATGTCAGCGCCGCGTGCAACCCGGCGTTCCACACCACCGGGTCGCACTACCTGAGCGGCGACACCACCGGCTTCAACCAACTGATGACGTCGCAGGTGTTCAAGGATTTTCCGGCGATCAAGTTCATCATCCCGCACGGCGGCGGCGCGGTGCCGTATCACTGGGGGCGCTATCGCGGCCTCGCGCAGGACGCCAAGCTCGGCCTCTTGTCGGAGATCATGCTGCAGAACGTCTTCTTCGATACCTGCGTCTACCACCTGCCCGGCCAGGAATTGCTCGCCAAGGTGATCCCCACCGACAACATCCTCTTCGCCTCGGAGATGATCGGCGCGGTGCGCGGCATCGACCCCGAAACCGGACACCATTACGACGACACCAAGCGCTATATCGACCAGCTCCCGCTGTCCGCGGCCGACAAGGCGAAGATCTTCGAGCGCAACGCTCGCCGGGTCTACAGTCGCCTGTCGGCGCAGATCGCGAAGCAGGCGGCGGGGTAGCCGCCGCCCCCTTCCGTCGTCATTCCGGGGCGACCCGCTGGGTCGAACCCGGAACCCTTGATCACGGACGGTGCCAGGTTGGTAAGGCTCCGTGTTCATGGGTTCCCGCTTTCGCGGGAATGACGAATGAGAGGAGCCGGTCCAACCCGATCGGATGCCGCTCTGGTCTAGCCCTTGAGTCGCGGGCAATCCGTTCCTATTTTGTTCGAACGAACGAGACATCCGAGCCGAGCTGTTGATAGGGCGGCCAGCGGTGGCGCGGACAACCTTGCTGTTACCGGCCGGCCGTTACCGGCGCCGGTAACAGGCGGATATCAGGCGGTGAACCGCCTGATAATTTCGCCGGGAACAGATGGATAACAGATGGTGGACCATCTGATAAAAGCATCGTCAGTGCTCGACGCCGGCCGTCGCGCGGAGAGCACCGGCATGGCTCCCGGCCGGCGCCGGGATGACCG
>Ga0126381_100010098_pt1 | contig 10611 bp, 13 predicted proteins | sample PanSoiMetPlot_28_FD_96465 | JGI IMG/M metagenome (GOLD analysis project Ga0126381, IMG submission 96465) | Tropical forest soil microbial communities from Panama - MetaG Plot_28 | ecosystem: Environmental > Terrestrial > Soil > Tropical forest > Bulk soil | place: Panama | collected 2016-02-17
GACGCGGTGGCCGCCTTCATCCGGCAAACCGACAACGTGAAATAGACCGCGGCCAGGAAGGAACAGGGGAAGTATCATGAAATTCGCAGCGCCTCTTTTCGCGGCCGCCGTTCTCGCCACGACCGCCTTCGCCGCGGACACGCAACCGCAGGAGAACGCAAAGCCGGAACTCTACGCCGGCAAGTTCTTCAAATCGGACGAAACGACGACCGGCGGCTCCGTCAACGGTGTCGCCTACCAGGCAACGGCTGGAACGCTCGTCGTTCATCCGCAGGGCTGGAACGACTCCGCCCAGAACGGCGGCTCGAAAAATCCCGATGCGAAGGGCGACGAATCCTCGGCGGAAGCGTCGATGTTCTTCGTCTACTACGCGAAAAAGGGCGCCTCGCCCGAGAACCGCCCGATCACGTTCCTCTACAATGGCGGGCCGGGTTCCGCGACTGTGTGGCTGCACATGGGCGCCTTCGGGCCCAAGCGCGTGGTGACGGCGGACGACAGCCATACGCCTGCCGCGCCCTACCAGGTGATCGACAACGAGGCGACGCTGCTCGACGCAAGCGATCTCGTCTTCATCGATGCACCGGGCACGGGCTTCAGCCGCGTCGCGGGCAAGGACAAGGACAAGGAATTCTTCGGCGTCGACCAGGATGCCCATGCCTTCGCGGAATTCATCAAGACGTTCCTTTCCAAGTACAACCGCTGGAACTCGCCCAAATATCTCTTCGGCGAGAGCTACGGCACGCCGCGCTCGGCTGTCGTGGCCAACGAACTCGAGACGCAGGACGGCGTCGATCTGAACGGCGTGATCCTTCTCTCCCAGATCCTGAACTTCACGCTTTCCGTGGATGGACCGGAGACGAACCCCGGCGTTGACCTGCCCTACCAGGTGGCGCTGCCGACCTATGCCGCGACGGCCTGGTATCATCACAAGCTGCCGGGCGAGCAACCCAAGGACCTCACGGCCTTCGTGAAGGAGGTCGAGCACTTCGCCATGACGGATTACGGCCAGGCGCTGTCGGCCGGCCTCGGCCTGTCGCCCGAGCGCCGCAAGGCCATCGCCGAGAAGCTGCACGACTATACCGGGTTACCCGTCTGGTACATCCTCAAGGCCAATCTCCGCATCGACGGCGGCGAGTTCGAGAAGACGCTACAGGACAAGAGCGGGCTGACCACGGGCCGCCTCGACACGCGCTTCTCCGGCCCGACGCTCGATCCCTTGAGCAAGACCTCGGAATACGACCCGCAATCGGCGTCGCTGCGCTCAGCGTACACCTCGGCGTTCAACGCTTATGTGCGCAACCAGCTGAACTACGGCCAGGGCAAGACCTACTTGCCGCGCGCGAACGTGTTCAGGACCTGGGACTTCAAGCACAAGCAGCCCGGCGCGCCGTTTGCCTTCCCGGGACCCACGAACGTGATGCCCGACATCGCCAATGCGATGAAGCAGAATCCGAACCTGAAGGTGATGGTCAACGGCGGCTATTTCGATCTCGCCACGCCCTACTTTGAAAGCTGGTACGAGATGCATCACCTGCCGCTGCCGGACAGCCTGACGAACAACATCGAGTATCACTACTATCAGTCCGGCCACATGGTCTATGCGCACCAGGACTCGCTGAAGCAGATGCACGACGCGGTAGCGGCGTTCATCCGCAAGACGGACAACGTCAAATAGTGGAGAGCGAAGCGCCTAGCGGTCGCGCTCGCTTCGCTGATCCATCCACGCCTGCTCCCTTCGCTGTTCCAGCCATATCGCGTTGAGGACAGCGAAGGTGACGGCGAAGCCGAGGCCGAGTACCCAGGAAAAATACCACATGGCGGCGTCCTTTCAGTAGGCGTGCCCGGAATCGCTCTCGATCTGTTTCGCGGTCACGGGCCCGCGCAGCACGTGATAGACCCACGCCGTGTACGCGATGACGATCGGCAGGAAGACCACCACCGCACCCAGCATGATCGCGAGCGTGAGTTTGCTTGATGATGCGTCCCACACCGTCAGGCTCGCGTTCGGCTCGAGCGACGACGGCAGGAGGAACGGAAACAGCGCCGCGCCGGCCGTCGCAATGGTCATCGCCGGCACCAGCGCCGAACACAGCATCGCAATTCGCGGCCGATCCCTGAGCAGCGTCGCAAGCAGCGCCCCACCCATCGCAAGCAGCGGGAAAACCCAGAGCGCCGGATGCGCGCTGTAATTGGCAAGCCAGCTCGCACCGGAATGGTCGACCATCTTGAGAAGCGGATTGGATGGCCCGTCGGGAGCGGCGGCGCTCGTGATGATGAAGCCCGGCATGCGCGCCAGCCAGAAGCCGGCCAGCACGAAGAGCACGATGTAGGCGATTGCCGCGAGCGGCATCACGGCGCGCGCGCGGGCCCGGATCGCGTCTTCCGTTTTCATGTTCAGCCACGAAGCGCCGTGCAGTACGATCATCGCGAGGCTCACCAGCCCGGCCAACAATCCGAACGGATTGAGTAGGGAAAGCAGCGTGATGTTCATGTGGAGGCGAAGGTCGCTGTCGAAGCCGAAGGGAACACCCAGGAAGAGATTTCCGAAGGCGACGCCGAAGACGAGGGACGGCACAACGCCGCCCGCCACCAGGGCCCAGTCCCAGAAGCTCCGCCATGTGGCATTTTCAATCTTGCTGCGGAACTTGAAGCCCACGGGCCGCAGGATCAACGTCGCCAGCACGAGGAACATGGCGAGGTAGAATCCGGAAAAGGCCGCCGCGTAAAGCATTGGCCAAGCGGCGAAGATCGCGCCGGCGCCCAGGATCAGCCAGACCTGGTTTCCTTCCCATACCGGACCCACCGTATTGAGCACGACGCGGCGCTCGAGATCGCTGCGTGCGACAACCGGCAGGAGCGCTGCCGTTCCGAGATCGAAGCCGTCCATCACGGCGAAACCGCCCAGCAGAACGCCGAGAAGAAGCCACCAGATGATGCGAAGCAATTCGTAGCTCATGCGCGCTACTCCGCTGCCCGGAGAACGGCGACCTTGCGCTCTTCCGGTTCCTCCGGTCCGAGCCGGACGTATTTCCTCAGCAAATAGATGTCCGCCACCAGCAGCGCCGAATAGAACACGAAGAAGCCGATCAGGCTTGCGAGCACATTTGCCGCCGCCACCGACGAGACGCCGAGTGCCGTCGGCAGGACGTCCTCGATCACCCAGGGTTGGCGGCCATATTCGGCGACGATCCAGCCGAACTCGGCGGCGATCCACGGCAGCGGCAGGCTTACGGCGGCGGCAATGAGAAAGATCCTGTAGCGATCAAGCTGCTGCGTCGCCGAAAGCCAGAATGCGGTAGAGAACAGGATGACGAACCAGAACCCCAATCCCACCATCGTACGGAAGGACCAGAACAGCACGGGCACATTCGGAATGGTCGTTTGCGCCGCGCGTGCGATGTCATCAGGCGTGGCGTTTTCGATATCGGGCCGGATCTGCTTGAGGAGCAGCGCGTAGCCCAGATTCTTCGAGTGCGCGTCGAGGGTCGCCCTGAGCTGGGGATCGTTGCGGTTCGTCTTAAGCTGTTTAAGTGCGCCGTAGGCGATCAGCCCGTCGTGGATTCGCGTCTGCGCGAGCTCAACGAGCTGATTGATGCCGGGCACGGTCCTGTCGACCGAGCGCGTGGCGATCAGGCCGAGCACCCAGGGAACCTCGATCTTAAGATGGGTCGTGTGTGTCTTGAGATCGGGGAATCCGAACGCCGTGAACGATGCAGGCGCCGGCTGCGTGTCCCACATTGCCTCGATGGCCGCGATCTTCATCTTCTGGTTGATGCCGGCCATGTAGCCGGACTCGTCGCCCAGCACGATGACCGACAGGGCGGATGCGAGGCCGAAGCTCGCGGCCACCGTCATCGAGCGCTTCGCGAATTCGACATGGCGCCGGCGCAGCAGGTAGATCGCGCTGATACCCAGCACGAAGATCGAGCCCGTGACATAGCCCGCGCTGACGGTATGGACGAACTTCGCCTGCGCCACGGGATTGAACACGACCTCCATGAAGTCCGTGACTTCCATCCGCATCGTGTCGACGTTGAAGCGCGCGCCGGTCGGGAATTGCATCCAGCCATTGGCGATGAGAATCCACAGTGCGGAAAGATTGCTGCCGAGCGCCACCGCCCAGGTCACGATCAGGTGCTGGACGCGCGAAAGCCTTTCCCAGCCGAAGAAGAACAAGCCGATAAAGGTCGCCTCGAGGAAAAATGCCATGATCCCTTCAAGGGCAAGCGGCGTCCCGAAAATGTCGCCGACATAGTGGGAGTAGTAGGCCCAGTTCGTGCCGAACTGGAATTCCATGGTGATGCCGGTCGCAACACCCATCGCAAAGTTGATACCGAACAGCACGCCCCAGAATTTCGTCATCTGCTTCCAGATCGGCAGCCCGGTCATGACGTAGACCGTCTCCATGATGCCGAGGATGACGGAGAGACCGAGCGTCAGCGGGATGAAGAGAAAGTGGTAGAGGGCGGTGACGGCGAATTGCAGGCGCGAGAGCTCGACAAGATCCATCACCGGTTCCTCGAAACGTCCGTGGTCAGGAGATGCGTGCGCATGGCGTGCCCATCAGGTTCGGTGCGCGTGATGGGTGCGAAGAAGAGCTGGTAGATCGCGACGAGTGCCAGCGCCTTTATGCACAGGAGCGCGAGGATCTCGCGACGCAGGGCACTGGGAAACATGAGCTCGACCTCAATCGGGAGTACGATTGAACGCAACGCTCTGCGCGCCGGCCGACTCAAGGCAGTTGCCGACGCGACCGGACGATATTCAATGGCCCTCTGGGCCTCAAGCAGCCACCCCACGACCATTCGACGCGCCCCATAACGCGTTTGTGCGCGCGCATATTTCTGCACCCGTCGTCGCGGCTTTGGTCCTAGAATGCAGATGGAACAGCCGTGGAGTGCGCCAAATGACGATTCGAGACCTGGAACCCGCCGAAATTGCGCGCCGGCTCGAAGACCATTCCGTCGTCCTGATCGACGTGCGCGAGCCCAACGAATATCTCGACGAAAGAATTCCCGGAGCGCTTCTCTTTCCGCTCTCGACCTTCGATCCCAAAGCCCTGCCCGACAATGCGGCGAAGCCGATTGTCTTTCACTGCGGTTCAGGCATGCGCTCTGCGAAGGCGATGGCCGCCAGCCAGGGCATCGCCTGCGAAGGTCACATGAGAGGCGGCATCAAGGCGTGGAAGGCGGCGGGGCTTCCGACTGTCACTTCCGATTGAAATCTTCGCCCTTGCCGCGGGCGCGCGCCGGGACCACATTGCCGAGGTACGGATTGTGGGAGACCGCGATGGCAGAGAAAGTCAAGAAATCCGACGCCGAATGGCGCGCGCAATTGACCCCCACGCAATATGCCGTCGCGCGACAGAAAGCGACCGAGCGCCCCTTCACCGGCGAGTACGACAAGGTCACGACACCCGGGACCTACAAATGCATCTGCTGCGGCGAGACGCTGTTCGAGTCCGATGACAAGTTCGACGCCGGCTGCGGCTGGCCGAGTTTTTCGAAGCCGAGCGAAGGCGCGCCTGTCGCCGAAGAAGTCGACCGAAGCCACGGCATGGTGCGCATGGAAGTCCTGTGCGCCAAATGCGACGCGCATCTGGGACATGTCTTCAATGACGGACCCGGGCCCACGGGGCTGCGCTACTGCATCAATTCGGCGTCGCTGAAACTCGATCCCAAGAAATAGTTCACGCCGGCCGCGGAATTGCGCCCGCAATCGCTTCCGCCTTTGCGAAAAGCACGGGGTCGATCTTGAGGCCAGACGCGCCGGCGTTCTCCTCAAGCTGCTCCGGCCTGCTCACACCGACGATCGCCGATGCCACGTTCTGTTCGCGCAATACCCAGGCAAGCGCGAATTGCGACAACGTGCAGCCGGCCTCCGCGGCGAGCGGCTTCAGCTTCTGCACCGCCTCCAGGACGGGCGGCGTGGTCCAGCGTTGGATGAACCCGCCCATCGTATCGCTGGTGGCGCGCGTGTCGGCGGGGGGCGGAGATCCGGGCAGATATTTGCCGCTCAGCACGCCTTGCGCGAGCGGTGACCAGACGATTTGCGATGCGTGCATTTTGCGGCACAGCGGAATGACTTTTTCCTCCGGCGCCCGCCACAGAAGCGAGTATTGGGGCTGGCTGGAGACGAAATGCTCCACGGCATCGAGCGCAAACGAATCCGCAATCTGTGGCGCCGACCATTCGCTGAAGCCGATGTAGCGCGCCTTGCCCTGCCGCACGACGTCGGAGAGCGCACCCATCGTCTCCTCGAGCGGCGTCTCGGTGTCGTAGCGGTGGCACTGGTAGAGATCGACGTAATCCACCTTTAGCCGCTTCAGCGACGCGTCGACCTGCTTGAGGATCTGCGCCCGCGAGAGCCCCCTGTCGGTGCTGCTCATCGGGAAGAACACTTTGGTAGCGAGGACATAACTGTCGCGCTTGCGGCCCGCGAGTGCTTCGCCCAGGAAGCTTTCGGCGGCGCCCCGGCCATAGACGTTCGCCGTGTCGATGAAATTGATGCCCAGCGCGAAGGCCTTGTCGACACAGGCGAGCGCGCGATCGCGTTCGACGCCGACTCCAAAGGTCAGCCACGACCCCAGGGAGATCTCCGAGACGTTGAGTGAGGAGGCGCCGAGCTTGCGGTACTTCATGCGAACACCTGTCGGATTGGGAGTGGGCAGCCTAGCAGCACGCGGCGAACGGAGGCAATTTCGTCGCGCCGCGGGGGGCGTTGATCGTCCGGCGCAAGACGGCCGATAATGCGGCGGGGAACCGGGGGCACGACATGACAAACTATTTCGGCAAGGACATAGTCATCCAGGCGGAACATCCAAGGGCTGCCGCCCTCTTCTATGTCCGCCAACTGGGCTTTGAGATCACCGAGGAGACGCCCGATCTCATCAGTCTTCATGGCAGGCAGATCAACCTCTTCATCGAGCGAGGGCCGGCGCTCGGGCCGGTGCTCGAAGTCAGCGTAAGCGACGTCGCCGAAGCAAAACTCAGGCTGACAACGAATGGCTGTAAAGTGATCAGGGACGAGCCGGAATTCCCGCGCTGCTACGTGCGCGATCCCTACGGACTCGTGTACAATCTCAGCAAAAGCCCCGCATAAGCCCACCGGGCTTGGCGCGACGCGCGGAAACTTGGTATGCAAAGTTGGAATTGCCCGAAGAGCCGCCCGTGCTGCTGTTGATCGACAATTATGACAGCTTTACCTACAACCTCTTCCACTACCTGGGAGAGTTGGGGGCCGAGGTCGAAGTCCGCCGCAACGACGCGCTGAGCGCAGCCGAGGCGCTGGCCATGCGGCCCGACGGCATCGTCCTGTCCCCCGGACCCTGCGATCCGGACAAGGCGGGCATTTGCCTCGAACTCATCGAAGCGGCGGGGGGCGACATGCCCATCCTCGGCGTCTGTCTCGGCCATCAGGCGATCGGACAGGCCTATGGCGGGCGCGTGGTGCGGGCGCCCGAGCCGATGCACGGCAAGGTGAGCCGAATCCGCCATACCGGCCGAAGCGTCTTCCGCGGCCTGAACAATGATTTTCTCGCCACCCGGTACCATTCTCTGACGATCGCGCCTGAGAGCATGCCCGCGTCTCTGGAAGTGACGGCCAGGACCGACGACGGCGTTATCATGGGTGTGATGCACAAGAGCCGCCCCGTCCATGGTGTGCAGTTCCATCCCGAGAGCATCGCCTCGGAACAAGGCCACCTGCTGCTCAAGAACTTCCTCGAGATTGCCAAGGCCCGCGAGCCGGCCTGACGCCCGCCGCTTCTTTTCCGCGCCGACCTGTCGTAAACGAGACGGGCCTATGAGTACGTCCGAAGACTTCCACGCCGTCCTCCAGCGCCTCGCGGCAGGCGAAAAGCTCAGCCAGGAGATGGCGGCGCGCGCCTTCGCGTCGCTGATGGCGGGCGATGTGCCGCCCATACGCATGGCGGCTTTCCTGACCGCCCTCGCCGTGCGCGACGCCACGGTCGAGGAAATTACGGGCGGCGTGCGCGCCATGCGCCACGCCATGCGCAAGGTGGAAGCCCCGCGCGACGCGATCGATCTGTGCGGCACGGGCGGCGACGGTCATGGCACGCTCAACGTATCGACGGCGGCGGCCTTCGTGGTAGCGGCGTGCGGCGTGCCCGTGGCGAAACACGGCAATCGCAATATGTCCTCACGTACGGGCACCGCAGACGTGCTCGAAGCCCTGGGCGTGCGCATCGATCTCGCGCCCCAGGCCGCCGAATATTGCCTGCGCGAGGTCGGCCTCTGCTTCCTGTTCGCGCAGACCTATCATCCCGCGATGAAGCATGTGGCGCCGATCCGCCGTGAGCTCGGCTTCCGCACGGTGTTCAACCTTCTGGGTCCGCTTTCCAATCCGGCCGGCGTGCGCAGGCAGCTCATCGGCGTCTACTCGCGCGACTGGCTCGTTCCCGTTGCGCATGTGCTGGCGAAACTCGGCAGCGAAAAAGCGTGGATCGTGCATGGCAGCGACGGTCTCGACGAGATGACGACGACGGGCGTGAGCCATATTGCCGTGCTCGAAGATGGCAAGGTGTCGACGATGACGGTGGCGCCACAGGACGTGGGGCTCGAGCATGCGACACTCGCCTCGCTCAAGGGAGGCATTCCCGAGGACAATGCGGACGCGATCCGGCGGCTGCTCGGCGGCACCAAGGGCGCGTTCCGCGACATCGTGCTCCTCAACGCAGGCGCGGCGCTGGTCGTCGCCGACGTAGCGCGCGACCTGAAAGACGGCATCGCCCAGGCGGCGAAGGCGATCGATTCCGGTGCAGCTGCCAACGTACTGGCAAAGCTCGAATCCGTCAGCCAGGGATTCCGGCCGTGACGATCCTCGACGACATCGCGAAGTACAAGCGCGTGGAAATCGCGTCCGCGCGCAAGCGCATCTCCGAGTCCGAAATTGAACATCTGGCCGCGAGCGCCGAGCTCGTGCGCGGCTTTCGCAAAGCCCTGGTCGCAAGCCGCGCGGCCGGCCGTTACGGCCTGATCGCAGAGATCAAGAAGGCGAGCCCTTCCAAAGGTCTCATCCGCGCCGATTTCGATCCGGCTGCGCTCGCGCAGGCCTATGAGACGGGCGGCGCGACCTGTCTCTCCGTTCTCACCGACACGCCATCGTTCCAGGGCGCGCCGGAATATCTTGGCCTTGCGCGCGAGAGTGCCTCGCTGCCGGTCTTGCGCAAGGATTTCATGTTCGAGCCCTATCAAGTCGCCGAGGCGCGTGCCTGGGGCGGCGACTGCATCCTCATCATCATGGCTGCGGTCAGCGACAGCGAAGCAAGCGCATTGCTCGATGCAGCACGCCGCTGGAAGATGGACGCGCTGGTTGAAGTCCACGACGAAACGGAACTGGCGCGTGCTTTGTCCCTCGACGCCGATTTCATCGGCATCAACAATCGCGATCTGAAGACCTTTGTCACCGATCTCGGCGTGACGCTCCGGCTTGCACCGCGCATTCCAAGGGACGTTCTCGTGGTTGCGGAAAGTGGGCTTGGAAAGCCCGACGATCTTGCGCGGTTGGCAGATGCGGGTGTTACCACTTTTCTGATCGGCGAAAGCCTGATGCGGGAGCAGGACGTGGCGGCGGCGACACGGCGCCTCATTGGCTCTAAGATGTCCGCATGAGCGACCTGACCCATCTGGACGAGCACGGCGCGGCGCGCATGGTCGACGTTTCCGACAAGGAGACGACGGCGCGGGAGGCGACCGCAGAGGCCGTCATCGTGCTCTCGGAAGCGGCTTTCGCTGCGGTGACGGAAGGAACGGCGCCCAAGGGCGACGTGCTGGCGGCGGCGCGCATCGCCGGCATCATGGCGGCGAAGAAGACATCCGAGCTCATCCCGCTCTGCCACCCCCTGCCGCTCGCAAAGCTCACGATAGAATTCGAGGCACAGGCGGACAAGAACGCCATCCGCATCGCCGCCATGGCCAAGACGACGGCGCAGACGGGCGTCGAGATGGAGGCGCTGACGGCCGCCAGCATCGCAGCGCTCACGATCTACGACATGGTCAAGTCCGTCGACAAGGGCGCCGTCATCGAATCCGTCCGTCTACTGACGAAATCGGGCGGCAAGAGCGGCGCCTACATCGCGCCGCACCGGCCGAAGATCGAACGCGCGAAACCGGCTGCACGGGCGAAGCCCACGACGCTCAGCCATGAAGCGGCCACTCCGCCGCGGATCGGCGATCCCAATGCCGATCGCGAAGCATTCCGCAGCTTCATGGTGACCCGTCAGCTCCGCGCCACGGACTGGGCGAAACAGGCCGGCGTGCCGGCCTCGCAGATCTATTCCTATCTCACCGGACGTTCGCGCGGCCTTGCGCCCGACGTGGCAGAGAGACTCGCGCGCGCGGCGCGCGCCCGCGTCGAAGACCTGTTCGCGCGCCCGAGATGATTTCCGTCGACGAAGCGGTAGCGCGTGTTGTTGGCGCCTTCTCGCCGGTGGCGGTCGAGAGCGTGCCGCTCCAAGAGGCGCTTGGGTGCGTGCTCGCCGAAGATGCGAAGGCGAAACTCGATCAGCCGCCCTCGCCCGTCTCTGCAATGGACGGCTACGCCGTGCGGGCGCGCGATGCGGCGACGGCGCCTTCGACATTGCGCGTGATC
>Ga0126381_100010099_pt1 | contig 10611 bp, 8 predicted proteins | sample PanSoiMetPlot_28_FD_96465 | JGI IMG/M metagenome (GOLD analysis project Ga0126381, IMG submission 96465) | Tropical forest soil microbial communities from Panama - MetaG Plot_28 | ecosystem: Environmental > Terrestrial > Soil > Tropical forest > Bulk soil | place: Panama | collected 2016-02-17
CCGTTGTCGGCACACGCCATCCGACTCCCTACGGATCAGGCATGGCCGAAATGCTCTCACGCGATCTCGCAGCGCGCGGCCTTGTAATCCTCAGCGGCATGGCGCGCGGTGTCGACACATCCGCGCACAAAGGAGCGCTCGCCGCAAAAGGTAAAACTATCGCCGTCTGGGGAACCGGCATTGATGTCATCTACCCGAAAGAAAACAAATCCCTCGCAGAACAAATCGTCGCCAGCGGCGGCACGATCCTCTCTGAGTTTCCAATAGGCACCTTTCCTGCACCGCAAAATTTCCCTAAGCGCAACCGCATCCTCAGCGGAATGAGCATCGGCGTGCTCGTCGTCGAAGCAGGGGAACATAGCGGCACGCGCGTGACCGCGCGCTGTGCGCTCGAGCAGAACCGCGACGTCTTCGCTGTTCCCGGCAATGTCACCACAAAAAATGCCTGGGGGCCTAACACGTTGATTAAGCAGGGCGCTAAGCTCGTTGCCACGTGGGAAGACGTCTGGGAAGATCTGCCCTCACAAATCCGTCTTGAAATCGAGTCGGAATGGGAGCTTGCATCGAAAGCCCCACCTGCTGCATCGTTATTTGAGGAAGCTCCCCTGCCGCCTGCCGAGACTCGGGTCATAAGCGTACTTCGCCACGACGAGGCGTTGCAACTTGACGAGATCATGGAAAAGCTGGAGCCTGAGCTGAGTTCATCGGAAGTGTTTACCGCACTCTTTGAACTGGAGCTTGCAGGGCGCATCAAGCAACTTCCGGGCAAGAACTACGTTAAAAGTTTTTGATATTCCCGAAAGCGTTGATGTCATGTATCCATTCGCAAATTTCTGCGTCTGTAGATAATGTGCGCGCTGGATTCATCGCGGCAAAGCATGATAGCTTCCTTAAGAATTAAGTGCAGTCAGCAAGTTGGGCGAACGATGCCCGTGAATTGAAGGAAAAAAATGAGCAAAGCGCTTGTGATCGTCGAATCCCCCGCGAAAGCCAAGACGATCAGCAAATATCTGGGCAAGGACTTCACCGTCGAAGCTTCGGTTGGACATATTAAGGACCTGCCCAAAAACAAAATCGGTGTCGATCTTGAAGATGGAACCTTCGAGCCGGAACTGATCGTCATCCCCGGCAAAGAAAAAGTCGTCGACCGCCTCAAGAAGCTCGCGTCGAAATCCACCGCTGTCTACCTTGCGCCTGACCCTGACCGCGAAGGCGAAGCTATAGCCGCCCATCTCGCCGACGAGCTGAGCAAAGTTGTCAGGAAGAACGCAATCCATCGCGTCACTTTCAACGAGATCACACCGAAGGCCGTTAAAGACGCCTTCCAGCATGCCCGCAATGTTGACTCGCATCTTGTCGACGCGCAGACTACGCGCCGCGTCCTCGATCGCATCGTCGGCTATCAGGTATCGCCCCTTTTGTGGGACAAAGTGCGCCGAGGTCTCTCCGCCGGACGCGTGCAGACCGTCGCCGTCCGCCTCATCGTCGAACGCGAGCGTGAAATCAAGGCCTTCAATTCAGTTGAGTACTGGACCATCGACGCAGTTCTTGAAGCTCAAAAATCAACCCTCTTCCCCGCGCACTTCGTCGGCATCGACGGCCAGCGCGCCAAAGTCGAAACCGTCGACACGCCATCGCTGCCCGATCAAAAAATCACCGACGAAGTCATCGCGCATCTCAACAAAGCAACGTGGTCAGTCCGCAGCGTCGAAAGCAAAGAACGCAAGCGCAACTCCACTGCGCCCTTCACCACCAGCAAGCTGCAACAGGATGCCTCACGCCGCCTCGGCTTCAACGTCAAGCGCACCATGGGCGTCGCGCAGCGTCTTTATGAAGGTGTCGAAATCGGCAGCGAAACCGTAGGTCTCATCACCTACATGCGTACCGATTCAACGCGCGTCGCGCCCGAGGCCATCACTAACGTCCGTGACTGGATTAAAAAGAAACTCGGCGCGCCTTATCTGCCCGCCACGCCCAACACCTTCAAGTCAAAGAAGGACGCGCAGGACGCGCACGAAGCCATTCGTCCAACCGATGTCAATCATCATCCCGACGACATCCGCCGCTACCTGAGCGATGAGCAGTACAAGCTCTACAAGCTCATCTGGCAGCGCTTCGTCGCGTCCCAGATGATGCCTGCAGTCTTCGACCAGACCACCGTCGACATCCTCGCCAAGGCCGACCGCAACTACGACTTCCGCGTCACCGGCTCCGTCCTCAAATTCGACGGCTTCCTCAAAGTCTACGAAGAATCAAAGGACAAGAAAGACGAAGACGACGAAGCGCTCGCCAACAAGCTGCCTGCGCTCAACGAAGGCCAATCACTCAAGCTCAACGAGCTGAAACCCGAGCAGCATTACACCGAACCACCTCCGCGCTACAACGAAGCCTCGCTCGTCAAGGAGCTCGAAGAGCAGGGCATCGGTCGCCCGTCCACCTACGCGTCCATCATTAATACAATTCAGGACCGCGAGTACGTGCAGAAAATCGGTGGACGCTCAGGCCGCTTCGTGCCCACAGAAATCGGCACCGTTGTCACCGACCTGCTCGTCAAAAACTTTCCCTACATCTTCGACAAGAAATACACCGCGCGTCTCGAAGAAGAGCTCGACGACATCGAAGACGGCCGCGAAAAATGGACCGACCTGCTCAGCGGTTTCTACGGCCACTTCGCCGACGAACTCAAAGATGCAAGCAAGCACATGGAAGACATCAAGCGGATGGAGAAGCCGACTGACGAGAAGTGTCCGTTGTGCGGCTCGCCACTCGTACTCAAGTGGGGTAAGTTCGGCTCTTTCTACGCCTGCAGTTCCTACGACAAGAAAAGGAAGGACAGCTGCACCTATACGCGCGAAAACTTCGAAGCCAAGCCGCACCTCCAGACCGAAGGCCAGGAGGAGCAGGAAGAAGAGTACTGCGAGAACTGCGGTCGCGTCATGGTCCTGCGCAACGGCCCTTGGGGACCATATATGGCCTGCCCCGGCTACAACGAAGATCCGCCGTGTAAGACCGTCCGCCGCCTGCACCAGAAGCAGCAGCAGAAACCGCCAGAGCCCATTGACGAGCAGTGCCCCAAGTGCGGCAGCCAGCTCGTGAAGCGCATGGGCCAGTACGGCGAGTTCATCTCCTGCTCGGCTTATCCAAAGTGCAAATACATCAAACAGAACACTATCGGCGTCGTCTGCCCCAAGTGCCACGAGGGCCAGATCGTCGAGAAGAAGGCGCGCCGCGGCAATATATTCTATGGCTGCGAAAACTATCCGAAGTGCGAATTCACGGCAAACTACAAGCCGGTCGACAAGAAGTGCCCCGCCTGCGGCTCGCCTTATCTAATAGAGAAGACCCTCAAGTCCGGCGTCTACCTCGTCTGCCCCAACAACAAAAAGCCAGCATCCGCTGACGACGAAGCGCCGACGAAGCGCAAGAAAAAAGGCGAGGAAGAAGCAACCGTCGCCTGCAGCTATTCAAAGCGCATCGGCGACGCGCCTGTGGCCGAGAGGCCAACCGTAGAAACACACGGTCCGCTGGTGGAACAGGCCGTCTAAATCTATTCAGGGGAATGATCCCTCGGATAGTCAAGCCGCGAAATTACTGCGATGCCCAGTAGCTCATGGCCTCAGCATAGGTCCTTCCCTCAACCGTGGTACCGTTTGTTGAGGTCCTGTGCACCACACGCAGATTGTCAATAGCGTAGTCAATAAATCGCGGCTCAAAGTGTGGTGGCTGGTCCATAAAGCGGCAGGTCGCCAGAATCTGGTCCGTAATGAATTTTGGCTGGAAGGCGGCGAGTTCCAGGCCCTTTTCTTCCGTGATTTTCTGGACTATGAAATCAAACGTATTGTCAGAGAGTTCCAGGCCTCCTCGCGCACATTCCTGATCAAAGATCCGCCGGTACAGTTCCAGGCTTGGTGCCCCAACTTCGATTTTGTAAGGAAGGCGGCGCAGGAACGCCGGATCCATCAGGTCCTCAGGATCAATATTGGTGGAGAAAATAACCAGTTCTTCAAATGGGATGGTAAAGCTCTTTCCCGTGTGCAGCTTCAGGTAATCGACGCGGCTTTCCAACGGCACAATCCACCGGTTCAGCAGATTCGCTGGAGTCACAAGCTGACGCCCAAAATCATCGATGATGAAACATCCACCCAGCGCCTTCACATGCAGCGGTGCTTCATAAAAGTTCGCCACCGCGTCATATCTGAGATCGAGCATCTCCAGTGTCAGTTCGCCACCCGCAATCACGAAAGGTCGCTTGCACGGAACCCACCGTGCGTCATACTCTTCCTGCCGTATGAATGAGAAAGGCGCATCTTCCTCAACGTCCGATTGCGGTTCGAGCGCGGTGTGAACACTTGCATCGAAAACACGGATAATCTGGCCCTCGATCATCACTGAGTAGGGCATATAGACCACGTCGTCGAAGACACTGGCAAAGCAAAGGGCAACGGATGTCTTTCCATTGCCCGGCGGACCATAGAGCAGCATGGACCTGCCGGCATTCAGAGCAGGGCCGCTTTTCTCAATCATGCTTGCGTCAAAAACAAGGTTTCCTAGCGCCTCACGAATGCGGGGATAGGTTACCGTTTCATTCGAGAGCTTCTGCCGCCCAATCATCTCGGTAAAATCGTCAAGTGTGACTGGCGCAGGTCCTGCATATCTCGATTGCTGCAATGCATCCTGCGCCGTGCGACGTCCCTCGTCCGTAAGGGTATAACTCATGTCAATCAGGTTCTCGGTATCACGCATGCCCAGCGCGCGAAGGAGTTGGCGGTCGATCGCCTTGGGAACCAGTTCCAACACAATGTGATACGGTAGCTTGATCGCATCGACAAACTGGCGCACCGTCTCCAGGCGCCCCGTATATATAAGCTTGATCAGCAGAATCAGCAGGTCTGACTCATGGACTTTAGTCGCCGCAATATTCTCAGGCTCCTTTGGCATGCGGCGAACAAAGGCATCCAGAGTTTCCTGTGTGATCGCTCCGGAGGCTACCAGGCGATCACCCAGGCGGCTATGCGTAAATTGACCGCTCAACGCATCTGCCACCTGTTCGGCGGTAACGAGATTCGCTCCGATCAGAAGGTCCCTCAGTTGGATGCGCGCTTTCAAATTACCTCGGTCTTACGATTTGGATTCGCAAATCATATATTTTTTGAATTTGATGAAGAAGCCTTAATTTATCTCGCGAACTAATCCAAAGTAATCAAATTGTAGATGACTTTACTTTAAGGATAAAGATAACAAGTAACTTAACAACCATGAACGCATCTCACGGGTAACACTTGCTGTCGCTTTCTTCCTGGTAAAACGGAAATGTTTTTCCCTCAGTAACAACGATTTCCTGTATTTCCTGGCGGCGGCGCATTTTACCTCAGTTCGGGCATCTGCTAATGTAGACGGGGTTGGATTCACGGAAGGGTAACTACGATCAATGGCAAAGGCAGTCTGGAACGGCAAAGTAATTGCAGAAAGTGATACTTACGAGACGGTTGAGGGGAACATCTATTTTCCCGAATCAGCGGTGAAGCGGGAATTTCTGCGCCCCAGCTCAACGACCTCAACCTGTCCTTGGAAAGGACTCGCGCGGTATTACAGCCTGATGGTTGACGGGCAGGAAAACCAGGACGCGGCCTGGTACTATCCCGATCCTAAACCTGCCGCCCGTAACATCAAGCATCACGTTGCTTTCTGGCGTGGGGTTGAGATCGAGAAGTAACTCGATCGATTGTCAATTTCATCCGGAGGTGGGGTATGCGTAAGTCTGTGCTTGCATTTCTGGTAATAACGAGTGTGGTACCAGCACTCGCCGATAAGAAAATTCAGGGCAGTACTGTACTGAAAGATTCGCAACCCGCCGGAATCAAGGGGAAAGATCAAAAGCATCAGGCTTACGATCTTTCCTTCAAGACTACAGATAAGGCCTACACCTGCCGGACTGATCCCAATAAGTCGACGAATGCCACCGACTTTGTCGTTGGCAGCAATGTGAACTATGAGATTGACGGTCAGAAAGTGAAAATCAAGACCTCTGAAGGCAAGCAGGTCGAATGCAAGATTGTTAGGGTTGAGGCAGTTCCTGTCGCTCAATAAAGATTGTCAAGCCCTCGCGAAAAAAAAATCTTCTAACCCGCTCATTCTAAATAGAAGAACTTTGCCATGACCGACATTGTTCCTGATTTATAATTTGTGAATTCTATCGGATGACCAGCAGCTTTCGCCAGTGTCTCCGCGGCCATTGTTTTATATTTCAATCGAAAGAAGAAACCGATGATCAGGAAAGCAATTTGGATAGCGGCTCTTGCTCTCACGCCTGTGTTGGCATATGCGGCTCAGGATGTAGTGAGCGCAGTGGATGGAACCGTCAAGAAGATCGATGCAGGTACCAAGACAGTTGTTGTAACCACAGCCGATGGCGCGGATCACACCTTCCATTACACTGGCGATCTTGTCGTTCATGGTGCGAAAGATACAGCCAAAGGCACCGATGATGCCTTTCACGGAGTAAAGGAAGGCAGCAAAGTCGCTGTCCACTACACCGGAGACGGCGCAAAAGCCACAGCGCATGAAATCGACAACATCGGCGATGACGGGCTGAAAGCGACCGAGGGTACTGTTACCCACATCGACCGCGGAGCGAAGACGGTTGCTGTTAAAACTGCCGATGGCACAGAGCAGACCTTTAAGTTGTCCGGACGTGCGGCGGCAGATGCCGGAAAGGACATCGGCGCTGGCGCGGACAAGGCAGGAAAAGTGACCGTGTACTACACGGAAGATGCCGGGAAAAAGACCGTCCACTTTATCAAGAAGCTCGGCAGCTAGTTCATTCACGCTGCGAAAGACAGGGGATCAAGCATGCGCTCGATCCCTGTTGTTTTTGGCTACTTTTCGTCCTTGTACATTCCGATTTCGGGCTTGCCGCCTTCGGAAATGCGGGCGCGGTACATCCCTTCTGAATTAAAGCTCCAGACCATATCGCCTTTGGTGTCGATGGCGATGATGCCGCCGTCTCCTTTCAAGTCGGTCAGTTGGCGCTGGATGACTTCGTCGGCTGCTTCCTGCAGGCTCATTCCCTTGTACTGGACGAGGGCGCAGATGGTGCGGGCTACGGTCAGGCGGATGAAGTATTCGCCGGTTCCGGTGCCGGAGACGGCGCAGGAGCGGTTGTCGGCGTAGGTTCCGGCGCCGATGATGGGCGAGTCTCCGACTCGGCCCCACATTTTGGCGGTCAGGCCTCCGGTTGAGGTTCCGGCAGCGATGTTGCCCTGCTTGTCGAGCGCGACGACGCCGACGGTTCCGAACTTGTGGGCATCCGGCGATTCGATGGGGAACATCAGCTCAGCGTTGGGCTTCGCGGTTGGAGCGGGCGGTGCTCCAGCGGGACGCGGCGGGATGGGTTTGCCCTCTTTCTTCAGCTCTTCGACCAGGTTCTGCCAGCGGCGCTCGGTGAAGAAGAAGCTGGGATCGACCATTTCGAGACCATTTGCTACTGCGAATTCTTCGGCTCCGTTGCCGATGAGCATGACGTGCTTCGACTTTTCCATCACGGTGCGAGCCAGCGTGATGGGGTGGCGCGTGTGGGTCACATCGGCGACTGCTCCGGCTTTGAGGCTCGAGCCATCCATGATGGCGGCGTCGAGTTCGTTCTTCCCTGCGGCACTGAAGACGGCTCCCCGGCCCGCGTTGAAGAGCGGGTCATCTTCCATGTAGCGGATGGCGGTTTCGATCGCGTCGAGGGCGGAGCCGCCTTTGTCGAGAACGTCGGCGGCTTTCTGGATCGCCGTTTGCAGATCGGCCCGGTAGGCGGCCTCGGTCTTCGGGTCCATGTGGCTGCGCTCAATGACGCCTGCTCCGCCATGGAGGACTACGGCCCACTTATGTGTCTCCTGGGCCTGGGTGGTCAGGGCAAGAAGGCAGGTGAGGAAGATGGCTGGCTTTTGCATGGTGGCCATGATACAGCCAGTTTTACCCTCCCCCCCTACTTTTCTTAAATTCTTGCAAGTAAAGGAGTTACGATGCTCATTCAACCGAGAGGCGGAAAATTTCAACAACTTTTACGTATATTCCTCATTTCACGAGAGATAGAATCATTCGAAATCGGTCCAATGAAAAAATCCGCCACGATTGGGCGGGTTCTTTTGTCTCTACTTCTATTATAGCTGGCTGCGAGGGAAAACATGTCAATTTTGGCGAGGTTTTTACCTTTTAGAATCAAGTGGTTACGGAGAATCCACAGGATTCTGCTCTTGACAAGGTTCCGGAGTGAAATCCGGCGGGCTTATCCTTCGCCTACGCTGCACTTCCCACCTTCGGAGTCGATGAATTGGGCGAGTGAGGAGCCGAAGTCCTGTCTGGTTGGCGGCATGCTGAACTTGACTCCCTTAGCTTGCATCTCTTCGTAGAACTTTTGGAGGTCGGTGGTGGTGAAGCCGAGTTCTACGGCTCCGGCTGGATTCTTTTCCGAAGCCCGGTGGAGTGCTAACGTGGTATCGCCGGTCGAGAACTCGCTCCATTCGGGGGATTGGAATTTCAGAGGTAGACCGAGGGTGTCGCGATGGAATTTCACTGCGCGGTCCATGTCGCCGACGAATTTTATTACGTAGCCTAGTTTCATGGTTTCCTCCTGACGCGGGGAGGATAGCGTGAGGGAACAGACCCACTCAAGCCAAAAGAAGGGTTGCATGGGCCACCTGCCGTGGAATCGCCATGGAGGTTATGAGTCGACTCTGAAGAAAACGAGCCTTATTCGATGCGGTGCAGCGTTCTGGACCAGCGTGTCTTGTCGAAAAAGTGCAACATCTCCTGGATCATTGTGCCAGCCTGTTCTGACAGGCTGGGCTTTAGTTCGTCATTTTCTGGGCCGTCGAACGACCAAGACACGAACAGCGGCTGTCCAAGAATATTCTCCCGCGGCACAAATCCCCAGAAGCGGCTGTCGAGGCTATGATCACGATTGTCTCCCATCACAAAATAGTGACCTGCGGGAACAACCAGATCATCGCCCTGCATCGACTCTGGCAACAGCACTGACCACGCAGCTGTGATACCCGGACGCCCGTCAGGCGGCACAGATGGAAAGTCGTCGACATAGGGATCGTAGATGTCCGCTGTCGGTTTGGCGGCCTGCGGCTCATTCTGCGCTACTCCGTTGAGATAAACGACACCATTTCTGAGATGGATACGATCACCAGGAATGCCGACCACACGCTTGACGAGGGGGATGTGCTCTCCGTCTGTTTCCGGAATTGGTTTATAGAAGACGACTACATCACCACGCTGCACCTGGTGATAAGGCAATAGCGGCATCCAGTGCGTGGACGGGGCGAGCATCTCGCGGTCGACCATGACGTGATCGCCGACCTGTAACGTGCTTGCCATCGACGATGAAGGTATTACGAAGTTCTGGAAAATAAAGGTAAGAACAAACAGCCCCAACACCATAGTGCTGCACAGGGAGGCCAGCCCCTCCAGCCGCGTCTCACCTTTATGCCTCTCTGTTGCACACCGCTTCGCCATATCCAACATCATAGCGAAGCGGAATACTTGCCGCAGACGCTACTGCGGGGTGATGATGCCTCCTACGGGGACTCGCTGGGGGAGTTTGGTTGTGTCGGGGCGACGGATTCCCATGGCGTCAGCGATCATGTCTACATATTTCAGGCCGGCGCCGGTGTTGAAGATGACGACCTTATCGCTTGGGTTCAGGAAGGCGGTTTCGATGAGGTGGTCGTAGGCGGCGGTGGCGGCGGCTCCTTCAGGTGAAAGCAGGAGGCCTTCGTTCTTTGACCAGTCGAGGAGTGAGTTCAGGATAGTCTCGTCTGATACGTCGACGACGGTACCGCCGGACTGCCGGACGATGTCGAGGATGATGTAGTCGCCGTAGGGCTTGGGGACGCGCAGTCCGGCAGCGAAGGTGGCGGCGTTTTCGAACATCTGCGAGGCGTTGGCGCCTTCCTTGTATGCTTTGGCGACGGGGGCGCAGCCGCTGGCCTGGATGGCGATCATTTTCGGGCGCTTGCCGCTGACCCAGCCTAGCTGTTCCATTTCTTCGAAGGCTTTCCACATGCCGATGAGGCCAACGCCTCCGCCGGTGGGGTAGAAGACAGCGTCGGGGTAGATCCAGCCTAGCTGCTCGACGAGCTCGTAGCCCATGGTCTTTTTGCCTTCGACGCGGAAGGGTTCTTTGAGGGTGGAGATGTCGAACCAGACATCTTCGGGAGCTAATCTGCCTGCCTCCTGCTGGGCGCGTTGGGCCTTGATATTTTCTCCGACGATGCGGGCGCAGTCGGAGATGAGGCCGTCGACCAGGGTTACGTTGGCGCCGTAGGCTTTGCCTTCGAGGTAGTTGGAGAAGGGCACGTCTTTGGGCATGAAGATGTTGGCTTCGATTCCAGCGGCGGCGGCGTAGGCTGCGAGCGCTCCGGCGGCGTTTCCGGCAGAGGGCGCGGCGAGTTTCTTTAGGCCGTAGTGGCGGGCCATGGAGACGGCCATCGACATGCCTCGGGCTTTGAAGGTGCCGGTGGGGTTGGTGGCTTCTTCCTTCAAGAAAACGTTTGGGTTGCGGCGCCTGGGGAGCATGGGGGTCCAGCCCTCACCCAGGGTCACAGGGGCGACTTC
>Ga0126381_100010100_pt1 | contig 10611 bp, 11 predicted proteins | sample PanSoiMetPlot_28_FD_96465 | JGI IMG/M metagenome (GOLD analysis project Ga0126381, IMG submission 96465) | Tropical forest soil microbial communities from Panama - MetaG Plot_28 | ecosystem: Environmental > Terrestrial > Soil > Tropical forest > Bulk soil | place: Panama | collected 2016-02-17
ATCGCCTGGCGCCAGAAATGTTCGCGATCCTTTCGACCTACGACTATGGTCAGAATATCCTGGCGGCGCGCGTGCTACGCAACTACCACAAGCTCCTGTGGGCGACCTCGCTGCGCACCCTCGAGGAAGCCCGCCAGGTGACGCCGTGCTACGCCGGCAAGTTCCATATGGTGGTGCTCGGCGACGGGCGCGTCTCCTCCTGCGAGATGCTCGAGCCGGTCGGTGACGTGAAGACGCAAAGCTTCGCCGAGATTTTGCAAAGCCAAGCCTATCGCGACCAGCTCGCCTCGATCGAGCGCGGTGAATGCCACTGCACGCACAACTGCGCCATGATGGGCAGCCTCCTGTTCAATCCCAGGCACGCCGCGCGGCTCGCGCTCTCCGACGTGCCGGTGCGTCAGCCGGCTACCTGACGATTCGTTCTTGGAAAAAGCTGTGCTGCGGCGGAAAAGTCATCAACTATTAGCGCGAGTCGGATAAAAGCCTTCCCCGCAAAAAGCAGGGGAGTGCATTCATGACGAAGTCCGCGGATTTGTTGCCTGTTGTCGACTATTCGCGACCGGCCGAATCGGAGAAGAAGATGAAGGCGCGGCGCAAGCGCGTCGAGAAGGCCAGCAAGAAGGCGACCGCCCGCGTCGAGGACGCCGCCAAGGCGCTCGCGGAAGCTGCCTTCAAGAAGACCTCCTGCGCCCCGCCCCCGGCCGGCGCGACCATCAATTGATGCCGCCGCGCTAAGCGGAGGTCAGATACACTTCGCAGATTGCCGCGATCGGCGGAGCCGCGCCACGATCTCGTCGACAACGCTCCGGGGGTGCGGGGCAATCGAGACCACGATGGGATTTTCAGCGGCCTGCGGCTCCTCGAGGGTTGCGAATTGGCTGTCGAGCAGCGAGGGTGGCATGAAATGCCCATCGCGGGCCGCCAGCCTGCGCGCGATGAGATCCCGTTCACCCTTCAAATGTACAAGGCGGACGTTGCCACGCTCGCCGATTAGGATGTCGCGATAGGCGCGCTTGAGCGCCGAGCAAGCGAGCGTCGCATGATTGCCCTTGCATAGCGTCGCGTCGATCCAGGCGGCCATGCCGTGCAGCCAAGGCCAGCGATCCTCGTCGGTCAGTGGCTCGCCGCCGTGCATCTTCTCGACGTTCGACGGGGGGTGAAACCAGTCGCCATCCTCATAGATCCAATTCAGTCGGTGCGCGAGCATCGCGGCGATGGTGCTCTTGCCGCAGCCCGAGACACCCATCAGCACGACGACGGCGGGATCAGCCGATGGCGGAGGCATGGCCGTTCTCCTCTCCGGCTGCGCGATCCACCAGCCATACGAGCTCGCCCTGCGCACGCGCGCGGCCGGCCGGCAGGTCCTCGCCGGAAAACACGCGCGCAAGGATCTCGCGCTTGTCCGCGCCGGTGACGAGGAACAGCATCTCGCGCGTCGAGGCCAACGCCGGGAAGGTCAGCGTGACGCGCGGCACGAACGGCGCGAGGCCGGCTTGCGGCACGCCGATGACCCAGCGTTCCGCTTCGCCGAGCGCCGGCGCGTGTGGGAACAAGGAGGCGGTATGTCCATCATCGCCAAGCCCCATCAGCACCAGGTCGAACAGCGGATGCGCCGGATTAAGGTGATCGCGACCATAGAGCTGCTTGAGCTCGGCCTCATACGAACGCGCCGCCGCATCGGGGCTGCCGGCGTCGGTCGGGATCGGATGGACGTGATGCGCGGCGACCGGGACGCGATCCAGGAAGAGCCGGCGCGCCATGCCCATGTTGCCGAGCTCATGGGCGAGCGGCACAAAGCGGTCGTCGCCCATGAACCAGTGCACGCGATCCCAGGGCAGCCTACTCCGGTAAGGTGCGCTGGCGAGCCGCCGGTAAAGTCCCTCGGGGCTCGAGCCGCCGGTGAGGCACACCGCGGCGCTGTTCTGTGCCGCCGTGACACGCGCTAAGAGCCGCTCGGCGGCGATACGCGAGAGCTCCTCGCTGTCGGCGGCGACGATCACCTGCCCTTTTCGGCTTAAAGTCATGATCGGTCCCTCAGGCAATAGGCCGCCAGCGCCGGCCGTCGCGCGCCAGCAAGCGATCGGCCGCTTCGGGACCCTCGCTGCCGGCCTGATAGGTTGCAAGAGTCTGCCCGTCGCTGCCATGCCACGCCTTAATGAAGGGCTGCACCACGCGCCAACCGGCCTCGATGCCGTCGGCGCGCTGGAACAGGATGGCATCGCCGATCATGCAATCATAGATCAGCGTCTCGTACCCGGTGCTCGGCGCGGCGTCGAAGTAGTCTTCGTATTTGAAGGTCATCCCCACGCCTTTGATTGCAACCGTGGGACCCGGAATCTTGGCGTTGAACTGCAGGCTGATGCATTCGTCGGGCTGAATCCCGAGCACGAGAAAGTTCTGCGCCAGCCGATCGACCGGGGTGTCACGAAACATGGCGAACGGCGCCTGCTTGAACTTGATCCCCACCTCGGTCAGCTGCGCGCGTAGCGCCTTGCCAGTGCGCAGATAGAACGGCACGCCGGCCCAGCGCCAGTTGTCGATCATCAGCTTGAGCGCGACGTAGGTCTCGGTGCTGCTGTCGGGTCGCACGTCGGCGGTCTTGCGATAGTCCTCGATCCGGTGATTGGCGCTGTAGCCGGCCTGGTACTGCGCGCGCACGCAGTTGCGCAGCGCGTCCGCCGTGCTCTGCACCTGGGTCGCATCGAGCAGCTCGGCCTTCGCGGCCTGCACGGCACCCGCGTCGAAGCGCGAGGGCGGCTCCATGGCGACGAGCGACAGCAGCTGAAAGAGGTGGTTGGGCACCATATCGCGCAGCGCTCCGGTCGCGTCGTAGAAGCGGCCGCGCCGCCCGACCGGCAGGCTCTCCGCCACCGTTATCTGCACGTGGTCGATGTGATCGCGATGCCAGATCGGCTCGAACAGGCCGTTGGCGAAGCGCAGCACGAGAATGTTCTGGACCGTTTCCTTCCCGAGATAATGGTCGATCCGGTAGATCTGATGTTCGCTGAGGACACCGAGCAGCTTTTGATTGAGCACGCGCGCCGAAGCGAGATCGGTCCCGAACGGTTTCTCGATGACGACTCGCCGCCAGGCACCGTTCTGCTCGTGCGACAGGCCAGCAGCAGCGAGGCGGCAGACGATCGGCGCGAAAACGGTCGGCGGCGTCGCCAGGTAGAACAGGCGATTGCCGCGGGTCCCGTGTGCCGCCTCGACGCGTTCGATCGCCTGCCGCAGCCGTTCGTAGGTCGCGGGATCCTCGACTTCGCCTTGCAAGTAGGTCACGCAAGCCAGCAGCCGCCCTGCGACTGCGTCATCGATGCGGCGCTTGGCAAATTGGCGCAGGCTTTCCGCGAGGCCTGCGCGAAAGGCGTCGCTCGACAATTCCTTGCGCCCGATGCCGATGACTGCGAGAGCATCGGGCAACAATCCGGCGGCGCCGAGATTGCAGAGGGCAGGGATCAACAGCCGATGCGTGAGATCGCCCGAGGCGCCGAAAATCACGAAACAGCAGGGATCCGCCGGCCGCGCCGACGCCGGGGCGGCGCTCATGCTCACGGTCGTGCCGTCCCGGGCTCGACGTGGCCGCCGAAGCCCTTGCGCATGGCGGAGAGCACCTTCTCCGCAAAGGTGCGGTCCCGGCGCGAGCGAAAACGCGCATTGAACGCACCGGCAGGTAGCATCAGCCACACCGTGCGCGGCGGGCCCAGCCTGTGTACCAGCTCCTCCAAGCCGGCGGCTCCCGCCGCGTCGCCGGAGAGCGTGGCGACCGCCTTGTGGTCACGATCGTAGATCACCGCGTCGTGACCGTGTGCGATCGGGCGTCGAACGATAACGATATTGCCGCTCATCCGCCCCAGCCCGATCACTTCGATCGGCATCGATCGAGGGCGGAAAATCACTGCAGCGGCTTGGGCGGCCATTATTATTGTTCCCCGCGAGCGGTTTCCGGTGCCCCGACGCAGGGATAAAGCGCTGTCCTTTTGACATGGTTCCCGCAGCTTGCGCTGTGCCGCACGGAACGGGACGTCGGCCCATATGACAAGCCGCCCGCCGCGGAACCGAGCTGCCGGCCAACGGGTTCGTAGCGGTAAGGGGCTATGATCGCCGCTGGACCATGCCAGCCGCGGGGGCAGTTGGCGCGCCGCCGGTCTTCCTGACGGAGATGCGCATGAACCGGATGGCCCAGCTTATCAACCACGGGCAAAGCTGCTGGATGGACGACTTGAGTCGACGCATGATCGCGAGCGGCGATCTTGCTCGCCGTGTCGCCGACGAGGGATTGCGCGGCATCACCTCCAACCCGACCATTTTCGAAAAGGCGGTGGCGCAAGGCGCGGACTATAGTGCCGACATCGCCCGGGCGGCAGTGGCCGGGCTGAGCAGCGATCGAATCTACGAGGAATTGCTCACCACCGACGTGCGGGATGCCTGCGACATCCTGCGCCCGGTTTACGACGCGACGAAGGGGGACGACGGTTTCGTGAGCCTCGAGGTTTCCCCCCATCTTGCCCATGACACCCAGGCCTCGCTCGTGGAGGCACGGCGGCTCTGGGGACGCGTTGACCGGCCCAATCTGTTCATCAAGATTCCCGGCACCGCCACCGGCGTGCCGGTTGTCGAGGAGCTGCTGTTCGAGGGTATCAACGTCAACATCACCCTGCTGTTCTCGATCGCCAGCTACGCGGCGGCCGCCGAGGCTCATATGCGGGCGCTCGAACGTCGAATTGCGGCCAAGCGACGCGTCGACCACGTGGCGTCGGTAGCGAGCTTCTTCCTCAGTCGGATCGACGTGCTGGTCGATCGGTTGCTGCAACAACGCATCGTGCCTGGCCGAGGCGCGCTCGCCGGACCCGGGGACCTGCTCGGTAAGGCGGCGGTCGCCAATGCCAAGCTCGCCTATCAGAGCTTGCAGCGCACGCTGGCGAGCGAAAGGTGGAAGGCGCTCGCCGGCAAGGGCGCGCGCGTGCAGCGGCTGTTGTGGGCGAGCACCAGCACGAAGAACCCGGCCTACCGCGATCTTGCGTATGTCGAGCCGCTCGTCGGACCGTTCACCATCAACACCATGCCGGGAAAGACCATCGCCGCTTTCCGCGATCATGGGGCCGTGGCGGACACCGTCGAGCAGGGGCTTGCCGAATCGCGGCAGGTCATGGCTGATCTCGAGCGGGTCGGCGTTCGCTTCGATCTCGTCACCGCACAGCTCGAAAGCGAAGGCATCCAGAAGTTCATCGAGCCGTTCGACGCGCTGCTGACGCAGATCGAGGCGAAGCGGCGCCGCGCCACCGCCTTTGGCGATGTCGAGCCCCTGCGGACGGCCGCGCGCAGGCTGCGCCGCCTGGTGATCCGCATGACGACCGAGGCCGGCTCCGGCCATCCGACCTCGTGCATGTCCTGCGCCGACATCGTCGCGGCACTCTTCTTCCACGAAATGCGCTGGGACCCGAAGGACTCCGGCGCGCGCAACGTCGACGCGTTCGTGCTGTCCAAGGGTCATGCGGCGCCGATCCTCTGGGCCGTCCTGCACGAGGCCGGCGCGATCACCGAGGATCCCTTGTCGCTGCGGCGCATCGACAGTACGCTCGAAGGGCATCCCACGCCGGTCAATCCCTGGGTCAAGGTCGCGACCGGATCGTTGGGGCAGGGGCTTGCCGCAGCGAATGGAATGGCGCTCGCCAACCGCCTCGACGGGATTGATGCCCGCATATTCTGCCTGCTCGGCGACGGCGAGTGCTCCGAAGGCGCGGTATGGGAGGCGGCGCAGTTCGCGGCGCTCAACCGACTGTCGAATCTGGTCGCGATCGTCGACGTCAATGGCCTCGGACAGAGCGAGGCCGCCCCCTACGATCATGACACTGGCACCTTTGCGCGCCGCTTCGCCGCGTTCGGTTGGCGCGCGATCGAGATCGACGGCCATGACATGGCCGTGATCCTCGATGCTGTGCAGTCCGCCCGCGAGGGGGGACCGACCGCGATCGTTGCCCGCACGGAGAAGGGCAAGGGGGTGTCGTTCCTCGAAGGCGCAAGCGGCTGGCACGGCAAGCCGCTCGACCGCGGGGAGATGGAGAGAGCGCTTGCCGAGCTCGGCGAGGTCGCAGCCGCGCCGGCCGTGGAGTCGCGACGCATCGGACAGCTTCCGGCGACACCACGCGTGGCGAGCGCGCGCATCAGGCCCGAATATCGGCTTGGCGATATGGTTGCGACGCGACAGGCGTTTGGCGCGGCGCTCGAAAAGCTCGGGCGCGGCAACAGCGCAATCATTGCCCTCGATGGGGACGTCCAGAACTCGACCGGCGTAGCGGCCTTTGCGGCGAAATACCCGGAGCGGTTCTTCCAGGGCTACATCGCCGAGCAGAACATGATCGGGACCGCACTCGGCCTGGCGGCCGCGGGAAAGATTCCCTATGCGACGACATTCGCCTGTTTCCTGACGCGCGCCTACGACTTCATCCGCATGGCTGGCTATAGCCGGCCGCCGCATCTCATTCTGTGCGGCAGCCATGCCGGCGTCTCGGTCGGTGAGGACGGCCCCTCGCAAATGGGTCTCGAGGACATCGCCATGTTTCGCGCGCTGATCGAGAGCACCGTGCTCTATCCGACGGATGCGGTCAGCGCCGAGCGACTGACCGAGGCGGCGGCGCGCGAGGACGGGATCGTCTATGTGCGGACCACGCGGCCGAAAACGCCCGTCATCTATGGCAACGACGAGGAGTTCATGATCGGCGGCAGCAAGGTCCTGCGCGCCTCGACGCGCGACCGTTTCACGATCGTGGCGGCTGGTATCACGGTGCACGAGGCGCTGGCGGCGCACGGCAGTCTCACCGCCAACGGCTTGCCGACCCGAGTCATCGACGCTTATTCGGTCAAGCCGCTCGATACCGCGACGCTGTCGGCGGCGGCGCGCGAAACCCGCGGCATTGTGGTGGTCGAGGACCATGCGATCGACGGCGGCCTCGGCGAGGCGGTCGCCGCGGCGGTCGTCGGAATTGCGCCGGTGCGGCGGCTGGGCATCCGCGAGCTGCCGCACTCTGGGCCGAGCGAGCGACTGCTCGATCGGTACGGCATCTCGCGCCGGGCGATCGAGGAGAGTGTGTTGCGGCTTGCGGCATGACGCCCAGACGCAGGGCGGCCGGCAAAAAGGGGCTCGGTTCCCGCCGACGCATCCTTAGAAGGCGTCACTGCCGCGCATGACGACGAATGGCAGTAACCGGCGGGCCCTCGCTACCGCCAATCATTGCCCCACGGCTGCTTCCCTTCGGCCTTGCTCCAGTCACAGCACGATGGCCTGCTGCGTCTAAACGGCTGCAAAAAGGGGGGGTAGCCGATGACCTCTGCGTTTCAAGGTGAGCGACTTGACTTGCTTCTGGACCGGTTGGCTAACGACGATCCTCTCCCACTGGGTCTCGACCAAAAAAAGGACGAGCCTCTCCCATTCGGTCTCGACCAAAAAAATGACTGGCTCTCATTCAAACGTTGGCTCTCAAGCAAACGTTGGCTCTCGATCAGGCGTCCGTCCCTCGGTAAGCGACGCTCGCACACCCTGGTCCGCTACCTGATCACGTCCAGCTACCTGATCCCGTTCTGCATTGGTGTCGCCGCCACTGTGGCATGGGAGTCCTACGGCACGCCTCCCACCGATCAGCAGCTCAAGGCGATGTCGCTCGATCTCGCCGCTGTACGGCAAAGCGTGCACCAACTCACCGCCAAGGTTCAACAGATCGCGGGAGACGTCGCCGCGCAGCAGGCCATCCTTCGCAGAGTCTCAGCGGCTGCGCCGCCTGCGCCGCGACGCGCCAACTGATTGCTGGCTACGCATCAACCAGCTCGTAGTCGGCACCCCGTCTGCCCGCGATGGCGCGGCTCCCGGATGACGCTCGCCAAGATGCGGGTGAACGGCGCAGTGGCGGCGATGAGAAAGGAGATTATGCTGGCCACTGACCCCGGGGCCAGCGTTCCGCAGTCGTCCCGACGGCATCGACGATAGGCAGGCCGGAGTCCCGCGAGCAGCCGAATGGACCACGAGGGTCGGAAGTTCGGCAGGTGCGTTCGCTGACGCCTGACCACTTCAAGGAGGAAACCGCCATGAACGCAAAGAAAACGTTCGTCGCGCTGGCAGTGGCCGCTGCTGTTCTCAGTGTCATGTCGGCGGCGGATGCGAAGGACCTTGGCGACCGCCCCCACGAGGGCGGGGCTGTGGTTCCCTGCAGCCTGGATGGGATCAATCCCGCCCAACATCCCGAGATTTTCGGCAATGCTGCAACCGCCGCATCGTACGGCTTCGTCCAAGCGCGGGACGGGACTTGGCACGTGCGACCGGGTTGTCGTCGATAACGACCTAATTCCGCTGCTGCGACTCAGCCGGCCGCGCTCGTTCGGCGGGACCTGTATTCCTCGGCTTTATGACCAGCGAACCCAAGTCCGAGCTTCTCCAGGTTCAGATCGAGCCCGGGCTGCTGCGGCAGATCGGGGTTGCGGCCGCTGACCAGATTCCGACAGCGAATTCCGTGCGCTTCGTGCTCGCCGACTGGCTGGAGCGGCGCTCGAGCGATCGCAGGCAGGCAGCCGCATGACCGGCGTGGAGATGCAGGTGGCTGCGGCGGAGCCGAAGCGGCATAGGTCGCGGAAATAGCCCGCCACGGCGCTGGTCGGGGCGATCAATCCGGACGAGGTCGGCCCCGCCATCCGGTCGCTCCGCCAGCGCCGCCGCGAAATCTCTCGATTATCCGGCTCGCGGCTGAAATCCTGTTACACGCGCCGGTATCATCGCGCCTGCACTTGCCTACGTAATGCCATCACTTCGTTCTCCTCTGGCAGTTCCTTCAAAGCGATTCGGGAGGTCACGATGACAATGCTGGATGGTCAGGTGGCGTTCACCTATGGCAACACCCAGGTGGTGAGCACCGTGAAAGCGCTGCTGGCTGGAATTGGGACGCTCCTTTTGGCTGGTGGCGTAATTCTTTGGGCTGTTCTGTCCTTCACGATAGCGGGCTTGCGGGCCGACGTGAGCGCCATTCGTCAGGAAATGGAGTCTTTGCAGGCGGCGGATCGTGAAGGCATCAATCGCTCGAACGACGTCAATATGAAGCTCGCCGAGCAAATGACCAGCATGAACAAGTCGGTGAACGATGTGGCGGTTCGCATTTCGGACCTGCAGAAGCAGTTGCCGGTCAGTCCGCCGCGACGCCCGTAATGGCTTCGTAAGATAGCCCCGCGCCGCCGGCGCGGGTCCTGGATTCGTTTGTTGCACGCATTGCCGGCCGTACGACGGTCGAGGCCCTCGATGCCGGGTGAGCTTCCGCGGGGGCTGATCCGGGAAGGCGCCCAGCACGCTGGAAGCCTAGACCATGGTCGCAGTCGAACGCGCGCGGTTCAACCTCATAAGGTGCGTTGAGGCAACTGACTCCGTCGCCCGAAAAATTGCGGGCACGGAGGTGATTTCATGAACAAACAACTGCGTCGCAAGGAGATTTCGACGTGTGTGGCGTCCGAAGGGGTTGCGGCAGTCGAGCGGGCAACAAGCAAACAACCAGAACTGCATTCTTGGAACGACTACCACATCGCGGCCCGGCAGAGGTTCGTCGGCATCGTGCGCGATCAGCCAGCTCCATTCTCGCGGGCGCCTCGGTCCGCCGGTGCTGGACCGAGGCATTCACGCGTCGCGACCGGCTTGCCAAACCCCCAGCCCTTTTTTGCTCCACTCCGTCTCGAACCGGGCGTACTTTTGCCGGGAGCGAATCGGGCATCTCGTCACGGCGCCCGTTGTAGCAAACGCTTGCAAGAGCGTGCAGTCCAACACCACGTTGGCGACGAGCCGATCCAGGTTGATGCGCGGTTCCTTGGTTAGCGGCCGCCACGATTGCCCGCTGAGCTCGGGCCGTCAGGGCCCGGGGGACCCGCAATGGCCTGCTCAGTGCAATTTCGATTGGTTTGCACCCCGCTCAGGAACGATAGACTCGATCGTCTCGCACGCGAGCTGGGCGAACCCCCAAGCGATCTCAAGCAGGGCTCTTTTCTGGTGCGCGTCCCTGGCCGTTTCAGCGAGCTTTAGGCATTCCTCGGCGAGCAGCTTATACTTGTTGGCGTCGAACACGGTTTTGGCCCCCTAATAGGGTCATGCTCAAACTTCCAGGTTGAGTCTTGTTGTTTCGCGTCAAAATCATGTTCAGCAGCGCCACGCGTGCGAACGCCCCTTTGGCGCCTCCCAGCCAAATTTTCCTGAATGTCTGGCCAGCTCTGGCGGCTCGTCGCCGCCCTCAAGGCCTTATCGACACCTGCATCCCCGGCGTCGCGGATTTCGAGGCGCGCCAGCTGTTCGGCATCGGCATTGGCCTCGCGACGGCGCCGCAGTAATTTTTTCCAAACCTGTCGCAATCTTCCCACAGTCGGCGGCGCGCGCCAGCGTCATGACTTCGGTCGGTACTGGCTATTCGACCGACGTTGGACCCGTCCGGCTGCTTGATTTTACTGGCGCGTCCACGGGAAATCGAACCCCGGTTTCCGCCGTGCACGGGCGAAATGGCCTGCCGCAACGGGTGCGATGGTTCGCCCAGGCCGGCACGAACGGGTCCTCTTAGGGGGTGGCGGGGGCGTACCCCTTGAACGCCGCTGCCACTG
>Ga0126381_100010102_pt1 | contig 10610 bp, 8 predicted proteins | sample PanSoiMetPlot_28_FD_96465 | JGI IMG/M metagenome (GOLD analysis project Ga0126381, IMG submission 96465) | Tropical forest soil microbial communities from Panama - MetaG Plot_28 | ecosystem: Environmental > Terrestrial > Soil > Tropical forest > Bulk soil | place: Panama | collected 2016-02-17
AAGATCGTCTTGCCGGCATAGGCGTTCGCAGGCGTGCCGCCCATCTGTGCCGTTTGGCTCGGATATTTGTGCACGGTCGGCTGATAGATCGGACGGTTCTGCATGTCGTTGTGCCCAAGCAACCTCATGCTCTCGGCGTCCGGACTCTTCAGTCCGTCCGACATGGCGCTGGAAGCCAATGCGGCAGCGCCAAGCGTCATCGACACGTATAACAACGACCGCGCGGGTGCGCGGCGGGACTGATGCTGTTTCATGGTTCCCCTCCTACTGGATGAGCCGCATCGACCGGTGCTTTCAGCGGCAGAATGCAATGAGATAGATCGGATAGGGCACCCAGGCCGTTTGGCCTTCTTTTCCATTCGACATGGGAAAGCCCGTAAGCCCCAACCCCCCAGAGGCGAAGTTCTACCCCTACAGGCCCAAACTTGAATCGGTGCAATGTATATGCCACAGCGGCTCTCCATCAAAACGAACAAGTAATTACGCGCGAATGCTCCCTTAGTTTCTGCTTGGGGCGTAAAGAAACCCGACGGTTGACGATACAGTTTGTTGCCGTGTTTGGCGGTTTCGTTGGGCATTAGGTCCCAACATCGCCTGAACGTGATCTCCAACTTGGTTTGCCCAACAGGGGTTGTAGAAGCATGTGTGACTTCGCAGTGATAGAAACGCCACGCAGCCTGAGAGTTCGGCGGAGAGTGAGAGGGATGGGCTATCGTGATGCGAGAGTCCAGAAACGCTGCGGTCTATCCTTGGGGAATGGTTAACGCTAAGCCTCCCCAAATGGTCTAGCATGTCCAACCCATGGGAAGGCACCCACGGCGCCGTGTCAGACACGAAATCTAAGGCGCCCCCACCGGCTCCCGAGAGACCAGCGGAGGAATCGCCATGAAACTGTTCGCTGGTATGTCCCGCCGTGCGCGCCATGCGCTGCGGCTCGCGTGCGGTCTCGTCGCTTGCGTCGTCGCGCTGCCGAGCCTCGCTGCCGAGATGCTCAACGTCTATTCGATCTGGGGCGAGGACTGGGCGCGCCCGATGTTCGAGGAATTCGAGAAGGCGTCCGGCGTCACGGTCAATTTTGTGCGCCTTTCCTCGGGCGAGGCGCTGGCCCGCGTCATCGCCGAGAAGAACGATCCTCGTATCGACGTGCTCTTCGGCGGGCCCGTCGAGACCTTCGCCGCCGGCGTCTCCAAAGGCGTGTTCGAACCGTACCGGCCGCCGTCCTTTGCCAAGCTCCCGGCGCGACTCAAGCACCCCGCGGGGCAGTGGGTGGCGATCGCCGACGATCCCCTGGTGTTTATGACCAACGACGACTATTTGGAAGACAACAACGTTGAGCCGCCCGCGTCGTGGAACGATCTGCTCCACCCGGCGTACCGCGGCATGCTGCGGATGGCCGATGCGCGAACCTCGGGCACGGCGGTGGCGGAGATTTTCTCCATCCTCGAGGTCAACGGTCGCGACGAGACCAAGGCTCTAGACTACATGAAGAAGCTCCATGCGCAAGTGCAGCTCTACGAGAGCAGCGGGGCCGGCGCGTTAGCGGTGGGGCGCGGTCTGGCCGGAGTCGGCATCTTTTTCATCGTCGACGCGCTCGACATAAAGGCCAGTTACAACGTGACCATCAGCTTCCCAGAGGAAGGCATCGGCGCCGCTCCTGAAGGCATCGCACTGATCAAGAACGCGAAGAACCCCGAGGCTGCCAAGAAGCTCATCGACTGGGCGACGTCCCAGGCTATGCAGAGCTTGTTTGCCAAGCACCAGATCCATTTCGTGCCGGCGAACCCGGACGTTGTGATCGAGCCGAACCTGGCAAAGGCGCTCAAGGACGCGAGGCTTTTTACCATCGACGCTGATTACGCCGCCGCCAACCGCAAACGCATGGTCGAGCGCTGGGTGACAGAGGTTCTCAACGAGTAGCTGCGAGTAGCAGAGCGGCATCTTCACGAAGGTAGCAATCGGAATGCGCAATACGGCATCCAACACCATCGACGAAGTTGAGCCCCGAGGTGGAATGTCCAGAACTAGCCGCTCCGGCACTTCTCTCGAAGACCGCTTTACACACAACACCGGCTATCCGTCGACTCCGCTCTACTCACGCTGCCGACCCCTTTGTGACATTCCCAGCGCGTCGAAGCGGCCATTCGTAAGCGGGAAAATCCAGAATCTTGTTTGCCCCGACCACAAATCGGCGCCTGCTTTCTGCACCGCCAGTGGCGCCCAGTTCACCGCCTGCGTTCGCTCGCCGAGGTGAGCCGGTACTGGCCCGGACCAACAGCATTGCCACCAGTGCTGTGGTTGGGGGTGGCAATCGATCCTAGCGTGCGTCGACGCTAATGAGGGTATCGGGCGCCATGAAAGAAGGACGAGCTCCGCGATTCGCGCGTCCCTTTCCTACACGACCTGGTTCAAGCCTTGAATGGCGGCAAACGCGGATGAGCGGTGATTACCGGATACATTAAGGAGTCTCGTGGGCGCGATCGCCGTCGCAACGGCGAGCCTAAGGGCTGCTGCCACACGTGCTCGCCTTCACCGGTTCGCGATGACGTTCATCCCCTCAACGATCGTCCGGACTGCCGCCTCTTCTCCGATCCTGGAATTGACCATGAGATGGTAAAGGGACCGGTACGGCCACTCCAAGCCGAAATATTGCTTGATGAACGCTGCCCGCTCACGGTCGACGGTTTCAACCAGTTTGGCGGCCTGGGCAGCACTCCTCCCGGCTTCACGCTCGCGACGCACTTTCTCCTCGAACGGCGCGTAGATGAAGACATGATACGCATCCGGGCGGTCGCGAAGGAAGTGCGTAGAGCCGCGACCGACGATGACGCAATCCTTGGCGTCTGCCGCGTTGCGAACGACTCGCTCCGTGAGCGCGAAGACGCGATCGGTGTCGAGGGGCGCAAGTCTGTGGGCCATGAGGTTTCCTTCGAAGCTCCCGTGCAGGAAGGACTTCACCAGTCGGTAGTAGAGCGGATCTTTTCGCTCCTCTCGGCCCTTGACCGCCGCCAGATCACACTCGGCCAGGCGCGCAATCTCCCGCGTCAACCGCTCGTCCCACAAAGCCCATCCCAGCCTCCCGGCGAGCTTATGGGCAATGGCTGGGCCCCCGCTGCCATATTCACGATCCACCGTCACGATGCTGATCATGCCTAGGTCACACCACAGCCGCTCCACCGCTGCCCGGATTGTTTGGCCTCAGCACAAACGCGAGACACAGCATGACCGCCGCGGCCACGGCGAGCGCCCAATAGGTATCGATGTATGCAAGCGTCTGCGCCTGACGCTGCACGATCTGATACAACCGCGCGTACGCTTGCTGCTGCGCATCGGCTAAGCCAATCCCTGCGCTCGCCAGATGCTCGGCCAGGACGCGCACTTGATCCTGAAACGTCGGGTTGTCCGCGGACGTCCCGGAGACGAGATAGACCTGATGGATTTGCGCGCGGCGAGCCGTCAGCGTCGTGACCATCGACGTACCGACGCTGCTTCCCATGTTGCGCATGAAGTTCACCAAGCCCGCCACGCTGTTGCTCTTGTCGGCCGGCACCCCAATGTAGACCGCAAGGGTAATGGGAACGAATAGCAAGCCGAGCCCGATCACTTGGATCACCCGCAACCACGCCACCGAAGCGAAGCTCAACAGCAAGTCGATCCTCTGCGCCGAATATCCCATCGCGAGGGCGAGCCCCAGCCAGCCGGCCGCGATGAGATAGCGTGCCTGCACGTGACGGGTGAGCTGGCCGACGATCGGCATCTCGAGCAGCAGCACGACGCCGCCGACGGAGAGCGCTAGCCCGGCAGTCTCTGCCGTATACCCCATGAGGGTCTGCAGAAACTGGGGCAACATGACGATGCTGGCGAACAGCAGAACGCCGAGCATGAACATCATGACGTTGGCGCTCAGAAAGTTGAAGTTCGTAAACAGGCGCACGTCTATGATCGGCTGCTCGTGGAACCATTCCCAGACGACCAGGGCGACAAGACACACGCCCGCTAGGATCGCCAGCGCCACGATGAACAACGAGCCGAACCAGTCGTCCTCTTGGCCTCGGTCGAGCATGATCTGCAAGGCCCCGATGCCGAGCACGAGAAGCCCGATTCCGATGTAGTCGAGGCGGACTCCGGCCCGCTTTGCGCGGAGGAGGTGCGGCGGGTCTTCCACAAGCTGTGCGACGAGCAGGAGCGTCAGAACGCCGACCGGCAGGTTGATGAAGAAGATCCAGTGCCAGGAGTAGTTGTCCGTAATCCAGCCGCCCAGCGTCGGCCCGATGGCGGGAGCCATGACGGCGGTGATGCCGTAGAGCGCAAATGCAAGACCGCGCTGCTCGGGCGGAAACACGTCCGCTAGGATCGCTTGCGCCATGGGCTGAAGCCCGCCGCCGCCAGCGCCCTGGGCAATTCGTGCAACGATAAGGAGGCCCAGACTGGGCGCGACGCCGCAAAGCAAGGAACTGGCCGTGAAGAGCACGAGGCATGTCATGAAGAAACGCTTGCGCCCGAAAGAGTCCGCGAGCCAACCGCTGATCGGCAGAACGATGGCGTTGGACACGAGGTAAGACGTAAGCACCCAGGTGCTCTCGTCGTTGCTCGCTCCGAGACTGCCGGCCATGTATGGGAGCGCGACGTTTGCGATGCTTGTGTCGAGCACCTCCATGAAGGCCGCTAGCGCCACCACCAGAGCAACAAGCCACGGGTTGTATCGTGGCCGCCCGGCGGCGCCGGCTGCGGGTGCGAGCGAGCTTGGCAACCTTGGAGATCCTCTGGGCGGGAGGCCGTGTCTCTCGGCGCGGTGAGGCAGCGGGATCTATCGGACTATGACCTCTGGCACGACTGACATGCCGGGGCCGATCACGTGATTCGGGTCCGGCGCCTCGTCAATGACGATCTTCACCGGGACTCGCTGCACCACTTTGACGTAATTACCCGTTGCATTCTCAGGCGGCAGCAGGCTGAACGCCGCGCCGCTGCCCGCCTGGATGCTGTCAACGTGTCCTTTGAATGGCTTGTCAGGGTAGGCATCGACGCGAACCGTCGCCTGCTGGCCGGGCCGCATGTAGCGGAGCTGTGTCTCCTTGAAGTTCGCCACGACCCAGAATTGGTCGGGCACGATTGAGAAGAGCGTCTGCCCAACCTGGACATAAGCACCGGGCTCGACGCTCTTGCGCGTGATGCGTCCAGCCTCGGGGGCGTAGAGCTTCGTGTACGAAAGATCCAGCTCCGCTTGTCGCTGAGCGGCCTCCATCTGAGCGATCTGGGCAGCGACCTGTTCCGTCTGGGCGCGGCTGTAAGCCACCTGTTCCGGCGCCGCCTTGGCGCTGGCCAACCTAGCCCGCGCCTCGGCGACCTGGGCTTCTGTTTGCCGTAGCGTCTCTGCGGCGGCCTGCTCGGCTTTGCGCGCCGCATCGAGGTTGGCCGTTGCCGATCGGTCGGCCGCGATGGCGCTGTCTCGCGCCTGCTGGGAGACGAAACCTTGTGTGACGAGCCGCTGGTCGCGCTCTGCATCGGCCGCCGCTCGCGTCGCCTCGGCCTCGGCCGCCACGACCCTGGCACTCGCCCCCGCCCCCTGGTTCCGCGCCGACGCCACCTGCCGTTCAGCAGCTTGCAGGCTCGCCTCAGCCTGGGCTACACCGGCTTGGGAGGTCGTCTCAACGACGCGTGTATTAATGCCCGCTCCGCGATGCTGTGCCACTACCGCCGCCAAATTCGCCCGAGCCTGGGTAAGCCGCACTTCGAAGTCCCGCGGGTCCAGCTCGACCAACAGGTCTCCCTTGCTCACATGCTGGTTGTCATCAACGTACACACGGGACACGTAGCTGGCCACCTTGGGACTGATCGCGACCATGTGAGCTTGAACAAAGGCGTCATCGGTGGACTCGTGGGTCATGGCGTACCGAAAGTAGTGGACGCCGACGATGAGCACTACCACTAGAACCAGTGCTCCAAGCATCGGCAATGGCCGCCGGAACCATGGCCGGCGCGCTGCGACTGCCTCGCGCGGGCTGTCCGAAGAGCCCTGGACGTTCGGAGACGGACCCGCCGGCCCGACGACGTCCTGTTGGATATGCGGGTCTTGATCCGTCATCGCCGCGACGCGGGCTAATTACTCGGGAAATTACGATAAGTCAGCGCGCCGCAAGAAGCTTTGTCAAGAGGTGTACAAAAAGACCCAGACCTTGAAGAAGGAGGCGACCAAGCCCGCTGCTCAGAACTTCTCCAGGAGCAAGGGATGCAACCGAACCCATGGCGCTCATGTGCTGCGTGCTACGCAGCCGTCCACTGCGTCGCGAATGACCTCTTCGAGCCCCCTACTTTTCGGGCTGTCTCGTCCTTCGATTGTGATGAAGAGCAGGTTTCTCGAAGAGAAGTACGTGCACCTTTCGTTCGAGGTGAGTCTCGTCCTGAAGGCCGTGTTTGCGGCGGGGGGATCTCTGGCGGGAATCGGCGCCTATTTCGTGACGTCGAAGCTGCCGCCCGGTCATGGAACATCCAGCTGCGTGATCGGGACATCAGGAGCGCGGATGACATCGAGCGCACGATGACCGCCGCCAACCTTCGCGGACTGGACGCTGCGTTCCTGGTCGGTGACCCGCTCACGAGCCGCTATCGGAAACGCATCCACGAGCTTGCGGCTCTCCAGAGCATGCCGATGTTCGTTCCGGCTCCCGAGTACGTCGAATGCCAGGCCTTGCTCGGGTACGGCCCGAGTCTGCGTGATTCGGTCCGGCAGGCGGCCGCTTACGTGGACAAGATCCTCAGAGGAGCGAAACCCGCAGACGTGCCCATTAAGCAACCGAAGGAATACCGGCTGGTCGTAAATCTGCGGACGGCCAAGCGGCTGGGCATCAAGCTTCCATCATCGCTCGTGATACGCGCCGACGAGGTCATCCAGTAATCCAGTTAGAGCAAACGCGCGCTAGGATCGCGGCTTTGCATTGAGTGTCGGCTAACGGGATACGGTTGCAACTTCTGCTCCTGGCCGCGAGCCGTATTAGGACACTAACCTGTAACCGGCCGTTCAACTCTGCAACCACCAGCCCTCAGCAACTACGAAGGCGCCGGTTAGCCCACGCCCGTAATGTCGTAGCCTTCTCCGTAAGCGACGTGGCGATCCCACGGTGGTGCAACTTCACTGTCGCGGCCACAAGTCAGACGGCAGCGGCGGCTCTACTTTCTCAAACATTCCACGGCCGGCTTTGACGTCGACTTGCGTTGCGGTCACATCGCCGTAGCGCTGGTTATTCACATACGCGGCGACAAGACCGATCGCAAGCGCCACGCCGATCGCGACGAGTTTGTAATTCCCTTGACCACTCATAGCCCATTCTCCTGGATCGTCAGCAATAGTCGCCCTAACTCGAAAAGCTATACGACCAGTGAATCATCACACGGAACAACTTGTGCCGAGTCACCTTTTCGGGACACGAAGTTATCCCTGCGAGACACAAGAGTCACCAGCCGACTAGTAGCTCGACGCCCCAGTAGGCGCATGTGATCAGAGCTGCCTGCGCAAATTCTTCTTGCTTTAAAATCCGCGTAAGGCCGCTTCCAGCGCCGTCACAAAGTCAAAAGCGCGAGCAGCACAGCGGACGACGGCTTTCGGGCCGCACATTGGTTTCCGCGGATGGCCTTACTCGACCCGCTGCTGACATTCGGCGTGTGCGACCGATCTGAGCAAAGCAGTCGTCCGATTTCTGCACACTCGGAACTGAATAATTCTTTGCTCGATCGAGTTCCTGCCTGATTGCGGGAGCAGGGGACCGGCGCTAAGGTGTGCGGGCAGGCGAGCACACCCTGGGAATCCGGCGACGAAGCTGTTTCCGGCAGGGGCGGCGCAAGCCGCAGCCGCGAATCGTCAAGCAGTCAGGCTGAACACGCCGTCGAACAGAATCACCCGAAGGGGGTAACACATGAGTACGCGGATCACGGTCCTGGGCGCCGGCTTTGGCGGATTGGAGCTGAGCACGATCCTGTCGGAGTACATAGGGGACAAGGTTCAGGTGACCCTGATAGACAAGAGCGATGCGTTCATCTTCGGCTATTCGAAACTCGACGTGCTGTTCGGGCGAACCACGCTGGATGTCGTGCGCCTGCCGTATCGCAACTTCGTCAAACCAGGCGTGCGCCTGCTACGGGAGACGGTGACGGCGATCGACCCGACGAGCAGGCGCGTGACCACCGATGCCGGGACGCGCGACTGCGACTACCTGGTGATTGCCCTGGGCGCCGATTACGACGTCGCGGCCACCCCTGGCCTGGAAGGTGCCAGCGAGTTCTATTCGGTCGAAGGGGCCGACCGTCTTCGCGAGACCTTGCCCGCGTTCGCGAAGGGGCGCGCCATCGTCGGTGTGTGCGGTGCACCGTACAAGTGCCCGCCCGCACCCAGTGAATGTGCACTCATGCTGCACGACTTTCTGACGACTGCCGGCGTTCGCGGCCAATGCGAAATCACGATGGTCCTTCCCTTGCCGAGTCCAGTGCCCCCGTCTCCCGACACCTCCAAGGCCCTGATCGCCGCATTTGCCGAACGTGACATCAAATTCATTCCCCACCGCCGTGTGGCCGCGGTAAACCCTGGCCGGCGAATTGTGTCACTCGACGACGGCAGCGAACTGTCTTATGACCTGTTCCTGGGCGTGCCTAAGCACCGTGCGCCCGCTGTGGTCGAGAACAGCGGAATGGCCGAAGGCGGCTGGGTGAGCGTGAACCCGAGAACGCTGGAGACTAAGTTCCCGAATGTCTACGCCATTGGCGACATCGCGAATACTGGAACGCCGAAGGCAGGTGTCTTTGCTGAGGGCGCGGCCATGGCGGTGGCCACCTCCCTCGTTTCGCGCATTCGCGGCGAGGGAGAAGGCAGCCTCTATGCGGGTGCCGGAACCTGCTACATCGAGTTCGGCTCAGGACTGGTCGGGCGCGTCGACGTCGACTTCTTCTCGGGGCCAAAGCCCACGGGCACCTACCACGAACCGAGCGTGGCGCTTCGCGAGGACAAGGAGCGGTTCGGGACGAGGCGAAAGTCACGGTGGTTCGGACTCTGACGCAGAGGTATGCTCATCGAGGTGGCGCGGACAACATCCAACCTTCCGGTCCCGGAGCCGAAGAGAGTCCTACGCCGTGCGGCGCTAAGCGGACTTTGAACGCTGTGGACCCATACCGGCTGTTCCTCGCCGCCGAAAGCTGCTGTTCAATCAACTCGCCAGCACCGTGAACAGTCCGCTTGACCAGCGGATTAGGCCGCATTCTTTGGGTGTCCCGTCCATTGATCCTTCTTACCTCGCATACCAACGGGCAATGCAAGTCCGACGCGTTTCCGCAACATCGGACCGCCGCGAGTTGCGTTGGCGAGAATCACGGAAGCGGCGTCAGCATACGGAACAATCATTTCGGGCACGCGCGCAGCGAATAATGGCAGAAGGAGCAACGCAGGCAGGTGCTTGGCAAACGCCGGCAACTTTGCTGGGATGCAATCCGTCGAGATCCGCAATCTGTCAATGCCGATGGCGGGTTGGTCGACCATTGGCCCGGGGCAGAGTAGCCGCCAGTCTAGATCCGAGGAAAGCAAGCGTTCGAAATTCGCGCGATGCGGCCAATATGTGTTGCGGACCCTAGGCAAGTCAACGCCTCGACGTCCATTCGTGTCGAGGTCAAGTAGCGCAGCCCCGGCCATGAACCAACACACAGGGCGGGCTTGGCTGGGGAGTGTCTCCGCGGCCGACGCAACCCGATCAACGAGTGCGACAAACTTCTGGGCCTCGGTCACCAGACCAGCGCAACACACGAGGACATCATGTCCTTCCGCGAATTGCGCCAACGTCGCGGGCGGCGTCGTAATCAGGTCAGCCGTGACCACCTGCGCCCGAGCTGCAACCTCTGGCGGCAACTTCCCAGGCGAGCGCACCAAGAGCGACAGGCTATTGCCTGCGGCTGCTGCCTGCTGCGCAACATGGCTACCTAGCGATCCTGTAGCGCCGATGATTGCAATAGAGGTCATCAATACCGCCTGAGGAACCAAGCCAATCGGCCGCGAACGGACGCCCGCCCCGTGTGCGCAAAGAGATCGACTCAGAAAGTGTAGCACCGCTGAGAGCACAGCTCCCGTGGCCGGACGAAACCATGGACGGAGGGCACCTTCTAGCGCAAAAGAGCGCTTTGTCACTGCGCTGTTAGGCGCGAAGGTCGGCTATCGGTGGCGTACGCTCAACGGCAGCTCCTGGCCGGTTAGCGACTTCGTGAACGTCTGCTTGTCTTACCTTTGACAGTTTAACTATGAGGTCGAAAGATTCTATGGTTTATGTCAACGAACGCGTGAGGCGCGCAGGGTCGAATTTGGTCTTGTAGGTGTAGATCGACCAGGCAGTACGAGCGATGCGTCGAGCGAGGATCACCACGGCAGCGGTGCTGGATAGACCCCTGGCCCGATAATGTTCGTAGAGCGTCCTCCATGGCTTTGTCTTGACTGCCGACAACGCCGCCAGATAGAGCAGCCGGCGCAGTTCGGCTGGTCCGCGTTTGGACAGGCGGCGTTTGCCGCGATGCTGTCCCGAGTCATCCGGTCGGGGGTCGAGGCCGGTGAAGGCGACGAACGCATCGGCGCTCTTCAGGGGCACGCG
>Ga0126381_100010103_pt1 | contig 10609 bp, 6 predicted proteins | sample PanSoiMetPlot_28_FD_96465 | JGI IMG/M metagenome (GOLD analysis project Ga0126381, IMG submission 96465) | Tropical forest soil microbial communities from Panama - MetaG Plot_28 | ecosystem: Environmental > Terrestrial > Soil > Tropical forest > Bulk soil | place: Panama | collected 2016-02-17
AGAGATTGCAGGATGGTGCGGAGGCCGAGCCACATTCCGATGGAAACAAACAGAGAGCCGGGACGCGACAGCGCGGCATATAGACAAAGCGAGAGCGCAGCGGTCGCCAAGAGAGATAGTTTGGAAATGGTGAGCGAGCCGAAGACTTGATTGCGGTTGGCAGTGTCATGACTGAGTTGAGTGATGGCGGCGGTTTGCAGACCAGCATCGGCGAACATGACCACGACTGTAACGATGGAGAGAACCAGCGCGTAGACGCCGAGCGTGCGGGCACCGTACGCGCGAGCAACGAAAAGAATAACGGCGTAATTGGCGACGCGAACGGCGGCTTCCCCACCGAGGACACTGGCCGCACTTTGGAGAATGGTCTTCACGCGCGAGCCTCCGCGGAAACAGCAGAGCCATGCGAGCGATGGCGGGAAACCCAGGCAACCACGAGGAGCAAAATGACGCCCATTTTTACAGAAGCGGCCGCTTGCGTGCCCGCCAGATAAACGAGGAAGCAAAGCCAGATGAAACACATGACCGCGACGTAGTTGACGAATTCAGAAGGCATGGTTTGAGCCGCCAACAAGAGACGTTCGCACCAGGCGACACCAAAGCCCCAAACAAAACTGACCGCGATAGCGCCGAGGTAGCCGAAGTTGAGAAAGCCTTCGCCCATGAGAGTCAGGCGGAGACCGCCGCTCTCCCCGGTTTGATCGACACCGATGAGCTTGGTGCTAATGGCGCGGAGGCTGTGCTTGGCGCTCCAGTCACTGGCGATGCTCGGGAGCGGAACAAGTGCCTGAACGAACGTGACGCCGTTCAGTTGCTCTCCATCGAGGCGGTTGAGAGTCCAGGCAAGATCGCGGACTTCGGGGAGCGCGGTGCTGGAGACGGTAAGAACCGCCCGCGGATTGAAGTCGTTGGCCAGAACGCTTACAAGAAAGAGGCATTGGGAGAACACGTAGAGGCTGCCGACGATGGTAAGCCACCGAAGTGTGAGGCGGTACACATCGCGGCGGCCGATGCCGGTGAGGATGAGAGAAGCAAACAGGACGCCAAGAAGATTAGCGCGGCGAAGAGGCAGGAGAAGCGCGGCGTAACCCATAGTGACTAGAAATACGTTGAAGAAACGGGCGCCAGGATTCTTTACGATGCGGTAGACGAGAAACGGCAGAGACACCGTCAGGAAGTCCATGGCACGGTTGGCAAACCATTCATCGGTGGCTGAGCCTCGGACTGCGTCGCTGGTGATGTAGCGGAGGAAGGGCCACTTGGCGGGAACAGTCAGGTAATCGAGAAAGCCGAGCCGGTAGTAGACATAGAACATCAATACGGCGCCGGCAATCGTAAGCAAGCGGAAAAGCACTTCGGCCACCGCGGGATTCACAAGTAAAAAGAAGCTCGAATGAAGGCTTTTTCGGGTGCGACGACGGAGACTCGAGGCATAGCCAAGAGCGCCGGCGAGAAGGCCGACACTGTTGATCATCAGAGAGTTGGCGTAATAGACGTCTTCATTGGAGCGGATCGAAGTGTGTGATGTGGTGAGACCAGCCAGCAAGAATCCGCTGAATATGTGCAGAGCCGCGAGCGCGAAGAAAAGAACACAGAGGAGCTTCGCGCTTTCGAGGTAGTAGAGGGCAACGGAGCGAACGAGAAAAACCGCGGCGACCAGAAGGCAGAAGGCCAGGGGGATCATGACGAAGGGAGCATCGTCGAAGAGCATGGCGAGGTATGTTGCAGCGAAGAGCCCGATTGCGCTGATTGCGGCTAGTAAGTCAGGGTTGGCAACATTCGGCTGCCTTGGGGAGTAGCCCACAAGAGAGCCGGTTCGAGGCAAGTCGTAGACTGAATGATCCAAGCTCATCTCCAAGTGATCGAGGTCAATCCGTACCCTGCTGCTTGGTTTCGAGCGGCGCGGGCTGGCTGCGAAGACGATCGAAATTCTTTTTGGCGTGATCGGCTAGAGCGTCGCGTTTCGAGGCAACGTACTCGAGTTGTGGGCGAACACTCTGGACCATATTGAGGACGAGGATTTTGCCAGGGTCTTCGGGGTCGATTTTCGACCAGTGGTCGTGAGCAACGATCCAGCCGATCGCCATCATCACCGCCAGGATTGCCCCGACAAGAGCCAGAAGAGTTCGAGGGGGAAACGTTTTTCTTTCAGGAACATCCGGGGGATCCAGGACTTTGACACTGGGAACTTCCTTGGCTTCCTGAACCTTGGCGATTTCGAATTGCTGGGTAAGCATTTCGAAAACGGTTTCCTGTACTTTCATGCGGCGATAGAGGTCGGCATAGGTGACGCCGAGCAGGGGCAGCTTGCGGATTGACGGGTAAAGGGCTTCCTCCGTTTTTGGCGGCGTGGCAGTGTCAACTTCAGGTTTCCCACCGACCCTCTGCATCTGGCGGCGGAGTTCATTAACACGGGCCTGCGCGGTGCGCACACGAACATTCTGGTCGGTATAAATCGTACGGAGCCCTTCGAGTTCGGTCTGAGCGGCGATGTATTGGCCTTCGAGAAGAGCCGCGGCTTCCACCATGGCTTTGCCTTGTTCTTTGATATCGATTGCACCGCTTTTGCTCGCAAACTGACTGAAGTCTTTCTCGGCGCTTCCGAGTTCGGCTTTCACTTGGTTGAGGCGATCCTCGAGGAAGACACGTTCACGGTGGGCGGAAGAAGTGTTGAGTAGCGTGACCACACCATTCAGCCGGGCGATGTACTCCTGAGCAAGCGCGCAAGCCCGCTTGGGATCGTGGTCGGTGACCTGGATAGTGAGGATGCCGCTCTTCCGGTCGATAGAGACATCGGTGCGGCGCGAAAGTTCTTTGCGGGCGTCGATCCAGCGGCGCTCGCCATAAACATCGCGCAGGTTGTATCTCGAAACGAGATCGTCTTGCACAGTGCGGCTCTCGAGCACGCCGGCGAAAAGATCCGCGGAAGTCTTCATGCCGAGCACATCACCGCCAAGAGCGCTGAGCCCGGGACTCATTTTCCCGACGATGCTCGCGAGGACGGCCATTCCCTGCCCCGAAGGTGGGTCAGGAGGCATGAGGCGAGTGGTGGAGGTATAACGAGACGGAATCAGAAAGGCGAGGAGGAGCGAGATGACAGCACCCCAGGCAGCGACCTTGAGGAGAAACTTGCGGCGATCCCAGAGCTGGGCGAGGCGCGCAATTCGCCGTTGCCGATTCTCGACGTGTTCCTCGCGAAAACGATGAGTGAGGAGTTGATCGAGTTCGAGAGGGCGAAGTTGGTCCGGTGACGGTTTTGGTGCGGCACTCATCGAGAAGGGCTCCCTGCAGTGGAATTGGGCTGGATCACGGAACGGCCCCACTGGGGGAGGAAGCCGATTTCAACGGAAGCGACGACATTGTTGCGCGAGCCGGGGAACAAGAGCGGGAATGAGGAAATGCGTTCGAACTGGAGAAAACTCTTCAGGTACAGGCCGGAACGCCTTGTGATGGAATAACTGAGCTGATAGTCCTGCCAATTGCCGCCACCGGGGATGTAGTCCGTGAGGACGGTGGATTTCTTCCAGGAAAAGTCGAGGGTATGGCGCGGAGACATCCAGAAGCGCGTCCAAAGCTGAAGAGAAGTGCCTTCGCGACCCACAGTATTGCCGAGAAGGCTGCCATTGTTGGTATAGCCGTCGGTGTAGTCGAGGTTCCAGTAGTTCAGCTCGCCGTGTGCCTGGAAGGAGTCGCGCCCCGGTGAGGTCGACGAAGTCCACTCGACATGCAGGTCCCACTTCGGAAGAAACGGAAGGCGAGGAAAATAGAGGCCGGGTCGGAGAACACTCTTGCCGATGGTCTGAAATGGGATGAGATCATCGTCGTCTTCGAGTTCGCCGTAGAACGTGACCCAGTCATGGAGACCGGGGACACGCCAGGTCCAATCGATGGCGGTGCGGGAGTCCCCTGGGACACTGTTCTCGGCAGAGTTGACGCGTCCGAAGTAGCTCTGGAGAAATAGCCGCGAGTTGAGCGGATGGCCACTTCCGCCGATGAGTGTGGTGCGGCTATAGGCGAATTCCAGGGAGCGAAGAGGCTTAAGGCTGATTTTCTGGCCATAAATCCAGGGCTGCGAACTGCCAGTATGCCCTTCGAGGCGGCCGAAGAACTGGTCTAGAGTGAAAGGCCCAAAGATTTTGGAGAAACCCGGGATACGCATGGAGTTCTGCGGAGTGATGCGGAGCATAGTGATGGGAGCCGCATTGTTGCTAAGCAGGAGCGAGCCTCCGATGCCTGGCCCCCATGAAAGTGACTGATTGCCGAAAGAGATTTGCCAACCCTGGAGGTTGATTCCGGCGTAGGCGTCGAGAATCTGGAATTGATTGATCGGCGCGAATGGGCTGGCGGAAGGAAGCGCGACCCGGTCACGGTTGGCGATGAATTCACGAACGGGCGTGGAGAGGGCCGGGGCGGAAGGTGCGTGCTGAAATTCACCGCTGAAGCCGAAGAAGAGCGGACCATAGGTAGCGCTGGCGGAACTGCCGGCAAGCAGGTTGCTTCCTTCACGGAACGGACGGCCGTAGTCGTAGGCAAAGGTTTCGCCAAAGTGATAGCCGTCATTGAGAACCGTACCGCTGGCAGAGAGCACACGAGAGTAAACCGAGTCGAGTTCGAGAGATTTGTTGGGCCCGGAGAAGGCGGCTTCTTCGCGCGCGAATTCGTGATGCAGGTCTCGGAGGAGCGCAGCAGCTTGCGAATCGATAGAGCGGCCGGAGCGAATGGATGAAGCGGCGGCCTGATCGGCTTCGAGAAGCAGCTGCGCACACTGTTCACGGGACCACGGGCGAACACCGGCGTAGTCGCTCGAGACATAGCCGAGAGCGGCAAGACGATCGAATGCGCGGTAGACCCAGCTATCAATCGGAACATACGGCGACCCGGGAAATTCCGCAGGGCCTGAGTCCGTGGTTCGCATGAATTCGAGGAACGGATTCCAGGCAGCGCCACCGAGTCCGGGATCGTGGTGCTTTCGGTAAACGTATTCTGAAGTCAGCCAGCCAATGGCGCTGCCGATAAGCACGTCAGAAGCGAAATGCTGTTTGCTGCCGACGCTGGCGACACTGACAGTGGTAGCCAAACCATAAGCAAGCAGTTTGGTCATATAGCCGGGATATTCGTGAGCCAGAACTCCGGCGGCGGCCCAGGCGGCCGCTGAATGCTGAGATGGGAAAGACGAACCGCCCTGGAAAAATTGGCCCTGCCCGTTGCCCTGGTCGGGACGCTCGCGGCCGGCAACGTACTTGATGGATTGCGTGAGGATAAGGCTGTCGATGATCGCTTCACCTGCAAGAAGGCCGGTCTCGCGCTGGTGCGGGTCGTGAGTGTGCAGGCTCCAGAGGTACAGACCGCCAGAGGCGGCGCCGAGGGAAATGGCTCCAGCGTTGCGGACATTCTGAAACGTGTGGAGTGTGCCGGGACTGTTCGAGAGGCTGTGGCTGAGATTAGCGTCGGTCTGAATCATGCCGGAGGTGATCCCGACGAGAGGAACTAGCCATTCGGCATCCGACAACCGGATCTTACGAGGGCTTGTGAAAATGGCCTTCTGGTCATCTAGGATACGACCTGTAGTCTCCAAAAAGTCGGTGCTTGGGGTGACAGCCCATTCGTATTTTGGTGGTTCGCTTGTGGCCTTTGGGCGTGGCGAGTCGACGGAGGTGGACGGCACGGGCCTGTCTGCCGCAGTAGGGCCGGGCTGCTGAGCTGATGCCGACCCAACCGCCGCAGTGGTCATGGCCAGATTCGCGATCATCCAATAGCGTGCCAATGTGATTCCTTTCATTCGCTAGTCACAAGTTCGCTCAGGGTTTCAAGTAAGCCACCGCGAGAGCGATCGAAGTGGCTACCTGCGCCGACTGAATGAGCGGTAACCAGTTACGCGGCGCGAGTTGCGGCGCCTTTTCCGGGACGACTATGAGGTCACCAGGCATCAATACGGCGTCCATCGGATTGCCGGACCACATTCCGCTGTTATTTTGGGCAGCGATCACGGAACCATCGGCCCGGATCACGAAGATGGATTTTTTGTCGGCGAGTTGGGTGACGCCGCCAGCCTGCGAGAGATACCACTTGGCGCTACGGCCGGGAATATAGCCAACGGCGGTGGAGTTGTAGACCTGCCCCTGAATCATGACGTAGTGCGGCTTTTTGGGGATGGTGATTGTGTCGCCATTGCGCAGAGGAGTATTTTCAGCGGCGCGGTCGAAGGATTTGGCGTCGGGGGCCGAGTGGATGACAACGCGGCCAACCGGAAGATGAGTTTCGAGTTGAGTGAGCGTGGTTTCGGTTTGAGCAACGGCTTGGAGTTTCAGGTTTTTCTGGTCGGCATCATTTTCTGGCAAGGCCTTAAGTTGCGTGGCTTCGGCTTGCACGCGGTCAATCAGCTCCTGATGGGATTTCAACTGGAGATCGCGGACATCACGACGGGTCAGGATGATGCCGTAGGCATAGGCTTGCGGGGTCAGGCCGCCAGCTTTGGCAATGACAGAGCTGAGCGGTTCGTCCGGACGAATGCCGTACGTGCCTGGATGCACGACTTCGCCACGAAGGGTGACCGACGCGCCGAGATTGTTGTAGCCGGGATTCTGGCGGATGGTGAGGACGTCGCCGTTTTTGAGCGCAGCGTTGGCACTGGGATCGCCGGTGAGCGCGGCGTGGAGATCGACCACGTTGGCGGAGTCAGTCGTGTCTGACGAAAGCGGATTCGGATGGGTGAGGAGAGCATCCTGCGTGTCGGCACTGGGCTTGAGACCGCCCGCGGCACGAACGAGATCCTGGACACGCATATCGGAGGTAAGCGGGTAACGGCCGGGCTTAGCGACATCACCTTTGACATAGACCGTGGCTGGCTGGACGGCGGACGCGTTGCGGTGAATGACGATGCGATCGCGAGGCTCAAGGAGAACGTTGGAGGCAGGCGCGCCGGAGATCGCGTCATTGAGCTTCACACTGAGGATGGTCATTGTGCCGTCTTTAGCAGTGCGGAAAAGCTGCGCGGAATCCAAAGCTGCGTCTGGGGTTAGGCCACCGGCAAGATAGATGGCGTCGCGGAATCGAGCCTGTCCAGAGGTGGTGTACTCGCCGGGATGGCGAACTTCGCCGCCGATGGATATGTCGGGTGCGGGCTCAAAATCGTACTTGCTGAAGATGCGCACCGTATCGAGAGGGTGAAGTTTCGGCGCGTCGGCGGGGCTGGCGAGAGCGGCCGAAAGATCAAAGCTTTCGACCGTGGGATGAAAATCGGGAGGATTGAGTCGCACGATCTCGGCGTATTGGCTCGATGGTTCCGGGAGCAAATCCGAATAGGAGGTGACCAGGTCGGTGAGCTTCATGCCATCGCGATAGGAGTAACGGCCGGGGCGCAGGACATGACCCTGGAGGTAAATAGCCTGATCGTTGTATGGCGCGATCGGGAAGATGTGGATGCGGTCGCCGTCATGAACTTGGAAGGTGCGAAGTTGTGAAGCCACACCGGATGGATCCGCGTCCTGGGTCAGGTCGAGGCTCAACATGGTTCGGTTTTGGTGGGCGACCAGGCGCTCGACTTCGACGTGCTTCAGCGCCGCCGCGGGAAGAACACCGCCGGCTAATTCAAGAGCGTCTTCGAGAGAAGTCGTGTCGCGGGAGAGTTCGTAGATCGCGGGACGGCGGACCATGCCTTCAATCGTGACTTGTGCACCCGCCGGCGGAATCAGGAGCGAGTCGCCGTTTTCGAGGCGCTTCTGCTCCGGACTGACCCCTCGAAGCAGCAAGTAGTAGGCATCAACGACTTCGACAAGCTGCGTTCCACGGTAGTGTTTGATGGCGCGAAGCGAGCCGTGCGGAGTGATGCCACCCGCCGCGACGAGAGCGTTGAGCGGGCTGGAAAGCGAGCTGAGGTCATAAGCGCCTGGCTCGCGGACTTCACCGACGACGTAGACGCGCACGGTCCGTAAACGCGAAAGTGAAGCGTCGGCGGAGATGTCGCGATATTCGGCACGGAGCAGTTGTTGGACCGTCGACTGAACGTCGCCGAGCGTGCGGCCGCTAACGAGAAGAGGTCCAGCTTCGGGAAGCGAAATACGTCCTTGGCCATCTACCGTGCGGAGCAGACGTTGCGATACTCCACCCCATAGATCGATAGACAGTCCGTCGCCGGGACCGACTACATAGTCCGGGCCCACCGGCAAGTCCATCGGAATATTGGAACTGCCGCTGGCAGTGGAATTGAGAACGGAAACTCCGAACCGTTCGGGAGCGCGATCGCGAGACGACACTTGAACGTAGAGGTCGTAGAGAGATGGAATGTCCGCGTACGGATTGTCCTTATGAATAATCGGGCCCTGCAACGAATCGACGCCAGAATCGGATGAGGAATGCTGGCGAGAAACGGGGAGGCGCAGGCGCGAGCGCTCATTTTTTCCGTAGCTATTTGCCAAGGTGGAGTCATTGTAGGGCGGACCAGAGGAGTTGTAGTTGGGGCGGAAACTGGAATCCAGCATATCCGCCGCGCCACTTAGATTCGCGCCAGCTAAATTAAGGGTAGACAAATCCGGGGGCAGGCTCTGGAAGGAAGTCGAGCCGCGCATGGCGTTCGTAGCGGCCAGACGCAACTGGTTGTGCGAATCGGAATCACCATCATTCATATTTAAAGATGTGGCGCTGCTGGAGCCCAGGCCTGTTTGAAGGATGGGCGGAGCGGGATTGCGCTGAAGATGGGGGCTAGGCAGCGGTGAGTTTTCGGGGCCACTCACTGGAGGTTCCTGAGGATTGGCGAAGTCACGCCACGAGGGACGCTGCAAAGGTTCATCGCAATCCGCGGTCGACTTCGGATCGCACGATTGGGAGATTTGCTGGATGGACGAGGATGACTCGCTCTGTCGCGGCCTGGATGATTCGCTGTCTTCCTGCGCTTCGACCTGAACGATGCGACGAGCACGCTCCTTGAGAAGCAGTTCCTGCTGTTTGCCGAGTTCGGAATCGGGATTGACGGTGGGCAGGAGGTAACCGTAGCGCTGGACGAGGCGGGTGGCCATGGCCCGGAACACAATGTCGTCAGTCAGACGATCGAAAATGGCCTGGTCGGTAAGATCCGAGTCGTCGACGAGCTGGCCATTGGCGGTGGCTTCTTTGGCAGTGAGGTATTTGAGCTCAACGAGCAGGCCGGGATCTTTGACGAGGACTTGGCGGATTAGCTCGGGTGCAGCAGCAACGCGGCTGGAATTTTCCTTATCCAGCGCGGAAACGGCCGGGCGCGTGGGGGTCGATGTCTGGTTCTGCACTGCGTGTTGTTGCTGTTGTGCGAGGGCAGCCGGCCGACCCGCTGAAACCATCAAGGCGCCAGCCATCACGACACCGCGCGACAAGCGACTACCCACGAGAAAGCTCCTTTGGAGAATCGCCCTCATGACGGCTGCCCCACATCCTTCGCCGGGCGATAAACCGCATTGAGAATCCCAGCAGGAGAGGTTTCGATATCAGCGCAATGGATATTGAAGGACGCCCAGTAATAGGGCGTACGGTCCTCATGCAAAGCGACAGCAATGATGCGCAACTCAGGATGCTGGCGAAGAAGCCGGTCGCAGATGGCGGGGCGTTCCCCGGATTCCTCCAGAGCGATGATGAGCAAATCCGGCAAAGTGGCGTGGACCTGGTCGAGTATTTCTGATTCGTCGGAAACCTCGCCGACGATTTCGATACCAGGTTGGCCAGCAAACGTGGCGACGATCACGTCGCGCATGAGCTTGGGATGGTTTGCCACGAGAACCCGCGTCGCCTTTTCCATGAGGACTCTCCTTCGCGTGTGAGTATGGCGCCGGAGGCCAGCAGCGCACAGATTCAATTGAGGTGAAACCGCGGTGCCAATCCGCACTAATCAGCAGGTACTAATTCGGACTAAGGGCCAAGCAGTTTCAGCAGTGAGATGACTTGCGTTTGACTTCGTAGTGACAACTTGCAGCAACACAGCCGGTACCGTGAAAAGAGGCCATGTCCGTGGCGGCCGCAGCGAGAGGGGCGGCAAAGATGCTGAGACCAATTGGAGGATTGGAATGAAAGCGAAGTCTGCTGGGAGAATCCTGGCGCTGGCAGGAGTGCTTGTTGGAGCGAAGGTGATGGGCAAGGCACAGCCTGCCAATACGATCGAGATCACTGCGCAGCGTTTTTCATTTGAGCCGAACGAGATCACCTTGAAGAAAGGGCAGGAAGTGACGCTGCTGATTCAGACGAAAGATGTGAGCCACGGCTTGCTGATCGAAGATTTGGGCGTGCGAACTGACATAAAAAAGGGCGAAGCAGCGGAAGTAAAGTTCACCCCGGAGAAGGCGGGGACGTTCGAAGGAAAATGCGCCCATTTTTGCGGAAAAGGCCATGGGTCGATGAAGATCACTGTACACGTGGTGGAGTGAAACAAAGATGTTGGGACGATGCGGCCAGTTGGGGATGTGGGCAGCTGCAGTGGTGTTGCTCGGCGGGTGCCGAGCGACGCCCCCCGGAAAGCTCGAGACCGGATTGCTGACCAGGGTGAAGCACTCGATCACCGTGGGCGGAAAGAACGACAAAAACCCGCTGGTTGATAACACGGCGACTATCGATGCGGGACGTGACGCGTTTTCGCACTATTGCGCAGCGTGTC
>Ga0126381_100010104_pt1 | contig 10609 bp, 10 predicted proteins | sample PanSoiMetPlot_28_FD_96465 | JGI IMG/M metagenome (GOLD analysis project Ga0126381, IMG submission 96465) | Tropical forest soil microbial communities from Panama - MetaG Plot_28 | ecosystem: Environmental > Terrestrial > Soil > Tropical forest > Bulk soil | place: Panama | collected 2016-02-17
CGCGCCGCAACCGTGCTCATTGTTTTGATACTCGGCGGCTATGGACACCTCTACGGGGCTTTCGTTGGTGCGGCCGCTTACATGACGATTGAGCACTTCCTCGCTCGAATCTATCCGACTGCTTGGCAACTCGGGCTCGGATTGCTTCTTCTTGTCGTCGCGCTTTACGCGCGCAACGGCATGTTGGGCCTGAGCGAGCTCATTTGGCGGGGCTATCGGGCGAGGCGCGAGACCTCATGACCGAGCTGCGACTAGAGACACGCGCGCTGAGCCGGCGCTTTGGCGCGCTTGTGGCGCTGCAGGAAGTCGATTTCAAGCTCACTGCCGGAGCGCGCCACGCATTGATCGGACCAAACGGCGCCGGCAAGACCACGTTCATCAATTTGCTTGCCGGCGCATTACGCCCGTCGCGCGGTCGCGTCCTCCTCAAAGGCGAAGATATTACCGACAAAAAGCAAGCCGATCGCGTCAAGCTCGGAATTGCGCGCACGTTCCAGATCAATCGGCTTTTTCGTGGGCTTTCCGTTCTGGAAAATGTATGCATGTCGGTAGCGGAACGCCTTGGCGCCGCGCCGACCATGTTTTATCCGGTGGGCCGCCGCACCGACGTCATCGAGCAATCGATGCACCTTCTGGACACGCTGAAACTCGCGGCGGACGCCGCGCGCCGGGTCTCGGAACTGCCCTACGGCCGGCAGCGGCTGGTCGAAATCGCGATCGCGATCGGATTAAAACCCGACGTGCTCTTGCTCGACGAACCAGCCGCCGGCGTACCGAGCGCGGAAAGTCATGTCATTCTCGATGCGATAGAACGCTTGCCCGAGCAAATCGCGGTATTGATTATCGAACACGACATGGACCTCGTTTTCCGCTTCGCCAAGTATGTCACCGTCATGGTCGGCGGCGCGCTGTTCGCCGAGGGAACGCCGCGCGAAATCGAAGCCAATCCGCAGGTCCGTGCCGTCTATCTGGGTCAAATCGCCCGTGGCTAGCGCTCTCGAACTGCAGCATGTCTCGGCTGGTTATGGCGAAACTGTCGTCATCGAGCAGATCGACCTGAGATTGGCGCCCGGTGAGTGCATCAGTGTCATCGGACGCAATGGCGTCGGCAAAAGCACTTTGTTGGCGACAATTATGGGGCAGACCGCGCTGCACGCCGGCGATATCGTCCTCGCGGGCCAGAATCTCAATCGCGTTCCCTGTTATCGGCGGGCGCTCGCCGGCATCGGCTTTGTACCGCAGGAGCGCGAGATTTTTCCGTCACTGACCGTGCGTGAAAATCTCGAAGTCGCAGCGCGCCCCGGAGAGTGGACATTGCCGCGCGTTTTCGAGCTGTTTCCAAGATTGAGAGAGCGATTGGATAATGCCGGCAACCAGTTATCGGGCGGCGAGCAGCAAATGCTGTCGATCGCGCGTGCGTTGTTGACCAATCCGACGCTTCTACTCATGGACGAGCCGACCGAGGGGCTGGCTCCGATTCTGGTGGAATCGCTCACCTTAGTGCTCAAGCAATTGCGTTCTGAGAGCGCGCTTTCTATCGTTCTTGTGGAACAGAACAGTCGCGTCGCCTTGTCGTTCTCGCCGCGTACGGTGATCCTGGACAAAGGGCGCATCGTATACGACGGCGAATCCGAACCGCTGCAACAAGATGCAGAAGGCCTGGCCAAGCTTATCGGCATACTGGAATGACTGCGCCGGTCTGGCGCTTAAGCGCCGGATTTGCGCTAGCATCGCTGGACCGGATAGGCCAGCTTGCAATTCCCGGACAGCTCAGCCCGATCTCTGATCACGCTTTGTAGCCGGCTTTGAGCGCACGCGCGTTGACATTCCAGACCGTTCTCCAAATACTGAGCGTCCAAGCATCAAAGACGCAATGATGGCCGATCAGCCCTGGAGGAAACGCCATGAAAACTTCGCGTCGCTCGTTGCTTAAGAAATCTGCTGCGACTGCCGCAACATTGGCGATTTCGGGACGCTTCGCGACCGCACAGGCCGAAGCGGTTCGGATCGGCGTCGTCTATGACCTGTCCGGTCCATTCGCCGCGGGCGGCTCGGCGGCATGCGCGGTCGGCGCGCAGATAGCGATCGATCTCGTCAATGAGCGCGGCGGCGTCGCCGGCAAATACAAGGTCGTCCCGACCAATGCCGACTGCCAGAGCAAGGTTGATGTCGCGATCAATGAAGTCGAGCGGCTGATCGATCAGGAGAAAGTCGACATCGTGAATGGCGTTTACGCCAGCGCGCAGGCCGTGCCGCTCGCAGCCAAGGTTGACGCGCAGAAAAAGATCTTGTGGATCACAACCGCGATCGCAACTGCGGTCTTCAAGGACAAAAACCTGCAATACGTTTTCCGCGGGCAAATTCATTCCGACCAGTACGGCGAAGCGTTCGTCACCTTCGTCGCCGATAACGCTAAGGCCAAGCTCGGCGCCGACCCGCAGAACGTCAAGATCGCAATAATCCACGAAGACGGCCCGTACGGGGTCGGCGTTGCCGACGCCACTGAGCGTCTCGGCAAGGAGCGCGGTCTGCAACTCATCATGCGCGAGGGCTATTCGGCCACCGCCCCCGATCTCTCATCACTCGTCACCAAGCTCAAGCGCGCCGGTCCGGATGTCATTTCGCATTGCGGCTACAATCCGGACATCACGCTGTTCTTGCGACAGGCGCGCGAGAGCGGCTTGCATTTCAAAATGCTGGTCGGTAACGGCGCGGGCTATAGTCAGCTCGACAAGCTGCGCGCGACATTCGGACAGGACATAGACAACTTCTGCAACATCGATCCAGTGCCGGCGCAATTACTCAACCCGACCTCGCTTGCGCCAGGATTGGGCGATCTCATCAAAATCATGGTCGACCGCTACAAGGCCAAAACCAACGCCAACGACGTGCCTCCGCATTGTTCGATGGGCTTCAATCAGACCTGGGTGCTCCTCAACAACGTGCTGCCGGTCGCCAAAGAGAAATACGGCGGGTTCGACGCGGAGGCCGTCCGCAAGGCGGCGCTTGATGTCGATATCCCGCCGGGCGGCACGATTCAGGGCTACGGGGTGAAATTCTATCGGCCGGGCACGCAGCTCGCCGGGCAGAACGAACGGTCCACGCCTGTGGTGATGCAGAATGCCGGCGAGCACATCTCGGTGGTCTGGCCGACTAACATCAAAACGCAGGATCCCGTCCTGCCGCTGCCAAGCTCGTCGATCTACGCCGCGCGGGCCTGATGCTCGCCGTCGAAGCGCTCTGCAAACGCTTCGGAGGATTCCTGGCGGTAAACCAGGTCTCCTTCGAAGTGCGTGAGGGCGAGATTCTCGGGCTGATCGGCCCGAATGGCTCGGGCAAAAGCACGACCTTCAACCTGATTGCTGGCACCTTGCGCCCGACCGCCGGATCGATCCGTTTTCAAGGAAACGAAATCGCCAGCCTTGCCGCGCACACAATCTGCCGGCGAGGCGTCGGGCGTACATTTCAAATTCCCCGCCCCTTTCGCAAGCTCTCGCTGATCGAGAACGTGGCGCTTGCGGCCTATTACGGCAGCGGGACGTCGAGGGCTCAAGCATGGCGGCAAGCCGAAGAGGTGCTCGATCTCATCGGCCTGCCCAGCAGCCCAGGCGTTACGCCCAACGGGCTCGGCACCGCTGCGCTGAAGAAACTCGAACTCGCTCGCGCACTTGCTAGCAAGCCGAAACTCCTGCTCGCTGATGAAAGTCTCGGCGGGCTCGATTCAACGGAAATGGAGCGCGCGGCAAGCCTCCTTGAAAGCCTGCGCAGCCGCATGGGCGTGACAATCGTCTGGGTCGAGCACATTATGGGCGTGCTGATGCGCGTCGTCGACCGCGTCATCGTGCTCGATCATGGCGAAAAGATTTTCGATGGCCTGCCCGCGCAGGCCGCCATCGACCCGCGCGTGACCGAAGTTTATCTCGGAACGCGGTCCTAAAGACCGATGCTGTCGCTCGCCGCCATCTCCGCGGGCTACGGTACCTTTCAAGTTCTGTTCGATGTCTCGCTCGAAGTGCCGCGCGGCGAAGCGGTGGGCGTCATTGGTCCCAACGGCGCCGGCAAGACGACGTTGATGCGGGTGATCTCCGGACTGGTGCAGCTATATGCGGGCGCCATGAGGCTCGATGGACGCTCCGTCGGCGGCCTTCCGGCGCATCGCATGGTCGAACAAGGTATCGCTCACGTTCCAGAGAATCGTCGGCTGTTTCCCCGACTGACGGTCGAAGACAATCTGCGTATCGGCGCGTATCTGCCGCGGGCCCGCCGACAATGCACCGAACAACTGGATCGCGTGTATAAGCTGTTCCCGCGATTGAAAGACCGGCGCGAACAGCTCGCAGGCACGCTTTCGGGCGGCGAGCAGCAAATGTGCGCCATCGGCCGCGCGCTGATGTCCGAACCCAAATTGCTGCTTATGGACGAACCCTCGGCGGGCCTGGCCCCGCTCGTCGTTGCACAGGTCTTCGATCTTGTTCATCGGATCCGCGCCGAGGGATTGACGGTCTTGATCGTCGAACAAAACGTGCAACAGGTCCTCGACGTGGTAGACCGCGCCTATCTCCTGGAAGTGGGACGGATAAAGCTCGCGGGCACTGCGGCCGAACTCAAGGGCAATGACTTCATTCGCAAAAGCTACATGGGCCTATAGCAAACGGGTCAACGGGAGACAGACTGCAGCGAAATGGATATTTATCTTCTCGAGGCGATCATCAACGGTGTCCTGCTGGGTGGCGTTCTCGCACTGCTTGCGCTCGGACTGAATCTGATATTCGGCGTGATCGACGTGGTGTGGATTGCCTATGCCGATCTCGTCATGTGCGGCATGTATCTCATTTACTATCTCAATGCGGAGCTTGGCTGGCCGTTGCTGCTTGCTTGCGCCGTCGCGATCGCCTGGGTGGTGGCGCTCGGCGTTCTGGTCCATATTTTGATCATCGCGCCAATTCTCGGATCGGCCCCGATCAACCAGCTTCTAGCGACCGGCGGCCTGCTGTTTTTTCTACAGAGCTTCGCCACTCTTTTGTTCGGCACCGATTTCCGTAACATCGGCGTGCGGCTGCCGATTCTCGAAGTGGGCGGCATCTACATCAGTTCGGCACGGCTGCTGGCATTCGGGGTCGCGGGCGCAGGCGCTGTCGCCCTTTATTTCTTTCTGAGACGGACTTTCGTTGGAACCGCCATCCGCGCGATCGCGCAGGATCGCGACATTGTCGGGCTTATGGGCGTCGATCAGCGGCACATCTACCTTGTCACATCGGCCATCGGCGGGGCGCTAGCTGGGCTTGCCGCGTGTCTTCTGATCTTGCAATACGATGTGCATCCATTCATCGGCAACACTTTCGGACCGCTGCTCTTCATGATCTGCGTGCTCGGCGGCTTGGGTGACATGATCGGCGGTTTTGTTGCCGCCTTCGTGATGAGCCAGATCATCGCCATCGGCGGCTATTACTTCAGCACCGAATTGTCTTATGTCTTCGCTTTCACCTTCTTCATCGTCTTGATGTTTGTGCGACCGAGGGGGGTATTTTCCCGGTGACGCCGCAACACGTCATGATTGCCGGTTTGGCGCTGGCTCTGGTGGCGCTGCCGTACTTCGTCGCTCCGTATTTTATGCATTTGCTGATCCAGATCCTGCTGTGGGGTTTTGTCTATACCTCCTGGTCGATCATGGGACGGTTCGGCTTCGTCTCGCTGGGCCACGGCGCTTTCATGGGCGTGGGCGCTTATGTGCCGGCGCTCCTTTGGAATTACGCCGGACTGACGCCTTGGATCGGAATTCCGATTGGCATCGGCTTTGCCGTGCTGTTGGGCCTCGTCGTCGGTTATCCGTGTTTTCGGCTCAAGGTCGTGGGCCACTACTTCGCGTTGGTCACGCTCGCACTGAGCCAGGTCGTCATGCTTTCGATCGTGGCGGCGCGCGACGTCACGGGCGGATCGCTCGGTTTCACCCCGAAGGCAGTGGGCCATTCCTGGTTTGCGTTGCAATTTCCGGAGAAAATCTATTTTTACGGAATCTCGCTGACCCTTTGGTTCGGCGGACTTGCGGTCTGGTACTGGATCGATCGTGGCGTCGGCCGCGAGGCGCTCGATGCCATTTCCGAGGACGAGGAGGCGGCGGCAAGCATCGGCATCAATGTCATTCGCGAAAAGCTCCGCGTGACACTGATCAGCGCGGCGCTCACCGCGCTTGGCGGCGCGATTTACGGGCAGTACATGATGTATCTCAATCCCGAGACGGTTTCCGGCATTGCGGTCTCGCTGCAAATCGTCTTCGCCGCGATCGTCGGGGGAAACTACTCGGCGGTCGGTCCGACGGTTGGCGCTCTATTGACCATTTCGCTCAACGAGGGCTTGCGGGTTGCGTTCGGCACAAACTTCATCGGCGCAGCCAATACAATCTACGGAATCCTACTCGTTGTTTTCATTATTTTCATGCCGCGCGGGATCGTGGGCATGGTTCAAGACCTTCTCAGCGGCCGCCACCGCGGGAAGATCGCGTTTTACAGCGCAATCCGCCGCCCCTCTTCTGCGGACCAATAAGCGGCATATTGGATCTTGATTGTCTCACGCGCCAGATCGAGATCGGCGCGCGGCTGACGTCCATTGACGACGCACTCCATGAAATCTTGCATTTCCTGCAGATAGCCCCGCGTCCACTCTTCTTCGAGGCAGATAAATTGCCATCCGGTCTTACGGTCAACCTTCTCGGTGATGTAAACATTCGCGAGCTTCTCTTCGTTAATCAGATAGCTCGTCAAATGATTGTTTGGCGTGATGTTGGCAAATAATGAGCCGCCGCTCGTATAGAGTTCGATCATGTTGCGCACGCCGCCCATGATCACGTCGCCGGAGAAGATGGTGCCCTTGGTGCCATCGGAGAATGTCAACGTCAGCGTGCCCCAATCCTCGACATCGATCGGATTGCTCTTGATGTAGACATGGTCCTGCGGCGGCACGCCGGCGGCGACATTCCCGGTATCGGCGGTGACTGAGGAGACCGTGATCCGCTCGCCGCGCGCGCGGGCTTCCACCTGCTTAAGATAGAGAACGGTGGACAACGGATGACATCCCATACGGATGAGCGAGCCGCCCCCGGTCATCGCCCATTGCGCGGCGTGGGCAGCGTGCGATCCGCTGTGGCTCTCCTCGGCTTTCATGAACAGGAGCTTGTCTTTGGTGCTGTTCAAGATCTCAACGCTTTTTGTGACCGCGGGCGCGTAGATCCAATCCTCGGCATACATGAAAAGCCGACCGCTGGATTTGATCGCAGCGCAAGTTTGATCCATCTCTTCCATGACCCGCTCATACATGAGCGATTTCGACACTTTTTTTCCGATCGGGGTTTTGTCATCGGCTCGGCCGAAATACCCGGCGAACGGCTTTTCACAAATGACGTGTTTACCGGCCCGGACCGCATCGACGATCATCGCCGCATGCAATGCGGGCGGCGTACAGATATCGACAACATCAATTTCGCCGTCATCGATCAGATCGCGGAAATCGCGATAGGTCTTTCGAATTTTGTGCTTCTTGGCGAAGTCGAGGACGTGATCGCCGCGTGCGGCGACCGCTGTCACTTCGGCATCAATCCCGTAGACCCGCTTGTAAGCATACATATGCAATTCAGCGACAAAGCCGCATCCGACAAGTCCGATCGTTACCTTTGGCATCCTGACACTCCGAGGCTCAGGGGCTCAGCATAACTGGCGAGCCTTTGGACAGAACCACGCTTCTCAAAAATTCTGCAACTGTGTAGCCTCCGGATCCCGCTGCACGTTCCGCAACGCCGAGCCGAGACCATGATAGCGACCCGTCGAGAATTTCTTTATTTTGCAGTCGCCGGTGTCGCGATCGCGACAAACGCGCCTGCGGCGCTGGGACAAAGCTACCCGGCCCGCCCCGTGCGGATCATATCCGGCTTTCCGCCGGGCGGCATAAACGACACCTATGCACGCCTGATCGCTGCATGGTTATCGGAGCATCTCGGTCAACAATTTGTAGTTGAAAATCGCTCTGGCGCCGGAGGGACTCTTGCCGCTGAAACGGTCGCCAAATCGGCACCCGACGGCTACACGCTGCACCTAACAACGTCGGCTGACGCTTGGAACGCGTCGCTTTATGAAAAGCTCAATTTCGATATCGTTCGCGACTTCGCTCCGGTCGCGACGATTGCTCGCGGCCCCGGCGTGCTGGTGGTGCATCCATCATTGCCGGTAAAGACCGTTCCGGAACTGATCGATTACGCCAAGAGCAATCCTGGAAAGGTGACGGTGGCTTCGGCGGGGATCGGCAGCGCGCCGCATATGTATTGGGAACTGTTCAGGAGCGTGACCGGCATCAACATGGTGCATGTGCCGTATCGCGGAGGCGGACCTGCTGTGACCGATCTGCTCGGCGGCCAAGTCCAGGTTTATTTCGGCACCTTCGCTTCGACGATCCAAAGTATCAGAGCCGACAAGCTGCGCGCCTTGGCCGTCACATCGGCCAAGCGCGCCGCGGTATTGCCCGACATTCCTGCAATGGCCGAATACCTGCCGGGTTATGAGGCGAGCATCTATGTCGGAATTGCCGCGCCGCGCGACACGCCATCCGAAATCGTCGAACGGCTCAACAAGACGACCAACTTTGCATTCGCGGACGCAATGATCACCCGGCGGATTGCCGATCTCGGAGACACTCCACTCTCGTTATCGCATGCAGAATTCGCCAAACTCGTTGTTGAGGAAACTGAAAAATGGCGCAAGGTGATCGCCACCGGTAATATCCGAGCGGAATAACCTTATACTTATAAAGGGCACCGAAAACAGCGATGCAGATCCGCCTCAACCGTCGATGGCTTCTCGCCAGCTATCCCGAAGGCATGCCGGTCTCCGACAATTGGGTCATGGACACGCAGCCGGTTCCTGATCCCGGATCGGGCCAGATTCTGGTCAAATCGAAATGGCTTTCGGTGGATCCCTATATGCGCGGGCGAATGAGTCCAGGGAGCAACTACACCAAGGGCGTGTCGCTTGGCGAAGTGATGCAGGGCGGCGGTGTCGGCGAGGTTGTGGCTTCCAATCATCCGGGCTGGAAGATTGGGGACATCGCCGAATCCATGAGTGTAGGGTGGCAGGAGTGGTCGCTCTTGACGCCCGGCATCGCAGGGCCGGCCGGCGTCAACAAGATCGACCCGAAACTCGCGCCGATTCAAAGTTCGCTGTCTTGGCTCGGCATGCCTGGCATCACGGCTTACTTCGGCCTGCTCGACGTGGGCCGCCCGAAGCCAGGCGACACCGTGGTCGTGTCCGCCGCGTCAGGAGCGGTCGGTCAGTTGGTCGGCCAGATCGCAAAATTGGCGGGATGCCGCGCCGTCGCCGTTGCCGGTGACGATCACAAACTTCAATGGTGCCGAGATATCGGTTTCGATGCAGCCATCAATTACAAAAGATCCACCGACCTCACGGCAGCGGTGAAGGAAGTCTGCCCTGCCGGTGTGGATGTGTTCTTCGACAACACCGCTGGTCCGATTCACGACGCGGTCATGAAAAATCTGAGCATCGGCGCGCGCGCGATCATTTGCGGCCGCGTCGCGCTCGCAGGACAGTTCGGCAAACCCGACATCGGCGAACGGTTCATGGGACAATTGATCGTAAGCCGCGCCAGTGTCCACGGCTTTCTCGTATTTGACTGGTGGCATCGTCGCGAGGAAGCGTTGCGGCGCCTCGCCGCCTGGCACCACGAAGGCAAGATCCGGTTCAAAGAGGACGTGCTCGAGGGTGTCGAACGCATGCCCGAGGCGTTTCTCCGGCTGCTCCACGGCAAAAATTTCGGCAAGCAGATCGTGAAAATCAGCTGAGGAAGCCGATTTACAAGCGATCGTCCCCGGTTAGACCACGCGGTACCCGCCGTCGGCCATGACGATCGAACCGGTGACAAAGCGGGAGAGGTCAGAAGCCAGAAAGATTGCCGGTCCGACAATGTCCTCCGGCTTTCCCGCGCGACCGAGAGGCGTGTGCTCTAAAAAGATTCTCACAAGATCGGGATTGGTCGCGCGGACCTTTTCGTTGAGCGGCGTCTCGATGAATCCCGGCCCGATCGCATTGACGCGCACGCCATCCTTGCCCAGCTCCGCCGCAAGCGCGCGTGTGAAGCCGAGCACGCCATGTTTGGAGCTAGTATAGGCGGGAGAATTCGGCGTTCGAACGTGCATAAAGGACTGGATCGAGCCGATATTGACGACGCGGCCTTTGGTGGCGCGAAGCTGTGCCAGAAAGGCGTGCGTCACATTGAACACGCCATACAAGTTCGTGGCGATGATATCCTCCCAGTCCTTTATCACCGCCTCCGGTTCGGCGGTGAAGGCGTTGCGGCGGTTGATCCCGGCATCGTTCACGAGGATCGAGATCGGCCCGACTTTATCCTTTATCAGCGCCGCGATTTCACGGCAGCGATCGCGCTCTCGCACATCCAACACAAAACTGTGGGCCTTGCCTCCGGTATTGCCGATCGCCTTGGCCGTCTCGGCAACCGCTTCCCCGTTAATGTCGAGCGCAACGACCTCTGCCCCTTCCCGCGCGTAACCAAGCGCGATCGCCCGGCCGATGCCAGATCCACTTCCGGTAATAGC
>Ga0126381_100010105_pt1 | contig 10609 bp, 10 predicted proteins | sample PanSoiMetPlot_28_FD_96465 | JGI IMG/M metagenome (GOLD analysis project Ga0126381, IMG submission 96465) | Tropical forest soil microbial communities from Panama - MetaG Plot_28 | ecosystem: Environmental > Terrestrial > Soil > Tropical forest > Bulk soil | place: Panama | collected 2016-02-17
AGTAAGCCGGTGCTGATCGAGCAGGTCCAGTCCACGTCGGCACGCGCTGAGCAGGCGCCGGGAGTTGCCGACCGCCTCCGCCCTCAGCGCCTCCGCTAGCCATCCGTAGATGCGGGATAGGGCTGGTCCTCGCCACCGGATCCGCGCTGCCGCCGCAAAGTGGATCTCGGCGTCAGCGGCGCGGCCCAATGCGAGTGCGAGCCGCCCTGCCAGCAAGTGGGCCAGCGGGGCGTCGCCGGAGCCGAGAGTGTCCAATTGGCCCGCGGACTGGTCGGCTTCACCCAGGAGCCGCGCTGATCTCGCGCCAGCCGCATATCGAGCTTGGACGACTAGCAATGCGGCGTGCGCGTGCGACCAAGTCCGCTGCTGCGCCGCGAAGAGCCGACGTGCCTTCTGTGCAAGTAGCAATGCCGTTTGCGGATCGGCAGCGGCCAGCGCTGCGCGGCCGGCAGTCAGCAGCAAATCCGCCCGCTTTGTGGCGGCGCCTCCGTCCTGTTCAATGAGTCGGGCCGTGCCATCTGCTTCGCGAAGCGCGTCTACCGGCAGGCCCGCTGCCAACAGGACCGCGCACCTGTCGATGCTCCACTCCGCTCTTACCGCGCCGAAAAACGCCCCGAGGGAGGTATAGCGGAGGGCAGCCTCGTCGAGATGCGATAGCGCGACAGGGAGGTTCCCGGACCGGAAAGCGACCTTGCCGCGGTTATGGGTCGCATATGCGGACTCCAGATCCTGGCTGGTCTCTGCGAATAGGCGTTGCGCGTTCGCGTAGTCGGCGTCAGCGCGCTCAGTGGCTCCAATTGCAAGGTAGGTATCTCCACGCCAGCCGAGTGCGCGGGCCTCCCAAATCGTGTCGCCAGCTCGATGGAACACTGTAACCGCGCGGCGCAAATCTGCGAGGGCCTCACGGTGCCACCCGAGCATCATGAGCGTGCCGCCGCGCCGCAGGAGAACTCGTCCCGCAAGTACGCCGCTCGCGAGGCTTGCAGCGGCATTGAGCCGGGAGAGGCCTGACCTAGTACGGCCGGAATAGACCAGTGCGGTTCCCAGGGTCGCCAGAACGTCGGCATGCCGGTCCTGCGAGCCTGCGGCTCGCGCAAGACGCAAAGCAATCCGCAGTTCACGAACGGCTGCTTCTAGCTCTCCGAGGTCGCGAAGGACAATTCCGAGGGTCTGCCGAGCGATCGATTCGTCATGTGGCTCAGGGCTTTTCGCCAGAATTGCGCGTGCCTCAGCCACAGCTTCCTGCGGACGAGCTGCGGCCAAAGTCAGCAGTTCAGCCGTTCCGCCGGGAATAGAGGCCCGGCGGCTTCCCCCCGCCATGGGATTGATGTTAGATCTAACCATTCAGTGGGTCTAATGGGATTTGGGGGGCCGTAGATGAACATTGAGCACGATGGGCCAGTGGGCCAAGAAGGAAAGGACAACCGCGAAAGCCCTGCGGCTCAAGACCCAGAACCCGAGAAAGAGCCTCCGTATGACGTCAGCACGGAACTCGGCGCGGAGATCCAACGCATTCGGCAAGCTTTCGCTAACCCAAAAGAACCAAAGGAACAGAAAGGACTAAAGCGACCTAAAGAACTGAGGAAACCTGCCTACATTGGTGTCGAATGGCGCAAGAAGAACAAGGACCTCGACTTCCTGTATCAGAAAGGGCACATCCTCGTCCGCGATGCTTACATTGCCCGCGTCCGGGGCGTGCTTGGCGGCGGTGCGGTGGTCGACGGACTCATCGATGGGGTGAGCCTCTACTCGATCGCGAAAGCGAAGAACACCTCCGGTGCCATCCACGCCTTGAACTTGATCGACGAGGCACTGGGCGTGGGTGTAGCGGCCCCCAACTACGTCCTGTGGGCTACCGCCGCCGCTTCCCCTGACATCGGGCATTTGTGCCCGGCGACAGACCCGGAACCAGTGTCGGCCGGCTCAGGTCCTAACCCGGGCGAGTGCCCGGGCCGTGATGGTAGCGGCGTGCGAATCCACGTGCCCGATACCGGGCTTCTCGACGATGCATCCACTCACCCGTGGCTAATCGGGGTGACCGGTGATCCCGACCCACAGTTGGGTCCCGCCGGTACAGAACCCCGGATTGAGCCCTATTGCGGGCATGGCACTTTCATCGCCGGCGTAGCCCGGTGTATGGCTCCGCTATCGGACGTACATGTCGCCAGCCTGCTGAAGTTTGCCGGCACTGAACTTGAGTCAGAAATCGTAAAGCACCTCGACCGGGAGCTCGATCAACATCCCGACATCATTAGCCTGTCCGCGGGCACAACGACCTGGCGGAATCATCCTCCGCTGGCGATGCAAGCCTTGTGGCGACGCTATCGCCACTACAAAGGACTCCTGCTGGTCGCGGCGGCAAGCAACAATGGCAACCGAAGGCCTTTCTGGCCGGCCGCATTTCCGCAGGTAGTATCCGTCGGCGCGCTCTCGTCCAATTGGCGGAGCCGCGCATCGTTCAGCGATTACGGCGGCTGGGTCGACGTGTACGCGCCTGGCGAGAACCTGGTCAACGCCTTCGCGACTGGGAACTACGAAACCTGTTGGTCGCCAAACTTCGGTGCCAACGCTCAAACTCGGGAGTTCAACGGTATGGCGCGGTGGAGCGGAACCTCGTTCTCCACACCGCTGGTAGCCGGGCTTATCGCCGCACGCATGTCTCGGACGGGCGAGAATAGCCGTCAGGCGGCCGACACGTTGCTCGCCCAGGCGCGAGCACAGGCGCTGCCAGGAGTCGGACCGGTCTTGTATCCCTGCGACAGCGGCCCGGATTGCCACTGCCGGACAGAGGAACGATGCGACCGCTGCCATCACTGCCATGAACGGCGCTAGAGCCGCGATGAGCGTGCCCGGAGGTGGCAAGCCGTCAAAGTTGGTGCCAGTCAACCGATGTGGTGCGAGATATACGGTCCGTAGGCCGCGGATAGGGGGAGTTCGTGGAGCCTGAGGAGATCGCGGACCTGGTAAGAGCTGCAGCCAGGGGCGACGGCCCCGCCTGGACAGCCATCGTGGAGCAGTTCAGCGGACTCGTCTGGGCAATCACCCGCGGGTACCGCCTCGGCCCGCAGGACGCCGCTGATGTGTTCCAGACAACCTGGCTACGGCTAGCCGAGCACCTCGGCCGCATAGCAAGCCCAGAGCGTGTCGGCGCATGGCTGGCGACGACGGCCAGGCGCGAGTCCCTACGGATCGCTAAGACCAGCGCCAGGACCGTTCCTGCCCAGGCCTCGACTCTGATTGGCCTCGGCCATGTCGATGAGCACTCGCCCGAACAGGCCGTGCTCGACGCTGAGCAGGCGATGCTGGACTCAGAACGCGCCCGCCAACTCTGGCGCGCCTTCAAGGAACTCTCTGAACGCTGCCAGCAACTGCTCCGGGTGCTGATGGCATCACCGGCACCCAGTTACGCCGAGGTTGGCGCCGCGCTTGGGATGCCGGTAGGGAGCATAGGGCCGTCGCGCGCCCGCTGCCTGGACCGGCTACGTGAGATGCTGACAAGCAAGGTATCTGTGCAGCTGTTATGTACTCATAGAGACGAGAAGCTGCGACTGGAGAGCACACGTGCCTGACGAAACCGGCCACGCCGATCTTGAAGAGGAGCTGCGACGGGTCGTTGCACAGATCGATTCAGTGCCGACCGCTCTACTTGAGGCGGCGGTGGGAGCCTTCACCTGGCGCACTATAGATAGCGACCTAGCTGAGCTGGTCTTTGATTCGCTGGTCGATCAACACGACGCGGCGCTGGTCCGCGGCTCGACCGATGCGCGAATGTTGTCCTTCCGGGCGAGCACTGTGACCATCGAGGTTGAAGTAACCAGCACGGGAGACTCACGCATGCTGGTCGGACAGATTGTGCCGCCGCAATCGGCCACCGTGGATATCTGCCAAGGAGACAGCGTAACCACCCTCGAAGCCGACGAACTCGGGCGCTTCACCGCAGGTCCCCTGCATGCTGGCCCGACCAGCCTCCGTTGCAGCTTTGGCGGCGACTCCCCTCAGCCATCTGTCGCAACTGACTGGGTGGCGATCTGAACGGACTGCCGACCGAGCTAGCGAAGGGTCCCCAATGCCCGCAAATCGTTTTGAGGCCACACTCGACACGATCGACAAGTGGACTGTCGTGCGATTGCCTGAGAAAGCAAGCGCGAAGCTTCCATCTCGCGGGCAGGTGGCCATACACGGCACGATCAACGGTCATGAGTTCCAGACGGTGCTGGAACCCGACGGTCGTTCCGGCCATTGGATGAGGGTTGACGAAGAGCTGCAACAGGCCGCTGTCCTAAGCGCGGGCGATACGGCAACCCTCGAAATTGAGTCGACTAAAGACTGGCCTGAGCCGAACGTGCCACGGGATTTTGCAGTTGCCCTCGCGGCAGCCCCTCAGGAGATCCAGGACCTATGGCGCGACATCACGCCGATGGCGCGTTGGGAATGGGTTCGGTGGGTGAATGCCACCAAGGATCCTGATACCCGTAGAAGACGTGTCGAAGCAAGTATGTCGAAGATGAACAGCGGGAAGCGCCGACCCTGCTGCTTCAACCTCGCCGCCTGCACCGACCCGAACCTGTCTCGAAACGGCAGGCTTATCGAGTCCCCGTGATCCCGTCATCAACGCAGCCACCGCCGCTATGAAAGTAAGTCTTTGTATTGACCCTGGTCGTTCGTGGCCGCAGATCCTGGCGCTGGCCCGGCGAGTGGACTCGGCGGGCTGGCACGCGGTGTACGTGTGTGACCATTTCATGCCGCATGATCCGGCCGGGCATGCCGTTGATGGCCCCGTGATGGAGTGCTGGACTGTCCTGGCTGCGCTCGCCACGCAGACCGTGGCGGTGCGGCTGGGGAGCCTGGTACTTGGCAATACCTACCGGCACCCGGCCGTTGTGGCGAACATGGCGGCTACGTTGGACCAGGTCAGCGGTGGCCGGGTGGTGCTGGGGATCGGCGCCGGGTGGCAGCCGAACGAGCATATGGCCTATGGCATCCCACTGCCTCCGGCATCAAGTCGTATCGTCGCTCTCGATGAAGCGTGCGCGGTGATTCGCGGACTGCTAGACCATGACCGCTCGAGTTTTGACGGGTCGGCATACCGGCTCCGCGATGCGGCATGCGACCCGAAGCCGCGTTCTCGGATTCCACTTCTAGTGGGCGGTGGCGGGCATCGCGTCCAGCATGTGGCAGCCAGGCACGCAGACGTGTGGCACGCGTGGGGCACTCCCACCGAATTCGCGCGCAACAATGCCGCACTTGACGGCCTCTGCCAGGACATCGGACGTCCGGTCGGCGACCTCGCGAGGGCGAGCGGAGGGACGGTCGCCGTCCAGTCGGGCAGCGGCGGTGTTCCCGCCTTCGGCCAGCAGGACGTGCAGGGCACACCCGAACAAGTCCTGTCGCAGCTGCTCGCGTTCCGCGATGCCGGCGCCGACGAGTTCATCGTCCGCGATGACGCTGCGAACGTCCCGACCGAACGTGCGCTTACCCAGATCGACATCCTCACTGCGGCAGTACTGGCCCGACTGCCCGGTTGCTAGCTACTCCCCGGTGGCGCCGTCGATTCGTTCGCGTAGCAGGTCGGCGTGCCCGAGGTGACGCCCGTACTCCTTAATCAGGTACTGGTAGAACCAACGAAGCGTGTATGAGTTCGTCCTGCCGAACGTGTCATCGAGTTCGCGGGAAGCCATGATCTGACGCGTGCGCGCGCAGTGCTCGCGAAATGTCTCCAGGTCGGTCGAAGCGTTGGCCGGGCTGACCGCGTCGAAGTCGGCGTCCTCTTGGTCGTCGGTGCAATACAGAAAGCCAGTGCCCCAATCGGCAAGCCGGTGTCCGTAGACACGCTCCATCTCGGTCATGTGCCTCACCAGCCCGAGCAGCGACATAGGCGAGGGTTCGCACGAGCGGGCTACAAGCTGCTCGCCGGACAGCCCATCGCACTTGGCCAACAGCGACGCCCGGTAGTAATCGATCCAGTCATCTAACAAGCCGCGCTCGTCCCGCAGCCCATCCGGCATGGCGCGCTCGGCGGCCATCTTGAACTCCTAGTCGTGCAGCCGGCCCTGCGGCTTGAGCTGATTCTTGCCCTTAGGGAAAAGCTGCAGATAGTCCTGGTCTTCGGCCTTAGCATCCCAGAAGCGGCGGGCCTCGCTAATCTTCGTCGTTACCTTGCTTTGCCAGATCCTGAGGCATCGGCGTTGGCCAGAAACAACCCGCAGCTAGGATCGCGGTCTCGGTGGTGTGGCTCATCCCGAGACTCCCTTCGCTGGGTCGGGTGCGAAAGCATCTGCCGCGGCTTGCACCCGGGCGATGTATTCGCGCCATTGTCCCTCGTCGATGGAGTCTTGATCCGGGCCGCCCCGGCCATCGATGAGCTCGCGGATGATGTCCGCGTGTCCGGCATGCTGGGCTGTCTCGGCGACCACTCGAATCAGCAATACACCCAAAGTGGTGTCTCGGCGATCCTCAGGCCAGTGTGGCACCGAGCCTGGCGAGTCCAGATCGAGAGAAGCTATGACGCCGTCGGCGTGCGCGCAGGCACGCCGGTAGAGGCCAGTTATGTACTCGCTGGATTCGTCAGGCTTGGCCCACATGTCGGCGCCCTGCCAGATCGAGCCATCCTCAACCCATGACATCCTCTCGGGTGCGGGATAACCGAACGACTCGCCAAGAGACGAATACTCGACCCCAGCCAGGTGCTTCACCAAGCCGAGCAGATTCGTACCGGTCGGAGTCATCGGGCGGCGACGATCGTATTCGCTCAAGCCGTCTAGCTTTGACAACATCACCGCCCTGCTCGCATGGAGCTTGCCGTGTAGTTCGCCTTTCAAATCAGACACCACTCACCTGACCTCTCAACCGAGAACCCGCTCTCCTTCCACCCAATCACTAGCCACCGACAGCGTCAGCGGACGATCAGGCGCCGACAGAGTGAGAGGTGGCGGCACGTGAGAGGTGGCGGCACATGAGAGGTGGCAGCACGCGAGAGTGGCGGCACGATTTTGGGGATAGCTATCGTATGGCTGGTGCAACCGGCGGAGAACCCGAGTGGCGCGCGCGGGCTGAGGTCGGCGCGCGCGCATTGCAACGCTGGTACGTGCGATGGACTGGTCAGTGGCGCACGACAGGCTGGTGGCAAGCCGCCAATGCATTGACCACAATTGTGCGCTATACGCAGTGCACCGGGGACCGCAGCCACTCTTGGGTCATAGAGCGAACCTTCCGCGCGGCAGGCCGCAGGCATTCCAGGTTTATCAACAAGTACTTCGATGACAACGCCTGGTGGGGTCTTGCCTGGCTAGATGCCTACGATCTCACCGGCGCAGAGCAATACGCGAACGCAGCGCGGGTGATCTTCGATCAGATGCTCACTGGCTGGGACGACACGTGCAACGGCGGCGTGTGGTGGAACACCGATCGCCGATACAAAAACGCAATCACCAATGAACTGTTTCTGTCGCTTGCGGCCCGGCTGCATAAGTACAGCGAGCATGACGGCAGTCCCTATCTGGACTGGGCGCTGCGTGAGTGGGACTGGTTCAGCACCAGTGGCATGATCGGCGCATCTGGGCTGGTCAACGATGGCCTGACTGCCGACTGCCGTAACAACGGCAAGCCCACCTACACCTACAACCAGGGCGTGGTCCTCGGCGGGCTGTCAGCCCTCAACCAGATCACAGGTCAGCAGGAGTACCTGACTGCTGGCGAAAGAATCGCCGACGCAACTATCCGCGACCTGACGAGTCCTGCGTCGTCACACGCGCCGGGCGTCCTTGTCGAGCCAGGGGAACAGGACATGGCCGCGATCCGGCGGCGCGGGGACCGGACGCAGTTCAAAGGCATCTTTATCCGCAACCTGCACGACTTCACCCGGCAAAGCGACCGGCCTGCCTACCGGGACTTCATCCTGCGCAACGCGGACTCCATCTGGCACAACGGGCGGAATTCTAAGAATCAGTTTGGCATGCGCTGGACGGGGCCGTTCGACGCTGCCGACGCCAGCCGGCAGAGTTCGGCCCTCGACGTACTGATAGCCGCTGCGGCGCTCGCTTAGCTTGCGGACGGATTTAATCCGCGACTCGACTGCTGCGAAATTCACGCAGTCTGCGCTTCGCGACGCCGTCCAGCCCGGATGACGTCGCTCATCACGCTGATCCCCAATGCGCCGGCAGGCACCAGCGTCACCATAGCGGGCAGCTGGTAGCGCCAGGAGAACACGAACACGTCAGAGACCAGCAGCAGGAAGGCGCCCGAGCCGAACAACAGCAGACAGGCTAGGGCCTTCTGGCGAGCCGGGCCGAGCCGCCGTCGCAGCAGCAGGGCGGCTGACCCGCCCAGCCCGGTCAATGTGAACAGCAGCAAAAGCGGGCCGGGCGTGTAGCCGCCGTCGAGCTGGTAGCCGTGCAGGAAGGCGGCCACTGGCCGCCAGACCGTCGGAGCACCGCCGCCAAACTGCTCGATGGCGGCGTCGACTTCCGGCTTGGTTGCGTGGGGTGAGAGATATGGGAACGAGGTTGCGAACTGCCACCGGCTGATCGGCGGGTCGCCGGGCTGTGTCTGCCGATCGACAGCGAACAGCTTCACTACGTCACGACCGTAAGCGCGCAGAACCCGCAGCGGCTGGTGAACCACCACGTTCCGGCTGAAGTTGGTCACCATGCTGTTGACCTGCGCCCTGGGCAGGTCGCGGTAGATCGCCTGAACGGGCGAGGCGGGGTTGAAGGCCAGCCAGTCGTCCCCCCGCGTTTGCGGCCCCTTCGCCGGGCATATCCGCCGTTCATTTGCCGGGAGAATGATGGTGGTGCAGTCGACTGCGGCAGCAGTCCGGCCGTACAGCGAGGTAACACCCTGGTGTGACAGGGCGAAGGTTCCGGTCAGAATCTCCGACCCAGCGCTGTAGGCCAGGATCGGCAGTACGAACGTCAGGCACAGCGCCGCACACTTGCCGAGTACCCGCCGCCATCCGCCGCCTACGGCCAGGAGGAAGATCACTGCCGGTATCAGCAGGGCCTCGCCGACCTGTGCAAATATCGCTGATGTGCCCAGGACCAGCCCGCCGCCGACGACCGCCCGCCAGCCGGGCTGCGGCCGCCACAGCAGGATTGCAAGGCCGGCCACGATCAGGGCCTCGAACCAGGTGCCGGGCATGATCGTTTGCTCGCTCTGAAGCTGGTATCCATCGAGCAAAATGGGTGCTATCGCTAGCGCCGCCAGCCAGCGAGAGGCGCCACGCCGCAGCAAGAGCACGTAGACAGTGATGGCCATCGCCAGGCCGAGCGCGTGCTGGACAGCCGTGACAGTGTCGAAGTTCCCCACTAGGAGAAGGGCACGCAAGGGCGCTTTGTAGCCCTCAGGATCGTTGCCCTGGGCGTCGTAGATGTACTTCACCGAGTCGATGTAGAACAGCGCCGGCCGATAGGCGAGCTCGGCCAGCACGCGCAGGACCAGACCAGCTGCGATCACGACTGCAGCTAGCCAGTGTTGCCGCAGAGCGTAGGCCGCAGCCCGCCGGAGCCGGCCGGTGCGGCTGAGCGCCGGGTCCACATCCTCGCCGACAACAGGGGCACGCTGCTGTTGATTGACCGGCCGGGGATCGGTGGGCTGACCGAGGTCAGCGCTGCGGCGCAGAATCCGCATAGAGCTGGTCCGAAGGCCCGTCATACCCGACCCGGCGGTACCCAGCCGCCGCTCGAATGCCACAGGGCAAGGACGACCGTAACGATGGTGAGCCAACGTGACATTCGGTTGCGCGGAACTTGAGCCAGTGCCACCCATGGCAGCGCCGTGTACCACGCGAAATCCCAGGGTGCGACCAGCACCCAGGAGAATGTCAGCGCGAACGGGGCGACGATCTCACGCGGCTGATCAGCGGAAATGCGTTTCAGCACGAACCAGGCGATGATGAACATCGAAGCTATCCACAGGCAGCTGATCAGCAGCGCAATATCGTCCGGGGGGACGTGCAGGCCATCGCCGATTGCCTTGACGAACCACCATGGCGAGGGCAAGGTGACCCACTGCGAGCCTGCGAACAGCGGTTTCAGCGAGGCTAGGCCGTAGACGCTGTATTCGAGCGCCACTGTCGCCATGGCCGCGACAGCGATCGTGGCGATCCGCAGCCACTCGCGGCGCAGGAGCAGTGGCCAGGCCAGGCCGATCGCTATGAGGACAGCAGTGATCTTGATCCCGCAGCCGAGGCCGATGATCACCCCGATCGCGATGTCACCCCAGCGTGTCGCGGGCCGCCGTGCTAGCTGGATGGCGGCAATAGCCGCTGCCGCAACAAAGGTGTCAAAGTGCCCGCCGCCTACTAGCTGCTGGATCAGGACCGGGTTTGCAGTCCAGAACAGCGTGGCGCGCACCGGGTCCTTGGAGGTCTTCAGCAGCAGATACCCGACGCCCAAGAACGCCAGGCCGTTCAGGATCATCAAGACCCAGATAGTGACTTCGACGCTTGGCCCGCCGATCCACGCGGCGAACGACTGGACCGCGGTGGCGACAGGGCCGTAGACCGAGGGCTGGTGCGTCCATTGCAGGCCGACGACGTGGAGGTAGGCGTAGTCGTGTATGCGCAGCCACGCCAGGGAGTTGGCGTGATAAGGATTTTGTCCGAGCGAGGCGA
>Ga0126381_100010106_pt1 | contig 10609 bp, 9 predicted proteins | sample PanSoiMetPlot_28_FD_96465 | JGI IMG/M metagenome (GOLD analysis project Ga0126381, IMG submission 96465) | Tropical forest soil microbial communities from Panama - MetaG Plot_28 | ecosystem: Environmental > Terrestrial > Soil > Tropical forest > Bulk soil | place: Panama | collected 2016-02-17
GAGAGCAAGGTAGCCGGTGAAGTGAAGTTGATGAGCTGCGAAATGTAGCGACTGGGATCGATGGGCGACTGCCCGTGCTTGGCCGTGATCACGATCAGCGTGGAACTATAGAGACGTTGTTTTTTCAGTTCATTGACCCACGCTGCAATTGAGGCATCGACAAACCTGATTTCACTGAATAGCGGGCCGCTGGGTGTGCCCTCGGCATCCAGGTATCCGCCCTTTGTGCCGCGTTCAATCAGCTTCTGACCCACGCTGACCGCCTGGAAGTTCATGCCGAAGATCGTGGGGACTTGCGTCCTCCTGGTGCGCAAATGGTTCCATCCGTCGATCTCATTCAGGATTGCGTCTACCTTGAGCGTGTCGTAGCACTGAATGTTGTCGAAGCTGTTGGTCCAAGCCGTGAGGTCTGCCAGCGGGTCGCGTATTTGTGCGCATGAGAGGCCCGTTGGCGTCTTAACTCCGGGAAGGCCGATTACATTGGAGTTGATCTCCGGCGCGTAGAAATCATTCAGCGCGCTCGGTCCCACCCCCGAAGCTACCGACGAGTACGCCGGATGCTTGTCCGACCATGCCGTATATCCGCCATTTTGATGAATCACGCTGAAAATGCTGTTGGCGCGCACGAACTGCCAGGGCCACACAGGATTGCAGTTGTTCGCCGGATCGCGTATTAGTCTCCGGGAATCGATTGACGCGATACCGCCGTCCGTCAATGATGCTCGCGGTGCCCCACCGTTGACCTTGGTCTGGTCAATGTCGATGCCTTCCTCGTACTCGGTCCTTGTCCCCGTGGGGGTTCCGTTAGGGGTGCAAGGACCGGACGCCACGCCGTTACCGGTAGTTTTTGCGGGCGCGTCCAGGCTCCGGTCATAGGCGACGTCGTAATAGACGCCGGTCAGCGCTGGGCTGCCGCCCGTGATGATAGCGGTGAGGCCGGGAAAGGAGTCCGAGGGTTTTGAGGTATTAGCGTCCACGTAGTTGACACCGGTCTTGCTTAGAGCAGCAAGCGCCGGGCAATACGGTTTACCGTTATCGAAATTCGGGATGCCCTTCGCGCAGTTCACAAAGTCAACCGCGTGCATTCCGTCGATGCTGATCAGCAGAACCCGCTGGATTGTTTGAGCCCCGGAGTCCTGGGCGACCGCAGCCCCCACAAAGGCAGCCGCGAGTGTAATCACTGCAAGGGTCTTCTTCATGTTGACCTCACTTGTTAGGGGATGGAATTGTTTTGCGGGCTAAACGCTGCACAGGGTTAGCCCCGCGTAATGCGTTGGGGTTAAGTTGCTTAACGCTTCTTCAGCCAGTGGGCGAGAATTCCTACGAATCCCCCAGCGAGCAGTGTCAGCGTCGCGGGCTCCGGAGTGGGTACGAAGACTAAGCCATGCGGGCTGACGCCGGTGAAGATCGGGGTAACAACACCGGTGTTGAGATCGACCCATCCGAACTCGTTACCCATGTCAACGAATGTCATGTTCGGCGAAAGTCCGGTTGCCGTGATCTTGTAGACGGTGTTGCCTCCGGTGTCGCTCAGCAGGAAATATCCCCGTGTCGCATTACCGTTGAACGCGGAGTCATCTGGGTTTCCGCTCGGGCCGAGCAAGTTGATGAACGATTCGGACTGATTCGGTGTTCCGGCGTTGTGAATAAAAACCAACTGATGGTCCGCTTCGCCAGTCAGAACCAAATCGCCGTGGGGAGCGAAGATCAGAGAGTCGGAGTCGGTGATCGTGTCGCTCATGACCATCCCATTCACAAGATTGGTACCGGTGAACTGCGAGTTCAGGATGCCCGAGACCTGCAGGGGCGAACGCAGTCCGGTCGTAAGCCTGAGGACGATTGGATCGCTGTTCGATGCCGGATTGGTTTCGCTGAGAAACGTGTTTCGATTGGTGAAAACCACGTCATCGAAACCGCGATTGGCCAGGTTGGTGTACGTGTTTCCGTACCTGTAAAGGGTAGCGGTGTTGGTGATTGGATTGATCGCCGTCAACGTGGAGTTGCCGTCATTGTTTTGCAGGGCCCACACCAGGCCGTTGGGGTCGATGCGCAGCCCGTCCACATTGCCCTTGATAGACCAGGTTTGCTGCACCACTCCGGCGGGGCTGTATCGAACGACGGTGCTCGACCCGAACAATCCTGTAGAGTCAGAGCCGTTTTGGTAGGAGATCCAAACGGAACCAAGGCCGAAATAGGTGGAGTCGGGTTGGGTTGTTCCCAGGGTCGTCCCAGTGGCGAAGGTCTGCACTGAGAAATTGGGAGCGGCATGTGAGGTTAGGGTCAATAGAAAGGTGAAAGTTGCGGTAACCACAATCCCGCCGTATCGGCGAAGGAGACTGAACATCGTACCTCCTCACTTGGCATCGAGTTTCTTGAAGTTGTTTTCGACCAGAACTCAGGCTTGATGCCGATAGGCTAACGACAAAGCGAATCGTTGAGGTGAACGTGCGGTAAATTCAGTAACCGGGGCATCTACGTGCTAAAAAAAAAAGCCATGCATGGGCGGGAAGTGCCACCGATCACCAACATTTTCCCCCAGAGAAGCCTGGTCACCCGCGCACGTTCATTTCTCGCTGTTCCAACCCCCGGGACCGCAGTACAATCACCCCGCTTTCAGGTTGTAGCAGAGGAATCTCGTCGTCTTATTCGGAGCGGAACATGAAGATCCCGGACGCTCGCTTACTGAGGCATCTTCTCAGAAAAGTATCCATGCCATACACGCTCGTCTCAGCGATTACGCTTCTCTCTTTCCCGGCGGTCCTGTTGGCCGGCGACGGCAAAACCCTTATGGTCTGCATTCCCCAGCACACCGCCAAAGACGCCTTGCTCTCTCAGGTTGCGAACACGATATCTCATCACAAAGCCGACCGGAACACCGGCATCCGGTTGCAAGCCGTGCAACTCGCCGGCGTCGACCAGATCCTGCTCACGGACAATCCGTTTAAAGGGAATCAGGCCAATCAAAGCTTGTCGCCTGAGTTGCGCGAGCGAGCCGTCCAGAAGCACTGCGACTACGTCCTAGTGGTTTCGCTTCCTGATGTGCGAACCGCGCGCTCGCCGCAACCGAACGTCCTGTCTCCGAATACCCAGTCGACGACAAGCACGTACGATCCTTATATGCGCAGGCAAGATCCTGACAACTATGTTCGCGTGAGCTACCAACTGTATGCGCGGGACCCAGCGACTCGTCCCGTCGAAGGCTTTGTCACGACACACGACTCCGCGCCGTATCAGGCGGTCGTCGCCCAGGCGCTCGACCTGCTGGCCAATCAGATCTTCACGAAGCTGGCGAAGTAGGGCCTGGGCGCCGTGGTTCCCGGCGTACAGACATGCGGGTAGGCTGTTCCACCATAAATCATTACGGCTCCGATGGATATAACTACGTTGTTTTTCAGTTGGTTAGAAAAAAATCCCTCCTCACGGATCTTGCGCTTTATCGGACATTGAATTCACATTTGGCCCCGCCCGCGGGGTTTCGTAGTACGCTATCGCCTTCGGAGGCGCACTTGTCCGATCTCACATCGCAATTGCCATCTGAACTGCCACCTGAGCCGGATCCGACCCACTTTACCTTGGGAGGCTACACCGGCCCGTCGCGGGTGATCGAGGGCGTCAGCTTCTGGCCAAGGGTTGGAGCGCGCATGATCGACATTGTCGTGATGACGTTTCTTGGTTTCATCGCGGGTATGCTGTTTGGGGTCGTGCTGGCAATCGTCGCGACTCTGCTTCGTCAGCCACTGGCGGTGGTGGCGGCCCGGTACCACCGAACGGGAATCGCGGTTTTTATATTCTCTGTGTTAGCTGGATTGGCGTACCACACCATCTGCGACGGGCTACACGGCAGTACAGCGGGAAAGCTCGCATTGAACATGGTCGTGGTGCGTGAAGATGGCACTACGTGCGACCTTCGAGCCGCCCTGAAGCGTGAGGTTGCTTACTTCTTTGACGCTCTCTTCTTCGGCTTGATTGGATACGTGTCCATGAAGAAAAGTCCGCAGGAGCAGCGTTACGGCGACCACTGGGCGCACACCATTGTCTGCCGGCGCACCGCGGTGGCGCCACAATACCTTCGCAGCGGACGCCGCTTTGTCGGGGTGCTTGCGCTCGCGTCGCTCGCCAATCTCGCGCTGGTGATTGTGGGACTTCTGCTCACCTAGGTCGCTTACTCATAGCGCAGCGCCTTCATCGGATCGAGCCGCGCCGCACGGTGAGCCGGCACGTAGCTCGCGAGCACGCAGATTGCGGAAAGAATCGCAGCGACCACGATGAGGGTGGCGACGTCCCATGGCTCCACGCCGAAGAGGACGCTGCGCAGGAAGTATCCCGCGAGCACCGCTCCGGCAACACCAGCTGCGATGCCGATTCCGGCGAGCCGCGCACCGTTGGTGAGAATGAGCCGAAGGACGCTGCCGCGCGGCGCCCCGAGTGCTATGCGGACGCCAATTTCGCGCGTGCGCTGGCTCACTGAGTAGGACACTACTCCGTAGAGACCGACAACCCCTAGCAAGAGCGCCGACAGGGCGAAGATACTCACCAGCCACGCCGGATAGCGATGCATCACGGCAGCGGGAGATTGCGCGATCAGGTCTTCCATGGTCTGCATCTGGAACAGGACGATGCCAGGGTCGACCTGGTGCACGGCGTTTTCCAACTCTGGCCAGAGGGTTGCGCGATCAAGATCGGAGCGCACGACGATTGCAAAGATGCTGTCGCTACCCTGGGCAGAGGGCGTGTAAATGGCGGGCTTATCCGGATCGGTGAGCACGCCCTCATGAACATCGGCAACGACAGCCACCACCTCACGCGGTTTCTCTTGCGGGCTATAGGTGAAGACGATCTGCTTGCCGACGGGGTCCTGATCACCGAAGGCTATTTTCGCTAGGGTCTCGTTGATTATGACCACCTTCGGCGCGTTCATGTTGTCGCGAACATCGAAGTAACGTCCGGCTCTCAGCTTCGCCTGCAAGGTGGAGAAGTATCCGGGATCGACGTCGCGGCTGTTGGCTTCGTAGGGCAGCGGCGTCAAAGGGGCGCCGACGACGCGGAGGAGGCTGGTGTTTCCTCCAACGATCGGCGGAGTGCTGGTGGCTCCAACTGACGAAACCCCGGGCACGGAGCGCAAGGCGTCAACCAGCTTGTCATGCAGCGCCAGCGCCTTGTCCTCCGTGCCGTAGCGGTTGACGTCGGGAAAGACGTAGAAGGTCGTCAGCTTGCTTACGGTGAATCCGGTGTCGACGTTCAACAGGTGGTAGAGGCTCTTGAGGAGCAAGCCTGACCCGACCAGCAGGACGGCCGAGATCGCCACCTCCCCGACGACCAGAGATGAACCAACCTTTCTCCACGAACCCGCGGCGGACTGCCGCCCGCCTTCTTTCAGCGCATTGTTAAGAGGGGCGGACAGACCCAGCGCCGGCGGCAGTGAGAACAAGACAGCCGTCAGTAAACCCAGTCCAGCGGCGAACAGCAGAATACGTGGTTCGACGGAGGCGTCTTTGAGATACGGCATGCTTTGGATCGCTTGCTTGGGCAGGGTGTGAATCATCCAGCGCGTGGCGACGATGGCGAAAAGAATTCCCGCTGCCGTGCCAACTGTGGCGAGCAGCGTCCCTTCGACGATGAGTTGGCGAACGACTCGCCAGCGGCGCGCGCCCAGCACTGATCGGATGGCGAACTCTTTGGCACGGGTTGCAGAACGGGCAAGAAGCAGGTTGGCGATGTTGGCGCAGGCGATCAGCAGAAGCAATCCCACGGCGACGAGCAGCACCATCAGGATGGGCTTGATCTGCCCGGTGATGAGCTCGCTAAGCGGAACAACGACGGTGCGAAGCTCTTTATTGGAGTCGGGATATTGCTTCTCGAGATTGGCAGCGAGGGTGTTCATCATTCCCTGCGCCTGGTCGAGCGAGACGCCGGACTTCAGGCGCCCGACGGGATGAAGCCAGTGAAGGTTGCGGCGTGTCTTCATGCTGCCGCTCGCGTGCAAGGTGACGTAGAGGTCGTTGTCGCCCATGGGCGCAAAGTGGAAGTTCTTCGGCAGTACGCCGATGATGGTACGGGGCCTGCTATTGAGCGTCAGGGATTGACCGAGGATGTCGCGGCGGCCGGCGAATCGACGCTGCCAAAAGCCGTAGGACAGCACCACGTATCGCGGGGCAGATTCGAGATCCTCGCCAGGCTGGAAAACACGTCCAAAGAGCGGAGCGACGCCGAGGGTCTGGAAGAAGTTGTCGCTGACGCTACCAACCGGAACCATCTGCGGCCCATCGGTGCCGTCGAGAATTCCATTGCCGCCGCCGCTATAAGCTGCCAGCGAAGTGAACGCCTGGTTCTGCTGCTTCCAGTCGAGATAGTCAGGGTAGGAAGCCTCAAAGCGCGAATAAACTTCGGCCTTGCGCGAGTCCCATATCTTCACCAATTGCTGGGGGTCGCGATAGGGCAAGGGTCGTAAGAGTGCTGTCTCGATGAAGGAGAAGATCGCTACATTGGCTCCGATGGTCAGCGCCAGCACCAGAGCAGCTACCATGGTGAAGCCAGGCCGGCGCAGAAGAACGCGCACGCCATATTGAATGTCTTGCCGCAATCCGTTCATCCCCACCCCCTGGAGCTTGCCATCGTTTAAGTCCATACCGGCGGCCGTGGACCGACCGGTTGCGCTGATATTTCTGTTTGACTCTCTAAAGGGTCAGAGGTCTACAAACAAGGCACACTTTGTAACAGGAGGGCACGAATGGATTGGAGGACACATGGCGTGAAGATTGTGCGGGCCGGTGAACTGGACACGAATACTCCGCAGACGCCGGGAATGACGCGGGCTGCCGCCATTACGAATGCGCGTACGGGCGCCGGCAAGTTATGGGCGGGTATGGTGGTTGTGCAGCCGCAAGCCAAGACGGGTCCTCATCACCACGGCGAATTGGAGACCGTGATTTATGTCGTGCGCGGTCGCGCGCGAATGCGGTGGGGCGACCGGTTGGAATTCTGCGACGAAGCGGACCCGGGAGATTTCATTTATGTTCCGCCTTTCGTGCCGCATCAAGAGATCAACGCCTGTACTGATAGGCCGTGCGAAGCGGTGATCGTCAGAAGCGGGCAGGAGCCGATCGTCGTCAATCTCAATATTGAGAGCCCGGAACCTGAGACCGGCTCTGGTGATGAGAAACGGTTCCACCCAAGCCGTTAGAGTTCTAGTTAACGCAGGTCAATTACATTGGCATCTGTGGTCTGTTCGCGCGCCCAGTGTTTTCAGGCTCCGGTTGTTGGGGTTTGCGGTTGAGCACATGATAGGTGACGGCGTCCCAGGCGTTGTGAATGGCGCAGAACAGGAGCAGCAAGGCTGCAGTTGCCACTCCAAAGAGTGCCTCGTACGCATGGGATTGCGTCGCATAGGCGGAGATAGCCAGGGTGGCGTACGCTGCCGCTGGCAGGACGACGTGACATAGCCAGTCTTCGAATACGGGCTGGTACAGGGTCTGCGCCTGCATATGGCGGGCTATCGCGAACGTATACAAAATGCCGAGTAGTCCGACCAACCCCCAGGCAACTGCGGCGCTGATGATTCCGCGCCAGGGAGCGTTCGAAATCGCGGACAGTAGGAGCACCGTTCCGAAATGGACAATGGTGGGCGTCGAGAAAGCGGCGCCGGCCCGTGACAGATCTTGTCGAATTGGCATCTGGGAGATCAGAGTGAGGACAACGAACTGCAATCCGATGAGCGCGCCGGCGGACGAGCCGACAATAACGTAGAAGTTCTCCCAACCGGCAAGGGCTGTCATCTCACCACCAGAGTTTTACGCGTATACAGCCGGTAACGGTACCTCAACATGGGAGTTGGATCAGATGCGCCGACGCGGTTCTCGGAAGCAGGTAGATCGTCAGTGAATCTGAATGACAACGGCAACATCGAACTTGGAATAGTACTTCTTGACGTCGCCGGCTCCATACTTCTCCCGGAATTTTTCCACGATCGAGGAGACTTGTTTCTGGTCCGTGACAGCAACGGCCTTGAATTCAACCGCTGCGCCGCGAGCGTCGATGCTAATCGCCGAGTTCTTGAGCACGTTCTTGTACCACTGCGTATCGGAGCCTTGCACCGGCACGAGGTAGAGCGTGTTGTCTTCGAACACGAACCATACCGGATTGCATACCTTACGTCCCGACTTTCTTCCTGTCACCGTGATCTTGATTTCGCGATAACGAGAAAGGCGATCTTCCAGGTCATCGCTGTGAGCTGGCATGTCTACCTCCGGTAGCTAACTATGCGCCGAGGATCGCTTACCCGTCGAATCGTTTTCTTTGAGCTAGGGACAGGATCCTACTTCGGCTGCTGCGTTTTGTTCATCCACACACGCCACGTCACCGGGCCAGCTTCCTTGTTGGTGATAGGGCGGCCCGCCAACTTGAGCGCGAGTTTAATCTGCCCGTGATGATACCCCTCGTGCCAGATCATGTGCTGAAGCAGGAGTATTGGGTGGTCATAGTGCTGTTTCATCTCCTGTTGCCCCTGGACCTTGCTCTTCACCGCCTCACGCACCGCTTTCGCGCTCTGGTTCAGCATCTGCATCATGCGACCGGGATCTCGCTCGGTGACCCACTCGCGCTCATGCTCAACCGGCGTTCGGGCAAACTCGGGCGCATCTTCCTGGACGAACACCAGCCGCACATAGTGGATATGGGCCAACATCTCGCCGACCGTGGGACTTCCCTCGATCGCGCGGGCGTCCAGACCACCCTCAGGAATGATGCGAACGAGGTTGGTGAGGATCGTGTTGTTGCGCTCCCAGGAATCGAGCAGAGCCTCAAGAAGAGTCTGCTCGGATGCGTCGGGCATGGTTCATTCCTCCGGCGGCGCAGGAATCGCGACGCGTTCTACATCGGCTTGCTGCCTAGTGTCCTGTCATGCTCGCCATCGCCTCGGAGTAACGTGCTCCCTGGATTGTAATATTTGCTGCCGCAGCGTCGATTTCTCTGCGATCGTCGGGCGTAAGTTCGACATTGACCGCGCTCATGTTCTCCTCCAGGCGATGCAGCTTGGTCGTGCCGGGAATCGGAACGATCCAAGCTTTCTGTGCGAGTACCCACGCGAGCGCGATCTGAGCCGGAGTGGCCTTTTTCCGTGCAGCAATCTGGCCGATCAGATCGACCAAGGCCTGGTTCACTTTGCGTGCCTCCGGCGTGAACCGCGGGAGACTATTTCGGAAATCGGCACTGTCAAACACCGTGTTGGTGTCCATCTTTCCGGTGAGAAAACCCCTTCCCAGAGGACTGTAGGCGACAAGGCCAATTCCCAACTCCTCCAAAACGGGCAGGACGTCCTTCTCGTGGTCCCTGAACCAAAGAGAGTATTCGTTCTGTAGGGCGGTGACGGGCTGTACGGCATGCGCACGACGAATGGTCTGTACGCCTGCTTCGGAGAGACCGAAGTGCTTCACCTTGCCCGCCTGAATCAGATCTTTCACTGCGCCTGCCACGTCTTCGATCGGTACCTCCGGGTCGACACGGTGCTGGTAGAACAGATCGATCACGTCGCTCCTAAGCCGTTCGAGCGAAGCATCGGCGACCTGCTTGATGTGCTCCGGACGGCTATCCAAGCCGGCGATACCTGGACTGGCGTCAGGCTTCGTCCTGAAGCCGAACTTGGTGGCCATGACTACTTGGTTGCGTACCGGGGAAAGGCCCTCGCCAATCAATTCCTCGTTCGTGAACGGTCCGTACACTTCGGCGGTATCAAAGAAATTGATGCCGCGGTCCACTGCTGTTCGCAGCAGTGCGATCATCGCTTTCTTGTCCGCGGGTGGGCCGTAAGCATAGGTCATGCCCATGCAGCCGAGACCCATAGCTGACACTTCAAGGTTGCTCTTACCAAGTTTGCGCTTTTGCATGAATTCCCCGGTGCGCCGGGTAAACCGGCAAGGTGTGGTGAATGAAAGTTTCATATGTTGAAGCAATAGCGAAGCACGACGGCCCCGAGTCATGCGGAGCCGCTCGCGAGGACGGCCTCGAAGCGTTGACGGGGGGACGTACAGGTTGGGTATTGAGGCGTGAAATCAATGCCCTGCTGCGCAAGCGGCAGGTACCCCGGGATGGCGACGCCGTAGCGAAGGACGGAAGGCAACAGCGGGCGCGCCGCCATCGCGAGGCGTGCTTGGATCCCGCGCGGTCAAAGACCCCAAACACGGGAACCGGGAGATCGCACGTCTGTCTGCAGGGGAGAGAACGGCAGACCGTCTCGGGAAGCCGATAAGCATACGCCGATGACGAACGGACGCGGTGGTTGACTTCAGCGGCGATGCAGCACCGGCGGCGGAGTAAGCCTTGGCGTTGTACATGTGCGTAATATAGCTGCCTGCCTTGGTTCAGTGATATGCAAAACACGCTATTGTATATGCGAATCGCGCCATACGTTAGCGCTGCAACGCGCTTTTGCCGTGTGGTCAGTTGAACTAAAATGCTCCCGCACGGAGGAACTATGGCAGCCTCAGGCGCTTCAGAAGTTAAGCCCCACGTCAACCTCGATCAGATCAAGTTCGATATCTGCTGCGCGGCACGCATTCTCTTCCGTCAGGGTATGAGCGCTGCAAACGCAGGCCATATCAGCATGGCCATCGCGCCA
>Ga0126381_100010107_pt1 | contig 10609 bp, 8 predicted proteins | sample PanSoiMetPlot_28_FD_96465 | JGI IMG/M metagenome (GOLD analysis project Ga0126381, IMG submission 96465) | Tropical forest soil microbial communities from Panama - MetaG Plot_28 | ecosystem: Environmental > Terrestrial > Soil > Tropical forest > Bulk soil | place: Panama | collected 2016-02-17
AGCTGCTGCGAGAGCTTGGCGCTGATGAAGTAATCGACTACACGAGCGTTCGCTTTGAGGAGAAGGTCCGCGAGGTGGACGTAGTATTGGACGCAGTCGGCGGAGATACGCTCGATAGGTCGTGGCAGGTTCTGAGCCGTGGAGGTGTTCTGGTGACCGTGGTCGGCACCGCACCTGCCGATCAGGCCGCTCGCTACGGAGTGCGGGGCGTCTATTTCATTGTGAAGCCAAGCCGCGAAGAACTGATTGATATTGCGGACTTGATAGACGTCGGGAAGCTGCGCCCAATAATCGGGGCTACCTATCCTCTCGAAAAAGCGCGCGATGCGTTCGAGCGCGCCCTGCGCGGTCACAATCAGGGGAAGCTGGTGTTGCAAGTCGCCGAGGAGGCCGATGTCGATGCAGCAAGGGCAGGCGCGAATACTTCAATCAAATAGCCGGGGCGGCTAGAGATCAGAGATCAGAGCAGTTCGGGGCCGGACGCAAGTTTCCAGCCTCGGCAATGGGGACAGCATTTCCGGCGAGTAACGCCCCTGCTAATGAAGAGATGGTTGCCCGAGTGCGCTAAGGCAAGCACCCGTCATCGATCCACTGCTTGAGTTTTTGGACCTTGTCAGCCGTCCAACGCGGCTCCGTTCCCGGCGGCGGCATCTTACCAGACTCGACTGTAGAGAAAATCGCGGCAGCGTTCGCCTTAACAGCATCGTAACTCCACAAGTCGAACATCTTCAGCATGTGATTGCGGTCCATCTCTGTAAACAGCGGTTTGATGTCGCTCCCGTAACTAACAGCCATGGGTTGGTACTCCTTTCATCTGAATCAGGGGACAGTTGAATATAGCACCACGTCGTTTGTCGTGCCACAGCCGGGGCCGAACTTGCCGATCTACACAGAGAGGGCTTAGACTTCATCATTCGACTACGGGGCCACACCGCGTTTGCCAACGGAATCGAGGAACAACGCGGGCGCATTGGTTTCATGTTGAGACATGGTTGTGCGGCCTGGAATCGCAGATGGTTTCATCGCAACATTGAAAGGAGCGTAAGAACGAATATGCAGCTTGGGATGATTGGTCTAGGCAGAATGGGCGCCAACATGGTGCGCCGGCTTATGCGGGCGGGACATGAGTGCGTCGTCTATACAAGGAATCGAGACACTGTCAAATCGATGGTTGCCGAGGGGGCCGTAGGAGCGGACTCGCCGGATGATCTGGTCTCAAAGCTCAAGCCGCCTCGCCCTGTGTGGCTGATGGTTCCCGCCGCCGCAGTCGAGGGTACCCTTCAGGATCTGACCGGCAAAATGAAGAGCGGTGACATCATCATTGACGGCGGTAATTCTTACTACATCGATGACATTCGCCGCGCCAGGGACCTGGCGCCAACCGGCATCAACTACCTCGACGTGGGTACGAGCGGCGGAGTATGGGGACTTGAGCGCGGGTACTGCATGATGATCGGTGGCCCCAGGCAGCCTGTTGAGAGCCTTGATCCGATCTTCAAGTCCCTTGCACCCGGCCGAGACGCCGCCCCTCCTACCCCGGGGCGCGAGAAGCTCGGCGGCACAGCCGAAGACGGTTACCTGCATTGCGGTCCGAGCGGCGCGGGTCATTTCGTTAAGATGGTCCACAATGGAATCGAATATGGCATAATGGCCTCCTACGCTGAGGGCCTTAACATCCTGAACCACGCCGGGATTGGTAAGCAGACTCGCACGGTCGATGCTGAGACGACGCCACTACGCGATCCTTCACACTACCAATACGACTTCAACCTGGCGGACGTAAGTGAACTGTGGCGGCGCGGGAGCGTGGTAGCATCCTGGCTATTGGATCTGACCGCCACCGCGCTGGCCAAGGACCCGAGTCTGTCCGGCTTCTCAGGCCGGGTGTCCGATTCGGGCGAGGGACGGTGGACGATCACTGCCGCCATCGACGAGGGGACTCCCGCACCCGTCCTGAGCTCAGCTTTATATTCGAGATTCAGCTCTCGGGGCGAGGATGAGTTTGCAAACAAGCTGCTGTCGGCGATGCGCTTCGAATTCGGCGGTCATCACGAAGTGGTACCGGGCGGGAAGTAATAGGACGCTATGACGGACACTGCAATAACCGAGAAGGAAGGCGATGTCGTCGTCCGGGGCCGCGCTGGAACCCTGGTTCAGGATATTTCCATTGGAGCACATCGCTTGCTGGCGGATGAACCACTGGAAGTTGGAGGAACGGACACGGGCCCAACTCCTTATGGCTTGATCCTGGCGGGGCTCGGAGCGTGCACATCAATGACACTCGAGATGTACGCGCAACGCAAGGGCTGGCCGCTAGAGTCGGTGACAGTCCGGCTTCGCCACATGAAGATATACGCCCAGGACTGCTCCGACTGCGAGACAAAGGAAGGAATGATTGATCGAATAGAAAGGGAAATCGAATTGGCGGGGCCGCTTAACGCGGAGCAGAAGGCGAAGCTGATGGAGATCGCTGACAAGTGCCCGGTCCATCGCACCCTGTCGCGTGAGATAAACGTGAAAACGCACCTGGTGTGATCAATCATTCGCCGAATCACTTCGCGAGCCCGCAGTGACATCCTTGATCTCAGGCGCCAACCGGGGCTTCGACGGCGGACCGGCAGGGCTTCAATCTACCGCGGGACATAAGTGATACGTTACTTCGGCAGTGATGTGGAGGTTCAGCCCTTGTCGTACTTGACGTCTCTCAGAGCGAGGTCATTGTGCTTGATCCACTCGCGGGAGAAAGATCGATTCCGGTCCAAACATTCAGCGCAGCATGGGGAATGAGGCACAATCTGGCTATCATCGTTAGGCGCTGAACTCGGTCTCATTCAGGTTGCTTACGGTGGACATATTTGGAATGCTTGGTATTGGAGATTCGGTTTAGCTGGATTGGCCTTTCAGGTATAATCTGGGCAGGTAGCAGAATAAAAGGAGAAACCTGGCGCGGAGTCGCAGCGCACAATACTAACCTATGATAAGCCTCAGTAACGTCGAAAAAGTATATGAGCACGGTGTATCCAAGACCTTTGTCCTCAGGCGAGTCACAATAGACATCAAGGAAGGCGAGTTTGTATCCATAATGGGGCCCTCAGGAGCCGGGAAGTCCACGCTGCTTCATATACTTGGGATGTATGACAGCGCCTGGACCGGTGAGTTCTATTTTCTCGACACGCCCGTTCACCGGCTCAAGCCGCGGGATCGCAACGAGCTCAACAAGAAATACATTGGGTTCGTGTTTCAGAGCTACCATTTATTGGACAACCTGACCGTTTATGAAAACCTCGAGATACCGCTTTCTTATCGAAATGTCGCCAGGAAAGACCGGGAATCTATAGTATGCGATACACTCGACCGGTTTCAGATTGTAGGCAAGAAAGACCTCTTCCCCAATCAGCTGTCCGGCGGCCAGCAGCAACTCGTGGCTGTCGCCCGGGCGGTCATCGCCAGCCCCAAGATGATTTTGGCCGATGAGCCGACAGGAAATCTGCATACCAGCCAGGGCGAAGAGATTATGGATCTGTTCACCAGGCTCAACAACGAAGGAACTACTATCGTGCAGGTGACGCATTCCGAAAAGAATGCAGCCTACGGCAAGCGCATTATAAAGCTACGGGATGGCTGGGTCGTTAACGACTAAGTGGACTCGATCGGTACCGTCGGAGACCCATTGAGACAAAGATCGGAGGGCCGTTACTTATTGCAGGCCTGTTCCGGTTCACCGATTACGAACTAACCTTCCAATTCTATGAAGACTGCCGCTATCCTGTGGAGTCTATCGCTTGCCTTCTTGCTGCTAGCCCCAGCTCAGCCGTCCTCCTTCCAGAAAGCCATTGCCATTACGGGGGTCAGCGTCATTGACGCCAATGGTTCAGTCAGATCCGACATGACTGTAGTTGTTCTGGGCGACCGGATAGCGGGGATCGGCAAAACCGGCCAAGTCAAAGTTCCAGGCGGAACCACCATCGTCAACGCTAGAGGGAAGTTCCTGATGCCGGGCCTTTGGGACATGCATGTCCACATAGCTTTTGGCGACTGGGTGCCCAGCGGCAAGGAAGCCGCTCTACCGCTGTTTGTAGCTAACGGCATCACTGGCATCCGCGAGATGGGCGGCGACCTGGACACTCTGTTGCAGTGGCGAGCCGAGATCGCCAGAGGAACTCTTGTCGGACCCCGCATAGTGCTGTCCGGACCCATGTTGGACGGTCCGAAGATGCGCTTTCCCAGCTCGGTTGCGATCGGTACGCCCGAGGAAGGGCGGAAAGCGGTTGACGATCTGAAGGCGAAGGGCGTCGACTTTATCAAAGTTCAATCGTTCATTCCGCGGACGGCGTACTTTGCTGTGGTGGACGAGGCCAGGAAACAAGGACTTACTTTGGCCGGCCATGTTCCCGATGCTATTCGAGCATCCGAGGCATCAGATGCGGGCCAAAAGAGCATCGAGCACCTAACTGGCGTTTTCGAGGGTTGCTCGACAGCAGAGGATGATTTCTTGAACGGTAACAAGGGTCCTAAAAGATTCCTGGAAACCTACAATGAGCCGAGGGCCCGTGCGCTGATCGCTCGCTTAGCACGCAATCGGACCTGGCAAGTGCCAACCCTGGTCTGGGAGCGAGGACAGTGGCTCATCGACGATATAGACACAAGCCGCGATCCGCTGTTGAAATATGCGCCGTCTTCATGGCGCAACAAAACCTGGCCGATGTTCACTGAAAGCATTATCAAAGAACTCGATACCGATGATGTCACGATCCGGCGGCGGTTCGTCCAGAAAGAACTCGAGATCGTTGGCGCAATGCACCGCGCCGGAGTGCCGTTCATGGCCGGCACCGATACGGCTGCCGGCGTTGATGTTATGCCGGGATTCAGCCTTCATCAGGAGCTGGAGTATCTCGTTAAGGCGGGCTTCTCACCGTACGAGGCTTTACAAGCAGCAACCCGAAATCCGGCCGAATTCCTCGGGCTACAGGATCAGATGGGCACGATTGAAGAGGGCAAGCTGGCCAATCTGGTGCTGCTGGATGCGAGCCCTCTTGAGGACATCAAGAACACTAGCCGGATCAGTGCCGTCGTTCTGAACGGGCGCCTGTTGACCCGAGCCGACCTCGACCTGATGCTCGCTCAGGCGGAGTCGTTTTCAAAGTCACATTAGGTTAGGCTAACTGCAGGTGACTTCCAACGCACTAAACTTCTTGAGCGTATTCACTCACTTTTCTTTGCCATGCGTTGGGTGAGATTTTCTCGCGTATCTCGATTAGGCGCGTTGGCCTTGCCTTAGATAACGGTCTAGTGCACAGCCGGTTAACATACAGGGCGCGCCCTTCTACTCGGCAAGGATCTTCCGAGTGCGCCTCCGAATCTAGTACAGGTCAGCCGATTTGACGAGCCAGGGAGGCAGGGGTAACATTGTAATTTGAGGCCGCTTCACCATATTTAAATCCTACAATTCTGTCTTTCGCCACGCTCTGTTATGGTGACCAGCGGCCCAGCAAGTGAAAGGATGCACAATGGGTATTGAGACCGCACTCGGCGACAATATACTAACGACCAAAGTCAGCGATCTTGCCAACTGGGCCCGCAAAAACTCGCTGTGGCCCATGCCGTTTGGCACTGCTTGTTGTGCAATTGAATTCATGTCCGTCGTCTCGGCTCACTACGACCTCGCGCGCTTCGGCGCCGAAGTCGTCCGATTCTCGCCTCGTCAGTCTGACTTGCTGATGGTCATGGGAACCATCACCGACAAAATGGGACCGGTGCTCAAGAAGATTTACGATCAGATGGCGGAGCCTAAATGGGTTCTGTGCATGGGCGCATGCGCCACTTCGGGAGGATTCTATCGCGCTTATCACGTCATGCAGGGCATCGACGAAATCATTCCTGTAGATGTATATATACCCGGTTGCCCGCCGTCGCCCGAGGCGGTTCTTCAAGCAGTCATAATGATCCAGAAGTTGATCGGAAAAGAAAAAGAGATCGACTTCGACGCTCGTCAAACAATCCGAGAGCAATTAAAGAAGGAGGTCACCGAGACCGCTCCCAAACCGCTGCTGATCGCCGATACTCAGGCCCTGGAAGCGACCCGCCTGGTCCAAATCACTCGCGAGCCCGCCGCGCCCGAAAACGCCACCGTAGCGGCCTTGAAAAAGGAGTATCCGGGCGAAATTCTCGACGTCAATGATTTCCGCGGCGATCTAGCCGTCACCGTGCGACCTGGCAAAGTGGTCGATATTTGCCGGACCCTTAAGACTGATCCATCTCTTAAATTCAATTTGCTTTCGACTATTACTGGAATCGATTACAAGGGCTATCCCGATAAATCCAAAGACGAGAGATTCAGTGTCGTGTACCATATGTATTCTGTCGATAGCGGCAATAGAGTGCGGTTGAAAGTACCGCTGCCGGAATCGAGCCCGGAGATTGAAACCGTCACTCCTATTTGGAAGACGGCGAACTGGTGGGAACGCGAAACCTTTGACATGTTCGGGATTCGATTCCGGAACCATCCTGACCTCAGGCGTATTCTGTGCCACGAGGAATTCGTCGGCTATGCTCTCAGGAAAGATCACGATCCGGGCGGCCGTACGCCGCTGTCCCACGACTACAAGCTGCCAATCGAGAACATGATGGAGTGGCGGCCGGACGAGAATCCCGACCGCCTGACCGGGCAGCCCACGATCATAAATATCGGGCCGTCGCATCCGGCGACGCACGGCACTCTCAGGATCGTCTGCCGCCTGGACGGCGAAAAGATCACTGATGCCGATGCCGAAATAGGCTACCTGCATCGATGCTTTGAAAAAATGGCCGAAACCCACCAGTGGAACCAGGTGATTCCATATACCGACCGCCTCAACTACATGTCGTCGTTCTTGAACAACGTCGGCTATGCAATGGCCGTCGAGAAGCTGCTGGGAATCGAGGTGCCCAAACGTGCGCAGTACATCAGGGTGATCCTGGGCGAGCTTTCTCGCATAATGGATCATATGGTCTGCATTGGCACTAATCTCGTTGACATAGGAGCGCTTACCAATTTTTGGTACACGTTTGAGCCGCGCGAAGAAATCTACGACTTGCTCGAGATGACTGCTGGCGAGCGGATGATGGTCAGTTACGTCAGGGTAGGCGGGCTGATGGCTGACCTTCCCAGGGATTTCGTTCCTCGATGCCGCGAGGTTTTGAAACGGCTCCCTAAATACATCGATGATGTCCACAAACTGAATACCCATAACAAGATCTTCAAAGACCGTGCAGTTGGAGTTACTGAGATCACCGCCGATGATGCCATCGACTGGGGATTCACGGGCCCCTGTTTGCGAGCGGCAGGCGTGCCCTATGACGTCAGGCAAGTCCACCCTTATTCCAGCTACGATGACTTTGACTTCGAAGTCCCGATCGGTAACCGCGGTGACGTTTATGACCGCTACCTGGTCAGGATGGAAGAGATGAAACAGAGCCTGCGCATCATCGAGCAGGCGATCGATAATCTGCCCGCGGGCCCTTTCCAGATCGACGACCGGCGCATAACACTGCCGCCCAAGCACGGCGTGTACACCAATATCGAAGACCTGATGAATCATTTCAAGCTGGTAATGCACGGGATACAACCTCCGCCGGGCGAAGTCTACGGATACACCGAAGCGGGCAATGGCGAGCTAGGATTCTACATTGTATCGGACGGTTCGCTCAGGCCCTGGCGCTGTCACGCCCGTGGCACCTGTTTTCCGATTTTCTCTGCTTTCCCCAGGCTCATCGAAGGCGGAATGGTTGCGGATGCCGTGGCATCCCTTGGAAGCTTGAACATAGTGGCGGGAGAGCTCGACAGATGATTGAATTCAGCGAGACAGCGCATCAGCGCTATGAACAGATACTCAAGCGATACCCCGAGAAGCGAGCAGCAGTGCTGCCGGTCCTGACGCTGGCCCAGCGCGAATTCGGCTGGATCTCGCCGGAGGTTGCTGAATACGTCGGCAATCTGATGGGCTATCCTGCATCCGACATGTTGAGCGTTGCCAGCTTTTACACAATGCTCCACAAGCGTCCCGTCGGCAAATACCATATCGAAGTTTGTCGCAATGTTAGCTGCTGGCTTATGGGAACCTATCGATGCGTCGACGAGATTAAGCGCCGGCTCAATATTGGATTGGGCGAAGTAACGCCCGATGGGAAGTTCAGCCTGGCGTTGACCGAATGCCTGGGCTCTTGCGGCACTGCGCCGGCCATGCAGGTCGGTGACCGCTATTTCGAGAACCTAACGCCCGAGGGCGTTGCCGAGATTCTAGAGAAATTGTCAAATGATTAAGGTATTACTGGCCAATATAGACAAGCCTGATCAGGTAAAGATCGAAAAGTATCGCGAGCGCGGCGGCTACAAGGCCCTTGAGAAAACGCTGGCGATGGAGCAGAGCGCCGTCATTGAAGAGGTCAAGGCCAGCGGACTGCGCGGCCGCGGGGGCGCAGGGTTCCCTACCGGCATGAAATGGAGCTTTGTACCCCGCAATACAGGCAAGCAGACATTCCTCCTGTGCAACGCCGACGAAAGCGAGCCCGGAACCTTTAAGGACCGCCTCCTGATGGAGCGCGATCCTCACATGATGATCGAGGGTATGGCGATTGCGGCATACGCGCTGAACTGTCACCTCGCTTACATATATTTGCGCGGGGAATACGAATTCATCGCCTATACCATTCAGCAAGCGCTCGATGAAGCCTATCAGGCCAAAATGCTCGGGCCTTCGGTATTCGGCCGCGACTATTCGCTCGACATACACTTGCATCTGGGCCAGGGCGCCTATATTTGCGGTGAGGAGACTTCCCTGATTGAGTCGCTCGAAGGCTATCGCGGCTATCCCAGGCTTAAGCCGCCATTCCCGGCGGTCTCTGGATTCCTGGCTTCGCCAACTGTGGTCAACAATGTCGAAACACTATGCGCGGTCCCCTGGATCATGTTGAATGGCGCTGCAGCCTATGCAGCAATGGGTACCGAGAAAAGCAAAGGCACCAAGCTGTTCTCCGTTTCGGGTCACGTAGCGCGGCCCGGAACCTATGAGGTCGAACTGGGATATCCCCTGATGGACTTCATTAATAATGAAGCCGGCGGCGTCACCGGCAAGCTCAAAGCCGTTATCCCGGGCGGCTCTTCCGTGCCCGTCCTGACCGCGGCAGAATGCGATGGTGTCAACCTGGACTACGAATCGCTGTTGAAGGCCGGTTCAATGCTGGGATCAGGGGGGATGATCGTGTTTAACGACAGCATCAAGATGCCCGAGGTGCTCTCGGTAATCGCCGACTTCTACGCACACGAGTCCTGCGGGCAATGCACTCCTTGCCGTGAGGGAACGGGCTGGGCCGCCAAGATCATGAGAAATCTCGTCGCCGGCAATGGAAAGCGGTCGGATATCGATCTGCTCTATAAGATTGTCGATATGATGGAGGGCAAGACGATCTGCCCGCTCGCGGACGCCGACGTGATGCCGATTCGAAGCTTTGTAACGAAATTCAGGGCCGAGTTTGAAGCGATGTGCGCCCGATGAAGTCAGGGCAAAAACGCTGGTAGATGCTAACGAGACAGAAAACGGAAAGACGGAAAGACTGAAATGCCAAAGTTGACGATAGACGGGCGAGAGCTAGAGGTGCCGGAAGGCATGAATTTGATCCAGGCCGCCGGCCAGATCGGAATCGACATCCCGCATTACTGCTACCACCCGGATCTCCCAATCGACGGCAATTGCCGGATGTGCCTCGTCGAAGTCGAAAAGATGCCAAAGCTCACTCCGGCCTGTGCCACTTTCCCTACTGAAGGAATGATCGTTCGCACCAACAACGAGCGAGTCAAAGAAGCGGTGCGCGGTGTGTTGGAATTCCTACTCATCAATCATCCGGTCGACTGCCCCGTTTGCGATCAGGCAGGCGAGTGCCGGCTCCAGGACTACTATATGGTCTATGGCCTTCATACAAGCGAGATTCCACTCGACATGAAGGTTCGAAAGCATAAAGCAGTCGACCTCGGGGCCATGGTTGTATTGGATTCGGAGCGCTGCGTCCTCTGTTCGCGGTGCATTCGCTTCTTTGAGAACGTGACTGGAACCGGCGAGATGCAGTTCTTTGGGCGGGGTGATCATGTTGAAATAGGCACGATCGAGAACAAGCCTCTGACCAACCCGTATTCCGGCAACGTCGTCGACATCTGTCCGGTGGGCGCCCTTACCTCTCGCGATTTCAGGTTCAAGTGCAGAGTCTGGTTTTTGCTCAGCACCGATTCAATATGCGGCGGGTGCGCGACCGGTTGTAATGTCCGGATCGATCATCGGGATGGCACGATATTCAGAATGATCGCGCGGCGCAATGTCGACGTGAACAAGAGCTGGATGTGCGACGAAGGCCGATTGAGCTTCCACGAACTTCAAACAGGAGAGCGCGTAACAAGGCCCCTAGCAAGGGGCCGAGACGGGCTCCAAGCGCCAGTTACGTGGGATCAGGCAATCCAGGCCGCGGATGCCGCTTTAATGAATATCGCCGAGCAGCATAGCGCCGCTTCTATAATCGGTTTCGCTTCACCTAGCGCTACCAATGAAGCCCTCTTTCTGTTCAAAAGGTACCTCGAGCGCGGACT